>Ga0272449_1003346_pt1 | contig 13892 bp, 13 predicted proteins | sample YNPCB0241_FD_198679 | JGI IMG/M metagenome (GOLD analysis project Ga0272449, IMG submission 198679) | Hot spring sediment microbial communities from Yellowstone National Park, WY, United States - YNP-CB-024-1 | ecosystem: Environmental > Aquatic > Thermal springs > Hot (42-90C) > Sediment...
AATTTTTTTTCTTTTTTTCCTTCATTAGAAGTAAGGCTCTTCAAATCCTTACTTTCTTTTAAATTATAAAGAAAATAAAAAAATCTGTCAAATCTAAATCTGTGGATAACTTATTTAAAATGACTTTCTAATTCTTGAGCTTAAAACTTATTAACTTTTTAAAATTTTAACCACCCCTCTATTCGCATCCACCTCAACTAAATCTCCGTCTTTTAAAACCTTGGTAGCAATTTTGGTACCGATAATACATGGTTTTTTCATTTCTCGGGCAATAATAGCCGCATGGCATAAAATACCTCCTTCGTCTGTGACAAATGCTGAGGCTTTCTCCATGGCTGGAACAAAAGGAGGAAAAGTCATTACGGCAACTAGAATATCACCTTGTTTTACTTTGTTAAGATCAGAAACATCATAAACAATTTTGACTACTCCTTTTGCTCGTCCAGCAGAGGCAATATCGCCTTGAATTTGTTTTAATTGTTTTTGTTGAGATTGAAAAATGGAAATTAATTTTCTTTTCCATTTATTACCAGCAAGAATCAAATATTGGTTATTCAGCAAAAGGCCGGCATAAAAAATTTTTCTTTCTCTTAGCATCTTTGAGGAAATAGGCCATTTTTTTGTTCTGGCCATAACCAATATTTCTTTAAATGTCAAGTAAACAACACCATCTTTAGGAAAATTAGCTCGTTTTGCTATTTCATAGAAAAGATTTCTGGCACGAAAACCTGCCCGATAAAGAATATCTGTCCTCCATAGCTTAAGGAAAATATATTCTCTGGCAACCTGAATTAATTTATAAAGTTGTGAAAATCTATCAATGTGCAAAATTTTCATTAATTTTCTTGCGGCATCTACTTTTTCCTTTTTGATTCTTTCAAGATTTTTAAGTTCACAAACAGGGTTTTTTCCTGCTTTTAAGAAATCTTTAAGCCGAATCAAAATATCTTTTTTCTGCCATGAATTTTCCCAGTGATACCAACGCGCCCCGATCCAGGCAAAATTTCTTAGATGCAAGGTTAAAAGCCGATCAAAATTTTTATCTTTGGTCTTGTAGAGTTTGACAAGGTTATAAAAAGATCTTTTTTCTTTAAGATGGGCGTTTTCTTTTGAAGGAAAAATTAAGACATTTAAGACTCTTTGTTTTTCCTCAGTGCTAGTTAAAGGTAGTAACTCAATAATCTTCTGAGAAATAGCACGGTCAGCAATCGGCATTGGGTCTAAAAAACAATGAGCACGGAGGGCAGCTTGGATGTATTCATTCAAAAGGGAAATCAATTGCCTTTGAGTTAAATTTGAACAATTAGTCTTTTCTATTTTTTGGGCAATTTTATCAAAAGACTTCACATAAAAAATAAGAGAACGACGAAGGTTCAAAAAAATTTTTATCCCCCCTTTTAAAAAAATTGAGTAAAGTTTATCTAATTCTTTTGTACTTAGGAAATATCCCAAATCAGGAGAACGAAGTGCAAACTTAGGTCGCCAAGATATACCAGTAAGTTTTGAAAAATAATTGTAAGAATGATTAGTAAACGATATAAACAGCAACCTCTCTTTTCTACTTACTAGATACTGCCAATCTACTTTTTTAATTTTTTCTAAAATATTTTTAATCTTCATAAAAATTTTCAATAAATCTATTTTATTTTTCTTATTACCCCTTTGTTCGCATCCACTTCCACCAAATCTCCATCCTTCAAAACTTTGGTAGCAATTTTGGTGCCGATGATGCAGGGTTTTTTCATTTCCCGGGCAACAATAGCCGCGTGGCAAGTAACACCACCTTCATCAGTAATAAAACCGACAGCTTTTCTCATAGCAGCTATATAATCTGGCGTGGTCATCGTTGCAACTAAAAATTCATTTTGTTTAATTTTTTTATTCTCTTGAGGAGAAAGAATAACCTTTACTTTCCCGCGATAAATACTTTTTGGTCCTTTCGAAGCTACTGTTCCTTGAATCAAATCTATTTTGGCAAATTGTTTTTCAATTTCGTTCAAAATTTTATTTTTTTCTTTTTCCGGAACAAAATTAACTCTTCCTTTTTGCCCACAAATCATAAAATCGCCTTTGATACGCTTCTTGCTAATATTTAACAAATCTTTTTTATTTTTCTCTAAATGAACTAATTCTTCAGTTAACAGATATTTTAAATTTCTATAAGGAATATCAAATCTTTTTTCCAGCTCCCATAAAATTCTCGAATAATGATAAAAAAGCTGAAAAGTGTATTTCTTTCTTTCGTCTGTCCATTGAGCCATTAGTTGGGCTTTATTTATTAAATCCATTTGTCTATTGTTGAGTTTATATTTTTTTCTAATTTTATTTCTTTTTCTTAAATTTTGTTTAGATAAAGCTTCTATTTTTTTAATTTCTTTGTCTAAATCTTTTTTCTTTAAATTTTTATTTAATTCCTTAATAAAATAATCCTTTGTCCAATATTCTGGACCATCATAACCAAAGGGAATCCAGCCATATTTATCAGCTAATTTTTGAGATAAACTCTTTAAATTGTCCCTTCTTTTTTTAATTAAATTAGCATATTTTAATAATTTATATTCTAACTGACTGACAGCTGTCTGCTCTTCGGGTGTTATTAATAACAGAAATTCTTTTTCAGGAATTTTAATTATTTCATAAATCTTCTTTTGAAATTCGTCTCCGGCTAAAAACCAAATAAAAACATTAGCTGAGTCATAATTTAGACATAAATTTTTTATTCTGTTAGCTAAACTAACTAAATTTTTAAAATCTAATTTGGATAAATCGATTTTCTTAATTCTTTTTAAAAATTCTTCTACTCTAAAAGTTTCTTGATTAATACTCTTTTTTATCTTTTTAAAATAACTATTGTCTTTCAGTAACTTATCAGCAATATATTTCCCCTTCTTCTCCCAATCACTTTTTAAATATATCGATTTTTGGTTCCCGTTTCGATCAAAATACATCCATACCTTATTTAAAGCAACATTATACAACCTTCTTGTTTTTGAAGATGTTTGATAAATAACATTCCAATAAACAGGACTAAGCATTAATTTCCTCTCTCTCATTATTAAATATTTTTCTTGAAAAGATTGATCCATATTTTGATTTATTAAAAATTAAATAGTCTTTAAAATTCTTACAATACCCTTATTCGCATCCACTTCAACCAAATCCCTATCTTTTAAAACCTTGGTAGTAATTTTGGTACCGATGATGCAAGGAATTTTAAGTTCACGAGAAACAATCGCCGCATGACATAAAAGACCACCCTCGTCAGTAATAATAGCAGATGATTTTTGAATAGCAGGCAAATAGGTCGGATTTGTCATCGGAGTAACTAAAATTTCTCCTTTTTGAAATTTTGGAATTTCTTCAGGTTTTTTAATTATTCGAACTTTACCTTTAATAATTCCTCCTTGATAAACAACTATACCTTTAAATTTCACAATTTTAATATTGGTTTCTTCCGCTTTTTCTTCTTGATAATATTTTTTTAATTTTTTACCACTTAAAACTTTCGAGTAGCCGTTTATAAAAATAATAGCATGATCCTTTACCCTTTCCGCGACTTCCTTTCTTGAAACAACTAATTTATTTTTTTCTAAACTTTCAATTATTTCTGATAAACGAAGTGAAACAACTTCTTCATAGGAAAGTTTTAACCTTCTCGCGATTTCATTAAATAATCCTTTTAAATGATAAGTATAATAATTAGTTGCTTCGTCAGCAAAATTCATTGCGTAAGAAGCCTTCTTCATTGATTTTATGATTTTCTTTTCATATTCATTGAATCTATATTTTACTAAAATATCTTTTTTGATTTCAGATTTTATTTTCTTTATTTCTTTCTCAATATATAACAATCCTTTTTTAATTAACTCTTTTAACCTTTTCTCCATTTCCTTTAATGTATAACCCTGGCCCCAAAAATAATATTTATTTACAAAAGCATATTTTAAAAAATGATTTTTAAGATCTTTCTTTAAAATTCTTTTCTTTTTTATACATTTTTTGGCTAAATTTAATAGCTCAAACTTCTCTTCGCCAATAGCGGTCATTTTTTCTGGTAGAAAAATAAAATCAAATATTTCATTGAAATTTTTTTTGAATTTATCTTTTAATTTATTCACAAAGTCTCTAATGAAAATATCATTGAAGAAAAAATAATAGGAGTAGGCAAGACCACCGCCCCAAAGTTTTGACTGTAACTCAGTCATTTTTTCTAAAATTTTTGCTAATTCTTTATTAGTTAATTTCATCCATTTTTTCTTTTTTAATTTGTTGGTTTCTTTTATTATTTGAAAAGCAATTTTCTCCATTCTTTTTCCATAAAAGTAAAAATAATCTGGTTTTCTTCTGTGAATTTTAGTTAATAATCTAATCAAATTTCTAATATCATTTTCGCCAAAATCACGTTGACCATTAAATTGACGATAGAATTTTATTTTGTAATTTACCCCGTAGATCTTTTTAGAATAATCTTTATTTATTCCCAATCCAACCCCATCAATATATAATAAAGCGTGATTTTTGCCTCGTCGAGAAACTGGAATCCATTTTATTTTTCTTTTTACCATATTTTTCGTGCCTTATTATAATTTATTTAATTTAATTTGACAAGTTTTTAAAATTTGATATAATTATAAAGTATGAATGAAAAAGGAAAAGAAATTCCAAAAGAATACCAAATAGAAGAAGAAATAAAATCAGAAAATCCAATCACTGTTTATTATTTAAGACATGGTGAAACCACGGAAGATAAAACTGATCCATTAAGAGGATTAACAGAAAAGGGGATAAAACAAGTTGAAGAAGCAGTTCAGGAAATTATCAAAGAAATTCCAGATAAAAATATTCAAATTAGATTATACAGTAGTGGTACTGAAAGAACGCAAGAACAATGTATAATTGCAGCCAAGATTTTAAAAGAAGCTGGATTTACCGATATTACGATTGATCAAAACTCTTTGCCAGGAAAAAGGGTTGAATTTACTCCAGAAGAAATTAAATTTACTTCAATTCTAGAAGGAGAAGAAAAAGATATAGAGCAAAAAAAATTGGTTAAAGAATTAGGCTTAAAAGTTGAAGGGCCAGGAATTGCTAAAAGAATTGCTGAATTAAGAGCGTCAAAAGAATACAAAAAAAAGCTTAGAGAATTAGAGAAAGAAACGAGTATTCCAGCTGTTATTCACTGGATGATGGATAAAGATTTACCACCTGGAACAGAGTCAGCTGAAGAAAAGGCTAAAATTATTGAGACAGCTATTGAAATAACTAATCGCTGGGCTCAGCACATGAAAAAAAGAGGGTCTAAACCAATTGTTGCTTTAGTCTTTGGTCATGCTTCAGCTTTAACTGCTTATAGTGCCAAAGCATTTGGGATGGATAAAGACGAGGAAAGTCTCAAAAAATTTGGTGAAGTAGAGAATGCTGAAGGGCTTAAGATCATTTTTTCTGGAATCGCTGGAAAAGGTGCAGAAATTGAACCTTTTGGTAAGGTAATCGAAGAAAAAGTGAAGAAAAAAGAATAAAGTTGTTTTTTAAAGATAAACAAAGGAAATGTAATAAAGTACTCTTCTTTGTTACCAGCTGTTTTAAGAAATCGTTACAATTCTTCGTTCGATGGTGGTCTTTTCTCTGAAGGTAGTTGGCGCAGTGGTTGTTCAAGACGAGCAAGCCAATGCTCAAATTTAAAATATTCAATTAAATCAATTGTTACTCCGGTTTGTTCATAAATTTATTTAATGTTTTCTTCTATCCATTGTCTCATTTGTTGGGCGATTTCTGGCCATTTTTCTTCATACATCATCGCATGACCAACCAGATATTCTTTATAATCACCTTTTAAATAATTGGCTAATTCCTTAAAAAATTTAGGATCGATAACATCTTTTGAACCAGCTATAACTAAAACAGGACATTTTATTTTCTCAGGATCAATACTTGGTGGATTTATATAAGTATCTAATCGAGGAATCGGCGCTTCAAGGCTAAGAAGTGGAGCGTATTTTTCGTTAAATTTTTCCTCGAAGTCAGGAGGTAATACACTAAAATATTCCACTAACCTCTCTTTTGGTTTGTGATGAATTTTGCCTTGAGTAATTTCTTTTTTCATTATTTCAATAGTTTGAGGAGTGAGTTTTGGGTAAACATTTTCCGGTCCAAACCTTTCTATTAATTCCTTCGGCAAAGCACTACTCATTAAAATCAAGATCCGCGCCCCGTGCTGTTCAACATGTTTCATTGCCAAAAGTCCACCCATTGAATGTCCGATAATAATTTGATCTTTAAAATCAATGCCAAACTCTTGTTTAAGATAATTAGACATGTCTCTGACATCTTTAAGATAATCATCCATTGTCGTTTTAGCAAATTCTTCTTGAGGAATTTCACTGCCGGTGTGTCCTCTTAAACTAAAAGTAAAAGCCCGATAACCATTTTCTGGATGAGCAAAAAATTCTACAAGAGGTAATCCACTTCTATAATTCATTCCTGAACCGTGAATAAAAAGAACAATTTCTTTATGTTTAATTTCTGGCGGGATTAATCCCTCAAAATAAAGATTACCTACCTTACCCCTTCGCCGATCAGGCGGAATATATTTTTCTCTTTCTTGGGTCATATACTAAATTTTAGATTATTTTAATAATTTGACAACTCCTCTAAACCCATCAACTTCTACCCTATCCCCATCTTTTAGTACTCTTGTAGCAATTTTTGTTCCTGTCACACACGGAATTTTTGCTTCTCGAGCCAAAGTAGCAGGATGAGAAGTAATACCTGTACCGCCATCGCAGACAAGAGCCGAAGCTAAATGGATACATAGCGAATAAGTAGGTGAAACTTGAGGAGCAACAATAACGTCTCCCTTTTTCACTTTCTTACATTCTTTAGGATGTAAAACAACTTTAACTATTCCTTGAGTTTTACCTGGTGCCGCAGCAAATCCTTTAAGTTCTTTAATATCTTTTTTAATTCTCGTTAAATTTATAAAAACTTTTTGCGCTTTTTTGCCAACAATTACAGAAGTTTCCCCTTTTGATATAAAGTAACCAGAAAGTCTTAATCTCTCATTCAAAATTTTATTCCAATTGCCTCTTTTATTAAGAGCTTGATTAACCTCGTCTTGATTAACAAAAAACCTGACTTGCCGCAAATTAAGTCCAGTCCTTTGACAAATTTCTTCCAAAACTCGATCAAAATAATATAGAGATTGTGAAACAATACTCTTCCGCAATTCTTTTAAATACATTCCATCCCGCATTGCCCTAAATAAAGATTGTTCATCTTTGGTAAGTTTTAAATTCTTAATAATTGTTTTTCGTTTTTTAACTAAATTTTTAAATTCTTTTTTATAATTATTTAATTTTTGAGTTGGATTACCTTTCAAATGATTTTTTAAACGAGAAATTATATCAGAAAAAGTTAAAATTGGATCTTCATAATCGCGAGTGAGCCAGAAAAATTTCTTTTCGTGATTTTTAATTAATTTAAAAAGTTTTAATTTATCTTTAATTTTCCTTTCCACTATTTCTGATTTTAGTTTAAAAAGTTTTGCCCAGTCAAAATTCTTTTTAATTTTAGCAGCAATTTTTAAAGCAGAAAGTTTTTCTTGGCTCACAACCATTGCTCTTGGCTCAAAAATCAAGATATTTAAATATTTCTCAACTAATTGATTATCATCAAGACGAGAATAAAGTATGGTTCTTAAATATTCAATCAAAGGTTTTTCACAAGCTAAAATAGGAAAATAATTTGCATAAATCCACCTGTATTTCTTTAGATAACGAGAATAGAGACCAACAATTTGTTTATTACTAAGTCGAGAGGGGTCTTTTTTATGTATTTTTTTAAGCCATTTTAAGAATTTCCCTCCTAATTTCTTTTGCTTTTTAACCAATTTCCTAAATAGTCGGGGGTCCTTTTTAACTTTTTCAAAAACAAATTTCCCTACTTTTTCGTAATCATCTTCATCAAAAAATGCCCAAAAAGCATTTCCTTCAAAAATCAAAAGTATTACCTTATAAGCTACTCCCACAACCTTTTTCATTAACGAAGTAATGGCCTCCATTGAATGAATGTTAGGGAATGGTGAAAGCCTTTCACGCGAAGACAATTGGAACCATTTATATCTCAAAACATCTTTCATAAATAATGATTCAATTCTTTTTAAGCCGATTAAAATTTTAATATAAAATTGTGTTTATCCCTATTTTTCTTGGCTCAACTAAATTAAAATCTTGGTCATCAATCATTAAAACTTCTTTTGGTTTTACTTTTTTTAAATATCTTTAAATTAACCAGGCGTATTTTTCGAAAGAAGAAGCTTGCCTTTGCAATCTTTTTGTCAATTCAAATACTTGCTTATCCAAAATTAAGTTTTTGAGATGTTTTTTTCGCACCACCCGCCAATTTTCTTTGAACCCCAATTCTTTTATAGCCCAGATAAAAAACTGGCTTTCTGTAATTTTCCTTTCAGCCGCCAAATTAAAATATTTATAATAAAAAATTTTATAAACTTTATTAAAAGGCATCTTATACTTTTGCGCCAGCCACTGACAAACGTCACAATAACCTCCTTTTATTATCACGCCATAGAAATCAAAAATAATAGGTTTTATTTTAGATTTTTTCATAATTTTTTAACTATCCCCCTTGTCGCATCCACTTCCACCAAATCCCCATCTTTCAAAACTTTGGTGGCAATTTTGGTGCCGATAATACATGGTTTTTTGAGTTCACGGGCGATAATCGCAGCATGAGAGGTAAGACCTCCAACATCGGTAATAATAGCCCCAGCTTGTTTCATAGCTGATACTATCTCTGGGATGGTTGCGATAGAAACCAAAATATCATTTTTTTTCATTTTTCCCACATCTTCTTTTTTATTAATAATTTTTACTTTCCCTTGAACTTTTCCTGGGAAGACTACGGTTCCTCTAAACTCAAAAATGTTTAACTTTTTTGTTTTAACTAGAAGATTGTTCATTGCTTTTTTCGCTTCGTTACCTATCAATACCACTAATTTTTTATTTTTATATAAATAGACACAATATTGAGAACGTTTTAATAAAATTCTTCTAAAATTTGTATCTTCAACCGCTCTCTCTGCTTCCTGTGGCAAAATGTATCTCACCAAACTTAAAGGAAGATGGGCTCTTTTACTTATTTCTAGAAGCAGTTTATTAGTAGCATAAAGAGAAAAAGCTAAAGCATCTCTTCTATATATTTTGATAAATACAGTTTTTCGAGCAATTTTAAACATTCTTTTTTCTAAAGGGTTTAATTTTAATTTTTTTTCCAATCTTTTTTGTTCTTTTATCAATTTAGACTTGGCCGATATTAAATTTAGCAATTTATCTTTTAATTGTCTTTGCTTAATTAACATCTCCGCTTCTTTAAGATAATCGGGTAAGCTTTTAGTAAAACCATTATAACCAAAATTCAACCAATTATATTTTTCCATATGAATTAATATTTTTTCTTTTAATAATTTTTTAAAAAACTTCCTTTTAGAAAATTTTTTAATATTTAATAGCAAACGATAAAAATCAGTTCTTTCTTTAATATTTAACCCTTTTTGCCAAGTGTCTGTTAAAATTTGGAAATAATAAACTAACGGCTCTTTAAGTCTAAAATTTTTTATTTTCTGTTCTAAAATTTTAAACAAATAATTAGTAAGATACTCATTAGAGAGCTCAACAATAGTGGGAATAGCACCCCAAGATATCATTTCTTCAACCAAGACTCTATGTCTTATTAATAATTGCTGTATGCTTTTTGTGGTAAGAGTTGATACATCTTTTTTTAATATCTTTTGTGAAAAATCATAAAGTTTATCGGCTGCTTTAACAGTCTTTTTTTCGATCCAATTAATAAAAGTCGGATCCTTTAAATATCTTTCTAAAATTGCTTGGCCAACTTTTTGATATCTTTCCATTGGGACACACCACCGAAAGCGTCCTTTTTCTAGTTCAATAACGATATTCAATCTTTTTTCCCCTATTTTAGGTAATTGCTTATCAAAATTAATAAAAGGACCTAAGGCAAAAAGATTACCTTTATCTTCTTCGTTAGCAACAAAATATTTTTCCATATTAATAATTTTTAAAATTTTTTAAATATCTGTTTTTTTACCTGATTTTCTTACTATCTCAGTACCAGAAACTTCGTTTCGGTACGGGGGAGGCCTCCACCAATTATTTAATTATTCTCACAATACCCTTATTAGCATCAACTTCAACAAGCTGGCCATCTTTTAAAACTTTGGTAGCAATTTTGGTGCCGATGATGCATGGTTTTTTCATTTCTCGGGCAACAATGGCCGCGTGGCAAGTAACACCACCTTCATCAGTCACAAAGGCTGAAGCCTTTTCCATAGCCGGCACAAATTCTGGCGTAGTCATGGAGGTAACCAAAATATCACCCTTTTTTATTTTAATAACATCTTCTGGTTTTTTCAATACTTTTGCTTTTCCCTTGGCAATTCCTTTATTTGCCGAGACTCCTTTAAGGATAGATATCTTTTCTTCTGGAATTCCTAATTTGTAGATTTTTCTCAATTTTTCGATATTTTTCCCAGTATATATTTTTACCTTATCCTTTATTTTAAGTAAGGCAAATCCTTTTTTTCGAGCATTGATCACTTTTGGGTTTATTTTTTTAAATAACAAAACTTCGGGCAGAATCATATGGTTTACATCCTCAAAACTCAAACCTATTCTTTTTCCAATTTCAGTAATTAAATTTTTGATCTGAGCATAAGCAATGTTTAGAACATTGGTCCGAAAGGTTCGAAGATAGATATATTCAGTTAAAGCTTTAATATTCAGCAAAGTAGTTTTATCTGGATTTAAAATTTTTATTGCTTTTTGAAATTCCTCTTCTTCCTTTTCTTTTGCTTTCTTTAAATCCCTATATCTTTTTTCAGGATTTTGTCTGCTTAGCCATTTTATTCTTTTTATTACATCCCTTTTGTCCCATATTTTTCCATATCCATAACGGAAGCCAAGACAGCCAAATTTTTCCACATGATTTTTTATCAATTTTTCCAATTTTTTTGTGATTCTTTTCTCTTTTTTATAAAGCTTAGCTAGTTTTAAAATGCTAAACTGTTCAAGAAGTTGGAGATTGGTTTTTGAGGGAATGGAAAGAATAAATTTGTATTTTTTAATTAATTCCCCTTTTTCTTTAAATTTTTTGCGTAAAAAAGAGTCAAGTCTTTTTTCCAGATAGTTTTCGATACTTATCGGCATCATTAAAAATGGCAGAAATAAATATATCTTGTTAACCCATTGTTTAAGTAAATCTTTTAATTGGTTGTTTGAAAGAGGAGATAAATCAGAGCGTTGAATTTGTCTAGAAAATTGAAGGAGCTCTTTCTCCTTGTTTTTCACATTGTTTTACTCTTTTGAGAAGTAAAGAAGGGTCTTTTGTTTTCTGTTTTAAAATTTTCTGTTTCTCAGCAAGAAGTGATTTTTTATCGTAGTAAACTTCACCATTTAGATAACAATAATAATCATAAGCATGCTCATAGCCAAAAGTTTTTTTATAATTTTTTTTTGTTCCGGTACCCAAGGCTAAAATGTAATCAAAAAAAGGAGAGATTTTTCTTTTAACTATTAGTTTGAATTGGATATTTTGAGCCATATTTCATTTAATAATTTTTACAATTCCCTTATTGGCGTCTACCTCTACTCTATCCCCATCTTTTAGAACTTTGGTAGCAATTTTGGTACCGATAATACAGGGAATGTTGAGTTCTCGAGAAATAATTGCGGCATGAGAGGTTAAGCCACCTATATCGGTGACTAGTGCAATTGATTTTTTCAAAAATGGAACAAACTCTGTTGTGGTCATTTTTGTCACTAAAACCTTTCCTTTTTCTACTTTTTTGAAGTCCTTTGGGCTATTAATTATCACACATTTTCCTCTAGCGATACCAGGATTTCCAATTATTCCTTTAATTATTTTTGTCTCTTTATAAGATATTTCAAATTTCTTTTTTAATTTTTCTAAATTTCTTCCAGTTAAAATCTTTAATTTATTTCTCACCGCCAAGATGCCAAATCCTTTTTTTCGAGAGTTTATCTGAGTTTTAAGTTTTTTACTTATCTCTCCTTTCTTTAATGAAGAAAGTAACTCTTCAAAAGTAAGTTGAACTAATCCTGATAAGTGATACCCAATCTTCTTGCTATTTCATTGAATAAAGGTAAAGAAAGAAAAATTGATTTGTTTGTAATTTCTAATCTCCAATTTCGATAAAAAGAAATTTCCTCTGCAATTTTTATTAGATCCAAAAAATTTTTATCTTTTATTCTATGGTTTTTACAATTTCCTCCTTCTTTTTTCTAATTTGTTTTTCTTTCTCTTTTATTTCTTTTAATTTTTTTTCAATTTCCTTTTTATCCATTATTAAGTATTCCTTGATCTGATTGAGATAGTATTCTAACGAAAATGGTTCTCCGGCAAAAAATGTTTTCCCCAAAAATGAAAATTTTTCCTTCAAATAACTTACCTTTTTTACCCAATACTTCTTTTTGAGAATTTTTCTAACATTACTCCTTAAAAAAAGTTGTTTCATTTTTTTATTTTTTGAAATTTCTAAAGAAATTTTCAAAATCTCAATTTTTTCTTCTTTTGTAGTCAATCTTTTAGAGGGAGAAAACAACACTGCCAATTCGTCGTCAGTCAAACTTTTATTTTTTTCTTTTAGAATCTTTTTAATTGCGTATTCATAAAAAAAAGATGGTCAATAAAAGAAGAGATCTTTTTAAAAGAATCAAGAAAGAGAGTAGTTTTTGAGAAAAGTTCTTTTAAAGAAAGCGATTGAAAATTGATTTTATTTAATTTTTGAGCAACTCTTAATAAATTCTTAAATTGCAATTTTTGTTTTTTTATCTCTTGAAAAAGAATTATTGGATTTTTTTGACTTTTTGATAAATTTTTTCAAAATCTCTTTTTCTTAAATAAACATCTCCGTCCAAATAGAGAGCTGGCGTTTTAATTTTATTCAGTTCTTTAATAAATAAAGATTCTGTCAATGGATCAGCGAAAATAGTAGAGATCAAAATCCATTTTTTGACTTCAATCATGAATCTATGCTTCTTTTATTATTTTTTTCTTCTGTCCTGTAATTTCCCTTTTTCAAAAACCAATTTAATGTCGCAAAGGTCTTTCTTGAATAATAGCTTTTTGTTATAATTAATCATGGTAGCGGTTCTTGGTAGATTGAATTCGACCCTTACTGATCTAGTCGCGAAAACCTTGCTTTAATCGTTATCTTCTTTTTTGCTCGCTTCAATTTTTTTAGCTAAATCCTTTAATTCCAAATTTTTCTCTTTATAACGATTTAGTTGTGCTTTAATAGCGGCTAACCCGGCTCTCTTTTTTTCAAGTTCTTCCTTTTTCTTGGTCAATTCTTCAATTTTAGACTGATCCCTTCTAGCCTCTTCTAATACTTTTTCTTTCAATTTTTTTACCTCACCTCTTTCTTCTTTATACTCCTTAATAATTTCTTCTTCCATACTCTTTATTTCTTTTTCCAAACTCGCAATTTCTTTTTCTAACCTTTTTAATTCTTTTGATTGCGCTTCTCTTTCCTTTAGAACCTCTAGCCAAATTATACTCTCTTCAATAGAGCCATTTATGAGTTTACTCAATTCTTCTGGTGTCATTTTATCTAATGGTACTTCTTCTTGTAATAACGACAAATCTTCGACCTTTTCAGGAGTAACACCAGTAACACCGACTGTCCCCTTTACTTCTTCACTGGGTATTTCTTCTCCCATTAATTTCGTCGGTTCAATTTCTTTTTCTTCACTCTCTTTTTTTCGTCTCTTTAGCCACCGCCAAATGATAGGAATAGGAAGAAACCAAATAAATTCCCAACCCCGGCCACAAGA
>Ga0272449_1003348_pt1 | contig 13889 bp, 15 predicted proteins | sample YNPCB0241_FD_198679 | JGI IMG/M metagenome (GOLD analysis project Ga0272449, IMG submission 198679) | Hot spring sediment microbial communities from Yellowstone National Park, WY, United States - YNP-CB-024-1 | ecosystem: Environmental > Aquatic > Thermal springs > Hot (42-90C) > Sediment...
TGATTGGTCTTAAAAGTTCAGATATTTTAAGAATTGACGGTGTTTTAGTAGCACAAAAAGGAAGGATAGGTAGGCATTATTATTCTTCAGGTTGCGGTCCTGAATATAAAAGAGAAAAAATTACTATTTATGGTAGTTTAATTACGAGGAAAAGATATGGTTTTAGCTGGGTTGATTCTCAAGGGAATTGGAGTTCTGGTTATAGATTAAGAGAAATTACTTATAATGCTGATAATTTATATTTTCCGCCGCCATACTTTCCTTTAGCTTCAGAATTTTATGAAATCTTAAAATGGAAAGAATTTTAATTTTCCACATAAATTATTTTGATTTTTTAAAAATTGTTTGTATAATAATGTCTAATAAAGCTTGGTCGAATTAAAAACAAATTAAAAAAAATAAACAATGAAAAGAAGAAAAGCTTTTACATTAATAGAAATACTTCTTGTTATTGGTATAATCGTTCTTTTGGCCGGAGCTATAATAGTTGCTATCAACCCAGGTCGTCAGTTTGCTAAAGCAAGAAATACGCAAAGAACTACAGACGTTAATGCTATTTTAAGCGGTATTGTTCAAAATATGACAGAAAATCAAGGAAGATGGAATTGTACTACTAGCGTTTATTATGCAACCTCTTTACCTGCATCAACAGCTACTATTGTTTCTGCATCTGAAGCAGACAATACACAAATTAATCTTTCCTGTTTAGTGCCAAACATTTTGCCAAAATTACCCGTAGATCCATCTTTGCCGGCTAATTCAACAACTACTGGTTATACCTTAAGATATGAAACTTCTTCTGGAAGAATAACTGTTTGTGCACCATCAGCAGAGCTTGATGAAACAATTTGTACTGTAAGATAAACTTTTTATGAAGATGAAAACACCTTATCCACCAAGAAAACCGCCAAGACTTGAAGGTAAAGTTCAAAATCGAGGTATTAAGAAAATTAAAAAGAAATCAAGAAAATAGTTTTTCTATGTGTTTAATTAACATTGCAGAGTAACCCCATTCATTATCATACCAGGAAAAAACTTTAACTAAATCTCCATCGACAACTTTTGTTAAGGTTAAATCAATGACAGCGCCATAAGGTTCTCCTATAATATCTGAAGAAACAACAGGTTCTTCGACAACTTTTATAATTTCTTTCCATCTTGATGAATTTGCTTCCTCTTTAAAGATATTATTTATTTCTTCTACACTTGTTGGCCTTTGAGTTAAGATAGTTATGTCAGACAAAGAAACGGTAATCACAGGAACTCTAATAGAAATACCATCAAATTTTCCTTTCATTTCTGGAAGAACTCTTGAGGTTGCTTCAGCAGCCCCAGTTGTTGAAGGGACAATATTTTGAGCGCCAGCTCTTCCTCTTCTAAAATCATGACCTTTAACAACGCTATCAACTAGACTTTGAGTATTGGTATAAGCATGTATAGTTGTTAAAATAGCTTTTTTTATTCCTATTCTTCTATTAATTATTTCTAAAACAGGATTAACAGAATTTGTTGTACATGAAGCGTTGGAAGTAATAAGACCTCCTTCGCCAAGAGAAAAAATTCTTCCCAAATCTTCAAGACCTGGAGTAAAAGTTGGTGTGACTTCATCTTTTGTAGGTGCAGTAATAACAACTCTTTTAGCACCGGCAACCAAATGTGCTTTAGCTTTTTCATATTCAGTAAAAACTCCTGTAGCTTCAACGACAACATCAATGTCAAGATCTTTCCAGGGAAGTTTAGAAGGATCTGTTTCTTTAAAAATTAAAATTTCTTTTCCATCAACTATTAATTTATTTTCTCTAGCTTCAACGTTTTTTTCATATCTTCCATATACTGTATCGTATTTTAAAAGGTAGGCTAAATTTTGTGTGTCTGAAAGATCATTAATAGCGACGATTTCAAAATTTGGTTTACCAAAAGCTTGTCTAAAGAATATTCGACCAATTCTTCCAAAACCATTAATAGCTATTCTCATTTTTGATATTTAAAATCTAAATAAGCGACCTTTCTTTAATTTTAATCTCTTTATTTTTTAAGTTTAAAAGATTTCTAAGAGAAAGAGAAAATCTCATCAAAGCTCTTGAAAATTCATTTAGGTTTTTGAAACTGTTATTTAACTGCGTAAAAGCTTTTTCAAATGTTTCTTCTAAAGTTTTTAAATCCTTTTCTATTTGAGAGAGTTCATCTAAAATATAACTTAGATTTTTTGCAATTTCTTGTTTCTTTAAAACAAGGAGCAGGGAAGAGATAAGAATTTCAAAGTTTTTTGGTGAAGTTAAAATAATATTTCTTTCTTTAGCTAAACTCCAAATTTCTTCATAATCTTTATCACTTAAAAGTTCATAATAAACGCCTTCATTAGCAAGATAAATAATAGCAAAGTCTACATAATTTCTATATGGTTGAATATATTTTTTAGCTACCGATTCAATTTTACTTTTAAGATTATTTATGATTTCTTTTTTTCTTTGTTTTTTCTCTTCTTCGCTTAAATTTTCAGGTGATTTAAAATAAGGGAACTTAGCATCGATGGGAATTATTTTTTCATTAAACTTAATTACATAGTCAACAATATCAAGTCCTAATTTATATTGTTTTTCATAATAACTTGAAGGTAAATGTCTTAAAATTTCTTCTATCATAATTTCGCCAAAATGTCCTCTTGTTTTTGGACCACTTAAGATATTTTTAATTTCTTTTGTTTCTTCAAGACTTACAGAAAGGTTTCTAGCAATTTCTTCAAGCTTACTTCCTGTTTCCAAAAGTTTTTTTTCTCTTTCTAAAGATTCTGTAAATTTTTTGTTAAGTTCTTCCTTTAAAATGTTAAATTTATCTAAAATACCAATTTCTAAAGATTGGAAGAAATTTAAAATTTTCTCTTCGTAGTTTTCTTCTTTTTTTTCTTTTAAACTTTTAATTTCTTTAAGAAGATAGAAAAAACCAAAAGAGATCAAAACTAAAAAAATTAAATTAATTAAATTAAAGAACGTAGCCATATTTTTCTTCTAAGAATTTATCGATTTCTTCTTTAGGGGTGCCGTATTTTAAGTTAGTAAGTTCAGCTAAATAAGAAATAACTTCTAAGTTTGGTTTGTTAGGTGGAAGCGTTTGGAGATTAAAGGGTCTTGATGGATAACCGTCAATAAGGAGGCTGATATAGGCATTATAATTAGGAATATTAACAAAATCAAATTTGGAAAAGGTGGGAGCAAATTTTTTCTCTAGAAATTCAGCATCTTCAGGCCCGATACGAAAAGAAATAATTGTTCCTACATTACCAAAGACAGCATTAATAATATCTTCAGGTACTTGCTTAATATATTGATGAGCAAAAATCATATTAAGTCTATACTTTCTTGCTTCAGCTAAAATGCTGGCCACTCCTTTGAAAGCAAAGTTTTGAAACTCATCAATATAAAGATAAAAATCTTTTCTTTCACTTTCTGGTACTTCTCCGCGGGCAAAAGCAGCAATCAAAATTTTTGTAATTAAAAGCATTCCCATAATATAAGCACTTGTTTCTCCTAAAACCCCTTTAGATAAATTAGCAATAAATATCTTTCTATTATCCATAATATCTCTAAAATCAATAGTTGATTTAGGTTGACAAATAATTGGTCTTATATAATCATTAGTGGTAAAAGGATTTAATTTAGAAGTAACCCAAGTAATCATTTCATCCATAGAAAGTTCTCTTTGCGCTCTTGGCGCTTGTTCACGCCAGAACTCAACTACAGGATAGTTTTTACACTTAGAAAGAAGATCTTCTCTAAACCTATCATCTACAAAAACACGCGAAACATCAAGAAGGGTATGACCCCAGTCAGGATCATCCATCAAAAGAAGAAGAGAATTTCTTAAATACTGTTCAAAAAGAGGTCCACCTGTCATTTCTAAGTTATAAATTTTTCCAATAATTTCAATCAAGCTATTAATAATCCTCGTTTTATCTTCTGGCCTTCTTTTATCATATTCCAAAATATTAAAACCTATAGGCCTTCGAGTATCAGTAGGATTAAAATAAATTACATCTTCAAATCTTTCTTTAGGAATTAAACCTAAAATTTCTTGAGCAACGTCTCCGTGAGGATCTATAAAACATACACCCTCACCATTTTTAATATCTTGTTCAACCATATTTTTTAAAAGAGTTGTTTTACCAGTACCTGTTTGTCCAATAATATACATATGTCTTCTTCGATCATCTCTTTTAATTCTTACTAAAGTTTCAATACCTTCATAACTATTTTTACCTAAGATAATTCCTTCTTTAGGTAAATTAGGAGGAGGTGGTGCTCCTCGAGCTTTTAAGAAGTGAATTAAAGGATTTTTATTATAAGAGATAGGGAAGTGGAAAAGAGAAGCGATTTCTTCTGTATTTAAAATAATGGCCTCTTTATCATTAAAAAGTCTAAAAGAAAATTCGTAAAGAAGTTTTTTTAGTTTATTTTTTTTAGGCCTGACAATAGAAAATTCATTGAAAGGTGGGTTATTAAATTGCATCAAAGCACTTTCAAAAGAAGTTAAAATTCTTTCACAGGAAATATCATCATTAGAAGAAGCAACGATTCTGATATTAGTTTTAAAGAGAGGTTTTGTAGCTTTTTGTTCTAAAAGTTTAATAGTTATTTCTTCTATAGGTTTTGGTTTAGCTTGTTCTTCTTTTTCTTTTGCTTCAGGAGTTTTTGAAGAATAAAGAGGCGAAAGAGATTCACCAATAGATTTTGGAGAAGCAAGAGTTTTTATAGCTTCTTTAAATGTTTCTCCCCAGCCGGTTCCTTTCATCACCTCTTCCAATTTTTTACCTTCTCTTAAAGCTTTAACTTTTTCGAAAATAGCTTTATTTACAGAAGAAGAAACTGGTTGAAGAATAAGTTGATAAGCGAGTCCTTCACCAACTCTTGAAAGTTTATTATAAGCACCAAGAAAAGCATCAAAAGGATCAATATTACTTTGAGCGATTTGAGTATATGTTTTGAGTGGCATATAATAATGATTTTTTAATTTTACATAGGAAGCTAAAGAATAACCGTCAGGATTGAAAACATTATAGTCAGTTTTATAAATCACAGTTTCTGAACCAGGCCAAAAAGACTTTATTGCTTTTTTAACATATTCCAAATCTTTTCGAGAGACAGCTACGAAAAAGAAAATTTCTTCACCTACATGGGGCAAGGCAACTTCAAAAACAACTGGATACTTAACTTTTGTTAAAGTAGCTAAAAAATTTTCAAAATTGCTAACCTCTTCGATAATTTTGAGTTTTGGTTCTTGAGAAGAAATTTGTGTTAGGGAATAATTAGGTATTTCTATAAGTAAAAGAACATAATTAAATGCTAAATTTAATTTTTTCTTTTCGGCAATTCTTTTAATAAGCCAAAAACTTAAAAAGATAATTACAAACCCTAAAGTAGTTAAAACACCTAAAAGAAAATAGTTTATTTCGTTCATTTTATTAATTTAATTTTACCGCTTTGAACTAAAGTCTCAAAAAAATGTTCGATTAAAATATCATGAAGCATATCAATTAAATGAGGGTTGCCTGTAGAAAGAATAAATCTTACGGCTGCATCAACTCCTTCTTCAAGAGCTATTTGAACTGCTTGAGCTAAAATGTTAGAAATATCACTTAAAGTACTTGAAGAGCCATGATAAGTAACTTCAGATTGAAATTCTGGAGTACTTTCTACTTCTTTTCTAATTCTTTCAAGACTTAATTTTATTTTTTCTTTAGCTTCTTCTGGACTAAGACCTCTTTCTATATGAGGAGCGTGTTCAGTCTCAAATCTTTTTATAAATTTCTCTGCACCTGGTTTTGGTGCCCTTATTTCTATCATAATTTTAATTTTAAGGCAAATTTTCGAAAATTTTATAGATATCTCCTGCACCTACTGAAGAGATAAGCAGTTTTTTTTCAGAATTTATTTTTGATCTTAAATAAGAAATCAGACTATCTACATTTTCAAAATAATTTAGATTTAATTTTTTAGCTAAGTCCTTTTCTGTTTTTAAATTTTTAATTTTTTCTATAAGATCTTTTTCTCTGGCAGAAGGAAAAGTTTTAAAGATTATAAGCTCAACTTTTTTATCTTTTTTTATTTTTATAAAAGCTTTTAAAAATTCATTAAAAAGGAAATGGGTTCTAGTAAAAGTATGAGGCTGAAAAACAATAATTTTTTTGAAATTAGGAAATTTTTCCTTTAAGCTTTTATAAAAACTTAAAACTTCGGTAGGATGATGAGCATAATCATCAATAAAAACTAAATTTTTTTCTTTTTTTATTATTTCAAATCTTCTTTTTATTCCTTTATAGTTTTTTAAAGATTTCAAAAATAAAGAGTAAGGAAGAGAAAAAGTTTCTCTAAAGGCATTTAAAAGCTGTAGGTTTTTTTGAAAATGTTTTCCAGGAATAGGGAAGGGAAGTTTCCTTTTTAATTTTTTTACTTTGATATGAAGAACGTCTTTTTGTAAAGGAAAATCTCGGTGGGTGATAAAAATTTTTGGTTCTTTTAGATTTTTAATAAATTTTAAGTAAACTTCCTTATATTCTTTTTCATTTTTGAAATAATCTGGGTGATCAAGATCAACATTAGTTAAAATAATAACTCGAGGAAAATAGTTTAAAAAAGCAGAGCGATATTCATCAGCTTCAATCACGAAAAGAGGCAAGTTGTTTAAATTTTTTTTAACCCAATTCAAATCTTTAAGCTTTTCCAAATTTTCTTTCATAAACTTTATTTTTTTAAGAAAATTTTTACCAACTAAAGAATTGCTTTTCCATTCAATAACTTCAGAACCTACAAGAACTGTTGGTTCTAAATTTAAATCTTTTAAAAATTTTCCTAAAACTGCTGTTGTAGAGCTTTTTCCATGAGATCCGCAAATGGCAATGCCAAAAGATTCGTTAAAAATTTTTGCTAAAGCTTCAGGATAAGAATAAATGGGCAAATTTAATTTTTTAGCATATTCAACTTCTGGGTTTTTAGAAGAGGGAAGAAGATAAGCTACTGAAGAAACAACTAAAGACAAAGGAAGTTCTTTTTTTAAATTTTTTTCATTAAACCCTTCGTAATACTTAATTTTTTCTTTTTTTAAAACCTCATCAGTAAAAAACTTTTCTTCAGTATCAGAGCCTACAACTTTTATACCTAAATCTTTTAATATTTTAGCTAAAGCACAAACGCCAACACCCTTGATTCCTATAAGATAGACCTTTTTTAAATTCAAAATATCCATTAAAAAAATTTTAAAACTAATTTTCTCTATGTTAAAATTTTAAAGTGAAATGTTAGAAGCTCAAATAGTAACAACTTCGATAACTTTGTTTGATGTTTTGCAAAACTTTTTGAAATTTCTTTTCACAGCTTTTTTTCTTGGAGTAAGCATGATTTTTCTTTATTTGGGAGCTTTGAAATATATTCTAACCAAAAGCCCTCAAGTTCAAGAAGCTAATAAAATGATATTTTTTATAAGTTTAGGTCTTGTTTTTTTAGCAATTTCTTATTTTGTTCCTAATCTTCTCGTGAATTTAATTTCAAGCCTTAGAGAAAAAGAACCAAATATTAAACCCCTTCCTTCAGATGGCGTTATTTTAAGACCTACAGGAACATATAGTCCAATTCCTGTACCGCGTCCAAGTGATAATTAGTATTGAAGAGAAAAGATTTTTAGGTTCGTAAAATAATTCTTTTGCGAACTTAAACTATATACCTTTCAATTTTCTTAAATTTTATTTTTGCCTTATTTTTGAAGTATTTTTTAATTTTTTCAATCGCTTTATTTTCATCAAAATTTTTACAAGAAAAAATATCAAGAGCTAAATAATTATACTCTGGCCAAGTATGTAAAGAAATATGGCTTTCAGTAATTATCTGGACTATAGAAAAACCAAAATAAGGATATTTAGGAGTTTTAATTTTTTTAATTAAAGGTTTTCCAAATGGCTCCAAATTCAAAGATTTCATTAAAAAATTTAAAAAATTAATAAGCTCTTTTCTTTCTTTTAAAAAACTTTCATCAAGATTATAAATATCTAAAATTAAAGTTTTCCCTATCCATCTTTTCATAAAAATAATTTTCATAAAAATAATTTTAAAAACAAAATAAAAAATTTGCTATAAAAGTGAAGAAGGCCGGGATCCTATACTCTGGACCCCGGCCCTGCCGGGCCTGGCATCTCATTCTTTGATGATGACCCGCCAGGCCCAAAAGATGTAAATAGTCCCCAGGAGGATGAGAGGCAACCAGACCTCGTAGGCATTGAGGAGAGCCGCGAAGAGTGAGGCAAGGGACAGTAGCGTCCCCGCAACCGACAACCAAAAAGCTTTCTTCCACTTGTACATTTTCTAATCCTCCTCGGAGTTGATTCGACTTACAATTATAGCATATTAAAAATTTATAAAAAAATTAAAAAATCTTCTAATAATTTTGTTAATATCCTAAATTAACCTTCGCTTAATCGTGTCAAAATAAAAAATTTGCTATAAAAGTGAAGAAGGCCGGGATCCGATACTCTGGACCCCGGCCTTGAAGTCAGCGCCGCCCCGGCGGCGGCCCGGGGGGTTTCTGCGGGCACGAGCCGTGCCCGTGCCCGCGGGATTGTTCAGGCAAACACCGCGTCGGTTCCGGACCAGGAACCGACGTCGGTGTCGCCGTGGGCACCGGGGTTAGCCACGGTCCCGGTGTCGCCGTGGGCACCGGGGTTAGCCACGGTCCCGGTGTCGCCGTGGGCACCGGGGTTAGCCACGGTCCCGGTGTCGCCGTGGGCACCGGGGTAGCCGACGGCGCAGGGGCCGTCGGACAACAGCAGTTTACAAAAACAGTAACATTCTCCGGTGCCTGTACCGGCACCACCGGCTGCCGCAGGCCGCCCAAAACAAACGGGGCGACCGCAAACCCGCCAAGGGCGCCCAACAGGGCGCCCACGACCAGGGCGCCCACCACCAGGGCGCCCAGGAAAAACCGACGCATGGTCAACCTCCTTTCTTAAGATTTTTATTGGGTTCGTAATTTATATTTTACTTAAAAAAATTTCCATTGTCAATATCATCAAATTAACCTTTATTTTTGCTATAATTATCATTAATTAATCTTTGCGGTGGTAGTTCAGTGGTAGAACGCCACCTTCCCAAGGTGGAGGTCGCGGGTTCGAATCCCGTCCACCGCTTAAAATATTTAATGAAAAAAATAAATATCTCTTCCCTACCTCCTGAAGTTTTGTCTATATGGAAAAAAATTTTAGATAAAGGTTATTCTGCTTATCTTGTTGGTGGCTGCGTTAGAGATCTTTTACTTAAAAGAAAACCTAAAGATTGGGATATTACTACTAATGCTAAACCAGAAGAAATTTTAAAAATTTTTGGTGACTCTGCTTTTTATGAAAATAGATTTGGCACTGTGGGTGTAAAAACTGGTTCAACAGAAGAAAGCTTAAAAGTAATTGAAGTGACTACTTTTAGAATTGAAGGAAGATATTTAGATTTTAGACATCCTGAAGAAGTTATTTTTGCAGAAAAACTTGAAGACGATCTTAAAAGAAGAGATTTTACTATTAATGCTTTAGCACTTGATTTTGGAGGAAATATTATTGACTATTTTGGAGGCTTAAAAGATCTTGAAGAGAAAAAAATAAAAGCTGTAGGAGATCCTGAAGAAAGATTTTATGAAGATGCTTTAAGAATGATGAGAGCTATAAGACTTGCTTGTGAGTTAAATTTTGAAATTGAAGAAAAAACCTTTTTAGCTATTCAAAAAAATAAGGAGCTTATAAATTATATTGCTTATGAAAGAATTAGAGATGAGTTTAATAGAATTATTATGAGTGAAAATGCAGTTCGAGGCATTGAACTTTTAAGAGAATCAGGGCTTCTTAGAGAAATTTTACCTGAACTTGAAAGAGGTTATGGAGTTAGTCAGAATAAACACCACAAATATGACGTTTATACACATTCTTTAAAATCTTTAGAATATGCAGTTAAAAAAAATTTCCCTTTACATTTAAGACTTTCAGCCTTATTTCATGATATTGGTAAACCATTAACTAAACAAGGCGAAGGGCCAGAAGCTACTTTTTATAATCATGAAATCGTTGGTGCTAAAATAGTTAAAAAAATTTTAGAGAGATTTAGATATCCTAAAGAAATAGTTAAGAAAGTTACTCATTTAGTTAGGCACCATATGTTCTATCTTGAAATTGATAAAGTCACTCCAGCAGCCGTTAGAAGATTTGTTAGACGAGTTGGTGAAGAAAATTTAGAAGATCTTTTTAAACTAAGAGAAGCTGACCGCATTGGTTCTGGCGTTCCTAAAGCTTATCCTTATAGACTTAGATATTTAAAGTTTCTCATTGAAAAAGTAAAGTTAGAGCCTATTTCTCCTAAAATGCTTAAAATAAATGGTTATGATATTTTAAATTTAGGAGTACCTCAAGGACCAAAAGTTGGTTATATTTTAAAAATTCTTTTAGATGAAGTTATCGAGGACCCAAAAAGAAATGAAAGAGAATATTTAATTCAAAGAGCAAATGAGCTTAAAAATTTAAGTGATGAAGAGCTTAAAAAATTGGCAGAAGAAGGAGAAGAAAAGATAAGAAAGATTGAAAAAGAAAAAGAAGAAGAAATTAAAAAGAAATATGGGGTTTAATTTGAATTCATAAATTTTTCTATAGCTTTAAGAGCAGCATCAAATTCTGCTTCTTGTTTTGATGTTCCCTGCCCTTCAGAAATTTTAACATCTTTAAGATAAAGAGCAACTTTAAATTTTCTTTGATGAGGCGGACCGGAAACTTCTGTAATTTTATATTCTGGTAAAATACCATATTTTTTTTGAATAATTTCTTGAAAATAAGTTTTTGGATCTTTAATTTCTCCTTTTTTAATAACCTCTTCAGCGTCTTTTAGAATATTTTCATAAATAAATTCTTTTGTTTTCTCTTCTCCTTGATCTAAATAAAGAGCACCAATAATAGCTTCCAAAGAATCTCCTAAAACAGTTAACTTTCCTTTTTTATCTAAAACAGGTGAAATGTTAATGATCCTGTCTAAATTAAGTTTTAAAGCAATTTCTCCTAAACGATGTCTGTTTACAAGATTAGCTCTTATGAGGGAAAGCTTGCCCTCATCTAAATCTTTGAAATTTTCATAAAGATAAAGACTAACAATCATTTGTAAAATAGCATCACCAATAAATTCTAACTTTTCATTATTAGGTAGATTAGTAAGATGATGGTAGAAAAGCCAAGATTTATGAATTACTGCTTGAAGCCAAATATCTTTATTTTTTATTTTAATGTTAAATATTTTTTCAATTTCTTTAACTTTTAAGACTTTCTTTGGCATTTTGCTCTGCTAAATAATTTTCATAAACAGTTCCCAAAACGCCATTGATAAATTTTGCCGAAGCTTCGGTAATGAAATTTTTAGCAAGCTCAATAGCTTCATTAATAGCTACTTTTATAGGCACTTCATTTTTGTCTTGAAAATAAATTTCGTAAATAGCAATTCTTAAAATATTTTTTTCCATTAAAGGAATATGTTCAAATGGCCAATTTTTAGATGATTTTTTAATTATTTCATCAATAAAATCTAAATTTTTAACAATCCCTTCTATAAGTTTTCTTGGAAAATCAGGCTCGTCTATATCCTGGCCAAATTCTTTCAAATTTCTTTCGAAAATTTCTTGCCATTTGCCTTCAGGATATCCCCAAAAACTCCATTCGTAAAGGGTTTGCAAAACAATAATCCTTGAAAGATGTCTTGTAGCCATTTATTCCTTTTCTTTTTTAGCTTGAGGTGTGAAATAAACTTTGCCTCTATAAAAACCGCACTCAGGACAAATTCGATGCGATGGTTTTAAAGCACCGCAATTTTTACATTTCTGAAGTTGAAGAGCTTTAACTTTCTCTTTTTGATATCTTCTTTTTCTATATCTTGATCTTGAAAGTTTTTTAGTGGGTACAACCATTTTTTTAATCAATTAATTCGTCCTTTCTAAACCAAAGCTTTAGTTCATATTCTGCTTCCTTTTCATTACCTGAAGCATGAATTAAATTTTTAACTGGTCTCATTTCTAAATTAGCTAAAAGAGGAGAATCGATTGAATAATCACCCCTAATTGTTCCTGGTTCAGCTAAAAAGGGTATGGTTTTACCTATTAATTTTCTTACAACTTGAATAGCATGTGGTCCTTCTAAAGCAATTTTAACTACAGGACCAGAACTCATATAATTTATCAGCCATTCTCTTACTTTAAGACCAAGTTCATAAACGTTATTTACACCATAATCTTTTTTTAAATCAACTTTAATTTTTAGTTCTTCTGCTGTTTTTAACATGTTATTTCCCAAATTTTCGATCCATCCTCTTGTTTTAGGATAATGTTTGTCAATAAGTTTTCTGCTTGGCTTTACAATACCTAAACCTACTATTCTTAAACCTGCTCTCTCAAATCTTGAAATTATTTCTCCAACCAATTTTCTTTCAACGCCATCAGGTTTAATAAGAACTAATGTTCTTTCTTTTTTAATCTTTTTTATAAGATTTTCCTTCATAGTTTAAAATATTTTTGTAAAATAAAAAAACTGCTTAAGGTATTTATTAAAATTATAAAGCCTAAAATTAAAAAATTCAAGTTAAAAAAATTTTCTAAAGTAAAGTAATAAGGTGAAAAATTAGGAATAACCATAGGCCAAAAGTTTTTCGTTTTTTCTAAAAATAAAACTACAATTCCCAAAGAAAAAATATAGCCAATAATTGAAAAAAGCAAGGAGTAAAAAATAAAAGGAAGCCTAATAAAAGAATTGCTAGCACCTAAAAGTTGTAAAATTTCAATTTCTTCTTTTAGAGAATAAAAAGAAATGTAAAGGGTATTAAAAGTGATAAAGAAAGAAAAAAGAAGAACTAAGATAAGAATACCTAAAACAATTATTTTTAAATTATTTGTAAAACTTATAGCTCTTTCAATTATCTTTCTATTTTCAAAATAACTTAAATAATCAATTTTCCCGCTGTAAGGAGACTTTAAAAGATAATCACTAATTTTTGGATAGATTTCGCTATTTTCTGCTTTAACAACTAAATAGTCAACCAAAGGATTTGATTTCAGTTCAGTTAAAGCTCTTTCAATAATAGGATTTGTCTTTGATTCTTTTTTTAATTTTTCAAAAGCCATTTCTTGAGTAATTAAATTAACTTCTTTTACTCCAGGAAAGTTGTATAAAATTTTTTGAATTTTTTCAATTTCTTCTCTACTTGTTCCTTCTTTAAAATAAATTGAAAAATCTAAACGATTTTGAAGATAAGTTTTTAAACTTTCAGAGAAATAAAAAATATAAACTGCACTCCAAAGAGTTAAAGAAACTAAAATAATAGTAAACAAGTTAACAAAAGTAAGAGAGCCCTCTTCTAAAAAAATGTTAAAGCTTTTTGAAAAACTTCTTTTAATAAGATAGAAAAAACTTCTCATTTTTAGTCAAGATTAAAAAATTGAATAACTTCCAGGATTTTCATCTCTTACTAAACGACCATTATCTAAAGTAATCACTCTTGTTTTTAATGAATTTACAATTTCCTTGTTATGGGTGGCAAAAATAATCGTTATTCCTTCTTTATTTAATGATTTTAAGATTTCTAAAATTTCGTGGGTACTTAAAGGATCTAAATTACCTGTAGGTTCATCTGCCAAAATAACTTCAGGATTATATAAAAGACCCCTTGCTAAACAAACTCTTTGTTTTTCACCTCCTGAAAGAGTTTCTGCCTTTTGGTTTAACTTATTTTCAATTTTTAATTTTTGAGCTATATTTAAAACTTCTTTTTCAATTTCTTTTTTACTTTTACCTAAAATTTCCAAGGGCAGGCTAAGATTTTCAAAAACTGTTTTTTTGTTTAAAA
>Ga0272449_1003351_pt1 | contig 13875 bp, 9 predicted proteins | sample YNPCB0241_FD_198679 | JGI IMG/M metagenome (GOLD analysis project Ga0272449, IMG submission 198679) | Hot spring sediment microbial communities from Yellowstone National Park, WY, United States - YNP-CB-024-1 | ecosystem: Environmental > Aquatic > Thermal springs > Hot (42-90C) > Sediment...
GGGATTACGAAACCGTCGCGGCGGCGATATCGAAGGCAAGGGGCTCTATCGCGGAAATGAGGAGGAATCTTGACGATATCGATACTTTGGTGCTCTACAACAACACGACCCCGCTTCACTTCAACACCTCCGCCATCAGGGAAGCGCTGGACGAGGTTGAGCAGCTCTTCAATCTCTACGAAAGTCTTTCGAAGGCTTACGAGGTCGAAGGAATCTGGGTTTTCGTTTCAAAGCAGAATGCGGTGCTTTTCGAGAAGATAAGGATATGGGTCTACGCAAGAAACGTGACTCCGACGGGGCTTTTCATCGATGAAAGGAGATTCGAGCCGGGGGAAATGGAATACAGCTTCGAAACCCTAGGAAAGCACTTCATCTACGCTGAGGGAATCAGGGGAAACGAGAGGGTGAGATCGAAGGTGGTTGAAGTAAACGCGATCAAGATCCCGACGTACATCTTCCTCAGCCCTGCATCGGCTTTGATAGGAGAGGAGGCTGAAGTGAAAGGCCTCATCTGGGATTACTACAGCGCAAGGATGAGCGTTCCCCTGAAAGTTTCCGTTGACGGAAAGGAGCAGAAGATTGAGGCCAGGGATGGCCTCTTTTCCCTGAAAATAAGGAGGGACTACGAGTGCGGCGTAAGAGTTGAGGCAGTTTACGAGGGAAACGAGACCCACGAGCGGGCCCGTGCGGAAGAAACCGTCTACTTCCTGAGATTCCCCGTATGGATAAAGATTGAGAGCGAAAAGCAGAGGGCAAATGCCGGCGAGGATGTCGCCTTCAGAGGGACGGCAAGCGAGAGCGTTCCGGTGGAGATCATCGTGAATTCGGAAAAGAAAATGGATCTGCAAGCGGGCAGGAACTTCTCATTTTCCCTGAAATTCACGAGCCCTGGAAAGTACGTTGTTTACGCTCGATTTCCAGGAGACGAGCTGAGAAGGCCGGCAGAGTCGAACAGGGTTGAGATTACAGTCGTCGAACCTTTCATGCACAGAGCGGTGCAGTGGGTGCAGGGTAACTATCTGATGCTCATAATCCTGCTCTCAGCTTTGCTCGTTTCAGCCTTTGCTCTGGAGAAATTCGGGAAAAGGGCGAGACCGCCTGAGAAAAGGGAAGAGGCAAAATTGGAGGAAAAGGCTGGGGGGATAAGGGAAGAAAAAAAGGAAGAAGCCAAGCAGAGGACGCCCGAAGAGGCCTTCAGGCAGCTGTTCGATACCCTCGTGAATAAATTCGGCTTGAAGAGAAGCCTGACGCCAAGGGAGCTGCTGAGGGAGCTGAAAGGCCAAGGCTTTTCGGAAAAGCTCAGGGAGGTGGTTGAACTCCACGAGAAGTTCGCCTACGCGGGAATAGGGCTCAGCAAAGAGGAGGAGGAAAAGTTCTTCAAGCTCGTGTCCGAAATAATCTCGCAGCTATGAACCCGCTGGTTTACGTTTTCCTTGCGGCCCTCGGAATCTCGATGCTTGTCTTTCCCATAGCAGTTCCGGTTTTCAGGAGCTCCTCGGATTTAAGCATATTCAACACGAACTGGAACGGTCTCTCTGAGTTTGCAAGGCTTACCGCGGAGAGGAGAGATCTCAGCCCGATCTTTTACCCCTACAACCTTGCCCGCGTCAGCGAGCTTAAAGGTGTGCTCCTGATCTTTGCCCCGGACATTGATTTCTCCCAAGCAGAGGCGGAGGAGGTGAAGAAGTTTCTGGAGAACGGCGGAACGGTTTTCATAGCAGATGATTTCGGAACTGCGAACAGCCTGCTGGAGAAGCTCGGGATAGGGGCGAGGTTTTCTGATGGGAGCGTAAAGGATATATTCTACACAAAGAACGAAAAGTTTCCCGTTGCTATCCGTATCCCGCCCGGGCTCTCGAAGAACGTGTCCGTGCTTAAGCTAAACGTCCCCTCTGCGGTTCTCGCAGCCGAGGGAGATATTTTCACGAGCAGGGCGGCTTACGCTGGGAAAATGGGGGAATACGCTGTAATGGCAGAATTAAAATACGGGAACGGCAGGATTGTGCTCTTCTCGGATCCAAGCGCTTTCATGAACGAGATGATGGGGGAGAACAGAAATTTCTCGATCAACCTCATCGATTACCTCGGCACGGGAACCTTCTACTTCGACGAAGCGCATAGATCTGACTTCAATCCGTACTCCACGGGCACGGTATATTTGCACAGGGAGCTTGACAGGAACACGGCCTTTCAGGTAGTTCTTGCAGTTGCGGTTCTTGCAATCCTCATTGAGAGCGGAGCATTCCGTAGGACCAGGATAAGGCTGCCAAGAAGGAGTAAAAACATTTTTGAGAACCTCCCCGATTGGGTTGACAGGGAAAAGCTTGAAATCATGCTTGAGCAGATTAAAGCTGGCTCGAGGTTGAGGAATCATGGAAGGAAGGCAGTTCGTTGAAAGGCTCAAGAAGGAAGTTGGGAAGGCCGTTGTTGGATACGAGGAAGTTTTAGAGCTGCTCGCAGTGAGCCTTCTTTCGGGAGGCCACGTGATCATAGAGGGCGTTCCAGGGGTTGCGAAGACAACGCTTGCGAAGAGCTTTGCGAGGGCAACCGGCCTTAGCTTTTCGAGGATCCAGCTCACGCCAGACTTGATGCCCGCGGACATAACCGGAAGCGTTGTATACGATCCGAAGAATTCCAGCTTCTACTTCAGAAAGGGCCCCATTTTCGCGAACGTCGTTCTTGCGGACGAGATAAACAGGGCAATGCCCAAAACACAGTCTGCACTACTCGAGGCGATGCAGGAGAGGCAGGTTACGGTTGAGGGGAAAACATATCCGCTGCCTGATCCATTCTTTCTGATAGCAACCATGAACCCGGTTGAGAGCGAGGGGGTTTACAGGATCCCCGAGGCGCAGAGGGACAGATTCATGTTGAAGCTGAAGATGGAATATCTTGCCGAGGAGGAGGAAATGCTCTTCCTTAAGAAGAAAATCAATTCAGTAAATCGCGAGGTTTCCGAGATCGGGGCGGACATCAGGGATCTGACGATGAGGTCGAGGGAAGTCAGGGTTGACGAGAGGATACTCAAGTACGTGCACTCGGTATGCTCCAGAACTAGGCAAGACAAGAGGATACTGCTGGGAGCAAGCCCAAGAGCGATGGAGCACATTATATTTGCCGCTAAGTCCCTTGCCTTCCTCGAGGGGAGAAGCTACGTTATTCCAGACGATGTGAAGCTTATATCAAGGTACGCCCTCCCTCACAGGATTCTGCTCAAGGCCGAGTTCGAGCTGGACGGCCTTAAGCCCGAAGACGTTGTCAACGAGATCCTGGAGGAAGTAGAGGTCCCCAAATGAAGAGGATTCTGCTTTCAGCCGTTCTGGTTCTTCTTGTCCAGGCCTACCTTCTTGCGAACATTTTTCCCGCCATCCTCGCATTCTCAATCCTAATTTACCTCGCATACATCGAGGCTGAGTTCAATCCGAAAATTGAGGCGGAGAGAATTCTCCCGAAGAAGCTCTACGATGGCGAGGGCTCCAAGGCGGTTCTGAGAATAAGGAATCTCAGGAAAAAGGATTTCGTCGTTGCTGTGAAGGAAAGGCTTCCCGAGGGCTTCAAGGCCGAGGAACCCGAGTTTCTTCTGGGAAAACTGGAGGAGAGGGGGGTCGATTACTCGGTCATACCGTCTAGGGGGGTTTACAGAATTAGGAGCCCCGAAATCCTTGTCTGGGATCTGAGAGGCCTTTTCTTTAGCAAATTCCAAATTGGATCCGAACAGGAAATTGAAGTGCTCCCCTCGATCGAGAAGCTGAGGGAGGAGGCAAAGATCGACGCAAGACTGAGGTTATCGCAGGCAAGGGGAGTCATCGGATTTCCTGTTGAATTCGTGGCCCTCAGGAGGTTTCAGGAGGGGGATGACACGAGAAGAATAGACTGGAAGGCGACTGCAAGGTTCGGGGAGCTGATAGTGAGGGAATACCTGAAGGAATGGGAGGGCGATGTTTACGTAGCCCTTGACATCGGAAGGGAGATGAGGAAGGGAAAGCCATCGAAGATCGATTACGCGGTGATCGTAATCTATCAGATCTTCAGGGCGCTCGCAGGTAAAAGGGCAGGACTGATTCTTTACGATGAGTTCGGTGTTAGGAATTTCTTCAGGGCCACGCTGGAGAAAGAGAGGCTGGTGGAGCAGATAAAGGTTCCAAGGCTGGGCGGAATTCAGAGCCTGAGAATTCCGAGGATAGGGACCGAAAGGCCTGGATTTCTGAGAAAGATTCCGAGAAAGGGGTTCTCCCTGAGCTTTCTGAACCTCATTCAGGGAAAATCATTCCTCATATTCATAACGGATCTTTCCACGAATGTCGGAGAGCTTCTGAGGGTTATTTCGGAGCTTAAGGATTGCAGGGCAGTAATAATATCACCAAATCCTGTCCTGTTCAGCGAACCGAAGCTTGAAAGGGAGGAGATTCTAAGGCTTTACAGGAGGTACGTTGAAAGGGAGGAGATGGTAAGGAGGCTGAACTCCTTTGTGCCAGTAATCGACGTCGGGCCGAAGGATCTACTCGATGAAATCGAGCCGGTGATCGGATGATCTCGAGTGCTTCCGCAATCGTAATCGCGATCTTGTACGGTCTTAAAACCCCTTTCCTCGCCCCAGCGGTTTTCCTCGCCAGGTTCATGAAAAAGGAGGTTTCGGTTTTCCTTTACTTCCTTTACTGCGTTCTTCTGAGCTACGAGCTCTCGATTTCCGACATGCTATCCATCGACGAAGCGGCGGTAGCTGCGCTGCTTTCGGCGATACTTTTGCTCGATGAATCGCTTTCCGAGAGGAAGAGGAATTTCGTGGATTACTCCATTTTCTTTCTGATGCCCCTTGGCCTGCTTAGTCCACCCTTCGTCATCCTTCTCCTCCTTATTGCCCTCCTCAATATACTCTGGGTCGACAGGCCGGGGCTTGGAATTGCAATCCTGCTGTATGGGGTTATTGCGGTCTATTCTGTTACCATGCTGTTTCGGGGAATGGGAAGCTACAGAAACCCTGTAACCGAGGTTCTTGTTCTGTCCGCCATCTGCGCCTTCCTGATCCTTTTCTCGATTCTCTTAAATTTCCTGAAGGCCAAGTCCGGTTCCTGACCTCCTCCCCGCCCTGAAGGGCGAGGCTTTCAGAGTAAGGTAATTCATTTGCGAATATTCAGTATTCAGATATGCTGGTATATGCGAATTGAGCAGGAGCTCCAAATGGGCTGGTCAACTTCCGGAACCTTTTCAACCATGCAGTTCTCTATCCTGAAAATGACGCTGTAGTTCCCCGAGCCGGAAATCGGGCATTTGGCCTTGAAGGGATTCTTCTCGCTCATTATTTCGCAGCCAGATCCCCGAAGCGGGCATGACCACAGCTTTCCGGTTACCTCGCAGCCGGTAATCTCTGCGGATTGCAGCCAAGCCTCTTTTGGAAGATCAACCTGAAGCGTGGCAAGTCCGTCGCTTGTCAGGGAGCAACTTGCACCCTCCCTGTCCGCTCTGCAGAAACTGCCGGTTTCCGAACAGCCCAGCAGGAAAACGCCGGAAAGCAGGCACAGCGCGGCGATCAACATTTTTTTCATGATCTTTCAATAGTGTCCAATTTAAAAATTTTTGCATCTAGAAGCTAAGAAGCACGATCGCGATCAGAATCGGAGTGGCGATCGCATTCACAGCTATTCCTGCCATTACGAGCTTCGATGCTAGCTTCATCGGGAAAATTGAGGCGTAAAATGGCAGAGAATGTCGCGGATAGTCCATTATTGCCGTGAAGAGAAATCGGCCGATGAGAAGGGCAACGAGGCACTCCTGAACGCTTATCAGTCCGTTTCTGAGCAGCTCCCCGGCCGTTAGCACTGAAGACATCGGGCTGAAAATGTGAATGGAAATCAGGGCGGCGAAGTTCGAAGAAAATCCGAACTGCCTTGTGTAGACGTCGATCTCCTTTGAAAGCAGCTCGAAAAATCCCACAAAGACAAGGACGGAGACGATCGCAGTTATTATCGTATACCTGATCAGAACCTTTTTTGTCATTTCTGCTGCGGATTTCAGTGACTCCCTCACCGCGTCCCTCTTCTCCTTTTTCCCCTCAGGCAGCTTCAGCTCCGCAGCGGAGTTTTTGACCCTCATCCTTCCGTAGAGAATCCCCGTGGCCATTGAGATGAACGCTGCTGCGAAGCTGAGCGCGATGTAGATCGAGCCCACAAAAAGGCCGAGAGCCGCGAGGGAAATCGGAAGGTAGTAGCGGAGAAGGAAGAAGACGGTGGAGAATGGTCTTGTAACAAGCTTATATGCTATCACGGCAGAATCCTCAATTCCGTTCTTTTCTTTAAGCGATCCGACTATGCTCAGGCCACCTCTTATGTCCACAATGGAAACTATCGCGGGGACGGAGAAAGCCGGCGGGAGTTTCGCCAGCCGCATCAGCGGGGCCACGGGTTTCGAGACGAACCTTGCAAGTCCGAGCTCCGTTAGCAAATTTGCCAGGAATACTCCGAGGAAGCATGCGATGCCCATCGTGGCTATCGAGTAAAGGATGCCGTATACCTCCATTGTGCACCCTCGATCCCTGATTCAAAATCCCCTGTGCACCTTTGCATTAGTAATTTCCGAAATCATCTCGATGTAGCTCGGGGCGGGATCAAAAGTCCGGCTTCTTGTATCGTAGATCTCAAGCTTTATCCCCTTCTTTGCGATCAGATTGCAGATCTGGGACAGATCCTCCTCAACGCTTCCGAAGATTGGAACGTTGGCCTTTCCGTCTGTTATCACTATCCCCCTGAGGTGCGCGTTCTTCATCCCCCTGGTTACAGAGAGAAGCTTGAGCAGGGCTGAGGGCAGCGGGGTTTTCCCTCCGGTGGGGATTGAATCGATCGCATCGAATATCTGCTCGTACCTCTTCGTCGGTCTCACAACCACTTCTGCCTCGTTTCCGCGGAAAACTATGAGCGAAAGCCAGTCCCTGCGCTGGTAGGACGTTTCCACGAGCTTCTTCGCGATTCCCTTGGCGATGCTTATCCTCTTCTGCAGTCCCATGCTTCCGCTCGAGTCCAGAATTATCGCGGTGAGCCTCGGCGCTCTGGCTCTGCGGACGTTTATCCTGATGTCCTCATCCCTCACCTCTATCGGAAATCCCCGCATCGCGGCGGAGTTCAGGGTTGCAAGAATGTTGACGTCGTTGAATCCGTTTACAGGGGGAACATAGGATACAGGTATCCCCCGCTTTTCCCCGATCAGCGTAATCCTGCAGTCTCTAGATGCTCTCGATCCGAAATTTTCCGCCAGATCCTTTGAATTCTTTGTCTCCAATTTTACTTCGTTCGAATCAAATCTCATTTCGGAATTCCCGCAGCAGGTTTCCTGCCTGTTTTCAGTTTTTCCTGAAGCCTCTTTGGACTCTTTTTCATTCTTTTTGTGATTTTCAGGAAGCTTCAGTTCGGGTATCTGCGGCTTCTGGAAAGGTCTTGATTTCATCCTGTGAGGGAGCGTCAGTTCCATGGCCCTTCTCAGGTCCTCGATGCTAACCCTTTTCCTACCCTCAAACGCGGCTATGGCCTTTGCAGCCTTAACCGTGGCAATTTCTGCCCTGTGCGTTTTTATCCCCATTCCGATTATGGTTTCGGCAAGAAGTCTGAGCAGCTCCTCATCCATCTCGACTTCTGCGAGAACCCTTCTTGCGTTTGAAATTGAGTTCCTCAGCCTCTCATCCTGAACCCTGTACCTCTCGTAGAATGAAACCGGATCCTTCTGAAATTCTGTGACCCTTTTTACGATTTCAATCCTCTCTTCAACGTTTGTGGAGGCTTCGATTGAAACGAACATTCCGAATCTGTCGAGAAGCTGCGGCCTTAGCTCCCCCTCTTCGGGATTCATGGAACCGACGAGGATGAATCTTGCGGGATGTCTCAGCGATATCCCCTCCCTCTCGACGACGTTCCAGCCAAGTGCAGCCGAGTCGAGTAGGACGTCGGCTATGTAGTCCTCGAGCAGGTTCACTTCGTCGATGTACAGTATGTTTCTGTTCGCTTCCGCAAGAATCCCAGGCTGCAGCGCCCTAATCCCATCTTTCAGGGCCTTGCTGATGTCTATAGTTCCAACCAGTCTGTCGAGGGTTACGCTTAGCGGAAGATCTATAACCCTCATCCGCCTCTTCGCTGTGCTGAAATCTCCCATCTCCACCCTTTCTCTGCAGGCATCGCACATCTCGGCAACATTGCTTGGATTGCAGTTGAATGGGCAGCCCTCTACGACCTCTATTTCAGGCAATACCTGCGAAAAAGCCCTTACCATCGTTGACTTTCCCGTCCCCTTGTCCCCGCTTAGCAGAACTCCACCTATGCTCGGATCTATTGCATTGCAGATGAGAGCAAGTTTTGCCTTCTCCTGCCCGACTATTGCCGTGAACGGAAAGAACTTCATCTTAACACCTCCTCCAGAATCCCGTCTATTTCCAGATACTTCTCCTCAACCTTCTTCTTCAAATCTCCAGCTTTCCAGTATCCCCTTTTTTCAGCCTCAAGCAGCCTTTCCAGCATCTCGCGCGTTGCATAAACGTTCTGCTCCCTGAGCATGTTAAAGAGCCGTTCATCCAGAACAAAGCGCTCGGCAATCTTATCCCATAGCCTGCTGTCAACTGCATTGGTCGTTGCTGCTAGACCCAGAAGGTACTCAATCCTGTCGGCAATTTTCTGCACACCGTTGAACCCGTGCTTGAGCATTTCCTCTATCCATTTCGGATTCAGGGTCCTTGTTATCGTTCCCCTTTCTATCGAATCTCTGACACTTTCGACCTTCGCGATCTCTTTTGTTGAATCCACAATAACCATCTCGGCCTTTTCGCCCTTAACAAGCTCAACTGCCTTTGAAAGACCTCCGAAGAACTCATAGTAGTGATCCAGATCGGTTATTTCATAATCCGTGGAGCTTCTTGTTTGTGTCACGACATCGACCGTCTTTAATAGCCCCTCAAACAGCTCTCTTGCCTCAATGCCATGCACATCCTTTCCGTATGCGTAGCACATTGAGCTAACATAGGCGTTTGCCAGATCGCTTTCCTTCTGCCATGCACTGTCCTCGACGAGCTGCAGCATCCTAGTTCCATACTCCGTTGCCATTGGCCCAAAGATCCTCAGATGACTTTTCAGCTCCTTGGCATGCTTTTTGACAAAGTTCAGGCTTTCGGGCTCATCGAGCTCTGAAACAAGCCTTACGGCTTTATCTATAAGCTCAACTAGATTTGGAAACATCTCCCTGAAGAAACCGCAAATCGTAACGACGACATCTATTCTCGGCCTTCCGAGCTCTTCGAGGCTTTTAACCTTCAGCTCCTTTTCCCAGGCCGTTTTGTGAATCAACTCAACTCCCAATAGCTCGAAGATCTGTGCGATGGTTTCTCCAAAGGTCTGAGCAGTTTCAAATCCCCAAAGGACCAATGCAGCGCTTTCGGGATACCTTCCGTGTTTGCTCAGATGTCTCTCGATCATTTCCCTTGCAGCCCTTTTTCCCCTTTCCGCAGCCGCTTCTGTGGGGATCCGTAGGGGATCGAACTGGTAGAGGTTTCTTCCCGTCGGCAATGCTTCCGGATTCCTTATCACGTCTCCTCCCACGGAGGGCTTTATGTATTCTCCTTTAAGGGCTCTGGCGAGGTTTTCAAGCTCCGTCGCATTGTTTGAAAAGTTATTGGCAATTTCTTTGCAGTAATTCAGGGTTTTCTCGAATTCAGCTTTGGTCTTTCCTGAGAAAAACTCTTCCACTATTCTCTTCGCTTCCTCATCTATTTCCTTCATTTTCCTTGGGTCTCCTGCGATCTCCTCGAATTTCAGACCCTTTTTCTCCGCTATGATTCTGTGAAGCGATTTGATCTCACCTCTGTCGTATCTGCTCAGAAGGAGGACGAAATCCCTCATCTCGTTTTCCCCGTATCTTTTACCAAGAACATGGAGACCTTTCGGGATTATCGAGCGCCTATACTCGTAAATTCTGGCTTCAAGCTTTTCAACGTCTTTTTCCATTCCCAGTCTTTCAGCCAGCTCAAAGATCTTTGCCTTTGCAGCATCGGCCCTTGCAGCATTTTTTTCCGCTCTGAAATCTTCAATTAGCTCCTCAAGCCTTGCGTATTCATCGTATAGCTCTGCAGTTGTGTATGGCGGGGAATTGTAGCTCAGAAGCGTTGCATAGCTCCTGCGCTTGGCAATCGTGGCTTCTGAAACATTTGTTACGTGGTAAACGTATATGTGCGGCACGGAGGATATGAGTATGTCAGGCCAGCATTTTGAGCTCATTCCGACTTCCTTTCCCTTCATGAATTCGAGAGTCCCGTGGGTGCCCAGATGGATTATAGCGTCCGCCTTGAACACTTTTTCGAGCCAGAGGTAGAATGCGAGATACTGATGGTGCGGCGGCTTTGTTTTGTCGTGCACAGCAGAAAGCAGATCCTCGTTACCTTCAATTATTTTCCTTCTTGAAGGCTGAATCCCGATTGCGATGTTCCCGAGCAAAACAACCGGGATCAGAATTCCATTTTCGTCGACCATTATATCTCCCGGCGGTTCTCCAAAGTTCTCCACGACATCCCTTCTCAGATCCTCTGGAAGCTCGTAGAAAAATTTTATGTATTCGCTTTTGCTCAATCTCGGGCAATCCATTGCCTTTTCCGTGAATATCTTTGGATTGAAGAGCTTTTTCTCAAGGAGAAGCTCTTTGACGTTCGTTTTTTCAACTTTGTAGCCATCATTCCTGAGCCTTTCAAGTATCACCCTAAGGCTTTCGAATGTATCAAGATAGGCCGCATTGCCCAGATTTTCCTCTCCTGGCGGGTAGTCGTAGATAACTATCGCCACCCTCTTCTCCGAATTTGGCTTTTGCCTCAGGCTTATCCATTTCTCCACTCTTCCGCAGAACCTCTCGATCCTGTCTGCAATGGGGACAACCTCGTCATTGCAGACCCCGCATACTGGCACAGGCTCAACTGCGCCATCCATCTCGGGCAGTGTAACGCTTGCAAATAAGTTGACTATGTTCAGCCCCCTCTGTTCCTTCTCCCATTCGGAAAGCTTCTGGTTGAACATCAAGGATGGGGTGAAGAGCTTGACACCCTTTCCCTTCAGCAGCTCTATGGTTTTCCTTGGATCCCCTCCCATCGGCCCTCCGTTCAGCCTGAACCAGAGAAGGCTGATTATGGCATCGACATCGTTCATTAGCTCAAGGGCATTCAGGTTTAGAATTCCATCGCTGTAGACAGGAACTACTTTGATATTTTTACCCTCAAACCATTTCACGATTTCCTCCAGCGTTTTCTGACATTGTTCGAAATGCATACCGCCGTAAAAAACGATTCCAACTTTTGGCCTTTCAGCGATAGGCCTGAAATCGAAGCCGTAAGCTGGATGGTAAAATCCGAACTCTGGAAACTCTTTTGGCTCTGCAGCTTTTACATCAATCCCCTTAACCCGGCAGAGGTGCAGGAACATGTTTCTGTAGTTCTCATATCCCCCATTTGCCCAGTATCTCAGCGTTTTTACGTAATCCCTAGCATCCTTCAGAACTCCGAATGGGAGGATTTTGCCAGCCATCTCAATTGCCTTCTGCACGCTTTCAATTCTCTTCTTTAGAGATGCTGGATCGGAAACAAAGGTAGAAGCAGCCTTAGCCGGCATTCTGAACTTTCCCAGCTTTGCTTTAGCAGCAAGGCTACTTCCGCCGACTAGGCATATCAGATCCTTTTCTCCAAAATCGATCTCGTTCAGAATCCCGGGATCGCCGCGAACATCGATTACGAGGATATCAGCCCAATCGACGAGGGTCTGCACTTCCGCAATCTTAAATTTCGGCAGGTCGTATGAGTAAATCAGCTTTATATCGCACAATTCTGACACGCTTTCCATTGCTCTCTTCAAGCTTTTGTTAACAATTGTTGATATCAGCAGTATTTTTAATCGCACGTTCTTCACCTCTTCTGCGATAAAAATTTTTGAATTCACGTCAGATAGATTTGCCATAATAGTTCGTTTTCATCGATTGCCCTCTCGCCGTTTATCCATTCCCAATACTCCGAGAGCGTGAGCAAAAAGTATGGCTCTAAGAACTGCATTGGCTTGTAGCTTTCCTTGTAGACGGCATTTCTCTTCACAGCCTCTATTTCCTTGAAAGCAGGATCCGATTTTATGTCCTCCTCTTTAAAGGGGGCGTAGTAGCTTATTATCCATATCTCCGGATTCTCCTTCACTATCCACTCCTTGCTAACCTGAACCCAGGTTGAGTTGCACTCAGGCGAAACCACCTTTCCTCCGGCAGAATTTATGAAAATGACGTAGGCCTGAGTGGAGACGTTGCAGGCTATGTAAGTGGGAGCTGTGAAGGAGTAGAGAACCTTTAAGTCTCTATTTTTCTTTTTTGCCTCGAGTTCTTTCCATTTTTTCTCGATGTATCCGCAAACCTTCTCGGCTCTATCCCTCGCATCGAAGATCTCTCCGAGTAGCTTGGCCTGTCTGCAGATGTCTTCGGGATATTTGTTTATGTATCCAATTCTCACTATCGGGATTCCGAGTCTTTCGAGTTTCTTCGCATTCTCCCTGTAGCCAGGTGGCTCATCCCAAAGCACTATGAGATCAGGCTTGAGCGCAAGAATCGCCTCCTCGTTTATCCTGCTCATGTCACCCACAGACTGTATCTTTTCCACATCCGGATCGATCTTGAGTATTACAGGATTTTTCTTTGCGAGATCGGAAAAGGCTACGGCCCTTTCCTTTATATTGAGCGCATAGACCCATGACTCGCCTGAAAGAAATACGACCCTTTTTGGTGTTTCATTCAGAACTATCCTGTTTCCGGCCATGTCGACGATATCTATCACCCCCTTCCTATTCTCCAACTTCTGTGTGCAGCAGCTGAGGGCTACGATAACCAGAAAGATTGCAAAATAGACCCATTTCATTTTACCAGCCTCCAGGCCTTTAAAACATCCGAGATGTTTTCTCTCCACTCCTCAACATCCTGCGGGGATAGAAACTCCACTTCACTTCCTTGAACATCGCCGGTCACTTCATCCTCCAGAATCCCTTCGATTTCCCCGTAGATCTCCCTCAGCCTCCTAAGCTGATCCTCCTTTGCATTCCAGATTCCCCTTTCCTTAGCCTCGATCAGCCTTCTGGCGATCTCCTCAAGCGCGTAGACGTTGTTTTCCTCAAAGAATTTCCTCATTTCCTCATCAAGAACGTATTTCTCGGCAATCTCCTCGAAAATCCAGTCATCAACAAGCCTTGTCGTTGCCGACCAGCCATAGAGGTGCAGTATCTTTTTTGAGAACTCGTTAGCGCCCCTGTAGCCGTGTTTCTTCATTTCCTCTATCCATAATGGATTTAGGATCTTTGCCCTCGCTATTCTCTCGATCTCATCCTTTATTTCCCTTACCTTCGTCTCGGAGAGATCTGTGGTGTCTGTGATGCAGATCTCAACTTCCCCATTGAGCTGTTTTACAGTGGCGTAAAATCCCCCGTGCTGGGCAAAGTAGCCGCAGCAGTTCGTCAGATCGTGCTCGTCGCTGGGATGATTTCTGGTTACGACATCAACGGTTTTCAGATTCAGCAAAAATGCTTCTACAGCCTTTCTTCCGTAGAAATCCCTTGTGTAACCATACGCGCTCCATTGAACCCAGACATTTGCCAGATCTTCATCCTTCTGCCAGGCAGATGCTTCGACAGCGTAGTTCACGCCAGCCCCGTAGGCTCCGGGAGGCGGACCCCAGATCCTGCACTTGGCAAAATCCCCGCTTATTCCAAGTTCTGAAAGTTTTCTGAGCTGTTCAAGGTAGTGTTTTCTGACAAAGTTCATTTCTGGTGGTTCATCGAGCATTAAGACCTTCGTTACAGCTTCGTCGATCATTTGAATGTAATTCGGAAGCGTATCCCTCAGTATGCC
>Ga0272449_1003352_pt1 | contig 13871 bp, 6 predicted proteins | sample YNPCB0241_FD_198679 | JGI IMG/M metagenome (GOLD analysis project Ga0272449, IMG submission 198679) | Hot spring sediment microbial communities from Yellowstone National Park, WY, United States - YNP-CB-024-1 | ecosystem: Environmental > Aquatic > Thermal springs > Hot (42-90C) > Sediment...
CACGACACGCCCCCATCCGACGATCGCGTCAGATACAGGGTCATCCAACGATTCGTCGATGGCTTCTCGCAGAAGTAGCGCCCGTCATCGTGGAACATCGCTAGGTAGTGCCCAGGCCGACGCGTACCCTCGACAAAGCCCATCACAACAACACCGCCCCACTCACCCGCCGGTTCTAGTTCCGTCCACGTTCGGCCATCATCTTCGCTCAACGCCCGGCGTGCCGGATACAGCCCAGACCAAAGAAGCAACCGCCGCCGTCCTGCGGCATCCACCACGCGGTGAATCGTGGGCGTCTCCTTGCTGGTCGCCCATGACGCCGGCACCGGTCGCCGCTCACTCCACGTACGGCCCCCATCCTCACTGCGCTTCAAGACGATCGCACCCCGCCCATGGCCTTTTGGATAGACCGCCAAAATGGTCTGGCCGTCTTCCAGCAACACCGTACTGACGTGTCCGAGGTACTGCCCTGGTTCCCGATCCACCACCACTTGCCGCTCGGTCTCGGCCGAGAGATCCAGCACGGTGACTCCTACATCCAACTGTCCCGACACCGAAACTTGGACGCTCGTTACGAGGACTCCGATCGCAAGTGCCCGCCCGCAGCTCATTGGATTGTTCGACCACTGGATCTTCATGTTCCAACCTCTCCGTCGACAGGAAGGCGACCATGTGTGCCGCGCAACCCGAAGCATGGTCCACCCACCGATCCCTTGCAACACCATCGCCCCTTCCGATCCCCAAACCATGACACCCTCGAGCGATGGAAGATCTATGAATGCTATTGCTGTCCCCCCAGCGTCGCGCGCACTCTGGCCGGGCTTTCCACGTGGGTTGATGGTGTGTCGTCCAATGGCCTATGGGTCCACTTGTTCGGCAGCAGCCAGTTGCACACACGCTTGCCCAGTGGCGGAGAAATTCAACTGAGGCAGCAAACCGACTACCCATGGGACGGTCGCATTCGGATCACCCTGGAACGAGTCCCAGCCGATCTTTCGATGATACACCTTCGTATTCCTGGCTGGGCTGACCGCGCAACGGTCCGAGTGAACTCTGAACCGTGGCCCGCGGCGGTAGCGCCGGGCACCTATTGCCCGCTCCGACGTGCCTGGTCTGCCGGAGACATCATCGAGCTGGAACTTCCGATGGCGGTACGGCTGACGGAGGCGCACCCGCTGGTGGAAACCTGTCGCGGTCAAGCCGCCGTTCTGCGAGGCCCCATCGTCTACTGTGTGGAATCCCTCGACATCCCACCCGACGCCGATCTCCGCGGAATCGCACTTCGTAGAGAGAGCCGCTGGCGCGAGAAGTTCGAGCCGAATTTCTTGGGCGGTGTTGTGGTGTTGGAAACGGAAGCGCTGCTGTGGCCCACCACGCAAAGTGATCTTCTCTACCTCCCCATGCCGCGGGGTCCCGGCCGGCCGGTGCGCATCCGCATGATCCCCTACTATGCCTGGAACAACCGAGAGCCGAACGCCGAGATGCTGGTATGGATTCCGGTCGACTGAGCATGAACCACCTCGGGCTGGCGCCTTGGTGGTTACGCTTCGAGGCCACTCCGTGGGCGTGGGTCGCTTGGGTCGATCGCCCGACCCCCCCGGGCGGATCACGGCAGCCCCAGGTTGGCCTGTGGATGTGTACGTAGAAGGTCCCAAACCGTCTCGTGAATCACGTTCGCCCGTTCCGGAGTGATTTCAATGACGTCGCCGAAGTCATGGTATGGGTCGTTGCCATAGCGAGCTGGGTCATTGTAGAGACGGTAGTCGAGCCGGTCGGGTCGCTCGCGAAAGAACCCCACATAGAACAAGACGGCCAAGCTATAGGAGCCGGCGCCAGCTCGAACATGCTGCACATCCGTGTAGAAATCCTTGATGCTCCGAATACCTGGGAATTCCCCCGCGGCCATCCGTCGGTTCAACCTAGAAAACAACTCGCCCCCGGGCAAGTGATGCAGCCGATGAGTGGCCCACAAGTCCGGAAAGTTCGTTGCGATGGCCGCAAACACTTGCTCCGTGTAGTGCCGTGTCCGCCAGTGCGGATAGTCGGCCAACGTCCAAGGCTTCTCATGGTCGCCCAGGTAGGGCGCCGACCACACGCGCTCGTAGTCGAACGCCTCTCGATCAGGGAACTCCGCGGCTCGCAGGTCCCCGGTACGCCGCTTCATGGCCACCGCCCAAGGGGGCAGCTGCTCGTCAGCAGGAACGCGGCCCGGCGGCATACTCGGCCATACGGTGTAGACGAACACGCGACCATGCGGGTTTTTCTGGAGAAATATGCGAATAATGTCGCTGGCGGCGGCGACGTCGCCCACATCCACGGGCCCGTCGAATCTGGTTCCCCACATCTGGTCGGTCACGTACCGCATGCGATTGCCAAAGATCTGGATGACGATGGCGTCCCACTCTCCTGTCAAAAACTGCTTCGGTTTGCCGGTGGCGGCGCGCACGTGGTCTTCATCGAGCGTCAGATCCCCACGGCTGGCGGCACTTTGCGTTTGGGTGCCGACGGGCCGCCCCATGGCCCGCCACAATTCGTTGCGATGCTGCCAGGATTGCCACCCGGCACCCAAAAAGGCCTCGCAATACCATTCCCGATCCGCGCGACGTCCGAGTTCCCCATGCAACGCGGGCACGGATGCGGCCGTCAAGCTATTGCCAAAGTAAAAGACGCGAACCCCGCGGGCGCCAAACTCCGACGGCGCCGGGTTCGGAGGGTCCTCGGCCCCCGCGAACGTCACACACCCCACAACGTGGAGTGCATGAACAACGACCCGAATCACTCCCTCGAGCCTCTTCTGCACACTCGTCATTCTTTCTCCTGTTCGCCACAGTCGCTCGACCTGCTGACCACGTTCCCCAAGCGCTCGAGGGCTCATCTCCTCGCCCTTGAAGCCGTTTCGGTCCGCAACCATTCCGATGGCCGCCGAACCGTTTACGGCTCCTTCCAGCGCGAACTACCCGGAGGCGGAAACGCTTTGGAGGTGCTGTCGAGAACCAATACCCAATCCTGTTCCTCTCCTTGACTTGGTGGTGTAAAAGTGTGAACGCCCCGGTCTGCGAACTCCCCGACCAGTCGCGGGGTGCCGGTGCGCGGGTCGAACCACCATGCACGCACCGCCGGCCCAGTGAGCTTGTCCATCCGCACCGGAATCGGCCGACCGGAGGGCGAGTAGACCATCGCATACGAGCCGGCAGAATCACGAGTGGCCTGCAAGTGGTCGTCCCCACTCAATGGATCCCCTCCCAGGATGGATTGATCCGGAATCCTGGTGAGGAATGGCCGTGATTCCATCAGATGCCGCAGGTGGGCCACCTGAAACGCGCCCGGCGCATCGAGCGATTCGTACCACGGAATGTACGCCCCGTGTCGGTAGGTCTCCCCCTTGCGGATCCAGCCAATGAAACTGCGGTGACCGTACGTGTGCCCGAACCCACCCGCAAACACGTTCCAGTAGGCCGCGCGCCGCACGTCCCACGGACGGATACGCCGATCCTTGGGCTCTTCGCGGCTCAACGACAGTGAGTCCTCGTACGCCACTTCCGCATCCAGGGTCGGCTTCGGTGGCGTGCGTTGGTAGTCGCGCGTAACGGTCTTCCAGTTCTCGAACCGAAATCGCGTGGTGGTCTGGATCATGTTGAAATCCAGCCACGGTTCGTCGTGCAACCATTCCGACGATGAACGGTTGCCCCCGGGCGGATGGAACGTCATCAACGTGGCGGACCAATCGGCCCGACCGTCGAATGCGTTCACGCCGTGGACCCCATCGGCGATCCCTTCGGCCATGGCGCGGATCATGGCCAACCGGGCGGGGTTGTCCACGTTGCGCCCCTTCTGCCACGCATCCCCGCCCAAGACCCAAATCATATGCGGCTCCTTCCCGTACCGCGATCCGAGGAAATGCCCGTAGCGGTAGGCGACCTCTGGACGTTGGGAAATGGGGTCGTTCTCCGGGATGTCTTGCAACCACAACGGCAACGCCGCCATGTACAGGCCGTACCGCCGCGCCTCGCCGATGCACCAATCCACGTGGTCCCAGAAATCATCATTCGCGCCAGGGCTCATGCGCGGGCGCGACCAGTCCCCATCCTCAAAGGGTTCATGCCCGTAGGCGTTGGCGGCCGTTTCTCCCGCACGCGATCGCACGATGACCGATTGGATCACCGTGAAACCCTTGGCCGCACGGTTCGAAAAATACAAACTGACGGGCGGCTGATTCGTAGCGGGTTCCCGAACGGACTTCCCGAACATGTGCCATGCGGTATCCCCCAACCAAAAGAAAGGCCGACCGTCCTCGTACACCAAAAACCGCCCGTTGTCGCTCACCTTCAAGCGGGGCATCGCGGCGCTAGCGCTCATCCATGAGAGCGCGATGCCCCATACAAGAGGCCATCGCCCTCCACGACAGTTCACCGTGCTCCACATCCACATAGGACCTCCTTCTGTGGCTGCAGTCCACAGGTACGAAGCGGATCTTAACGACCCGACAATCGCTTGCCAAGTTTCCACTACTCATCAAGGAGCACCCATGCGTGCTCTGGCATGTTCCGAAACCAAAGATCCTGCCGACGCGCCATTCTCATGTTGGACAGGGCGGCGACTTTTGTACAGACTTTACATATGATCGATGCGGACTTAGCCAGACCACGCCCAAGAACGCGCCCAGCGCACTGCGCTGGTCATGTGCGTACTCATGGTTTGGCCCGTGCAGGGCTTCTGGCCGTTATACATTTGGTGTTTCCCGATTGGGCGGTAGTCGCCCGGGCTCAACCTGGGGACGCCAAATTTCCCGCAGTCACGCTCACCGAAGATGCCAGGTCCTTCACGTTGGCCAACCGTCGCCTCTCCGTGCGCATTCAAAAGTCCAACGGGAACCTCGTCTCACTACAATTCGGCGGCCTTGAGCTGCTCAGCCGAGGGCAAGGCTACTGGAGTGTGTACGGTACGGTACCGGGTCTAGGACCGACCATGAAACTACCCGAACCATGTCAAGCCCGCGTCGTTCGAGATCCGTCGCACAATGGAGGGCAGATCGGCGAAGTCGCGTTCCGATTCGCCTATCAAGGACAGTCCCATACCGTGCCCCTCCACGTGGAATATGGCTATGGTCTGCACGCAGAAGACTCCGGGGTATACACATGGATGCGGGTCGAACATCCAGCCTTAGCCCCTGGGTTCGAGCTCGAACAAGCGACCCTGGTGCTGAAGCTAAATCCTGACCTCTTTGACTACCTGATCGTGGATGAGCAGCGTCAGAGGGAAATGATTCGGGGAGAGGACTGGGTCCGCGGCGAACCGCTCAACCTGAAGGAAGCTCGTCGGATCGTTACGGGGAAATTTGCGGGGCGCATTGAACACAAGTACGACTATGCTGCGCGTCTAGCCGAGGTGCCTGCGTACGGTTGGGCCAGTGCCACCCGCGGCATTGGTCTCTGGATTGTGAACCCAAGCCTCGAGTACATTAACGGTGGCCCGATCAAAGTTGAGTTGACCGGGCATATTGATGGTAAGCCCCAGCTTCCCGCGGATCCTACGCTGCTGTTCGTTTGGCATGGGTGTCACTACGGCGGCAAGGTCATCGTGGTGCGATCGAACGAATGCTGGACGAAAGTCGCCGGCCCGGTGTGGATCTATGCTAACCGAGGCCAGGTGCCCGCGGGGGTCCATGCGGACGCACTGGCGCGGGCCGCGCGCGAACAAGCGGCCTGGCCCTACGACTGGGCGCGGATCCCGGGGTACGCCTCGCGCGCCGAACGCGGATGCGTGCGTGGACGGCTCGTCCTCTCCGACCCCTACGCACCCACGGCCACTGCCGCCTACGCGTGGGTCGGTCTGGCCGCCGCATCCTACACGGTCGAACTCACCCGTGGCCGCCGCATGACCTACGACTGGCAACTGGATGGGCGCCACTACCAGTACTGGGTTCGCGCCGATCAGAATGGGGAGTTTCACATTGACCACGCACGCCCCGGCGAGTACGTCTTGTACGCATTTACGGACGGTGTTCTGGGCGACTTCGCGCACACTGGCGTGGTGGTGCGTGCCGGCGCCACCAATGATCTAGGGACACTCACCTGGGTGCCTCGATGGTACGGACGGCCCCTTTGGCAAATCGGAATCCCCAACCGAAGCGCAGAGGAATTCCGGCACGGCGACCACTACTGGCAGTGGGGCCTCTACCTTCGCTATCCAGAAGAGTTCCCCCACGACGTCGACTTCCTCGTCGGGGTCAGTGACTGGCGCACCGACTGGAACTACGCACAGCCTCCTCGCCCCAATGGCCGCGGCGGCTGGACCGACACCACGTGGCGAGTCCGCTTCGTTCTGGACCACGCGCCCAAAGGAACCGCTGTGTTGCGCCTGGGCATTTGTGGAGCGCGAGGCGGACCTGTCCGCGTAGCCGTCAACGGACGCGCAATCGGCGATACGGGCGAGTTGCCCGAATCCGGTGTGATGCACCGAGATGGAATCCGAGGAGTTCAAATCGAGCGCAACCTACCCTTCGACGCTGCCTTGCTGCACCCTGGCACTAACGTCATCGAGCTTACGAAATCTGCACGGCAGTGGACCGACGGGGTGCTCTATGATGTCCTACGGCTCGAACTGGCCGAGCCCTGAACCAAAGCTTTTCCAACCTCCCCCCACCGGTTTCGGTGATCGAGACGAGTACGTTGACGAATGGGAATGTCATGGGTATTCTTTTGCTTTCGTGTGCTGGAGAGTGAAGAACGATGAATTTCACGTACCTGGAGCAAGCTCGCGCGCGAGTGCCGAACGTGCCCGTGCTGGTCAACATGGTGTCCAAGCGAATCCGGCAACTCATCAGCGGGCAACGCCCGTTGGTCAAGCCGGATAGCTTGCACATGGAAAAAATCGACATCGCGCTCAAAGAAATCGCGCAGGGCAAGCTCACGGTCGAAATGTTGTTGAGCCCCGAGGACCTCCGCCACCAGAACCAAGAGCGATCGGAAGGACCTCTCGGGCTGTAAGTACCGAGGACTTCGCCCTCCCTCGTTCCCCCACATCCTGTTACCATCGGTACGCCATTCCACGATCTGCGGGCACGGGGTGGAGCCTGCGACACCCAGGCGCGGGTGGACTTACTCCAATTCGCTTTAAGCGCCCAGCTCCATAGAAGAACATCCTAAACGGAGTCCGACTCCCCACGAACGGGCACGTGGGAGATCCGTGGCGCTCAGGGGTTCCTCACGGCTTTGCGGCAAGAGCCCATCGCGCTCGCAACAGTCTTTCTCGCTTATGCCGCGCAAGTTCGATCGGGGTGTGAAAGTCGCTTCCAAGGATTGGACGGCCCCTGCCCAATTCGTCCAAGCATTGGAACGCTCAGGGCCTCATTGGTCCAAACCTTGGAAAGAACCACGGCGGATTCGTCCAAAGTTTGGAAACATCGGCGCTCGATCCGTCCAGGAATTGGACAGCCGCGATGGAGCACAACCCTTTTGCCTTGAGATGTCTGTCGTGACAGTCGCGCGGCCGCCGCGTCCTTTTCTCGCCATGAGCACGGACCGTATGGACGGCCCTTCTCGAATCCATCCCTTTGGGACCCTTGCCGCTGGAGCACACGCGCTAGAGGTCCAGCAGTTGGCGGATGTCTTCCCAAGTCCATCGTTCCACCCCACCGCCCGCCTGTACAGTGGAATTGGCCAATTCCTGTTTACGTCGTTGCAGGTGTACCACGCGCTCCTCCACGGTGCCTCGAGTGACCAATCGCACGCTGTAGACCGTTCGGAACTGACCAATGCGGTACACGCGGTCCATCGCCTGCTGTTCGACGGCCGGGTTCCACCAGGGGTCGTAGAGGATGACAGTGTCGGCGCCGACCAGGTTCAGCCCCGTGCCCCCGGCACGGAGGCTGATCAAGAACACCGGAATGGAACGGTCTTGGTTGAACCGGTGAACCACGGAAAGTCGATCGGTGGTCGACCCATCGAGATAGCTGTACGCCCAACCGCGGCGCTCCAGTTCACGTCGGATGAGCGTGAGCATGGACACGAACTGGCTGAAGACGACCACGCGATGGCCACCGTCGAGAGCCTCGTCAAGCAACTCGAACAACAACTCCATCTTGCTCGAGGGCGACTCGAAGGCTGCATTGGGCAGCCGCAGGAGCTCCAAATGACAGCACACCTGTCGCAATCGGAGAAGAGTACGCAGCACCTCTATGCGCGCCGCCTCGAACCCGACACGGTCGACCACTTCCCGCAACCGCTCGCGGGAGGTCCGGTAAATCTCGTCGTACACCCGGGCTTGATCGGGCGACAATGCGCACCATGCGGTTTGTTCGATTTTCGGAGGTAGTTCGCGGGCGACTTCACGCTTCATGCGACGCAGCACAAAGGGGCGAAGCTTCCACCGCAACCGCCGCAGCGCGTCCTCGCCTTCCTCTCCGCCCTGGGCGATCGGAAGTTCATAGTTGCGGCGGAACGATTCCGCCGTTCCGAGGTAGCCCGGCATGAGGAAATCCATGATGGACCACAGGTCGGCCACGCTGTTTTCCAGCGGCGTACCAGTGAGCACTAGGCGATGGTAGGCCTTGAGTTCCTTCGCCGCGATGGCATTACGCGTGGTGCGGTTCTTGATGTGCTGCGCCTCGTCCAACACCGCCACCGACAGTGGGATTTGGCGCCATCGATCGATGTCACGGCGCAGGAGGGCATAGGAGGTGATGAGAAGGTCGCCGCGGGCACACTCATCCCAACGGGAGTGCCGCTCAGGCCCCGCCATGATCTGCACCCGTAAGGAGGGCGTGAACCGCGCCGCTTCCAGCGCCCAGTTCTCGATCAAACTGGTAGGACACACGACCAGCGCCGGCAAGCCGCGCGCGTTCGGATGGATCCGCTCCATGGCCAACCACGCAAGCGTTTGAAGCGTTTTGCCCAGTCCCATGTCATCGGCCAAAATGCCAGCGAAACCGCATTGCTCGAGCATGCGAAGCCAGCGGACTCCCTCCATCTGGTAGGGCCGCAGGAGTCGGGCGAGTGCATCGGGCAGGGCGACCAAACCGTCCGCGGGGGCGATGCCTTGAGCCCACTTCGCCACCTGCTCTAGCCACGACTTCGGCGCCTCAACATCTACTCCATCGAGCCCGCGAAGCGCCGCATACACATAACCGGCATAGACGTGGCGGAGTCGGAATGAGCCTGGACGGGCGCCCTCGGCGACTTCGCAGTCATGAAAGACACGATCGAGCGCGTGTACCGCGCTGCCATCGACCCAAACGCGCCGGCCTTCGAGCAGGACCCACGACTCACCTTTGATCAATGCGCGGCGGACCTCGGTGGCCGGGACCTCGTGGCCGTCTTGGGTCTCAAACCGTACTTGAACATCGAACCACCGGTGGGCACGGTCGGGCGTGATGGTGACCACGGGCACTGCCCATACGGCATCCTCCAGAGCAGCACCGGCACGCCCCTCCACGATCACGTTCCAACCAAGTCGCCGTAACCCGGGCACTTCGGAGGCCAAGAAGTTGATCACCTGCCGCTCGCCAATCAGCGGCTTGAGCTGGTCGCCCACCGGCCCGGCCAACCCCGCGCGCGCCAACCGTTGCAACGCGGCCGCTTCGGCCTCCGGGTTCCGCACGTAGTAGCGCAACAGGTCGTTGGGATCGGGAATGGCGAAGTGGCCCGCGGGATCGGATTTCCCGGCCACCAACCGAGTGCCGTCGTACTCGGCGTACAGCGTAGCGGTGAGGGACGCCAGACTTCCGCGAAGCACGAGGTGAAACCTCGGCGTGGCTGGACGCAAGTCGAGCATGGAGGCGTCCACACTGCTTTCCACTGGGACCCGTGCCGTGATGGCGACCCGCTCGTTACGCAAAAACTGCGGAACGGCGACACGCGCGATCCGCGCCGGAGCGTCGTAGACGGCTTGGACCGGTTCTGGTACCACTTGAGCCAACGGCCAAAGGTCCGTGTCGGTCCCCGCCCAACCCCGCGCGCGATGAACGATGTGACGGGTCGCTGCCGCGCCCTCCAACGCGGGAATGGGCGTCCGAACCCGCAACACCAATTCGCCCGTGTCGGGATCTAGGTCCAGCGCCAACGTGGACGAAACGCGCGTCGTTCGGTGCACTCGAAGCTGACCTGCGCCCGCAGTGAACACGAAACCTTCCGGCCCGAGGACGTCGAGCAGGTTCAGAAATTCTGCCCGACTCACCTCCAGCTCCGACTGAGCTCCGCATCCGATATCTTCCCAGACGAACAGCCGCGTTTCGTCTTCGGCGCTGAGTCGAACTGGGCCATCGCGGGGGACGTCCCCCAGGGGAGTCCGCCCTCCCTCGGTGACCCACCAAGCGCGGACCCGTACCGATCCTGCACGCCACTGCTCATACCAGTTGGGGGCAACTTCCCACACCAGTCGGCCTACCACGGCCGGCTGGCCCGGTTCGGCTCTGCGCAAGAACCCAGTGGGCGCTTGGCGCGCCAAGAACTCCGCGCGGGATTGTTCCTCTGCACGCCGGCGCTCCAGCTCCGGGTCGTGGAGCCGCTTGCGCACCTCCAGCGCCAACGCGATCACGTGGCTACAAACGATCCCGCGCTCCCGACTCTCGTAACAAGGGCAGAGGCTTTCGATACAACCCGAGTGGACCACGCGAAAACCCGTTCGCAACGCGCGGAGGTTGTTGCGCAAAGTGCCGTGAACCACGGGCCATTGGATGGAGACGTCCTCGAACTGCTCTCGTTCGAGCAGCCGCCGAGCCTCGGCCAGCTTGCGCTCGCCGGCCCATTCCAACAGCATCTTCTCCGTGATGGGGATCATTCGGCGATCACGGATGGTCGGGCGCGCTCGTCTCGCCTAGTTGTACTCGCACATCCGTTCGATACAGCTCACGCCCTTGTTCCAGCACACTCACCTGCATCCGCCCCCGCTGGCCTGCGGGCCCGGTCACAGGCAACGACAACGCGCGGATGTCCCGGGGTGCGACCACGGTCTCCTGTTGGCCGCCTTGGAATGGCCCGCTCCATTCGATGCGAAGCGTGCGTGCTTGGTCGGTGTGATTCCGCAGCCGCAACTCGATTTCAGCCACGCCCGCCGCGGGGGCCGTCACACCGGCGACGCGTACCTCCAACGGGGGAGTCCATTCGAACCGGAACCATCGTACGGAAGTCCACTCCCGTCCCAAACTCTGAAATCGCCACTGCAACACAGGCCAAGTGACCGTGGCCGCGCCGGGGTCGGGAACCGGAAATTCCAACTCGATCGTATCGCCGGATCCCAGAATCCTGGGCTCGGGAAGCAACGGCGTGGCTGTCTCGCCTCGCCAGCGGACATCCGCAATGACCACCGGCTCGCGACCGCCATTGCGGAGTCGCACGCGAATCGGATTGGACGCGCCGCGCAGAAGCGGGTGGGGCCGCTGAACCGTCAGGGCCAGGCCCTCGGCCTGCTCGCGACGAACCGCACGGAAATTGGCCGCCGCGGCACGTCCATCGTCCGCGTCGGCCCCCCAACGATCGAGCCAGGCCAGCTCTTCGTCTTCGCCGCCGGGACGCACGATGTCCAAGATCGCCACTTCGCCCGGCGCGAGCCGGACGCGCTGGATCACGATCCCATCGCTCACCGTCCACGGCTCGACGTCCGCGTTCAACGGCGCCACGCAGTACCCGCCGCCCGCGGGCTCGGTCCACTGAAGCGTCACATCGCGCATCGCTTCGCCACGGTTGTAGAGGGTCACGTGTCGAACCACGCCGGTACCGAACTCCTCCACGGATACCATCGGCTCTTTCAGCTCCACCGTCCGGCGCGGCCGCCAACCCGCTTGAGCGAGTCGAATCGAAAGCGGCACCCAACGACGCCAGAGGGGCGCGTCGCGACGCGCACGGTCCGACCGCGTCCAGTAGGACGCGCCCGTCGCATCATCCCACGGCATGGGGATGAACCCCAACGCGGTGGACTCGGCCAGCACGCGTTGAAGATCGCCGGCCTCGATCCAATCGAAGTCCCCCGACAACCGCCGGTAGCAAGGGCGCGGACCTGCCAAATAGCGATACCGAAGATTTCGCGCGGACCATGACGGCGCGTCCAGGGCGTCGCGGAGGACGATCAGATCTGAGCAAGGCAACAGCGTCGAATGATGGTCCAAACCATCGCATAGCGCCATCGCCACCGGCGACGTGGCGGTCATGGTTCGGAACACGTCCAAAAATTCGCGTGCGTCGAGCGATCGTGCAACGACCGGTCGCCGAGGTTGGCCGGCCCAAGTCGCGGCATAATCGGCCGCGGCCAAGGCCGCGCGGCCTGCATCGTAGCCTGCGGTCGCATGGAGGTGATCCATCCATATCACCGCCACTCCACCGCTCTCCCGGAAAAATTGCGCGCTCCCCAGTTCAAGCATGGCACGATTCCACGGCGCGCTAGCGGTGGTCAAGATATCCGGATCGGCGGCGACGGGCACCCACAGGCGTGAGAGGCCACCTGGCCCCTCGTCGGAGATCTCTACGACCATCGAATCGTCCAAACGCCGACACGCCCCGATCCAAGCGGCCTGCGCGTACCAGCTGGCCGCCCCTCCTAAGGTGGCGTGAAAGCGTAATATGCGCAACGCGGCGGCTGGCTCCTTTGGCCATCCCCGCGGCCAGAGGCTCGTCCAAACCCAAGGCATCAAGCGTACATAGGGCACCACCGGCGTCGGCGCGGCCCGTTGATCGCCCCGGTCCATCTCGACTGCAACCAGATCCCCGAGCACGGAACGCGCCACCGCAACATCGGCCGAAGAACGAACCCAGGTCCGCGGCAGAACATCCATGAGTCGCGGAACACCCACGCGTGCATGCCACGTCGCCAATGCGTCGCGAAACGATGGATGTCCCCCGGACACTTCGATCCAACATGCCCACTGGGCGCGGCCTGGCATCCGGGTAGTTTGTGGCGTGACCGCCACTGGCCATACGGCTTCCACGGTGGCGGGCTCCGCGCGCCCTTCCCATCGGACGACGCCCGGGAGGTTGGGATCTTCGCCGACGACGACCGCCTCCCCCCGCGCATTTCGAACCATGGCCACCGGCCACAATGCAGACCATCCCTGTGCACCCACCCCCCAAGCCACGGCGTCTTCTGCGCCGCTCCAACTCTCGGGGCCAAGGGAAACCTCGCGTTCGTTCCATCGCACCGCTTGCCATCGTTCCTTCGGCAAGTTCACGCGCGCGATCCACTCCACACACCGTTCGCGTTCACTCCGCAGCTCCCCTGCAACCCAAAGGGCCGACGCGGTTTCCCCCGTGATCACCACCGTCCATACCAAGTCTTCGATCTGGCCCTGCCACCGCCGAACAGCGCCGTGCCGCTCGCAGCTCTGTACCGTCAGCTCGCGCACTTCGCCGGTGTCGAGGCGGATCGCAAACGCGAGCTGGATCGGTACCGGGTCCGGTGACTCCGCGCGCAAACTCGGCCAGGCCGTGCTTGCTTCTGCGACCCAATCGGCACCCCCCACCACCGCCGACCAACGCTCGAGATGAGGCCGCCGAGTCGGTAGGGCCAGCCGATCCGATTCCGGCGCCAAGGATTCCGGCGCCAGCTCCTGAATTTGCGCCGAGGCCGTCTCGATGAATCCCGTGGCAGGCAGCCGATCCACGACGCTCCAATCCTCGCTCAACGTCTCGACCGCCCAACGGACCGGCAGATCATTCAGGGAAGGCGGCAACAAGATGTTTCGGGTTCCCAGCGCGCTATCTGACGACACGGTCGTCATCGCCTCGTTCCACTGCCAGCCCCGCGCGTGCTCCGGGCGGCGGTACACCACGTCGCCCTCGATCATCCAAGTCGGGAACCGAGCGGCGGTCTCCGGCCCAGTGGCGCGACCGAAGTCCAGCAAAAGCCGCACGTGGCTGGCGGGCAACCGACCTCCCGTACGGGCG
>Ga0272449_1003356_pt1 | contig 13861 bp, 11 predicted proteins | sample YNPCB0241_FD_198679 | JGI IMG/M metagenome (GOLD analysis project Ga0272449, IMG submission 198679) | Hot spring sediment microbial communities from Yellowstone National Park, WY, United States - YNP-CB-024-1 | ecosystem: Environmental > Aquatic > Thermal springs > Hot (42-90C) > Sediment...
TTATCCTCCTTATGACCTCGGCCATTATGAAAACGCCTATTCGGTCGTCGAAGCCCTTGCCTGAAGCCAGCTTCCCTCCTTTCAAGAGTGAAAATGGTGACCAAGGAGTCACGGGATCACCTATCCTCACCCCCATCTCGATTGCCTCCTCCTTTGAGAATGCGCCTATGTCGATGTACATGTCCTCCTTTTTAACAACCTTATTTCTTTCCTCCTCAGTCAAAACATGCGGGGGCTTTGACGCGATAACCCCGAAGAGATCCCCCTTTCTCGTCCTCACCACAACTCTCTGAGACAAAAGGACCTGATCCCACCACCCTCCCAAGGGACCGAACTTCAGAAATCCGGTCTTCTCATCTATTCCCGTGACGACGAACCCAACTTCGTCTAGGTGCCCGGCCATCAAAACTCTTGGCCGTTCCGCCTTACCCTTAACCACGAAAATTACCGATCCGAGCTTGTCGGAAATCATTTCATCTGAATACGGCCTCAAATAATCTCTAACAATCCTGGCCGGCTCCCCCTCGAAACCCGAAGGCCCGAATGACTCCAGTAGCTCCTTAAGAAACTTCATCGCCTTCTCGTCGAACATGCCAATCCCATCTAACCTTAAATCTGTACGATAAAAACTTGTCCCATGCGGGGATACCGCTGCTTAGAAAATTTTACACGGGCAAGCCATAAAAAACGAAGATTTTAAGTTGGTCGGAACTTTTGAAATCTCAAAAATTTATTAGCACGTAGCACATTTGAGGACGATTTCGATCCCCTCAGCTTCGCCTTGCATTCTTTCTTTATAAAAGCCCATCGGCCAATTGGACTGCGGGACAAAATGGATGAGAAAGGACAACTAATGGGGGTACCGATAAAGCTCATTATGGCGCTTGTCATATTTTCTATTTTTTAATCATAGAACATACATTTATAAAGGGAAAAACTGAAATTTAGCACGTATGCAAGCGGAAAAGATTGATCCCCACCGAAGGAAGTACGAGAAGGGAATTGAGAGGGTGAGGTCCTCCGCCGAAGTCCCGGAGGAGGACAGGGAGCTGATACTGGCATTCGACGAAAAGTGCGCAGCGGAGAGCATAGGCTTCGCGAGGAGGGCTGGGTACGTGAATCACCTGTACTTGATAAGGAAAATGCTGAACAAGCCATTCAGGGAGGCCTCCAAAAGGGACATAGAGAGGATTCTCGCGGAAGTTGCGGCAAGGGAAGTAAGCCAGTGGACGGTTCAGGGTTACAAGATCACGCTGAAAAAATTTTACAAGTGGCTTTTGGGCAAAGACGAAGAGTACCCCGAGAACGTGAGGTGGATAAGGACGACCGTTAGGAACAACCAGTTGCCTAGGGACAGCCTGCTCTCCGAGGAGGACATAGAAAAGCTCCTCCGGGCGTGCGACAACCCCAGGGACAGGGCCATAATACTGGTCCTGGCGGAGAGCGGAATGAGGGCAGGCGAGCTCCTTAGCCTAAAAATAGGGCATGTAAGGTTCGACCAGTACGGCGCGATAGTTACGGTAAAGGGGAAAACCGGGGATAGGGCAGTCAGGCTCATCGCGAGCGCCCCCGCATTATCTTTGTGGTTGGAGAACCACCCGAGGCGAAACGATCCCCAAGCCCCCCTTTGGGTTAACATAGGGACCAAGCTTAAGGGGACCGCGATGACCTACAACGGTTTGCAAAGCTTAACGTGGTGGCTCGGGAAACGCGCTAATATAGGAAAGAGAGTTCACCCCCACGCATTCAGGCACACCGCGGCCACGCGTTTGGCGAGGCTTCTGACGGAGGCAGAGATGAAGCAGTACTTGGGATGGGTCCAATCGAGCAAGATGGCTGGCGTTTATGTCCACCTAGCGAGCAGGGACGTAGACAAAACCCTGCTCAGGGTCCACGGCCTGCTGAGCGAAGAGGAGGACCAGGAGAGGAAGATGGTTGCAATAAAGTGCCCGCGTTGCAAGCAGCGAAACTCTTTCGGCGCCAAGTTCTGCAGCTACTGCGGTTTGCCCTTGGACATAAGGTCTGCGATGGAGATAGACGAAAAAAGGAAGAGGAGCGAGAAGATACTGAATATCTTATCGAAGGACCCCGAGTTCGTGGAGTTCATGAGAAGGAAGGTGAACGAGCTGATGGAAGAGGGGTTGCTTGAAGGGATTTAGGCGTACATCCCGTTCTCTTCCCTTGGCTTCTCGACCTTGTCGGGAAAGGGCAGCACGATGTGGAAGTTAAGGTTCTCGATGTGCTTTCCCGGGACTATTTTGTCGGCCAGCATTGCCACGAACCTCGCGTCGCGCTCGTTCTTCAGCCTGTAGTTGTAGGTCTTCTCCATCCTCAGCATTATTGCCTTTAGGATGACGTAGACCTCCTCCTCGCCCGCGAACTTTTTGAGTATCCCCGAGAGAGTTTGACCAAGCTCGCGGCACCTCGCGAAGCTCAGCCTCGAAGCCTCTATAGCTTCCACTCCAGCTGGCTTCCTCAGTTCCCTCACAACGGCTTCCCACATCTTCATGACCTCCGATCTAGAGGCTCGGAGCTCCTCGAACATCACGAGTCCCCCCTTCTCTGAGTGGTACCTGTAGATGTCCTCGAATGGCGTCGATGTCTCTTCTATGAAGTCTTCGTTTATCGTGTACCTGACCCTCAGCTTCGCCTCAGGTTCCCTGGCCGTGTGCTTCTTGCTGTGGGATTCGTATATATCCTCGACCTTCAAATCCATCTCCGTTAGGTTTTCCGCCTCAAACGGGTCGGCGCTCCACCCGCACGTCTGGCAGTCGACGAACACCTTCATCTTCTTCTCCATTCCAACCACCTCCTAGAGGTACATCAGGTTCTCTTCAGCTTGGCCAAGCTTTTCAGCCCTGCTTTCTGCCACCTTTTCTCCCTGCTTCCCGTTCGCCCTCCTCATCTTGAACTCCTCGTATGTCATTGCCTCGCAGTCCAGCACAACCTTGCCGGGGTAGATCTGATTTGCGATCTCGCAGAGCTTCCCCACGTTTTCTTCCCCCTCGACCCTGAAGCCCATCCAGTACTCTAAAAACGTGAGCACCGCCTTCATTGCCATGTACCCCTCCTCCGGGGAAGAAGCTAGCCTCAGGAAACCGAAGACTAACTTCGCGCGGTCGAGCACCTTATCAGTGTTCAGGTCTGAGAGATTTACTGCTCGCGTAATTGGAAGTTTTATCCTCCTGTGCTCGTCCACGAACACGACCTTCTTTATCTCGTCGAGCACTCGCTGGTTAACCCTGAACTTCCTTAGGAGAAATTCGCTGTTCAGCGTGCTCTCAACTCTTTCGATTGATTCCTCATCCATTTTTTATCACCTCCTTAAATTTTTCAGAGCCGTTCCTCTTTTCATGCACGCAGGATTCGAACACACCCCAATAGGAGCAACGTGAAAAAATTGAAGCCCTCGCAGATAATAACACGACTTAAACTAAACTGCGAAACGTAAATCCTTCCTAAATTTCTCCAAAAACTCTTCGCATCACCGCTTACCAAAATGACGAAATTAGGTGTCTTGCTTTTGAGAGGACCTATTTAAAATTCTACTTTCTTTTCCTCGTCAGGAGAAATGCAAGGACTATGACGGCGACAGCAATCCCAACGCCTGCCCAAATCCAAGGTGCTCCTTGTGAGGGGCCAGCCGCTTCATGCGTAGCAGATTCAGCGATAGTGTACGCTTCGCTGGCCTTCTCCCATGCTTCGCCGAATCTTCCAAAGTTAAAAGCGTTTTGCGCTTCGGACAGCCTCGCCTTAGCTTCATGTAGGCCATGTGTTCTTCCCTCACGCTCTGCGGCGCCTACGGCACTCTTGGCTTCGGCTATTGCGACAACGCTCCGGGTCAGACATTTCCTCCACCCCGCCTCGAACGCTTGAAAGCTAACCCCGAGAACAGCTTGAAAAGCTGCGTGCACGTTTTCTACAGCATCGGCCGCCCGAATTATCTCCTTGATCTTCGACTCACCGTAATTCTCTTCGATGAAGAGGAAAACGCTGGTGGATTCTTCGTAACCGAACTTCGTGAGAGCGATCTCACCCTCCAGCTCGCTTAGGTTTTTGAAGGGCGGATCGTTCTCGAGGATCGAGCGGGTGAAATCTGAAATCTGGTCCGGGTAAATGCCCCCGGGTCCCGGCTCCCCCGCGAACTTGTAAGTGAGGTAGCACGCCAGACCCTCCTTCCACCAAGTCGGGCGTTCAAATCCTAGGAGCTGGCTTTCAACCGCGTGCACGAATTCGTGGGCAACGCCTGACCCACTGAATGTGTTGTAATAGGAGAGAACCCCGTTGCTCCACTGCCCAGCCGATGCCCCCACTGCAGGCTTGGCTTCGGGCGGGGTGTTCCCAACCTCGGCGTACTCTTCGGGAGTGGAGCAGAGGTAAATTTCAGTCCTTGTCGGTGGTGCATACCCGATGAAGCCCGTGACGAACTCGTAGACGTTCTCATGAGCCTCCAGCAAGCTATTCGCCTGTTGCTCGTAGCCGGCGCGGTAGTAAATCTTGAAGTGATCGGTTTCCCTCTCCATCCACTCCCCGCTCACCATTGACGCCTTGGTCGTCGCCCACCTTTGAACCGAGTCTCCATATTTGCCGTCTGCGTAGCAAGTTCTGACCTTGAACCAGTAGGTAGTGTTTGAGTTAAGGTTATTTATCGTGATGGAGGAATTTGACCTATCCGTTATCGTGGCAATTATTGTTTTGTCGCTCAAATCGAAACCAGGTTCCGTCGACATGTGGACCTCATAGCGGATGAAGTCTTCTCGTGTTGCAACGCTCCAAGTCAGTTTCATCGAGCTTGTCGTGATATCGCTGGGAGGCTTAAGTATCACCGCCCTTGGGTTGGGAATGGAGAAGCGAACTGCACGGTGGCTCCACGTTACTTCACCCACCCACAGGTGGACCCCATCGAAGGTAACGTCGCTTGGTGCGCGTAAACCGTATCTGCTGGTTGATCCCCACAGCGTTTCGAGGTTCGGTTGCCCTAAGACAACATCCGGGGGCTGGTTGTCGTGCGTTGGTATGGTATTCCAGATGAGCACACGATGCCCTGAGATGGCTGTTACGAAGAGGTGTGTTCCGTCTGAAAATATGCTCCATGGTCCACTGATGCCACCCCATTTTTCTGACTTCCAGCCGGAAATTTCTATGTCGGCTGGTTGCCCGTTTTTAGTGGGGAAGGTATTCCAAATCAGTATCCTATTGGGGAGGCCCCGCTGTCCAACGTATAGCCGCTTTCCGTCGGTGAAGACCGACCAAGGCTCATTCAATCCATCGAGCCCACTTCTAGGTTCAGTAGAATCGAAGTCTGGCTGGCCTATCACAAGATCGGCCGGTGTTTCATTGTCTTGAGGAATGGTATTCCAGATCAAAACTCGGTTGTTCCCCCAATCTGCTACCACAACCCGTTTTCCATCGGTTACTACTCGCGTAGGATGGTTCAACCCCAGTCTTCCCGCTTCGCCCGGTCGCCCGATCTCAACGTCTGGTGGCTGCCCATTTCTGGTTGGTATGGTGTTCCATATCTGTAGTTTGCAGTACGGTTCGCTCGCAGCGAATACCCTTGTACCGTCTGTAAAAACGCTCCACCCATCCGTCTGCCCTGGACCCCCGATTCTCGTGTTTGGATCAAAATCGCTCCACCCTAATACAACATCTGCAGGTTGCCCTGTCTTTTCGGGCATGCTTCGCCATATCATAATTCTAGCCTCGAGGCCGTGGGCGGTCATAAGGTTTGTACCATCCGTTGATATCCCTGCAACTTGGTCCACTCCAATCCGAGAGAGGAATACGTTGGTATTAAAATCGGGCTGGCCAAGCACGACATCCGGCGGCGTATAATTCTCCTTTGGAAAGCTGTTCCAGATCAAGACTCTGCTTCCATATCGCTCCGCGACGATGAGGCGCTTGCCGTCCGTCGCTATGGAACGGGGTAAAAACATCCTATTCCTACTCGGAAGTGGAGCGGACATGTCCCCCAGAACTATGTTGTGTGGTTTATTATCCATTAAGTCGTCGATGGAATTCCATACAAGTATGATATGATAGTGAGCTATGAGAATCCGTTGGCCATCAAATCCTGGCTCTGTTTCAGCGTTTATGTATTGAACGATGAAGTCTGGAAACGTATCGTCCTTTGTTGGAATATTCTTCCATATGTATACCCATCCATCATGGCAGTTGACGATTAAACGGGTGCCGTCCGAGCGAATTCCCCGAACGGTTCCCAGCGGCTCTTTTTCAGAACGTTTGGTCAAAATAACATCGGCCGGTTGCCCATTTTGGGTTGGAATGTTATTCCAGATCATCACCCTACCAAAGGTTGTGTCTGCGACGAAAAGCCTCGTGCCATCGGACCAGACGCCCCATGGCCAGCAGAACAGATTTCTAGTTTGGTCCACCCCGGGAACCTCTTCAACAGATTCGAAGTCCTCTCTCCCGACGACGACATCTGCGGGGGCGAAGTTATTTGTTGGGATGGTGTTCCAGATTAAGATGCGATTGTTTCCCGTATCGGCAACAAAGAGCCTTTTTCCATCGGTTGCCACGCTTATCGGCCAGTTTAAGCCGTTTTTCCCTCGACGGGAAGCAGAGCTGTTGAAATCCGGTTGTCCGAGAACTATATCGGCTGGAGCGTAATTTGATACAGGAATCCTGTTCCAGATCAAAACGCGATTATTGCATGTGTCAGCAACAAAAAGGCGTTCACCATCCGTGGCTACGCCCATGGGATGGTTAAGAAAGGATGGTCCACCGCTTTCTTCTAGTCCGAGGGGACCTAAAGTTAAATCCGCAGATTGTCCGCTAACAAACCAATCATCCATCGACTCGCTGTTTTTGAACCCGGCGGCGGACAGAACAATATCGTCTTCCAGCCCAGTTTTAAACCAACCGGTCGATTTTTCTCCTTCTGTTCTTTGCTCTGGTCTTATCGGGCCTGTCGGTGGTCGGTTCTCCGGGAGGTAAGGTCCCTCTGAAGGATGTTCTTGAGCCCACTGTTTCTGAGCTTGGAGACAAAAATACCCGAGGCCGGCTGACAGTGTAACGGCAATGATTATAGCGATGATCACCGATGTGGCAATCCCTCGCGAATCCGTCATTATACCACCATTATTGTCATTTTAAAAAACTTAAAAATCCTTTTTATCGCCGGCATGGCTCTGCGATAGGTCAAGAGTGTTCTGCATTTTAAAGTGCACGCAGGATTCGCCAAGCATGTCCAGGATCACCTCCCCCTCTATTTCCATGAACCTGACGACCCTGCCAGGCTCGGAGAGGAAGGGAAATGCCTTCTTCCAGTTCTCAAACCTGTCGTTGGAAACTACCTTGCAGTCCTTCGCCGAAGCGTACTTGATCAGCCAGAAATCCGCGTCCGTCCCCGCCGGTGCCTCTATTATCTGGCCGTCCTTCACCATCTCTTCGAGAAGCACGCGCTCGTTTTCCGCGTCCTCCCAGCCTTCCTTGCGCTCGGCTGCGGACGCCATCGCCTGAGCCTTTAGGAAGATCCTCAGCCCGGGCCCCATTATCGCCACGGGCTTGAAACCTTCGCTTTTTAGAGCGCGCATCATCCGCATAAGCCTCCCTACGCTCGGCGCGTTCCTGTAGTGGATCACGTTCGCCCCATCCACAGCGATCGGAACCCCTTCTTCGGCCCTGGTTTCGCCCACCGGCACCTGAAGGCTTTCGCCGAGCTTTTCCACGCTTTCCTCAAGCTTCCGCGCGTGGTTTCCCAGGGTTACGGCTAGGTTCAAGCACCTTGACCTGTCCGCGTTTGAAAGGCCTAGAGCAGAGAGGTGCTTGAGCCTCTCCCTGATCTCGCCTATCTCTTGGATGTGCTTCCTGGTTTTCTCGATGATTTCCTCAAAAACCGGCCTGAACGCAAAAACCACCTCCGAAAAATGGTTTGAGATTTTGGGAACTCAAAAACAAAAAAAAGATCGCTACAAAATTTCTTCTATTGAATTTGGATGATACTCCAATTAATCCACTGGAACAGAACTCAAAATCATTATGCGTCTCACTTCCAGAACAAAAATATCGACGTTTTCTCAGAAACAGCTTCTGGTATTTTTACCCAGATTGTCTGTTCAATAGGATACCACTCAAGCGGGTTCCCGACGTTATCGGTTACCAAGAATACTTCTTTTCCGGGCGAAATTGAAATGCGAACATACCGGCCTTTCTCGACGTTGCCGTAAATTTGTACCTCGTGTGGGAAAACAAGTTTTTCTGGTCTCGGAAGTATTGCACAGGAAATAGCTATCCCTGTTGCTACCCCAATCACAAAGAGAACTATCAGAGCCGTCGCAACTGATACTTTACATAAGTGGTGTGACCTCAATCATCTCCTCCTCTCAAATCTTCTGCTTATCTTATTTTTTTATTCTTTCCTCTGGCTCAGCATTTCTGAGGACAATTGCTGAGCTTCCGCGCTTCTCAGCGGCCAGTTCGGGGGCGGAACGACCCTGTGGCCGAGCTGCTGCGCGTACGGCGAATCGGTCGGAAGCCCCCTCCATCTGCCTCCACACGAACCACAGGTGTGAAAGGAACAGCTTCGCGACCTTGCGCTTCGCCCGGTTGTCTATGTGGCCCAAGGATATCACGCCTTCCGGCTCATACTTCTGTTTTACGGTTTTTGGCACTCATGTTTCCCGCCAGATTTACGGTTATTCGTGAAACTGCGTTCTATGTCTTTTTAGTGGCGTGATTCTTTTCTAAAGTCGTATGTTTCGTGTGTTTGCTTTCTACTCAAAATTTTTGCTATGACGTTATCCGCGTATGTTTCGTGCGTATGTATGTTTCAGTTCAGGCTTGCCTAATGCGTATGTATGAATTCAAAACGTTGGGGGCAGGCAAAAAGAACGCACGAACACACGAACGAACAAACATACAAACATACGAACGACCATACATACGATTTCAGAGCTTGGAAACGGGAGTTGACTGGCGCGCGGATGGACTCACGGCGAACTAGGCTTGCGAACAAAAAAAGAAACATACAAACATACGCTGAACGTCATAGCAGTCAGGGTGGTCAGTTTCGGTAAAAGCATTGGAAAGCGTATGTGTGTATGTTTGTGGCGTATGTATGAATTAAGATCTCGCCATTGAAAGCGCACGTATGTTTGTCTGCGTATGTTTCCGCGCTTTCAGGCTCTCTCACAAAATTTTGAAAAAAAAAAGAAAGTCCTAACTGCGAACCTGCGGGGGAACCTTTTTTCGCCCCTTCCTTCGCCGTCTTTCCATTTCTTTTTCCAGCTTTAGGTAGCGCCTCATCATTTTTTCTGAGATTTCAACGAATCCAACGGCATTTCCGCACCTGGTGCAGATCACGTCTTCGCCGCCAGTTGCCTTTCGCCTTGCGAAGTCGTCGCTGGCGCAGAACGTGCAGTAAAATTTGCCGGCGGGCCTGTTCAGCATGGCGACACCTTCTTTGTTTTTGCTGCTTTGAGGCCCACCGGTCTTTTTCAAATAGAAACAACTTTCGGTTCGCTCTGATTCTTATTCAACGTTTGACAAATTGTTTCTTCAAAAAAAGTAAGAACAAAATCGATAATTTTATTCCAGCAATCGCAAAAATTCGTCCCTTTTCAATCCAGCTTGCCTTATTATTTCAACAAGCGTTCCTCTGTCGATTTCTTTATGGTCTGGGACAACTACCGCTTTTTTCCCTTCATTAGTTTGCTTTACAAGTATAACGTGGCTGCCTTTTCGTCTTCGTGGCTCAAATCCAATCTTACTCAGTGCTTTAATGACCTCATGCCCCGACAGCACCGGAAGTTTTTGCACGTGACGCAACCTCGAAACGAGCAACTATGACCTCTTCGGCGCCAATTTCCTGTGGCAAACCCATTTCCTCTAGGTAGAGTTCGACTGCCTCCTTTAGGTTTGCCAGCGCTTCCTCAATTGTAAAACCTTGGCTAACTACATCCACTTCCGGGCAAAGTGCTACGTATTGTTTTTCGCCTTTTCTGATCACTGCGGTCAAGTTCATTAAAAACACCTGCTTTTTGTTTTTGTCCTTCTCACCTAATAAGTTTGACTTTTAGCTAAAGTTCTCATCCCTTACTCTCCCTCAATATATTAAATGGTAAGAGGTTTTTTGGCGAAAAGGAATAAAACGCCCCCTTTTGGCAAAAGGGGCGTTTAAACGGCTCCGTTTGGGGTCGGTTTTTCTGCCGGGGTTTACAAAGGACCTAACTCTCTAAAGCCGATCCTTGTGTCTTTTTTCCTACCAAAGTAAGTATAAAGATATCTCTGACCGTTTTTCTGGAGAACGTTGAATTTAATTCGGCCGTAATTAAATACTGTTATTATTTCATTAGATATCTTCTTCTGCAGCTTTACGCCGTAGAGCGCTTCGAAGGCCTCCTGGATGTTGTCGAACGACCTCGGGAACCTGTGTATCTTGCAGGCGACGTAAGTCAGGTAGCCTAGAAGCCTTTCTTGCCTCACACCGGATTTTTGTGCAATTTTGGTTTTTCTCAGGTTCGCGTAGGCCCTCGCTATGTCCTCTCTGACCACCTTCGGCAAGGACAGGTATGCCGCGATCGTCCCTATGCAGTAAAAGGCATCTTGCCACCCTTCCCTAATAGGCCGTGGTCCCTCCACCACATCCCTTACCCTTTCCCATATCTCCTGGTAAGGCGTTCCCCCGAAGCTACGCTCGGGGCTGCTGCCAAGCATGTGCTCTTCCGGCTCGCCGGAAAGCAGGCCGCAGTACCTTTGGAACATTACCTCGTTGTAGTCCTGCCTAAGCAGCCAGGGGGTGTTCGGGACGGGCGGGTGGTCCTTAAGGACCTCGCCGCAGGCCACGCAGGCGATGTGGTTCATGGGCCGGGATTTCTTACCAACGTGGTAGCATTCGGCAGGGCCGCTCATCTTTTTCCTAGAAGTCAAACAAACCACCTCCTTTGGGTTTTGAAAAATGAGGTTCGCTAGGGCCGTTCCTTCGGCCCGAAAATTTTCAAAAAGGTTCACTCGCGGGATTTGAACCCGCCAAAAATTGTGCCGAAAAGGCGCTGGAAATTGCTTACTTTAGCTCTCTAAAGCTCCACCGTTTCCTCAGTTCCTTGAATCGTTACCGCGACTCCAAGCCTCTTCTTTTTGGCCACGCGGAGAGATTTCTCAAGCGCGGCTGCGATGTCGTCTTCCGCGGTCCACATCCTCGCCGACCATCTGGTGAGCCCGGACGCGCCCGAGGCCAGCTACCGTACGTAAATTCTGGCCCTAGAGGTGAACTCCCTAGTGGTGGAGGAGGCGTCACCAAAGGCCTCCACCTTGATCCTGTCCTCAGATAGCATCTGCACGATGAGCAGGCCCCGCCTTTCTCCTTTGACGGGCGGGAACTCGACCTTGCTCGACTCACCGTAGAGGTAGTAGGTCACCTTTCCAGAGGCAGGCGTGACGTTTTCAGGGGGTATTGCCCCATCCTGAACAAAGTAGAGGCCGGGGCCTAGGAGGGAAAGTGGATCTCCCGGAAGAGCGAGAAAACCTTCCCCAAGGGAAATTCTAATCAGGGTGGGTCGATAAACGTCGTATGCAAAGGTGAGCTGGTAATCACCCCAGTTCGGAACCTTGAAGGGATCTGGCGGGGCGTTTTCCTCAACCCAAGTGCCGATGAGCTTTCCCCTCTGATCGTAGCAGAACTTTCCATCCTTGTCCTCGCCCTCCCTTATGACTTTGGCGTAGAGCTGGGACCTGTAGGGCTCTACGAAGTACTTTAGCGGCGAGTCCCCGTAGAGCTGCGTGTATCCGTACCTCTTCGGGTTCACAAAAGGCTGAAGGAGGTTTCTGTTCATTACTCCCAAGTCGAAGGCCGCCGCGTACCTGCTGATCACCCCCAGCCTCTGCCCGGCCTGAACGTAGTCACCAACCCTCAGGTTTTCGTCTAGTACTAGGTGAATCATGTAGTAGCTACAGGTCTTAGTAACTCCTATGGTGACACTGTGCTCCACTCCATCTGGCCACTCGAAGGGCTGGATCCAGAGAATCTTCCCTCCAGCCGGGGCGTATACCGGCTTGCCGGCGGACTGCCACTCGTGGACGAAGTAGATGTGATCGGTTGGGGCAGTGTGGCCGGGAGGACTCATGTTACCCAGCGGAGTGATGTAATTGAAATCATTCAGGTCTACCGGAAGGAAGGTAAACTCCAGCGTCCCCTCCGGAAGGCTTTGATCAAAAAATACCTCCTGCCAGTTATCTTGGTTCAATACTGGCGCCTCCTCCTTTTCTCTCCCACCGATAGTGAGGAAAACAAGGGTCAGGGCGAGAACGGCAACGACTAGGCCAACTATTTTCCCTTTCATGTTCCCAACATTTTTTCTCGCTCACTTTTATAACTTTGCAATTCTGGAAGCTGCCGTCCCTCCCCCTAGAAGCCTTTCTCGTCTCATACCGGCCATTTTGAGTTATTTTGACTAAACATATTCGAGCAAGAGTTCGCCTACGGACGTGTATTCATCGCTCTCCCACCGAATGGCGGCGGGCTGGGTGTGTCGCTCGATCAACCGTTCAAGGTTTTCCCAGTTTGTGCCGTGCCAAACCGTGTTGTGTAAGTAGACTTTTGTTCTATGGATTTCGAGGACATAATCTTCGTTTACGTCCGGCAGCTTTTCGACAATGGCATTTAAGCATGAATCGTTTTCAGATATCTCGTCGGGAAAACAACAGCTGAGGTCCGGGAAGTTCATCTGCATCCTCTCCTCGATCAGCTTTTTGCAGTCCAGCCCAGTACGGAGCTTGAGGAACACCGCATCCTCGACGCCAAACTCAAAATTCTCCGATGCGAGCAGCTTCAGGAATCTGAGTCTCTCCCCGGCTGGAATACTGACAAATTCTCTTATCGCCTGAAAGGCATCGTTGAGAAACACAAGACCCTTCAAAATGCTGTCGATCTTTGTGCAGGCCTTTTTTGCTAGGTCTTCGTTTAGATACCTCGCGACGAGGTAGTATGTGGCCTCGCCCAAGCCACCACCTCCTTTGCCTTTTTTAGTCGCCTTTCAGCCTTTTGATCAGGAGATCAAGCTGGAGCTTTTTCAGATCGGCCGTGACAGTCAAATAGCCCCACTCTCTGAGTCTTTCAATGATGCGGAAACACTCTGCATAGCTCTCCGCCGCCAAAGCGAACTTTGCGTAGTATCCTTCCCTGTTCTGACCACAATCTAGCAGTTTGAACTCCGCGAACAATTGAGGCAGGATGCCCGTCAGCACGCTGTCGTACGATTTGAACCAGAGTTCCGGTTTTTTCGTGCTGAGCCACAGGGGCAGCGAAAGAGGGATTTCTGTTTCGCGGTAGAACTTCCGCTTCCCGACCTTGAGGGAGAGCCTGAGGTTGAGCTCTCCAACTTTTTTGTTCTGTGCCAAAAAATCGCCCCTAAAGTTTCAGTCCGGCGATTTCGGCGGACTTTAAAAGAGCTTCTCTGACTCGCTCAAGGCCAGGTTTGAGCGCTTCGTACTCGCGAGACTGGATATACCAGTCCATGTCTTCGAGACACTTTTTAGCCAGGATCCTGAAGTAGTAGGGCGAAAGGTATTGCTGATTCGCGCTGCCATTGGTCAGCTTCTCCAAAATGAGCTCACTCACCGTTTTTGGGATCCTGTCGATAATGTTTTCAATCTGAATTTTTAATTTGCGCATGACCCACGCTACGGAACTATTTGAGGTCTTCTCTAGCGAATCGATCTCTTCCTTCGCGGAGAGAAACAGTCGCTTGATCTTTTTCCATCCTCTGTTGCTCAGCGTGAAGTTTGGAGTCCTCGCCATCTCAATCGCGATGTCGATCGTGTCTCTGGCTGACTGGTTCCTTATCTTGTCGTCGGCTATCGCCACCATCTTGTGCGCCAGGTCGTACTTGTCGTCGGTGCT
>Ga0272449_1003357_pt1 | contig 13858 bp, 12 predicted proteins | sample YNPCB0241_FD_198679 | JGI IMG/M metagenome (GOLD analysis project Ga0272449, IMG submission 198679) | Hot spring sediment microbial communities from Yellowstone National Park, WY, United States - YNP-CB-024-1 | ecosystem: Environmental > Aquatic > Thermal springs > Hot (42-90C) > Sediment...
GGCTTTCCGGCCCCGTTCCGGCCATTCGGGCTCCCCCGCACCCCCGACGGCTTAAGTGCCCGCGTCTGGCCCGCGCGTCCGGTGTCATGCCCCGGATTTCCGGCCAGTATAAATTACCGGAGGGGATACCGGTGCGGCGCGGACCGCGGGTCAAACTGGCCGGGCTGGGAATCGGACTGGTGGTGGCGGTGGCCTTTCTGATGTGGCGACATGAGGCAACCCCACCCTCTCCCCTGGAATTGCTGAGCGAGGGTCTCACCCGCACAGCGGCCAGCAAGAGCTTCAGGTACCGCGCCGAGGCCAGACTGTTCGTCGACGGTCGTGAGCAGTACGTGAGTGATGTGAACGGAGAATGGGTGGCACCCGACCGCGCCCACATCAGGGGCACCGTGGTAAACACGCCCGTGGAATACATCCAGGTGCGGGACACCGTCTACATGCGCGACCCGTTTTCGGGCCGCTGGCTCATTCTGCCCGGCAGTTCGTTACCGCAATCCGAACTTTTCGCCACGGAGCTCAACCCCCTGGCGGTGCTGCGCCTCAAGGAGATACGCGAGGTCCAGGCCCGCGGCCGGGAGAGGACCGACGGGACCCGCACGCTGGTCCTGGGGGTGCGAGGCACGCCGGACCATCCCTTTCTGGAAAGCCATTTCACCGATTTCGATTACACCCTGTGGCTCGAGCCCGGCAGCGCCCGCCTGCGGCAGGTGCGCCTGCGCGCCGCAAGCCGGACCGGTGCGAATGCGGGCGTCGAACTGGTTTTGCGGTTCCGGGATTTTGATCACAATATAACCGTAAACGCCCCGGAAGTAAACTATTAATTTCGCCGGGAGGATTTTGCGGGAAAATGTTTAAAGAAGTCAGTAGCCACACTGCAGGGATGGGTGGACAATAACGTGTACGACGCCGAACTCGAGCGGGTGCTGCTGGATTCCGCCGCCATAGACCGGCGGGTACGGGAACTCGGGGAGTCGATTTCCCGGGACTACGCCGGTCGGGAATTGCTGGCGGTGGGCATTCTGAAGGGGGCGCTCATTTTTCTGGCGGACCTGGTACGCCGCCTGACCGTACCGGTGGCCATCGACTTCGTGGCCGTGGGCAGCTACGGGGCCGGCACCGTGTCGTCCGGGGCCGTGCGCATATTGAAGGACCTGGAGCAGGACATCGCCGGACGCCACGTGCTGCTCGTGGAGGACATCGTGGACACGGGGCTGACCCTCAACTACCTGCTGGAGATCTTCAGGGCGCGGGCCCCGGCGAGCCTCCGGGTGTGCGTACTCCTAGACAAGCCCGAGCGCCGCCGGGTGCCGGTGCCCATCGACTACTGCGGGTTCGTGATTCCCGACGAGTTCGTGGTGGGCTACGGCCTGGACTACAACGAGCGCTACCGGCACCTGGCGGACATCATGGTGCTCCGGCGCGAGGTCTACCGGGGGAGTTCTGTTTAGGGGTGAGGGGGACATGCCCGGCGGGCGGGAACTGGTCGTGGTGCTGGACTTCGGGGGTCAGTACACCCAGCTGATCGCCCGGCGCATCCGGGAGTGCCGGGTCTTTTGCGAGATCCTGCCCTACCATACCCCGGTGGACGAGTTGATCGCCCGGAAGCCCAGGGGCCTGGTATTCTCGGGCGGCCCCGCCAGCGTGTACGGCGCCGGGGCCCCCACGGTGGACCCGCGCGTCTACGAACTGGACGTGCCCGTGCTGGGCATCTGCTACGGGATGCAACTGATGGCCCACCAGCTGGGGGGCAGGGTGGAGCCCGCCGCTTTCCGGGAGTACGGCCGGGTGCGGCTGGAGGTGCTGGACGCCTCGGACCTGCTGGCCGGGCTGGAGCCGCGGGAAGACTGCTGGATGAGCCACGGCGACGTGGTACGCGCCCTGCCCCCCGGGTTCCGGCTGCTGGCGCGCACCGGGCACACGCCGGTGGCGGCCATGGGGGACCCCGAGCGGCGCCTGTACGGCGTGCAGTTCCACCCCGAGGTGGTGCACACGCCGAAGGGCCGTACGGTGATCGCCAACTTCCTGTACCGCATCTGCGGCTGCCGGGGCGAGTGGACCGTGGCCTCCTTCATCCGGCAGGCCGTGGAGGAGGTGCGGGTCCGGGTGGGCGGGGCCCGGGCTTTATGCGCCTTAAGCGGGGGCGTGGATTCGGCGGTCGCCGCCGCCCTGGTGCACCGGTCCATCGGGGACCGGTTGACGTGCGTCTTTGTGGACCACGGTCTGCTGCGTCGGGGCGAGGCGGCCGGAGTGGTGCGGGCCTTCCGGGACCTGGGGATCGAGCTGGTGCACACCGACGCCAGCGAGAGGTTTTTGAAGGCCCTGAAGGGCGTTACGGACCCGGAGGCCAAGCGCAAAATAATAGGCAGGGAGTTCATCAGGGTCTTCGAGGAAGTGGCCCGCGGCCTGCCTGGCGCGGAGTTCCTGGTGCAGGGCACCCTGTACCCCGACGTGGTGGAGAGCGGCACCTCCACCGCGGCCACCATCAAGTCCCACCACAACGTGGGGGGGCTGCCGGCCGACATGGAGCTGCGGCTGGTGGAGCCGCTGCGGTGGCTGTTCAAGGACGAGGTGCGCCTGGTGGGGCTGGAACTGGGCCTGCCGGAGGAGATCGTCTGGCGGCAGCCCTTTCCCGGGCCGGGGCTGGCGGTGCGCATTCTGGGGGAGGTCACCCCGGAGAAGCTGGCCCTGGTGCGGGAGGCCGACGCCATCGTGGAGGAGGAGATCCGGCGCGCCGGCCTGTACCGCGCGGTCTGGCAGGCCTTCGCGGTGCTGCCGGACATCCGCAGCGTGGGCGTGATGGGAGACTCACGTACCTACGCTCACACCGTGGCGGTGCGGGTGGTGAGCAGCGAGGACGGCATGACGGCGGACTGGGTGCGGCTGCCCTACGAGGTGCTGGAGCGCATCGCGTCCCGCATCGTCAACGAGATTCCCGCGGTCAACCGCGTGGTGTACGACGTGACTTCCAAGCCCCCCGCGACCATCGAGTGGGAGTAGGGAGGTGACGAATGTGCCCCGGGTGGGCATAGTGGTGGGTAGTGATTCGGATTTGCCCGTGGTGCGGGAAACGGTGAGGACCCTGGAAAAGCTCGGGATCGCTCACGAGGTGGTGCTGGCCTCGGCCCACCGGACGCCGGACCGGGCCGTGGCCTACGCCCGCGATGCTGCGGCCCGCGGCGTGGGGGTCATCATCGCGGCCGCCGGAATGGCGGCCCACCTGCCGGGGGTGCTGGCGGCCCATACGCCGGTGCCCGTGATCGGGCTGCCGGTGGCCGTGGGCGCCATGGGGGGCCGCGACGCCCTTTACAGCATGGTCCAGATGCCGCCGGGCGTGCCCGTGGCCACGGTGGGCATCGGCGCGGCGCAGAACGCGGCCCTGCTGGCGGCCCGCATCCTGGCCGTGGGCGACCCGGAGGTGCGCCGGCGCCTGGAGGAATACGTCGCGGGCATGCGCGCGGCGGTGGAGCAAAAGGCGGACCGTCTGGCCCAGGTGGGGCTGGAGGCCTACCTTGCGGAGAAGGAGGCCGGCGGTCCTTGATCGAGAGGTACACCCTCCCCGAGATGCGCCGCATCTGGTCCGAAGAATACAAGTTTCAGAAGTGGCTGGAGATCGAGATCCTGGCCTGCGAGGCTCAGGCCGCACTGGGCAACATACCCGAGGAGGCCCTGGCCGCCATCAAGGAGCGGGCCCGTTTCGACGTCCGGCGTATTCTGGAACTCGAGGCCGTCACCCGCCACGACGTCATCGCCTTCCTAACCTGTGTGGGGGAGTACGTGGGCGAGGCGGCGCGGTACATCCACATGGGACTGACGTCTTCGGACATCCTGGACACGGCCCTGGCAGTGATGATGAAGGAGGCGGGCCAACAGATCCTCACCCGTCTGGAGCGCCTGCGGGAAGTGCTGCGGGAGCGGGCCCGGGAGCACCGCCGGACCCTGATGATAGGCCGCACCCACGGGGTGCACGCCGAGCCCACCACCTTCGGGCTGAAGATGCTCCTGTGGGTGTCGGAGACCGAGCGCAACATCCGCCGCATGCGGCGCGCCGTGGAGGTCGTGAGCGTGGGCAAGCTGGCCGGGGCCGTCGGCACCTACGCCACGGTGGATCCCCGGGTAGAAGCCTACGTCTGCGCCCGCCTCGGCCTGCGGCCGGCGCGGGTGGCCACCCAAGTCGTCCAGCGCGACCGGCATGCCGAGTACATGAGCACTTGCGCCCTGGTGGCGGCCTCTCTGGAGAAGTTTGCCACCGAGATCCGCAACCTGCAACGCACCGAGATCAGGGAGGTCGAAGAGTTCTTCGCCGCCGGGCAGAAGGGCTCTTCCGCCATGCCCCACAAGCGCAACCCCATTACGGCCGAGCGCATCAGCGGGCTGGCCCGGGTGGTGCGGGCCAATGCCCTGGCCGCCCTGGAGAACGTGGCCCTCTGGCACGAGCGGGATATCTCACACTCCTCGGTGGAGCGGGTCATCATTCCCGACAGCACGACCCTGCTCGACTACATGCTGGCCAGGTTCACGGACATAATGGAAAGGTTGCTGGTTTACCCGGAGAACATGCGGCGCAACCTGGAGCGCACCGGGGGGCTGGTCTTTTCCCAGCGCGTCCTGCTAGCCCTGGTGGCCGGGGGCATGGACCGCGACGAGGCCTACCGGGTGGTCCAGCGGCACGCCATGTCGTGCTGGCGGGGAGAGGGCGGGTTTTTCGACCTGCTGCGGAGCGATGAAGCCGTGCGGTCCAGGCTTTCGGAGGAGGAACTGGGCGGGCTCTTCGACTACGGCTACTTCCTGCGCCATGTGGACGACATTTACGCCCGTTTCGGATTATAGGCCTTGCAAGCCAGGTCTTGAGGAGGGAAAATATGGAAAAGGGTGAACTGTTGTACGAGGGGAAGGCCAAGCGGGTCTACCGCACGGCAGACCCGCGGTACTACCTGGTGGAGTTCAAGGACGACGCCACGGCCTTCGACGGGAAGAAGCGGGGCGTGATCGAGGGCAAGGGCTTTTACAACAACCAGATCTCGGCCTATCTTTTCTCGTTGCTGGCGCGGAGCGGGGTCCCCAACCACTTCGTGCGGGTGCTCGGAGAAACCCAGATGCTGGTGCGGGCCCTCAAGATGTTCCCGCTGGAGGTGGTGGTGCGCAACATAGCGGCCGGAAGCATCTCGAAGCGCCTGGGCATTGAAGAGGGTACCCCGCTGTTCCGCCCGGTGGTAGAATATTATTACAAGGACGACGCCCTGGGCGACCCCATGGTCAACGAGTCGCACATCGAGGCCTTGCGCTTGGCCACCCCGGGTCAGCTCCAGGTGATGCAGGAAACGGCCCTGAGGGTAAACGGCATCCTCAAGACCCACCTGGCAGGCCGCGACATAGACCTGGTGGACTTCAAGCTGGAGTTCGGCGTGGACAACGGGGAGATCCTGGTCGGAGACGAAATTTCCCCGGACACATGCCGCTTTTGGGACCGCGACACCGGGGAGAAACTGGACAAGGACCGGTTCCGCCGCGACCTGGGCAGCGTGACCGAGGCCTACGCGGAGGTCTACCGGCGGCTGGTGGGCAACCCCCGGGGGTTCGGCCGGAACCCGTAGGGAGAAAGGCAATCGGACCGGCGCGTGCGGGGGCGGGGGAGTCCGCCGGGCGCCGGCGGGCGGGGGGAAGGCGGCGTGGCGGGCGGCGACAAACCGCGTGAGGAATGCGGGGTCTTCGGCATTTACGGGCCGGGGCTGGACGTGGCCCGGCTGACCTTTTACGGCCTTTTCGCGCTGCAACACCGCGGGCAGGAGAGCGCCGGGATGGCCGTGGCCGACGGCAAAACCGTCCACCTCCACAAGGGGATGGGCCTGGCGGCCGAGGTTTTTGGCGGCGGGGTGCTGGACCTGCTTAAGGGCCACATTGCCGTGGGGCACGTGCGGTACTCCACGGCCGGGGCCACCCACCTCATGAACGCCCAGCCCCTGGTTTTTCGCTACGCCCAGGGCATCATCGGCCTGGTCCACAACGGCAACCTGATTAACGCCGGCCTGCTGAGGCGGCGGCTGGCGGCGGCCGGCTCCATCTTCCAGACCACCAGCGACACCGAGGTCATAGGTAACCTGATGGCCCGCCACGGGGGCGGCGCCGTGGAGGAGAGCGTGGTCCAGGCGGTGCGGGAGGTGCGGGGGGCCTATTCCCTGCTGATCCTCACGGAAGACAAACTCATCGCCGTGCGCGACCCCTTCGGCTTTCGGCCCCTGTGCCTGGGCCGCCTGGGGGACGCTTACGTGGTGGCCTCGGAGTCCTGCGCCCTGGACGCCGTGGAGGCGGAATTCGTGCGGGACGTGGCCCCGGGGGAGATGCTGGTGGTGGACGAGCACGGCCTGACCAGCCACCTGATATTGTCCGCGCCGCGCCGGGCCCACTGCATCTTCGAGTACATCTACCTGGCCCGTCCCGACAGCTACATGGACGGCTTTCACGTGCACCGGATGCGGCGCGGGATGGGGCACCAGCTGGCCCGCGAATACCGGGTGCCGGCGGACCTGGTGATCCCGGTGCCGGACTCGGGCATCTCGGCGGCCCGGGGCTATGCCGAAGCGGCCGGCCTGCCCTACGAGGAGGGGCTGATGAAGAACCGCTACGTGGGCCGCACCTTCATCCAGCCGGAGCAGAGCATCCGGGATCTGGGCGTCAGGCTGAAGCTGAACCCCGTCCGGGACCTCCTGGCCGGCCGGCGGGTCATCCTGGTGGACGATTCCTTGGTGCGCGGGACCACCAGCGGCAAGATTGTGGCCATGCTGCGGGAGAGCGGCGTGCGGGCCGTGCATCTCTGCCTGGGGTCCCCTCCGGTGCGCTACCCCTGCTACTATGGCATCGACACCGCCAACCGGGAGGAACTGGTGGCAGCCCACAAGAGCGTCGAGGAGATACGCCGCATGCTCGGGGCCGACGGCCTTTACTACCTGAGCCTGGAGGGCCTGCTGGCGGTGTTCGGCGCGCAGGGCGATGTTTTCTGCACCGCCTGCTTCAGCGGCGACTACCCGGCCGAAGTGCCGGAGGACGGCTGGCACAAGTTGACTTTCGAAATGCGTGGGGGACGGATTTGGGAACCGACACCGGTGGAGGTCTGACCTACAGGGACGCCGGGGTGGACCTGGCGGCGGCCTCCCGCGTCGTGGAATTCATCAGGGAGCTGGCGCATTCCACCCGCCGCTCCGGGGTGCTGGGCGGACTGGGCGCCTTCGGGGGCTTCTTCGCCCTGGACGCCTCGCGCTACCGGCAACCCGTCCTGGTGGCCGCCACCGACGGGGTGGGCACCAAGCTGCGCATCGCACAGGCGCTGAACAGACACGACACCGTAGGGATCGACCTGGTGGCCATGTGCGCCAACGACGTGCTGGTGCACGGGGCCGAGCCCCTGTTCTTCCTGGACTACCTGGCCGTGGGGCGGCTGGTCCCCGAGCAGGTGGCAGCAATAGTGGCGGGCATCGCGGCGGGCTGCCGCGAGGCCGGCTGCGCCCTGATCGGCGGCGAGACGGCCGAAATGCCGGGCTTTTACGGTCCGGAGGAGTACGACCTGGCGGGCTTCGTGGTGGGGGTCGTGGAGCAGGAGAGCCTGGTGGACGGGGGGCGCATCCGGCCCGGCGATGCCGTGGTGGGCCTGGCCTCGGCCGGGCTGCACAGCAACGGCTACTCCCTGGCCAGGAAGGCCCTGCTGGAAGTCGGCGGCTACCGCCTCGAGGACCCGTTGCCGGCCCTGGGGTGCACCCTGGGGGAGGAACTGCTCCGGCCCACCCGCATTTACGTGCGGAGGGTCCTGCCCCTACTCGACCGCTACGACATAAGGGGCATGGCCCATATCACGGGCGGCGGCCTGCCCGAGAACATCGTGCGCATCCTGCCGCCCGGTACGCGGGTGGTGCTGCGGTCCGGGTCCTGGGATGAGCCCCCCGTCTTCGGCCTCATCCGGGAGGCGGGCCGGGTGGCCGAGGAGGAGATGCGGCGGGTGTTCAACCTGGGCGTGGGCTTCGTGCTCGTGGTGCCGGCCGCCCAGGCGTCTGACCTGGTGGTGGAGCTCCGGGGGCAGGGCGAGCAGGCCTGGGTCATCGGCGAGGTCGTGGCCGGGGAGCGGGCGGTAGAATTCGCATGACCCGTCTGGACCTGGTCGGTTTTGGGGCCCTGAACGTGGACCTGGTTTACCGGGTGCCGGACCTGTCGGTACTGCGGCGCGCGGGCCTGGAGGCGGCCCCCGGTCGGGAGACGGTCCGGCCCCGGGAGGAACTGCCGCGCCTGCTGGCGCTACTGGCCTCGGCAGGCCGATTGGTGGCCCGGGAAGGGGGTGGTTCCGCGGCCAACACGGCGGTGGCCTGCGCCCGCCTGGGCCTGAGGGCGGGCGTGGTGGGCCGGGTGGGAGCCGACGGGGACGGGGACTTCCTCCTGGGCACCTTGGCGGGCCTGGACCTGCGCGGCGTGGTGCGCGCCGGCCGCACGGGATGCAGCCTGGTGGTGCTGGGACCCGACGGCGACCGGTGCATTTTTGTTTTTCCGGGCACCAACGAGGAACTGGGACCGGGGGACGTGGACCTTTCCTTGCTTAGCGCGGCCCGCGTGGTGCACCTGTCCTCTTTGGTGGGGTCCGGGCCGCGCCTGGCCCAGCAGGAGGCCGTGGCAGCCTTGCCGCCAGAAGTGACGGTGAGCTTAGACCCGGGCGAGATCTACGCCCGTCTGGGCGCGGCGGCCCTGGAGGGTCTCCTGCGGCGCATCGCCTTCCTGCTGGCCACGGCGGAAGAGGTGGCCTTGCTCACGGGCCGGAAGTGGGAGGAAGGGGCCCGGGAACTCCTGAAGCTCGGACCGGAGGTGGTGGTGGTCAGGCGGGGTGCCCTCGGCGCCACCATCTTCACGGCCCGGAGGGAGTGGGCGGTGCCGCCGGTGCCGGCCAGGGTGGTGGACACCACGGGCGCCGGGGACGTTTTCAACGCCGCCTTCCTGGCGGGCGTATTGCGCGGCCATTCCCTGGAAGAGTGCGGCCATCTCGCCGCGCGGGCCGCGGCCGCGAGCGTGGGCGGCTACGGCCGCGCGCGCTATCCGGGGCCGGAGGTTTTCCGACGGCAGGATCCGGGTGAGGAGGGGGCGAACTTATAACGGTGGCTCGGGTCCGGCGCCCTTTCCGGACCCGCGGGCCTCAACGGGGGTGACGGCCGGATGCCCTTGCGCCTGGGGTGGTTTTCCACGGGCCGCGATGAGGCGGCCCGGATGCTCCTGGAACTGGTCTACCGCGAGGTAGCCTCGGGGTTCTTGCCCGTGGAACTGGCCTACGTTTTCTGCAGCCGGGAGCCGGGGGAGGCCCCCGCAAGCGACCGCTTCCTGAAACTCGTGCGCGACCTGGGCCTGCCCCTGGTGTGCTTCAGCGCCTCCCGTTTCAGGCCCGATCTGCGCCGCGCCTCCGCGGAGGAGTGGCGGCTGGCCTACGACCGGGAGGTGTTGTCCCGCGTGGAGCCCCTGGCCGCCGACGCCGTGCTGCTGGTCGGCTACATGCTCATCGTGGGGCCGGAGATGTGCCGGCGCCTGGCCATGGTGAACCTGCACCCCGCGCCGCCGGGCGGTCCGGCCGGCACCTGGCAGGAGGTCATCTGGACCCTCATGGTGAGGAACGCTGGGGAGGCGGGGGCCATGACCCACGTGGTGACCGAGGAGCTGGACCGCGGTCCCGTGGTGGCCTACTTCACCTTTCCCCTGGACACGCCCGAATACGCGCCCCTGTGGGAACAGTGGCACGTCAAATGCCGCACCCGCACGCTGGCCGAGATCATCGCCGCGGAGGGCGAGAACGAGCCCCTGTTCCGCAAAATACGCGCCGACGGCGTGCGGCGGGAGCCGGCCCTGCTCGTGGTCACCTTGGGGGTCCTGGCCCGGGGCGAGTTGCGCGTGGCGCCGGGGGTGGTGTACGACGCCGCGGGCCGGCCGGTGGCCGGAAGGTGCGTCAACGAGGAGGTGGCCGCCTGGCTGGCGGCCCGGGGGGGATGACCGTGCTTTACGTCACGGATTGCGAGGGTCCGGTCAGCAAGAACGACAACGCCTTCGAGCTTTGCGGCCGCTTCATCCCCGGCGGCGAGGAATTCTTCGCCCGCGTGAGCAGGTACGACGACTTCCTGGCCGACGTGGTGCGGCGGCCGGGGTACAAGGCCGGCGACACTTTAAAGCTCATCCTGCCTTTTCTCAAGGCACACGGCCTTACGGACGCCGCCATGGAGGAATTTTCCCGGGATAGCATTCTCCTCATGCCCGGCGCGCAGCGCTCGCTGCAGAGGATCGCCCCCCTGGGTCCGGTTTACATGGTGAGCACGAGCTATGCGCCCTACATCCGGGCCCTGTGCCGGGTGATCGGGCTGCCTGAGGAGCGGGCCTACTGCACGGCCGTCAGCCTGGACCGGTATCCCCTTGCCGAGTCGGACGCGGAGCTGTTGCGGGGGCTGGCCCGGGAAATAGCGGCCATGCCCCTTCTGGAGTGGCCCGAGGGGGCCGCCGGTCCCGAGGACCTGGGGCCCTCTTTCCGGCCGGTGTGGGAGCGCCTGGAGGAGATCTTCTGGGCGCGCATTCCGGCCATGGAAATAGGGGCCGCCTACCGGGAGGTCAACCCGGTGGGCGGGAGCGAAAAGGCGCGGGCCGTGGCCGAGATCCTGGAGCGGGAAGGGCAGCCGCCCGGCGCCGCGGTCTACGTGGGAGACAGCATCACGGACACGGCGGCCTTCGACCTGGTGCGCTCGCGCGGGGGGCTGGCCCTCTCCTTCAACGGCAACCGGTACGCCCTGGCCCACGCCGAACTGGCCTGTATCGCCGCCCACACCCTGGTGCTGGAAGTGGTGGCGCGGGCCTTTGCCTCCGGCGGCCGGGAGGCGGTGCTGGCCCTGGTGGCCGGCTGGGAGCGGGGGGCGTGGGAGGAGTGGCTCGGGCCCGAGGACCGGGTCCTCTGGCAGGAGGTTTACGCGGGACAGACGCCCCTTCTGGCGCTCATCACGCCGGAGCGCTCCGGCGACCTGGTCCGGGCCAGCGAAGCCGCGCGCAAGGCCGTGCGCGGGGCCAGGATCGGGGCCCTCGGCTGAGCGGGGCCCGGGTACGCCGTTGCAGAAAAAGGGGTCCGCAGGGGCCGTAGGTAGCGAAGGCGGGCGGAACACATGCCACTCCGGTGCGGATGGTTACCTGGGCCCGGTGTGCCGGGTCGTGCCCGGGAACCGCGCCCTGAAGGGCGGCGGCACGCCGGGAAGATGCGATCCCCGGGACAGAAATAAGGGTGTTGACGGGTTAAGAATGCCTGAAGGGCGGGAGGTTCGCATTGATGCGGCGGGCGCTGTTGAGCGTGTCCAACAAACAGGGCATCGTGGAGTTTGCGCGCGGGCTGGTGGAGCTGGGCTTCGAGATCGTCTCCACCGGGGGCACGGCGCGGCAGTTGCGGGAGGCGGGGGTGCCTGTCACCTACGTCAGCGAGGTGACGGGCTTTCCCGAGATCCTGGAGGGGCGGGTCAAAACCCTGCACCCCGCGGTGCACGGCGGCATTCTGGCGCGGCGCACCCCCGAGCACCTGGCCCAGCTGGAGGCCCACGGCATCGCGCCCGTAGACCTGGTGGCCGTGAACCTTTATCCCTTCGCGGCCACCGTGGCGCGGCCCGGGGTTTCTCTGGAGGAGGCCATCGAGAACATCGACATCGGCGGACCGGCCATGATCAGGGCCGCGGCCAAAAATTACGAGCACGTTGTCGTGGTGGTCAACCCGGAGCGCTACCCGGCGGTTCTGGAGGCCCTGCGCGGCGGCGGGGTGGATTTGCGCCTGCGGCTGGAACTGGCGGCCGAGGCTTTCGCCCACACCGCGGCCTACGACAGCACCATCGCCCGGTATCTGGCGGGCCTGCGGGGGGACCTTGAGTTTCCGGCCAGCTTCACCCTGGCGGGCGAGCGCGTCATGCTGCTGCGCTACGGGGAAAACCCCCACCAGCGGGCCGCCTTCTACCGCGAGGTGCCCGCCGCCGGTGCCGGAGTGGCCACGGCCCGGCAGCTGCACGGCAAGGAGCTTTCCTACAACAATATCCTGGACCTGCACGCGGCCCTGGAGCTGGTGCGCGAGTTTTCCGGGCCCACGGCGGCCATCATCAAGCACAACAACCCCTGCGGGGTGGCCACGGCCGGGGATCCGGCCACGGCCTACCGCCGGGCCTTCGAGGCGGATCCGGTTTCCGCCTTCGGCGGCATTGTGGCCTTCAACTGCACGGTGGACGAGGCCGCGGCCCGGGAAATGACCGCAATCTTCCTCGAGGCTGTTATCGCGCCGGACTTCACCCCCGGGGCCCTGGAGGTGCTGCGCCAGAAGGCCGACCTGCGCATCCTGAGCACCGGCCCCCTGGATGAGTCCGACGCTTATCCCTTCGAAGTGCGCCAGGTGCGCGGGGGGTTTCTGGTCCAGGAGACGGACCGGGAGGTCTGGCGGGAAGGGGATTTGCGGGTGGTCACCCGGCGGCAGCCGACACCTGAAGAATTGGCCGACCTGCGCTTTGCCATGACCGTGGTCAAGCACGTCAAGTCCAACGCCATCGTGGTGGTCAAGAACCGGCAGGTATTGGGCGTGGGCGCCGGGCAGATGAACCGCGTGGGCGCGGCGCGCATCGCCCTGGCCCAGGCCGGCGAAAAGGCGCGGGGGGCGGTGCTGGGCTCGGACGCCTTCTTCCCCTTCCCGGACACGGTGGAGGAGGCGGCCCGGGCAGGCATTACGGCCATCGCGCAGCCGGGAGGCAGTGTGCGCGACCGGGAGTCCATCGAGGCCGCGGACCGGCTGGGACTGGCCATGGTCTTCACGGGCATGCGGCACTTCCGCCACTAGTTTCAGGAGGCGGCACCTGGCAGAGGCGAGGGGGTGGAAGGGTGAAGGTACTGGTGGTTGGGGGTGGCGGCCGGGAGCACACCCTGGTGTGGAAGATCAGCCAGAGCCCCCGGGTCGAGCAGATATTCTGCGCGCCGGGCAACGCCGGCATCGCCCAACTGGCGACCTGCGTGCCGCTCGGGGCCGAGGATCTGGACGGATTGCTGGATTTCGCCCGGCGCGAGGCCATCGACCTCACGGTGGTGGGGCCGGAGGCGCCCCTGGTGGCCGGCATAGTCGATGTCTTCACGGCGGCGGGCCTGCGCATTTTCGGGCCCACCCGGGCCGCGGCGCGGCTGGAGGGCAGCAAGGTCTGGGCCAAGCAGGTCATGAGCCGCTACGGCGTGCCCACGGCCCGCTTTGCCATCTTCGACGCGCCCGAGGCGGCCAAGGCTTACATTCGTGAGGTGGGGGCCCCGATAGTGGTCAAGGCCGACGGGCTGGCCGCGGGCAAGGGCGCCATCGTATGCCGGGACGTGGAGAGTGCCCTCCGGGCCGTGGATATCATAATGGTGGAGAAGGCCTTCGGGGCCGCGGGCGACCGGGTGGTGGTGGAGGAGTGCCTCACCGGGGAAGAGGTCAGTGTGCTGGTCTTTACCGACGGTCGCCACTTCGTGCCCATGGTTTCCTCCCAGGACCACAAGCCCGTGTACGACGGGGACCGGGGGCCGAATACCGGCGGCATGGGGGCCTACGCCCCGGCGCCCGTGTACACGCCGGAGGTCCACGAGGCGGTCATGCGTGACATCATAGCGCCGGTGCTGCGCGGGCTGGCGGCCGAGGGCCATCCCTACCGGGGTGTGCTTTACGCCGGGCTCATGGTCACCGCCGAGGGCCCGAAGGTGCTAGAGTTCAACTGCCGTTTCGGGGACCCGGAGGCCCAGCCGGTGCTCATGCTCCTGGAGAGCGACCTGGTGCCCATCCTGGAGGCGGTGGTGGAGGGCCGCCTGCAGGAGGCCGAGGTGCGCTGGAAGG
>Ga0272449_1003358_pt1 | contig 13857 bp, 12 predicted proteins | sample YNPCB0241_FD_198679 | JGI IMG/M metagenome (GOLD analysis project Ga0272449, IMG submission 198679) | Hot spring sediment microbial communities from Yellowstone National Park, WY, United States - YNP-CB-024-1 | ecosystem: Environmental > Aquatic > Thermal springs > Hot (42-90C) > Sediment...
CAATTTAAGTTTAAGGCTGAACCGCTTTTTAAATCCTTGCCTCCCGGCTTTCCCAAGCGCCTCTCTGAGAATCTATATCCGCACTCTCGGCAAAGCCAGCGCTGGGCTGCTGAGCCGTCTGCCAGCCGGCGCAATCCATCCCTGAAAAGCCTTTCCGAACCGCATTCTGGGCATTTAAGCGTCAACGCTTCTCTCATTCTCCCCCTAGAATCTCAAGCCCCTCTGGAATCTTCATCCCCCGCTTTTTAAGCAGCCTTGAAAGCTTCCTTCTTATAAGCTCCTTTTCCGCCTCATTTTCTATTGCAGACGCAACATCCTTCATTGAAATATTTGTTCTGCCCGCCTTCTCCGCAGATGAACCCGCAGTGAGGAGTATTGCGAAGCCCATCCTTATGTCCCTCATGAGCTCAACAACCTTAGCTGCCAGCTGCAGCGCGTCTTCGCTGTAGGCTTCCGGCTGAAATGCATGTTCAGCCCGCTCCCTCAGGATCTTGTATGCCTCAAGCCTACTGTATGGCTTAAGATTTATGATTTTAGGCTGCAGGGTGCTTATAACCCGCTCCGGTAGATCCGCGAACTCCTCAAACCTGTTGCTCGCTAGGATAAGCGTTGTTTTAGGCTGACGATTCAAATAGTATACGAGGGGCTCCCTCTCCTTCCGCAGCAGCACGTCAACCTCATCTATGGCTATGACAGCGGCCTTCCCCACCAGAAATCTTTCGAAGGCATTTTTCAGCCTGAACATCTGCCACCCTGATTCCGGAACCCTTAAGCCCAACCCTCCTAGAATTTCACGCATAGTGTAATATGGCGTCCTAGTCCAGCCGGCGTTAACGTACACAGCAGCCACAGGTGCACCTGAAGCCTCAGCATGCCTATTAACCTCATTTACGACGTATCTGATGCATAGAGTCTTCCCAGTTCCAGGCTTACCGTAAACGAATAGGTTTCTAGCCCTCCCAACCCTGAAGACATCTGAGAGGAGAGCAGCCATAGTTTCCAGTTCCCTCTCCCTATGTATGGGTTTCCCGCTGGGAGGCTCGCTCAGCGGCTGAAGCCATCCTGCATCTCGGAATATGAGGCTTGGCTTAACATTAAACAGCGTCAAGGCGTCCAACCCACCTCTTCTCCTTGTTGTCGGATGGAGAGAGACAGACCCCTAGGGGGCCTCCCCCCTCTAGTTTTTCCGCTCTTTACAGAGTCCACTAGGACTTCCGCAGCGCCATCCCTTTTGAAGCGGACTTCTATCACTGCGCAGCTCTTATTCCCGCAGGCGTAGCGTTTGTTCCCGCACTCAGCAGTCATGATGCGTCCGCACCTTGGGCAGGAGACTTCCCGCCTCCACCTTCTTCCATCCTTAAACCAGCGGGTCCATCCGCTCACCTAGTCCACCTCCATTCCCCATACGGGGTGAGCGCTAAGCATCCGTCCCTGACAAGATGCTTGAATAGGCTGTTGGCTTCCTCCCTGCTTAACCCATGTTGGACAGCTAGGTTTAGAAATTCCTCAAGTGGTCCGCCGCTAAATTGCAGCCGCATCTTCTGGATCACGCTTGTAAGCGTTTGATCCGGCGTTCCCTGGGTGGGGGATGTTGGGGTTGTAGGAGTAGAATTAAGGTCAGTTGGCTTCTGAGAAACCTCACCTTCAACCTTCTCAACCCTGCCGAAATGGCTTAAAGAGGCTTGTTTTAGGCTTCTTTCCCCGCCTGCTTCGGGTTGGGTAGGGGTTTTCTCAGAGGCAGCCTCCTCGGTTTTCACTCCTACATCTCCTACATCCCCCACCCCGCTGGGGGATTTAACGGCTCTTCCAACAAGGAACTGCTTGTATAGGGCGCATATCTTATCGGGTGTGACTATGTAATGTGATCGCCCCTTTTTCGCCCTCTTAAAGATTCCCATCCTGGTTAATATTCTTCCAATCTTCTCGTTGCTCCATCTTCGCTCGAAAAGAGCCTCGTCGAATTCGCCCATCTCCTCTAGGGCTGTTCTAATATATTCTCTTAGATCGGCTGACTTGAATTCAACGCTGTCAATGTAAGCGTCTTTGTTTTTTTCCACCGCGCCTGCATACTCAGCCCTGAAGAGCAGAAGCATCGCCCTAGTAACCGCGCGCTCCTCAGGGTTCTGCTGTAGGATTTTGATTCCATGCAGGTCAGATGCGAAATCAAGTATATTATTGTAAACGTCCAACCCGATCAGCCGGGCGATTGACAGCAGAGGCAGCCAGATTTCGCGCTCATGCCCAGCGAATGGCAGATCAGCGTTCTCTAAAGCCTTCAGGCTTTGAATGACATCGCCTGCCCTTCCAAGTCTAAGCAGGTAGAGCGCATCCCGCACGTGGTTGAAGTCGCGCTCCTCCGGATCCCGCCCCGCTGGGTCAGGCTGCTGCTGCATGAATATGAAGATGCATCTGGCTTCATCCGCGTCAACGCCGCCCAGCTCCTTCGGCATCTCCGTGCTGCTGAAAGCCACGGGCATGAACGTTTCGAAAAGCCCTAGGATAAACTCCTCCCTGCCTGTTTTCTCTATCCGCGGAACATACGTCCCCCTCTTAAACGATGTTCTAATGATCTTCCATGCTGCTGGACCTAGGAGGCTCTCATCGATGCCAAGCGAGGGCTTCAACGCATCAGCCATCCTGAAAAGCGAGGGCTCACTTGGATCAGTGACGAGGAACCCGTGCCGCGCCATGAAGATTACGGTTTTAAGCAGCCTGGTCTTCCCAGTCCCAGTTGGCCCATAGGGGTAGAGGAATGGAAGCGTCGAGAGGATTTCCTGGAAGTAGGTTGCGATAATCCAGCATGCAACAACATCATATAGGCGTGAGTCCCAATCTAAACATGCGAACCTTTTCAAATCAGCCACAACTAGGCTGTAGGCTTCAAGCCAATCAGGAGGCGCATCCTCGCCCCCAACGAAGATCTGAGCGGATTTAAGGCTCATAAGCGTGTTTAAGGTTGAAGCATACCTTGTCTTTGTCTCAATGAAGATTGGGGTGCCGTCCAAGTCGAATCTTTTAATAAACATGTAGGGTCTAATTATCCGCTCTGAAATCTGCCCGCCTCGATAAACTGCAAGCACAACTAGTGGGATTATTCCCTCCCTCGATTCCGCAGCGCTGCTTGAGTTTAAATCTTCAATAGTGGCGTGGCAGAATATTACCTCGCCGATGATAAATGTGTCTCCGCTGCAGTGGTAAATCTGCCCGAGGGGGACGTGGCATCCGTCCTCGCTGAGCACAATCACCCTTTTCCCATCGCCCTCGAAGACAAGCCCCTGCCTTTTTGCCTCAATTACTCTATCAAGAGCCCTGAGATCATCAATGCTCAACCCTTCATCAGCACCTCCATAACAGCCTCCTTCAAGCCTGAAAATCCCCTTAAGCGCCTTCCAAGATGCCGGCGGTTGCGGTAATGGTAGTCGACTAGGCGGAGACGCTCGGCAAATTCCTCGTCATTTCTGCGTTTCGCAACTTCTTCAATGATCCGCCTTGCACACTCATAGCTGACGCTATTCTTGATGCACCAGCCTAGGAAAGCCATCTCAACTTGGTTGCGGTATCCTGGAACCCAAAGCTTAGATAGGAAGTTTACGCAGAACTCTTCCTCCCCGCTTAAAAGCGGCTTAAAATCTCCTGAGGCTGAAGCGTCAAAATGAACCTGCACATTGCTTCCATCCTTAAAGCCCATAATCTTCTCCACATCTGCCTCCGTGAATGATAAACCAACCTTTTCTAGGAGAACCTCCCCCGGCAGAGGCGCGAAAGTTTCGAAATCTAGGAAGCGGCTCCACTTACGCTCAACCCGATGCAGCCCAAGCGGGAGCTTAACCAGATTGCCGTAGGGCGAATGCTCACTTACGCTTACCTGCTTGGGGAAAACCTCAACCACCCTCGGATCTAGGCTGGCTAACTCTAGGATGCGTAGCCCCAGCCACCTTGCAACCTTCGCTGGAGCAGGGAGCAGAAAGAGTATCCAAACATGGTAGCTTGGGTCAGGATATCTGCTGGCTTCAAGCAGAACGCTATGCTGCCAAACCCGGGGCCTCTCAACCCCATCCTTATCCAGCCGTCTTTCAAAACAAACGTTAAGGATGGCCCTCGCTGCAGCAGATGGGTCGCTTAGCTTCTCCGGATCCAGGTCGAAGCATAACCATTTAACACTGCTATCCTGGCTGAGCTGGTAGACGCCTACTGTCCGCTTGCCTCTCAAATGCTCTGCGATAACCCGCCTAGTTAACGGCTCCTCAACCTTAATGTAGCCGCCCCTAGTTGTCTGAACAGAGTAAACATCCGTGCGGTTGAGAAACTTCTCAATTAGGGCATCAGCTAAGAAATAAACTTCATCCGTTGATTGCATCGCTTTTAACCTCCTTGAGGTTAAACTCCCTTCCACACTGGAGACAGATCAGCCTATCACTCGCGAACTTGCCGCTTAGTGGTGAATGACAATATGGACATGTTGGGGGGATCCATCCAAAATCTTTGGCATGTCCATTACTAGCGTCAAGTATTAGTATGCTTATGTCCCAGAGAACATTATCTAACTTCGCCATCTTCCCCTTGACCTCCGGCTTTCAGACCGCTCAGCTGTGGCCATCGTGGATGCGCATGGCTCCCTTGAATTGTTGCTATGGCTCTTGTTCATTGACTTCTCCACAGCCATTTGTCCTCCTCGTCTCCTTAGCTGGATGATTTATCCTTAGCAGACCTAGACTACCTCACTCCAAGAGCCTTCTTCGACTCTTCTGGGAGAAACGACATGTCTGCGAGAGCCTTCAGCAGCAGGAAACGGATTGTGTCGCTTCTTCTAGGATCAAGCCGCTTCTCCTTAACCTTATCAACGATCTCCACAACATCACCCGGCAGCCAAATGGTTGTCCCCTTCAATCTTTAACCTCCTTTAATTGGAAAAGATTTATAAAGAGGCTATTATTTAAGCCCTTTTGTTAAATTATAACAAAAATTAACAACTTTTAACATAACAGGTTACAATCAGTCACAAAAAGGCATATAATACGCTTAAACCTAAAAATGAAAAATAAAAATCAAATAAAAATCAATACACATTAAAATTTAGCTATTTTGCGCAGAGTATTTTAATGCATAATCTAAGAACTGGGACAAAAACGTCGAATTTTGAATTACTCCCTTTAACCTCTATCACTTTACCTTGAAAGATAAAATCAACTCCAGTCTTTTGGCGAATCGGCTTAATGTTCTCTCTTTCAAAAAATCTTTCAGCAATTTTAATCATTGTATCTTCTTTAATCATAATTTATCTCTCATATTGTACTATTTTATTATCCTTTTATCCACGTATCAAGACGCTTAGATGGTTCAATCGGTTTCAATCGCTCTTTCTTAGGTTTCTTTGGTGGTTTCCATTCCTCAACGGTCTCAACTAGCACTTCAACTTCTTTTCTTTGAAGCCTCATTCTTCTTAGAGATTCTAAGCCTTCATAAACTTGCCTACGTTCATCCTCAGTTAATCCGAGAACATCAAAAACATCATCATCAAGATCTCTCTGAGCTTCCTGCTCTAATTTTTCATCACCTTTATTCTGAGCCTCACAAACCTTAGAAAACGCCTTTTTAATTTTCTGCTTTTCAATCAGAGATAACTTATTCGGGTCTATCACCGTCATATTTTTTGTCTCGTAAATTTCTAATTCAAGTACACCACCACCGTAGAAACGACCTTCTAACTCTGAAATAAGGGCAGCAATTGAAGAGTTAAGAATGCCAGCAAGGACTTCAACATTTTCTCTATCAAATGGATGTATTTCATACAAAGAATCATTTGCTAATGCATTTGCTCTATTTAGAAAATAAATACATCTTTCCCATATTCTACGACTCCGAAGGATTGGTGCTGGTTCACGTACACCCACATCATACCACAACTTTCTAGATTTAACAGTAGATAAGTTATGAAATCCCTTAATTAAAGAACCGCCACTTGTTCCACCCTTTATTCGAGTTTCCACTTCTTCTCCCCACTGAATGTATTTTAAGACGTTTGTCCCTGAAAGTTCCTCTTTAGACTTATGAACAAATAACACCCATTGATCTATGTCGTTGGGATTAATTTCAATTCTCATTTCTCTTGGTGAAACAACAATAGGTCTTAAATATTCTTCTTCAATTGACCATAACTTTATTTTTTCTCTATCTAAATAGAAGAACTCGTTTGCTCCACTTGTAATACCTCTTCTTATAAATGCTATTTTGCCCAGCTTTGTGACTTTTGGGTGATATAGAATTTTATAGTAAATAGTTGGGGCTCTTAGGTATCTTCCCCATTTTTCTTCTGGTTTAAGATCTTTCTGCTTCTTAATGGTTATTCCAATGTATTCGTCTTCACAGCTTTCTTTAGCAGTTTTGATTCTTCTAACAATTTCTTCCGTAGGCATAGCTTTCTTAATCCTTATAAACTTTACAAAATTGCTTTCTCTTTCTTCTTTTGATTCATCTTCTTTTTCAAGAATTGTAATGCATGTACCTACAAGTGCTTTCTCAAATGCCCTAACATCATACCATATTATTGCATGAATCTTAAAGTGGTCGAGGAAGAATCTTTTAAGGTCTTCTCCATAGCCCACATCAAGCCACGTGTCCGAAGTTATCTGCCCCATCATTCCATGCTCTTTCAGGAACTTGGCACTATGAGTGAAGAAGTAAGCATATATTCCAGCCCTAGCGTCTAATTGAAACTTTGAGCCGTCTAAATAGGTGAGTGCCTCCTCTCTAATCTGCTCTTTATATTCCATTTCCTCCTGTCTCGTATATGGTGGATTAGTAACTACTACATCTACTTGGGGTATAATCCCCATTGAAGGCTTTACTTTAAAGAAGTCGCTAACAATAATGTTGATGTGTCTACTTGGTACTTTCAAGTTTCTAATGGCTAAATTAATGCTTGAGAGCGTTGCTGGAAATGGATTTATGTCTACCCCGTACAATTGACTCAAGATTTCTTCATGAAGCCTATTTTCATCTGCAAATGGGTTCTCCTTCCTCTTCAAGTCTTTAAGTTTATGGTAAGCTTTGACAAGGAAGCTTCCACTTCCACATGCAGGGTCTAAAACCTTGTCATTAGGAGATTTAATGCACATTTCAGTTATTAACTCGACAATGGGTGGTGGAGTGTAGTACTGTCCAAGTCTATGCCTTTCAACATCTGGAATTAATTCTTCATATACTCTTCCAATTATGTCGCTTCTTATTTTAGCCAAGTTATACGTTCCAAGTTCTTCTATGAACTCATTTAAAGCGTACACAAGTTTCTTAGAGAATGGTATTTTATCAAGGACTGGATGAGGCTCAAATATGGCTTCATAATCAATCTCCTTATATACTCTGTCAAAATGGCTCCTAAGCATGTATGAGAATTCCTTTGGGTCTTCTGTCCCAATTTTCATAAGTTTAGGTATTGTTGGTATTTGAATTTCCAAAGTTTTATAGAATGTCAGCCTATTCATCAGCATATAGGCTAGTTGCTCAGATATCCTCTCATTCATTTCAGGTGAAATCTCAAAAAGCTGAGACCTAAGCCATCGAGCATATTCCTCTTTAAACTTCAAATCCTCTCGCAGCTGCTGATTTAAAGATTCCAAAATGTAAGGAGTTATGAAATTATGGAATGCTCTAAGCCTTTGTAGGAATACATCATCAAGCTCAAGCCATTTACCCACTCCAATTCTGAATCGGCAAACTTCCTCTAGCAAAGTCTTAGCAAATTCCTCATCGAAAGAAACCTTATAATGCTTTAGTCTCCTTTGTGGAAGAGGAACACCGGCAGTGAAAGTGTCAAATAAGACTAGAACTTCTCCATTGCATGTAGCAAAATATGGCGCTCCTAACTCAACAGCATAGCTTGAAGCCTGCCTGATCACATCTATGCTGTAGGGGTCAAACTTACGGTCAATGAAGGGAACCTTACGTTTTGTTTCTATCACCAAAATTGGTATTTTCCTTCCCTTATCAATAGCCTCAACAACCAAATCTGGTCTTCCATTAATGGTAGGCTCAAACTTAACGCCAACAAACTCGACGCCGTTATAAAAGAACTTTTTAGCAATAACGTTCTGTAATATACGATAAAGTTCAACTTGAATGTTCCTTTCAGGCATCGAGGGCAAGCCTAGCAGTCACCAAAACTTCAATGTACTATACTTCTATAAAACGTTATCTAAACCCACGATTAAACGCCTCGACATGCATAAAGTTAAGCCTTAAACCTATTTATGCTTAGCCTTGAGTATGGCTTACATGCGTAAAAAGGTTATTTCTAACCCCCATTCAGATGTAACCCTTATAGCCTCAGACAAGTCGCATCCCCTATTTGCATGACTTGATTCCTCCAACTATACATAGTGTGCTAGGGATGATTGGAAATAGGAGTATGGATAGCGGGCTTAGTAACATGAGAATCCCGCCGGGGATCGCCCATCTTATGGCTGATTTACCTCTCCTCGCAAGATCCCAAGCAATTAAATTAAGGATTAATCCTAGGAAACTTGGAAGTGTAAGTACGATTATCATGAGGGAGGTTAGTGGATGTATCATTAGAGATACTATTAGTGATCCAAAAACCATGACAAACGTGCCTAAAGCCCACCTAGCAATTTCCCATTGAATGGCTACATGCTTCTCGCTTAAGCGTCCAATCCAACAAATAAACCAGAATGAGGGAACCATAATAAAATATAAAACAATCACCCCGGGAGTTATCACACACATCTCAGCAACAAAGGAGAATAGCAGTGTCCAAGAGAATGTACCGATAATAAAACTCGCTAATAGAAGTTTACTGCTGAGCTGAGGTGCAACCGAACCTGAAACTTCTTTATTAGCAAATAGAAGGAAGATGAAGCCTAAAACGAAAAGGGAGCAGCCTACACTGAGGATAAACGGATACGTGAATGAAGAGGGAATCTTAAACTCCCACTCACCCAACTTCTCCGCTCTCTCCTCCAGGATACTTAAGAACTGATCTAGTTCATCCCATACATTAAGAAGGGCGACTGAGAGAAGCAGAAAGAATAAAAGCATGCATGAAATCCCAGTAACCCAATACATCCCCCGATCCATATGATATCAGCAACCCAACTTATTTATCTTCACTTAAGCATACTCAACATAATAATCTTCTAAAAACTAATAACTATTCTGTGCTTTCATGATTAACTACTTTAACGGTGATTTTCTTAAGGTTTAAGGTTTTTGTTATCCTGTTAAAGAGTTTTTCCATTCGTAACGTCAAACTCTACATAATGAAAACCGCAGCGTAAAATTTTTTGCCATCGAGACTTCTGAAAAATAGAACTTTGCGGCTTAATTCTTTTGGTTTGGTGGAGTAAGCTCAGTTTAACTTGCGAGAATTAGGATAATTTTTTTATTTAATTCTACTGCTGTGTGTTTGTCATAGTTTAGCTATAGCCTTGGCGACTTCAATGAGGGCTTTGATAAGGTAGTCTGGAGGCCATCTATAAACTGCTATAGGGATTCCTACCTGTTGTCTTATGGCATCAAATGCTTCTCTAGGAAAACCAGGCTTCAGAAGGCTCTGCTTAAAGATGACAACCCACCCTTTCAAACGTTTTACAACATCAAAGGTCATTGGATGAGCCTGCCTTGTAACTAGCAAAGGCTTCAAATGTAGCACTCTACAAAGTTCAATAAAGGTATTTATTTCATTAGGTTTAGGATAGTCTAATCTATTTTTAACCTGAACCCCAACGTAATCTCCATTAGGTAGTTTAGCGATAAAATCAAGGTCGGGAGGCCTTCCTGCTCCTGGTTGAAGAACACAAGCTATACCATTAAAATAGTAACTATCTTTAGCAACGACCACATACCCAGCTCTAACCATGGCTTGCTCAACTATATACTCCGAATAATCTTGGTATCTGATTCCATCCCGTTCAAATTTCCTATCATAACTTTCAAAGGTTTTAATTAGCTCAAGCTTCTCTTCTGCCATATTTCTGACAGCTTCCCATGTGGCGTTTAATGGAAAATACCATCTGCGGCCTAATTCATATTTAGTATTAATTCTCCCTTGTCTAACAAGCCACTCAAGTTTATCACGAGTCTCATAATGTCTGTACTTATCTTCTAGGTTTAATTGAACTTCACGGAAATAAGCAATTCTTTTATCATTAACAAGTGAGACGATGTCGATTGCAAATTGATCCTCAACCTCTGACCGCAAATGCTCTATTACTTCCCTTGATATCCTATAGTGACCCCCAACCGTTTTTGTAGCGCTTATCTTCCCCGAATATATCCAACGCTTTATCGTTCTAAAACTAACACCAAGAACTTTAGCAGCTTCCCCAGTTGTGTACCATTCCTTCTCTTTTTCATAAGCGCCCATAGAATCAGGCTCAACAAAGCATCTGACTAACTTATTTTGCTTTGCGGCTTAATTTAAATTTTCCATCCCGCACCCTTTAACATATGGACTATAAATCGAAGCGGAATAGAGCACTATGAATCTAATAACCTAGTTTTTAGAGAGCTAGGGCTTAACATCCTAGGCATGAGACATAAGAACCAAGTCGATTAAAGGTTTTTCTTATGTGTTTAGGAGGGATTTAAATTAGGATTTGTTGCAAATAAATTGTTCCTTTCATCTCTTTTACTATTGAGTTAACAATTGTAAGCTTCTACTTATTTGATCAAGGGCTTCCTGAAGTCTCACTATATTTATTTAGGCCAGCACCTTTATATTAATCATCTTTTTATCCTACTTCCATAATGGAAAAACTGAAAAAACTTATTATAATAATGATCACGTTAACGGTTATAGTGGTGAGTATAATGCTGTATTTTATGCACGAGAAGAAATCTGATGTTGCCTCCATCGTCTTTTATGTTTCTCCAGATGGATGTGATGAATGGTCTGGTAAGCTGCCTGAGCCTAACGAGGATAAAACGGATGGACCTTTCGCAACCATTGCTCGTGCGCAGAAAGCTATTCGCGAAATTAAGAATAGGGGGAATCTTAAGGGTCCTGTAATAGTTAAGATTCGCGGGGGAATATACTGGTTAGATGATCCATTGGTATTTACACCAGAAGACTCGGGAACAGAAGAAAACCCCGTTATTTATCAAGCATATGAGGGTGAGAGACCTATTATAAGTGGCGGTCGCCCTATAAGCGGATGGAGAAGAGAGAAGATAAACGATAACTTAACGGCTTGGGTTGCAGAGATCCCGGAGGTTAAAGTGGGGAAATGGTATTTTAAGCAGCTATTTGTTAATGGTGAACGTAGATTTCGCCCACGCCTACCTAAAGATGGCTTCTTTTGGATTAAAGATGTTCCTGGAAAGAAACCGGAGGAGCTCTCGCTTTTTGATGGAGCTGAATCTTTTAAGTGCTCTCATGGCGACATTAAGCGGTGGAAGAATATTAACGACGTTGAGGTTGTAGTCCTCCATTACTGGGTGGAGGAGCGAGTGCCAATTAAATCATTCGATGAGAAAAACGATATGGTTGAGCTCTCTATGAAAACTGTATTTGCTTTGAGGGATGATTTCAGACCGAGATTCGCGAGATACTATGTAGAGAATGTTTTTGAGGCGTTAGGGGAAAGCGGCGAGTGGTATCTTGATCGCGTATCAGGATCCCTCTATTACATACCTCTACCGGGGGAAGAAATCGACGTCTCTCAGGCGGTAGCTCCTAAACTTAAGTATTTAATTAAAGTGCTTGGTAAACCTGAGCATGGACGTTATGTAGAACACTTAACCTTTAAAGGTTTAACTTTTCAACATACGGAATGGGAGTATTCGCTTTCTCCACAAGCAGCCCAAAAAGTGAACGGAGCAATATACTTAGAGGGAACCCGCTTCTGCACAATAGAGGGATGTCGAATAGAACATGTTGGAGGCTACGGAATAGAAGTTGGGCGTGGATGTAGTAGGATCTTCATCCGAAATAACTTTCTATCAGATTTAGGTGCGGGAGGAATAAAAATAGGTGAACCTAACATTCCTATGCAAGTCTATGATGAAACAGGATATAACACTGTTTCAGATAATTATATTAGCGAGGGCGGAAGAGTCTTCCATAGCGCTGTCGCCGTATGGATAGGTCAAAGCGGATATAATGAAATTACGCATAACACTATTCATGATTTTTACTATACTGGAATCTCAGCGGGCTGGACATGGGGATATGGCCCAACCAACGCGAGATGTAACATAATAGAGTTTAACCACATTTACAATATTGGTCACGGATTACTTAGTGATATGGGAGGCATATACACTTTAGGTGTGCAGCCGGGGACAGTAATACGCTTCAATTTAATCCATGATGTTGAAGCTTACGGCTATGGCGGTTGGGGCATCTACCTAGATGAGGGGAGCTCCCACATACTAGTTGAAAATAATATTGTTTACAATACTGTAAGTGGAGGTTTCCATCAACATTACGGTCGGGAAAACATAATTCGCAACAACATATTTGCTTTAAGTAGAGATGGACAGGTAGTTTTTAGTAAGGGAGAGAGCCCTCCATACATAGCCTTCACATTCGAGAGAAACATTATTCTAACTAATGGAACCCCGATATTTGTTGGAGGATACGCTGAGGAATTTTGGAGACATAATTTTAGAAGCAACCTAAACTTATTCTATGATATATCAGGGAAACCGATTACATTTGAAGAGACCAGTACAGGTAGAAGGTATGATATAAAAGAATGGAGGAATTTCGGCTATGATACCTACTCTATTGTAGCTGATCCGAAATTCGAGGATATCAAAAAATATAACTTTACGCTAGCGGAAGATAGCCCAGCGTTCAATATAGGTTTCAAACCAATAAACTTAAAAGATGTAGGCGCACGAATACGAGAACCATCTGAAAAATCACCTTAATTTTAGGGCAAAAATGTCATTGGGAGGATGCGTTCTCCTAGAAATTGTCTGATCCATCCACATAATAGGAACTGAATCATTAATGTGAACCAGCAAATCGGGATGAAAAGCTCAGCTTTCGTATGGAGGCAGCCACATACTAACGCCAATAGGTCAACTGGAAACCCAGGTATTAAGCTGAACAGCACGCAAAGCTTGTAGCCATGCTTATTCCAGCTTTCAACGTATTTTTTGAACTCGCCCTCACCCATTTTCTTTTTGACGTAGTGTTCTCCAAAAAGCCAGGCGGGAACGTAGCTTGTCAACACGCCCAACGTGTAGCCCGTGGCTGCTGTTAAACCCAGCGATGCCACATCTAAGCCAAAACCCGCCGCTAAGGCCACGATTATCGGGCTTCCAAAGGGAATTATACTCCCAGCTATTACTGTCGAAACGAAGACGCCAGCATAGCCGTGACTCTGGATTAAAACCTCCATCCGTTTTAAGACTTCTGGGCTATTTACACCCAGCCATGAAAGCGCAGCCACTACTAAAAAGGCTACAATTATCCCTGCGATTATGACCGCCTTAGCCTTAGTTTTCACAAACATTCTTAATCCATTCTAAGACTTCATTTCCCTTCACATCATTTTTCTTTGCTGTATATAACGTTCACTCTTTGCGACTCCCAGTTTTTTAATGGCTTAATCACATTTATAGTTTTAAGTAACATTCATTTAGTTAGAAAATTAATTGACTACATTCCGTTAGTCGCTGTTAACAGAAGCTATAGATAAAACGAACAAGTTAACAGCTAAAAATATTTTAAAAACAGAAAAAGAAGGGGATTTGCGGGAGAAATCGCCAGCAGTCTTGGGTTCGAGTCCGTCCGGCGGCGCCACAAATAAACCGGCATCATTTTTCGCCGCTTCCTCTTCCTAAATACTTTATAGTTTTCAACATGAAGTGTAATTGGAGTTCCGA
>Ga0272449_1003359_pt1 | contig 13857 bp, 14 predicted proteins | sample YNPCB0241_FD_198679 | JGI IMG/M metagenome (GOLD analysis project Ga0272449, IMG submission 198679) | Hot spring sediment microbial communities from Yellowstone National Park, WY, United States - YNP-CB-024-1 | ecosystem: Environmental > Aquatic > Thermal springs > Hot (42-90C) > Sediment...
TTGTCAACACCAAAATTTTTTCTTGATAAATTTGTAAAATGACGGACAAGCGAAACTTCAGAAATTTTTGGAAGCCCTATATCTTTTGTTAAAATCTCTTTTATTCCATATTCATTTAAATCAATCTCATCAGAAAAATTAAAATAATCTTCATTCTCTTCATCATATTCAAATATAAATTTTAACTCACTCATTTAATAACCTCTGAAAAATACAAAAATAAATAAATTTTAATTCCATTTCTCTATAACCTTTATTAAATTTTCAATATTATTCATTTCTGTCACAGCAACCAAAAGTAAATTTTTCTTTTCTTCAAAATATTTTTTTAATGGCAAACCAAACAGAATATTATGCTCTTTTAAAAAATTTCTGAATTTATTTAATTTCTCTTCACTTTCAAATTCTAATACAAATTCATTGAAAAAAGGTTGATTAAATTTTAATTTTGCAATTTTTTTATGAATAATAAATTCTGCCAAAGTATGAGAGTTTTTTAAATTTATTTGTGCAACTTTTTTAAGTCCCTTATCACCCAAAGCAGAAAGGTATATTAAACTTCTTAAAGCATTTAGTGCATGATTTGAACATATATTAGAAGTTGCTTTTTCTCTGCGAATATGTTGTTCACGAGCCTGTAAAGTTAAAACAAAACCTAATCTTCCTTTGTTGTCATTTGTTATACCAACAATTCTTCCTGGCAATTTTCTAATGAACTCTTTTTTCGTTGCTATGATTCCAAGTCCAGGACCACCAAATGATAATGGGTTACCTAAACATTGTCCCTCTGCTATTGCTATGTCTGTTGAATATTCCCCAGGCGCTTTTAAAATTCCTAATGAAATAGGATAAAAAATTGTTATAAGTAAAACATATCTTTCTTTTACAATTTTACTTACTAATTCAACATTTTCTATTATTCCAAAAAAATTTGGATTTTGTATTACAACTGCCGAAGTTTCTGAAGTTATATTATCTTTTAAAATTTTTTCTTCTATAATTCCATTTTCAGTTTTAATAATTTTTAATTTGAAATGTTCACCTATATTGTAAGTTTTCAAAACAGATAGATATTCCGGGTTTATGTTATCAAACAAAATTATTTCGTTTTTATTTTTTATTCTTTTAGCCATAAGTGAGGCTTCAACAAGCGCAGTGGCACAATCATAAAGTGATGCATTTGAAATTTCCATCTTGCTCAAAATTGATATTATACTTTGATATTCAAATATAGCCTGTAAATATCCCTGACTTATCTCAGCTTGATACGGCGTGTATGAAGTATAAAATTCCGAACGACTTGTTAACTCATCAACTACAGCAGGTATGTAATGATTATAATATCCCGCTCCTATATAATATTCAAAAATTTTATTCTTTCCGGCTAATTTACAAGCTAATTTATATAACTCTTGTTCTGAAAATCCTTTTTGAGGAATATTTTTAAACTCATCTTCTCTTTTAAGTAAATTTTTGGGAATTGTTAGTATTTCCTCTAATTCTTTTATACCAAGCTCTTTTTTTATTTCTTTTATATCTTTTTCTAAATTTGGAATAAATCTCATAAGTTAAATACATCAAACTCTTTTTTTATTTTCTTTATTTGGTATAAATCTCATAAGTAATTAACTAATAATCTTTTCGTAATCTTTTGATTTTAATAATGAATTAATTTGATTTTTATCAAGTATTTTAACTTTAATCATCCAACCTTTTCCATAAGGGTCGTCATTTACAAGTTCAGGATTTTTTGCTAAATCTGAATTCACTTCAATAACTTCAAAATCAACAGGAGCATATAAATCTGAAACAGATTTTACTGATTCAATTGAACCAAAGGATTCTCCTTTTTTGAATACTTTACCTTTTTCTGGTAATTCAATAAAAACAACATTTCCTAACTCTTTTTGTGCATAATCAGTTATTCCAATTAGCCCATAATCATTTTCAACTTTTAACCATTCGTGTGTTTCTGAATAAAATAAATCTTCTTTTAAATTTGCCATCTTTTTCACCTCATTTTAAAATTTTTTTATAAAAGGAATTTCAACAATTGAAGCATCGTAAAATTTATCCTGTAATTTAATTTTTATTTTTTTACTGTCAAATTCTTTTGGAATAAATCCCATACCAATTGATTTGTTTAAATAAAATGAAAAAGTTCCACTTGAAACATAACCAATCTTTTCATAATTTTCATTATATATTTCTGATAAATGTCTTGCTATTCTTTGTGTTTCCATTACAAATCCAATTCTTTTAAATTTATGTGAATCTTTTAGTTTCAACAATTTTTCTTTGCCAACAAAATTTTTATCAAATTTAACAAATTTTTCAAATCCTGCATCAAAAGGATTTAAATCTTCTGAAAGTTCATTTCCGTAAAGAGGCATACCAGCCTCCAATCTTAAAACATCCCTTGCCCCAAGTCCACAGGGCTTTATCCCATTTTCTAATAGTTTTTTCCATATATTAAGTCCAATTTCATTTTTAACAAAAATTTCATAACCTAATTCACCTGTATAACCAGTTCTTGAAATTAAATTTTCTGAATCAATTTCTTTAAAACTATAATAACTTAAATCTTTAACATCTATATTTAAAATTTTTTCTACCACTTCAATACTTTTTGGTCCCTGAATTGCTATCAAAACATATTTATCTGTTACATTTTTAACATTTACATTAAATTTTTTTGAATGAGCAAAAATCCAGTTAAAATCTTTTTCGGTATTTGAGGCATTAACAATTAAAAGAAATTTTTTTTCTGAAATTTTATAAACTAAAATATCGTCAATTATTCCGGCGTTTTCATTGCATAAAAGTGAATATACCACTTTGCCATTAATTTTATCACTTATTTTATTTGTAATAATGTATTCAATAAAATTTTGACTTTCTTCTGCTTCTATAAATATGTTACCCATATGTGAGACATCAAAAATTCCGACATTATTTCTAACTGTGAGGACTTCGTCTTTTATAGAAGAATAATAAACAGGCATAAGCCAGCCTGCAAAATCAATCATTTTAGCATTTAATTTAGAATGCTCAGAATATAAAAAAGTTTTTTTCATTTTAAAATTTTATGGCTGGCTTGCCTTTAAAAATATTTTCTTGGGCGCCTAAAATGGCACCTTTTAAATTTATTCAACTTTAATCACTTGAACAGGGCACTGGTCAGCTGCATTTTTTACCTGCGATTCATCAAAATTATTTTCCTTGCCAGCAATAACATGGGCTTTGCCATCATCCCCTAATTCAAATACATCTGGAACCAATGATACGCAAACTCCACACCCAATGCAATTTTCAATATCTATTGTAACTTTCATTTTTTACCTCCTACTTTTAAATTTTATACTTGCTTTTAAATGAGCTAAATTTTTTTATTTCTATTTTTCAATTTGATAAAGCACCCTTAAGGTTGCTCTACAGATGCTTCTTCCTTTTTCTCTTGCGAAGATTCAGCAGACTCTTTCTTCTCCGCTTCTTGCGTTGCACTTTCTACTTTTGTTTCTTTCTTGCCATATTTTCTTTCTATCTCTTTTTTTAGAAGTCTTAATCTCCTCTGAGTTCTCTTTAATCTCTTCCTTAACTTTCTAAAATTTTTATCCTTCTCCATTTCTTTTGGTGAACTAAATTTTTTGCTCTCTTCCTTAACTTTTATTTTTAATTCCTCTACCTTCTTTTCTAATTTTTCTTTTAATGTGTTTAAATCAACCATACTTTATTTCTCCTTCGTTTAAATTTTACATATTTTATGTTGTATTGCGAACCTTTTGGCGAAGCCTCTTTAGGTTCGCCTTTTTTTAAGTAGGGCACCCTTAAGGGTGCCCTACCACCTTTCGCTCCTTAATTTAATATAATTTGGAATTATAACAAAAATAATTTCAATTGTCTACTATTTTTTTATATTGAAAAAAAAATTTTTTTTAGTATAATTAAAATATGAAAGAAACTATAATAAATTTTTTAAAAGAATTAAAGTTAACAAATGAACTCATAACATTTATAATAAGTATGTTGCCAATTGTAGAATTAAGGGGCTCAATTCCAATTGCAATTTTAAAATTTAAAATGCCTGTTTTAAAATCTTTTTTAATCTCAGTAATAGGGAATTTAGTTCCTGTTTTGCCAATAATATATTTTTTAGAGCCGATAAGAAAATTTTTATCAAGAATAATTATATTTAAAAAATTTTTTGATTGGTTATATGAAAGAGTTTATAGAAAAAGTGAGAAAAATATTCAAAAGTATGGTGCTATAGGATTAGCAATATTTGTTGCTATTCCATTACCTGGAACTGGTGCTTGGACAGGCTCTATTGCCGCTATTTTGTTTAATATAAAAACTAAATATTCTTTCCCTGCAATTACTGTTGGAGTAATTATAGCAGGTATAATTGTTTCTATAATAGTAAAGGGTTTAACTATATGGCATTAGAAAGTTTGATTAAAATTGTAGCAAAGTTAAGAAGTAAAAATGGTTGCCCCTGGGATAAAAAACAAAATTTTAAATCAATTAAAGAACCACTAATTGAAGAAAGTTACGAAGTAGTTGATGCTATAAATTCAAAAGATTTTAATAAATTAAAAGAAGAGCTCGGAGATTTGTTAATTCAAATAGTTTTTCTTTCACAACTTTCAAAAGAGAAAAAATATTTTAATATAAATGATGTTATAGAAACAGCGGTAGAGAAACTTAAAAGAAGGCATCCGCATATTTTTGGTTCTGTAAAAGTTAAAGGCGTTAAGGATGTTTTGAAAAATTGGGAAAAAATTAAAAAGAGTGAGAATAATAATAAATATATTCTGGATGGAATACCCAATATTCTTCCTGCACTTTTAAAAGCTAAAAAAGTTCAAAATAAAGTTAGTAGATTTGGATTTGACTGGAAAAATGTTGAAGGACCACTGGAAAAATTAAATGAAGAATTAAAAGAATTTAAAAATGCAGTTAAAAGTAATAAAAAAAATAAAATAGAAGAAGAACTCGGTGATATTCTTTTTACAATTGTAAATATAGGAAGGTTTTATCATATAAATCCTGAAGAAGCCCTGAATAAGACTGTTAAAAAATTTATAAAAAGATTTAATTATATTGAGAAAAAGATTAAAGAATCAGGGAAATCAATAACAGATGTTTCGCTTGAAGAGATGGATTCTTTATGGGATGAAGCCAAAAAAGAGTAGGGTAGGTTCTTTACTTTTTGTTATTTTAATTTGTTTGTGATTTGGTGCTTAGAATTTGGAATTTAAAAAATAGGAGTATATTTTATGAATTCTAAAACTAATATAAGAGAGCCTGTTGTTCAAGGTTTATTTTATCCAGCTTCAAAAGATTCTCTTTTAAAAATGATTAGTAAAATGATAAATTTTGCTGATTCTATTTTAAGAGAAGATGCCAAACTTTTTGGTTTGATTTCACCTCACGCCGGTTATGTGTATTCCGGTTCTTGCGCTGCATTCGGGTATAAATTATTAAAAAATTTAAATTTTGATACTATTATAATTATTGGTCCTGCTCATTCCGCTTATATTGATGGCGCCTCTGTTTGGTCTAAAGGTGGTTTTAAAACTCCTTTGGGTATTGCTCAAATTGATGAGGAAATTTCAAATTTATTAATTTCAGAAAATAGTAGAATTAACAATTCTATAGTCCCTCATATTGAAGAGCATTCTATTGAAGTTCAAATTCCATTTTTGCAATTTGTTTTAAAAAATAATTTTAAAATTGTTCCAATAGTAATGGGCAATCAAACACTTGAATATTCAAAGATAGTTGCTAATTCAATTTCAGATATTTTAAACAGGTTTTCAGAAAAAAGGTTTTTAATAATAGCGAGTTCTGATTTATCACATTATCATAGCTCAGAAGTTGCCCAAAGACTTGATAATGCAGTAGTTGATAGAATAAGGAATTTAGATATTGAAGGTTTGAATGAGATAATAGAAGAGGGTAAAGGTGAGGCATGCGGAATAGGTCCTATTTTAGTTTTGCTTTTTTTATGTAAAAATTTTAATGTTAATATAGTAGAGATTTTAAATCTTACAAATTCAGGAGAAATTTCAGGAGACAAAACCCGCGTCGTCGGCTACCTCTCAGCTGCTTTTTATAAAAAATAAAACAAAACTAATTTTAAAGAAAGAATATTTGACAAATCTAAAAAATTTATTAATTTTTCCTTTTAATGAGAAATAATAAAATTAAAATATTTTTAACTCTTTTATTTGCTTTCATCACTATAAATTTAATTTTTGCTATTGATAACTCTTCAACCTCAAATGAAAAAGCCCCTAATATTATTTTATACGATATCAATGGCAAACTATTTAATTTAAGAACTTTAAAAGTAATGAGGTGATTATTTAAGAACAAAAAATTAAATTTAAACGTAGGAGGTGTTAAAATGGTTAAAAAATTGAATTTAATTTTAATATTAGTAGGTATATCTATGATTTTTGTAAATGTGAAAATGGTAAAAAAAGTTTACTGCTGGGAAAAGACTTATGGCGAATGGGGTGATGATGTAGCTTATTCAATACAGCAGACAAGGGATGGTGGCTATATTGTTGCAGGGAGGACAGAGTCAAAAGGAGCCGGCAGGAGAGATTTCTGGGTTCTAAAACTTGATGAGAAAGGCAAAATAATTTGGGATAATACTTATGGCGGAAGTGAGGATGATGTAGCCAATTCAATACAGCAGACAAGGGATGGTGGCTATATTGTTGCAGGGAGGACAGAGTCAAAAGGAGCCGGCGGGGGTGATTTCTGGGTTCTAAAACTTAATGAAAAAGGCAAAATTGAGAAGTAGGAATTAAGTGAAAAATATAAAATATAAATTAAATAAGGATTTAAAGGAATCCAAGCAAAAACTTGATAAACTTTTCATTTTTAGTTTGAGATTTGTTGCTTGGAATTTAAAAAAGGAGGAGAACAAATGAAAAAATTATTAATAATTATTTTTCTCTTTGCACCACTCGCTCTATTTTCGCAAGAGGTGCAAGAAAGATTGTTTTTAAGAACTTTTGAAGCAAAAGAAGGAATAACCCCTCAATTTGCTGAAAAGTTCTCTGATAAACTCCTTTTATATTTCTTTGAAGAAGGCAAAGGCAAATACAGAGTCTTAAATGAAAGCGATATAAAAATAATGTATCAGAAAGCAGAAGAACTTCTTAAATTAGGCTGTAATGCTGAAGAATGCCTTACACAAATCGCTTACGCAATTGATGCTGATATTATTATTTATGGTAAATTAGAAAAAACATCAGAAGGCGAAATAAATGTTCTCGCTCAATCTTTAATCAGAAATAAAAAAACTGACGAATTGTCAAAACACTCTATTGTCCAGATTTCTTTCTATGAATCTCAATCTGACTGGTTCGCTAAAGAAATTGTTAAAAAACTTATTAACCCAAAATATTTTATTGATAAATCAAAAGCACCAGCAGAAATAAAAGTCCAACTTTCTATAAAAGAACTAAAATTGCCACAATTAAAAGGCCTTGATTTAAAAGTTTTTGAATTTAAAACTACTGATGAAACAATTGCTAATATAATTAACTTCTCAAAAGATATTATAAGAGAAGGTGATAATCTTTTCAATAATAAAGAATATTCTTCTGCAATAGAAAAATATGAGGATGTTATCCAGCGTATAGAAACAAAATTACCCGAAACAAAGCAAGCAAAACTTACAAGTTTCAAAAATTCTGTTATTGAAAGAACTGTATCTTCCTATGCTATGCTCTTTAAATCAAAAATAGAAGAAATAGATGAGAAACTTAAAACTTCTGAAGATTATGAAAGTGCAATCTCTGATTATGATAATTTATTAAATGAAATAGATAAATTGAGAGAAGAGTATAAAAACAGATTAAAGGAGATTGTAAATAGTCTAAAACAGAGAAAAGATGCTGTAGGGATTTTGTTAGCCCAAAAAGAGGAGAAAGAAGGAGATTTATATTATTCTGAATATAAATTTGATAATGCAATAAAAAAATACGAAAATGCTTTAGATTTAACAGAGAATTTATATTTTAAAACAGAGAATATAAATTATATTAAAAAATTGGAAAATAAGAAAAAAATATCAATTGATACATCATATTCATATTTAAAAAATAGGATAAGTTCATATTGTGATTGGATAGATTATTATAATTTTAAAGGCGAGAGTAAGAAAGCAAAAGAGACACTTGAAAAAGCAAGGGAAGAGATAAAGAAAAGCAGATGGAAAGATAAAAAGATTATAGGAATGTTTAATGAGCGAGCAGAGATTTTAAAAGCGGAAAAAATAATATTTTTCTGGGAAAAGACTTATGGCGAATGGGGTGATGATGTAGCCAATTCCATACAGCAGACAAGAGATGGTGGTTATATTGTTGCAGGCTGGACATCCTCAAAAGGAGCCGGCGGGGAAGATTTCCGGGTTCTAAAACTTGATGAGTATGGCGAAATAATCTGGGAAAAGACTTATGGCGGAAGTAAGAATGATTGGGCCAATTCAATACAGCAGACAAGAGATGGTGGCTATATTGTTGCAGGAGTGACATACTCAAAAGGGGCCGGCAGGTTGGATTTCTGGGTTCTAAAACTTAATGAGAAGGGCGAAATAATTTGGGAAAAGACTTATGGCGGAAGCGAGAATGATTGTGCCAATTCCATACAGCAGACAAGAGAGGGCGGCTATATTGTTGCAGGATACACAGAATCAAAAGGAACCGGCGAGCGGGATTCCTGGGTTTTAAAACTTGATGAGTATGGCGAAATAATTTGGGAAAAGACTTATGGCGGAGAGTATAATGACGAAGCCAATTCCATACAGCAGACAAGAGATGGTGGTTATATTGTTGCAGGTAGCACAGAATCAAAAGGAGTAGGCAAAGAAGATTTCTGGGTTCTAAAACTTGATAAGAATGGCGAAATAATTTGGGATAAAACTTATGGCGGAGATAGTTTTGATGAGTCCTATTCAATACAGCAAACAAGAGATGGTGGCTATATTGTTGCGGGCTGGACATCCTCAAAAGGAGCTGGCGGGTGGGATTCCTGCGTTTTAAAACTTGATGAGGAAGGCGAAATAATTTGGGAAAAGACTTATGGTGGAGAGTATAATGACGAACTCCATTCAATACAGCAAACAAGAGATGGTGGCTATATTGTTGCGGGCTGGACATCCTCAAAAGGAGCCGGCGGGAGGGATTTCTGGGTTCTAAAACTTAATGAGAAAGGCGAAATTGAGAAGTAGGAATTATTAAGTGAAAAATACAAAGTATAAATTAAATTAGAATTAAAGGAATCCAGGCAAAAACTTGATAAACTTTTCATTTTTAGTTTGAATTTTGTTGCTTGGAATTTAAAAAAGTAGCGCGAGGATTTATCCTCGCTTAAAAAAAGCGAAACCCAAAGGTTCGCGCTACCACTTGAGATTTGAAATTTAAAAAGGAGTATTTCTATGATTAGTGAAATTGGTGAAGATGATAAAAAATTTTTAATGAAAGTTGCAAAAGATACCTTGATTTCTAAATTTCTAAACGAAGATTTGCCTTCATTTTATAGATTTAAAAAATTCTATCAGGAAAAATTCCCTATATTCATAAAATTAAAAATAAATGATAATGTTAGAGGTTATATTGGAATATTGGAACCTAAAAAAGATTTAATAGAGACTATTCAGGATTTAGTTATAAAAACAGCATTTGATGATTTAAGATTTGAGCCATTGAAAAAAGAGGAATTTGAGAATTTGAAAATTGAAATTTTTATAATTAAAAATATTTCGCCATTAAAAAATATTGAAGATTTTAAAATTGAAACTAATGGTCTTTTTATAAAAAGTGAGAATGCAACTTCAATATTTTTCCCTGGTGATTTAGGAACATTTGATTTGAATAAATCTGAATATATTAAATTTGCTTTATTAAAATCCGGCATACCTGAAAATTCAAAAAATATTGAATATTACATTGTGGAATTTATAAAAATTGAATAAAAAAATAGATTCAATTTTATTTGTTTGCACTGCTAATTCTGGTAGGAGTCCGCTTGCTGAATATTATTTTAAAAAATTATTAAAAGAAAATAAAATAAAATCAAAAGTATCATCAGCAGGAACAGACTTTTATCCTGTTGGAATTTCTGAATATTCTCTTAAATTATTGAAAGAAGATGGAATTGATGCTAAAAGACATAAACCAAAAGTTATAAACGAGAAAATTATAAATGAATTTTCATTGATACTTTGTATGGATAGAAGTCACATTGAAAAATTAAAAAATCGTTTTCCCTATGCAAAAGATAAAATTTTTCTTTTATCTGAATTTGCTGTTGGTTCAAACGAAGAGATTGAAGACCCAATTGGAAAAGATTTTGGGGAATATAAGAAAACTTATGAAAAAATAAAATTATTTATTGATAAAATTTTTAAAAATTATTTGTTATAATTTTAAATCTGCCTTTTAATTTTATATCTTTAGAAGAACTTCCTATTAAAATTTCATATTCTCCAGGCTCAACATACCATTTATTATTTTCGGGATGAAAAATTGCTAAATCTTTAGAATCTATTTTAAACATTATTTCTTTTTCTTCTTTGGGTCTTAAATTTATTTTTTTAAAGCCTTTTAACTCTTTTAATGCTCTTACAAATTTTGAGTTTATTTTACTAATATAAAGTTGTGCAATCTCTTTACCCTCCATTTTTCCCATATTTTTTATTTTGAAAGATATATAAACTTTTCCTCCTTTTTTTATTTTTTCTGGTTTAATTTTTAAATCTTTATATTCAAATTTAGTATATGATAGTCCAAAACCAAAGGGGAATAAAGGTTCAATATTTTTAGTATCATAATATCTATATCCAACGAATATATCTTCTTTATAATAAACTTTTTCTCCATCACCTGGATAATTTTCGTAAGATGGATTATCTTCTAAAGATTTTGGGAAAGTGAAAGGTAATTTACCCGAAGGATTTATTTTTCCTATAATTACATCAAAAATTGCTTTACTACCTGCAGGTCCTGGGTAATATGCTTCAACAATAGTAGAGATTTTATGATACCATTTTTTCATATCAATTGGGGACCCATTAATCAGAATTAAAATTATATTAGTATTTACTTCTGAAATTTTTTCAATTAATTGTTCTTGTTCAATTGGTAAATTCATATCCTTTCTATCAAATCCTTCACTTTCAATGAATTTATTTAAGCCGGCAAAGATTAATACAACTTCGGATTTTTTAGCAATTTCAATAGCTTCATTTTCTAAATTTTCATCAGGCGTTATCCATCCAAATTTTATCATTGCCCCACCTGATTTTTCATAATATTCAATTTTTATATTATATTCTTTATTTTTTTCTAAATAAAATTGAGCAGTTTTAATTTCTGGTCCATGGTCACCCCAATTGTCAATGATAAGTTGGTCGTTTATAAATAATCTACTGCCATCATCACTTAAAAGTTGAAATTTATAATTACCTGTTTTTGGCGGTAAAAGTTTACCGCTCCAGCGAATAGAAAAATTGTTTCGTTTAATATTAGTTGCTGGCGATCCCCATTCCCAATTAAAATTTATTTCTTTGTCTGTTCTAACTAATATTGGATTCCCACTTAAATTTATATTGTTAAAATATTCGCCTTTAAGTCCATATTCATTAACATTCTCATGCAATCTAAATGATTTTTCTGATATTACAGATACTTCATTGGGCATAATATATCCTTTTGCATAATTTATTTTAATTTTATTGTTAAGTTCATTTTTAAAAACATCAAGAGGATTTATAACATATAGTGTGTCAACCTCTGAACTTCCTCCACCATCTATAGGGATGTTTTCTGCTATAGAACCAATTATTCCAATTGAATTAAATTTTTTAATATCTAATGGAAGTAATTCTTTTTCATTTTTTAATAATGTTATACCTTCTTCTGCAATTTTGTAAGCAAGTTCTTTACTAAAATTTGTATTTATTTCAACATTATTTTTAATTTTATTTTTATCAAATAAGCCCAATGAAAATTTTACATAAAGTATTCTTTTAACTTTTTCATCTAAAAGTTTTTCTGAAATTTCTCTATTTGCCAATGCCGAAAGAATTCTAATTTTAGTAAAATACCTCCCCGGTCCTGGCATTTCTATATCACAACCAGAATTAAAGGCATTAACAGTATTATGAATTGCTCCCCAGTCAGAAACAACAAAACCTTTAAAACCCCATTCATTTTTTAAAATATCTTGTAGTAAATGAAAATTTTCACAACAATAATATCCATTTATCTTATTATATGCAGCCATAACACCTAAAACATTAGCTTCTTTTACTGCTTTTTCAAATCCGGGTAGATATATTTCTCTTAAAGCTCTTTCTGATATTTCAACACTTATTCTATTTCTTTCGTATTCCTGATTATTGCAGGCAAAATGTTTAACGCAAGCTCCAACACCTTGGCTTTGAAGTCCTTTTATATAAGCAACCGTCATTCTACTTATTAGATAAGGGTCTTCTGAAAGACTTTCAAAATTTCTTCCTCCTAAGGGAGTTCTATGAATATTTATACAAGGACCTAAAACAATATTGCGTGCTTTTAAAATTGCTTCTTTACCAATAGCAATACCAACATTTTTCATTAAATCTTCATTCCAGGAAGCAGTTGTAATTAATAAAGGAAAGCAACTTGCTTTACCAAAACCTCTTATTCCGTGCGGGCCATCAGTCATTAATAAAGGTGGAATACCTAATCTTTCATTACTTCTGCAATCCATTGAATTTTTACCATATATTTGTTCTATCTTTTCTATAATGCTCATTCTTTTTAAAAGGTCATTAACTCGCTTTTCTATTGGGAGCGAATTATCAAGATATGTTCCTTTTGGATTTTTAGGCTTAGGTAAAAATTTATCATTTTTTAAAAAATTTGCATCAGATAAAACTTTTACTTCATAAATAGAAAATCCCCATTCAGTTGCTCTTTCAATACAATAAATTTTTATATATCGTGCCTCTTTCTCACCAGTATAAATTACATCATCTTCACCATCACCATTTTCAATTGCGTAAATTTTTGTCCAATTATTACTATCGTCTGAAATTTGAATTTCATATTTTTTTGCATATGCTTTTTCCCAACTTATAATAATAGCATCAAAAGTTTTTTTCTCCCCTAAATCAAGTATAACCCATTCAGGTTCATTAAATTCAGAACTCCAACGAGTGTATAAATTATCATCAATTATATTAGCAGGTTTAAATTCATTATTATTTTCTTGAATTGAAGAGGCCGTAACAGTTTCTATTTTTATCTCAGAAGATTTTCCTTCATAAATGATTGAAAATAATACAATTGGGAAAATTAGTAAAATTATAAATTTCCTGATTTTATTAATAAATATTAAAAATTTTTTGGGCATTTTAATCTTTTATTATGAATTGAAAAAATATAAACTTTCCAAAGGAATATTAACATCAACTTTTTGATTAATTTTATAAACTTTGGAATCTTTCACTTTTGCTATTATTATGCTATTTTTTATTTTTATATGTAAAAGTTTTTCGGACAATAAATTTTCAATGTGAATTATTATTCCTGTATCATAGAATCCTTCTTTTTTTGTTTCAGGATTTACTATAACATTTTCAGAATGAATTCCGACGAATTTAGATTTTGTGTCAAATATATTTATTTCTTCTGGTTTAATAATATTCATAGGCGGATGACCGATAAAAGAAGCAACATTTATACTTTTAGGTTTAAAATATAATTCTGTGAAATTTCCAATTTGTTCAATTTCTCCGAATTCGTTCATAACAGCTATTCTGTCACCAATTATAGAAGCCTCTTCCTG
>Ga0272449_1003360_pt1 | contig 13854 bp, 11 predicted proteins | sample YNPCB0241_FD_198679 | JGI IMG/M metagenome (GOLD analysis project Ga0272449, IMG submission 198679) | Hot spring sediment microbial communities from Yellowstone National Park, WY, United States - YNP-CB-024-1 | ecosystem: Environmental > Aquatic > Thermal springs > Hot (42-90C) > Sediment...
TATTATGTTAGGTATTACATTTTCGCACTGATTTTTGTTATCTTTGATGTGGAAGTGGTTTTTCTGTTCCCGTGGGCGCTGGTGCTGAAGGAACTCGGGCTGTTTGCTTTCTTAGAGATGGCGGTGTTCCTCGCCATACTGCTCGCGGGACTGTATTACGCCTGGAGAAAGGGTATTCTGAAATGGACCTGATCGATCTCGAACGCGAAAACGCGGTTGAAGATAAACCTAAGTCCGAGGCGAGGCCGAACGTGCTGTTCGCCAAACTGCAGGACCTGATAGGCCTGGCGAAGGGATGGTCTCGGGCCAATTCGCTTTGGCCGATGTCTTTTGGGTTGGCATGCTGTGCCATAGAGATGATGGCGACCGCGGCCAGCAGGTACGATTTAGATCGCTTCGGTGCGGGGGTATTCCGGGCCACGCCGCGCCAATCCGACGTGATGATTGTAGCGGGAACCGTTACCAAGAAGATGGCCCCGCGAATTAAATTGCTGTACGAGCAGATGCCGGAACCAAGATACGTGATTGCCATGGGTTCTTGCGCCACCTGTGGTGGTCCTTACTGGGATTCGTACAGCGTGGTAAAGGGCGTGGATAAGATAATCCCGGTGGATGTTTACGTGTCCGGCTGCCCTCCCCGCCCGGAGAACCTGATCGACGGCATACTGGAGCTTCAAAAGAAGATTCGCGGCAGGTAATGATAAACGAAGAGCTTGAAAGCGCCATAAGGCAAAACTTCCCCGATGCGGTGGAAGGCTCTGCAGACTGTAAGGGCCGCCTTTTGCTGACGGTGCGGGCCGACCAAATCGTGCCGATATGCAGGTTTGCCAAAGAGAAGCTGGGCTTTGACTTTCCGGATTGCATAACCGGAGTGGATACCGGCCAGCACCTGGAGGTGGTGTATACCCTGTGGTCCATGAATCAGCGGGTGGAGCTGAACCTCAAGGTGATTGTCCCCTACGACAATCCCGTTTTGGACAGCGTAACCTGCGTTTGGCAGGGGGCAAACTGGCACGAACGCGAGGTATACGACCTTTTCGGCATAGAGTTCAGGAACCACCCGGACCTGCGGCGCATACTTCTTCCGGAGGATTTCGAGGGATTTCCTTTCAGAAAAGACTATACCGAAATCGATTAGATTTCGGTCTGCGTTTTTCGGTGCAAGCCGGTTTGGATTGTGGATATGGACCAAATTCCCGACCCATCGGCATACGAACACGAACATCCCGTTGAGGACAAAAGCGGCCTCAGGACCCAAGAGCTTCTGGTCAACATGGGGCCACAGCATCCAAGCACCCACGGGGTACTGCGCCTACTGCTTCATCTGGATGGAGAAGTGGTGCTGGATGCCGTGCCGCACATCGGCTACCTCCACCGAGGCATGGAAAAACTGGCGGAGCGGAGGAGCTACGTTCAGATTGTTCCGCTTACGGACCGCAACGACTACCTGGCCGCAATGTGCAACAACCAGGTGTACTGCCAGGCGGTGGAAAAGTTGGCCGGCATAGAGGTTCCCGAGCGGGCTCACTTCATCCGCGTTGTGGTTAACGAGCTCAACCGCATCGCCAGCCATTTGGTGTGGCTCGGTACCTTTGCGCTGGACCTGGGCGCCATGAGCGTGTTCCTGTACGCCTTCAGAGAGCGCGAAATAATCCTCTCGCTGTTTGAGGAGATCTGCGGCGCCCGAATGACATACTCTTACATCCGCATAGGTGGAGTGCCCTGGGACATGCCTGATGGCTGGGCCGACCGCGTGCGCGACTTTTGCCGCTACCTGCTTCCGCGCCTGGACGAAAACGATGCCCTCCTCACCGGCAACGAGATATTCCTGGCGCGCACGCGCGGAGTTGGCATCCTGCCTCCGGATGTGGCGGTGGATTACGGAGTAAGCGGGCCCGTACTGCGCGGCTCCGGCGTGCCCTTCGATGTTAGAAAAGCCGACCCTTATGCTGTTTACGATCGGCTCGAGTTCGATATCCCCTATCAAACAACGTGCGACTGCCTCGGCCGGTATCTGGTGCGCATAGAGGAGATGCGGCAGAGCGTTAGAATTATTCAGCAGGCGCTTGACATGATGCCGGATGGGCCTATAATGGCAAAAATGCCCAGAACCTTGCGTCCTGCGGCAGGAGAGGTGTATACTCGTATAGAATCTCCAAGAGGAGTGCTGGGCGTTTACCTCGTCAGTGACGGGGGAACAAACCCGCTCCGCATGAAATGGCGCGCTCCGTCTTTTTGCAACCTGCAGGCGCTTCCGGTGATGGTCCGCGGTTGGAAGGTGGCGGATTTGGTCGCCATTCTGGGCAGTATAGATATCGTTTTAGGCGATGTAGATCGCTAGGTAAAAAGTGCGCAGATTTCTGAAATTCAGTTTTGCCTCCATCTTAATGCTGATAGGCGGCCTGGCCGGCTGGGCGCTTGGCGAAGTGTACGCCGCCAGCCAGTGGGAAGCCATAGTTAAGTACGCACGCCTCCCCATTTGGTTCCCCAAACTGCTTGCCGCTGTCTTCGGCATCCTCGTGGCCTTCCTCTTCGCGATGCACGCCTTCAACACTCTTGTGCGCTTTACAGAGTCCCTGGAAAAGATGCCGGCCAGGGATAAGGTTGCGTCCATTGTTGGGGTTTTGCTCGGGGTGCTCTTCACCGCGGTAGCTGCCCTAATCTTCGGAAGCGCCCTGCGTTCGATGCCGTGGGCTGCGCTGTCTCTTATCCTGCTGTCTGGGTACATATTCTGCCATTTGGGCGTGGTGGCAATGATGGGCATGAAGCGGGAGCTTTTCGGCATGCTTCCTGGTACCTCAGACAGCCTTGATGATATGAAGCCGCAGAAGTGCAAGATACTGGATACAAACGTGATTATAGACGGCCGCATCGCAGATGTTTGCCGCACCGGTTTTGTGGAAGGCACCATATACGTTCCGGGATTTGTTCTGGACGAGCTTCAGCAGATAGCTGATTCGGCCGATGCCCTAAAGCGCGCCCGGGGCCGCCGCGGCTTGGAGATTCTCCACCAGATGCAGAAAGAGATGAGGTTGGTCGTTCGCCAGTTCGATATACCGGAGATCGAGGGGGATCAGGTGGATTTAAAGCTGGTTAAGCTGGCGAAACACCTCAACGGCGCAATCATTACCAACGATTTCAACCTCAACAAGGTGGCCGAACTGCAGGGCGTTGAGGTGCTTAATATCAACGAGCTGGCAAACGCACTGAAGCCGGTTGTGCTACCGGGTGAAGAGCTTTCGGTTACCGTGATAAAAGAGGGCCGAGAGCCGAACCAGGGCATAGCTTACCTGGATGACGGCACCATGGTTGTTATCGAAAACGGTAAGAAGTACATCAACAGCACAATAGATGTGGTGGTGTCTAGCGTTCTGCAAACGATTGCCGGCAAGATGATCTTCGCTGACGTAAAAACCGACCGCGATGAGGCGGAAGAAGCATTTGGACGGACCCTGCGCGCTTATACCAGCGGCCGGCCGCGGCGAAAGGGCCCGTAGCTATAGGGGCCGACAGCGGTGTATACCTCCAGGAAGTTTTGACTCTAGAGAAATCTCTTCTGGTTTGTCAAAACTTCTTGCTTCCGATTTCACAGAGCACAGCTTTGGCGGTTTGCCTCCCTCCAAGGTTCTTCAGCCCATCCTTGGGCGTCCGATGCTGGCCCACACCCTTTTGCCCTTCCAGTCATCCAACAGGATAAGCAGTGTGGTTCTGGTGGTCGGCCGTGATGAGATCGGCCAGGTGGAGCGGTTGGTTGCCGAAGGAGACTTCACCAAGGTTGTGGCGGTGGTTCCCGGAGGGGACACGCGCCAGGAATCTGTGCGCTTGGGCTTGGAAGCAGTTCCATCCAACGCACCTTTGGTTGCCATACACGACGGAGCGCGCCCTTTGGTCACCGAGGATATAATCCACCGCACCCTGGATGCCGCGGCCGAACACGGTGCCGCAGTGGCCGCTGTTCGTGCGGTGGATACCGTGAAGCTGGCCGACGAAAGCGATTTTGTGCAGTGCACCCCTCCCAGGGAGCGCGCGTGGGTTATACAAACCCCGCAGACTTTTCGCACCGATCTCATACGCGAAGCACACCGCCGTGCGGCCGAAGAGGGCTTCGTTGGCACCGATGATGCCTCTTTGGTGGAGCGCCTCGGTTATCCTGTGAAGCTGGTAGAAGGCTCAAGGGAGAACTTCAAAGTGACTTATCCGGAAGATTTCACTGTTGCGGAAAGGGTTTTGCAGGAGCGCGCCGGTTTTGCCCATTTTGAAAGCGGCGCTTCGGTGGTTAGAGTTGGCATGGGCTACGATCTGCACAGGTTGGTTCCGGGCCGCCCGCTGTTTCTGTGCGGCGTTCAAGTGCCGCATGAGCTGGGGCTTCTCGGGCATTCCGATGCGGACGCCCCTTTGCACGCGCTGATGGATGCTATGTTGGGCGCGGCGGGCCTTCCGGATATCGGCAGTTTGTTCCCGGATATAGATCCCAAGTACGCCGGCGCATCCAGCGTGAAACTGCTGGAACAGGTGGTGCGGTTGCTTGCTGAAGGCGGGTGGCGCGTCGTAAACGTTGACATCACCGTAGTGGCAGAGCGCCCCAAATTGGCGCCCCATGTTCCTGCCATGAAGAAGAAGCTTTCGGAGATTTTAAGCCTGCCGGAAAGCTCCATAGGAATCAAGGCTAAAACCAACGAGGGGGTCGACTCCGTCGGCAGGCAGGAGGCGGTAGCGGCGTATGCCGTGGCGGCAGTTGCGCGTTCAAGGCCGGAGTAGCTCAATAGAATGAGCACGAAGTTCGGGAATACATTGGAGCAGCTTGAGGCCGTCGCTTCGGAAGAGCTTAGCGAAGCAGTGAGCGAGGGAGCTTTGGCAACGGCGCTGGATGGGTCTTTGGCCACTGGAAAGACATGGCCCAGCAGTGATGTTGACATCACGGTAGTGCCTGAAAAGGGAGATGGTTGGAGCGCCGAATGGAAGGTGCGCAGAGGGATCGTAATCCACAAGCACATCACCACAGTGAACGTTTTGGATGAAGTAGTGAATGGGTATCCCCAGAGCTTTGTTGAGGTTGCATCAGGAGAGTGGTTTCTCGATCCCATGTGGCTGATAGACGGCTTGGCGACGCTGAAGCCGGTGCACGACTCCCAAGGGAAGCTGTCGGCGGTGGCCCAATTCGCGCGCGAGCGTCGCTTCAATCCCGAGGTTGTGATACCCCGCCGCAGTCTTCTGCTACAGCAGGCCGGCAGGTGGCGGAGCAGGGCAGAGCGGGCTTTTCAGGACGGGGACGAGCTTCAGGCGGACTGGTGCGCGGCGGTGGCTTTGGACGCTTTGGCGTTCATTTGGCTGGATGCGGCAGAGCGCATAGCCAGTCACAAAGAGCTGGATGTTGAGCTGGCGGATGCCTGCCGCGAGCTTGGAGAGCCCGAGGTGCACCCCCTTTTCCGAACTGCCGGCGGAGCAACCCACCTGGCAGACTGCCCAGATAAAGCGGCGGAAGCTTTCCTTGGTGGGTTTTTGGCGTACTCAAGCGCTTTGGATGCGTGTGCTCCGCTCGTTAACGAGGATGCTTGCCGCTGGGCCCCGGGGTGCTTTTATCACAGGCATAGACTGCTCTCTGGTTACTACGCCGCACAAAGGGGATGCTTGCTGCACGCGGCAGATGTTCGACTTGAAGTGGCCAGGCGGTTGATTTGGTGCTTAAATCTTGCCGAGGGCGAGAGCGCTTTACCCAAAGACCTGCAGAAGATAGAATGCAGTGCCGCGGTTTTGGATTCGCGGCGTGCAATTTTAGACGCCTGTCCGGTCCCGCCTTGGCCGGAAAGGTTTTCAGCGCTGCTCGCTCTGGAATTTTACACCAAGAAAAGGTTTCAAGTCGGAGGTGGATAATCCAGGTGAAATTCTTTCGCCAGCAGATAGGTGTTCTAAGCGTTTTGGGCGGCTTGCTGGTATTGGGCATCGTTCTGATTGGGAGGTTGCCACAAAGTCTGTACAAGCACCCCGAATACTACCTTCCCGCATTTGGCGCGTGCTTTGCGGTTTACTGCGCCGCGGTGGTTTTGGTGTTCAAGCACAAATGGGATGAAAAGCCCGTGCTTTGGACGATTATTGCGGTGGCTTTGGCGTGCCGCTTGGCGGCTTTGGTTCAGCCCCCATCGCTTTCTACCGACATATACCGGTATTTGTGGGACGGCCGCATAAATGCGCTCGGTATGAACCCGTACAGATACCCGCCCATTGCCCGAGAGATGAGGCCGTACCGAACTTGGTATTGGGACACCATAAACCACAAGAAGATGGTTACCATGTATCCGCCGCTGTCGCAGTCTTTCTTCCTGGCGGTGAACAGGATTGCTGGCGAGAGGGTGTTTGCCTACAAAACGGCTTTTGTTCTCATGGATTTGATTACGCTTGGCCTGGTGTTTTGGCTTTTGAAGGTTGCGGGCAAGCCGTCGAGTTTGGCATTGATATACGCCTGGCACCCGCTGGTGGTGATGGAGATAGCCGGCAACGGTCACCAGGATGCATTGGGGATCATGCTGATGACGGCCGCGGTGCTTGCTGCCGGTTTGGAGCTCAGCCGAAAGGATGGGGGCAAACTCTCGGCTTTGGCGGGCTTTTTGGTGGGTTTGTCGATTATGGCAAAGGGATATGTGGCCGCGGCGGTTCCCATTTTTGCGCGCAGAAGGCCGCTGGTGTTTTTGGGGTTTGTGGCTTTGGCAGTGGTGCCGCTTGTGGGCCTGTATTGGGGCAACGGTGTGATAATGCAGGGGCTGGAGCAGTATATGAAAAACCGCATAAGAAATGCCAGCCTGTTTGATTGGACGAACCAGCTTCTGCAGCACTTCACCAAGGACCACCTGAAGCTCACGCGGATGATGGCTGCGGCGGCGCTTTTGGCGGTTGTTGGGCGCATGGCGGTGAAGCCGGCATCGGGGCTGGAAGATTTGGCTGGGCGTGTTATGGCGTCGGTGGGAGCGCTGTTTCTGCTCAGCCACACGGTTTACCCGTGGTATGCGATGTGGCTGATTCCGCTTTTATGCGTAAGTTTTTCTCCAGGTTGGTTTTTGTTCACCGGTTTGGTTTCGATGGCGTATCTGAATCCCGTTCCCCACGTTAACCCGTGGGTGATGAAGGTGGAATATCCGCCGGTGCTTCTGTTGTTGGCTTGGGAGGCCTTCAGAAAGCGATTGAAGCAGAAAACGGATCGGCGGTAACAGGGTTGTGCTACCGCCGATCCGGAGAGGGAAGGAGATTTTACTTGGGCCAGATTCGCTCGCCGGTTTCTTCGTCTTCCAGGATTATCGCATCGACAGGGCAGTTCTGAGCCGCCTCGAGGATGGTCTGCTCGTCGGCGGCGTTGGGATCAACCACGTAGCTCTTCTCTTCCTCGTCCAGATCGAAAACGCCGGGCGCGTTAGTTACACAAAGTCCTTCTCCGATGCAAGCGTCTCTGTCTATACGAATTTTCACGAGAAACCTCCTGTTACAGCTTCCCCGTGCGGCCGTTGACGACGGACCGCAAGGGATAGTGCTCACCGCTCAAGAGCGGGAAATATTCATTGGGGCGCCGCCCGTGTCATTGTAGCAAAACAATCTTCCGTGTGCAATACAATGTGCGCAGAGTTTGCTTCAATTCGCAACTGTTCCTGAAGGTTACGGTGCTGTACATCGTAAAGCACTTTTTTGGTGGCATACAAGCGTCTGCAGTTCGAGCGGTTTTGTGACGAAAGTACTAAAGGAACGTTTTTAAATGTGGCACGTAAACTTTTGCGCGGCTGCCAACAGCGGCGGCCGCCACTGCGGAACTTTAATGGGAGCAATCCCTGTCTAATCTTGGGCAGACATCACAGCCGCTTTCTTTAAAAATCTACGACGGTTTTACTGCAATGAAATCCAATCGCAAGAGCACAGGAGTCAGGCGCAAGCAGGGCTGGTTTTGGACCGTCCTAAGCCTCATTCAGGTGATGATCCTTGTGGGGCTTGCGGTGGGGATGGTTTTGTTTGTGCTGGCTTTCTGGAATGTGGCCACCATTATCCCCGACATCCAGCGCGCCGCGCCCACTTCGATGCCTGAGAGCACCAAAATCTTCGCCGAGAACGGCGAGCTTTTGGCGGTTATTTACGAAGAGCAAAACCGCGAGTACGTGCCCCTTAAAGAGATACCGAAACACCTTATCGACGCCACGATTGTTATGGAAGACCGCCGCTTTTTCGAGCACAGCGGCGTTGATGTGCGCGGTATACTCCGGGCCTTGTGGGTGAACATAAGGAGCAAGTCTCCAGAGCAGGGAGCCAGCACCATAACCCAGCAGTTGGCCAGGAACGTTTTCCTCAGCCGCCGCAAAACCCTTTCGCGCAAAATACAGGAAGCCATACTAGCGGTGCAACTGGAGCGGAAGTTCACCAAAAACGAAATCCTTGAGATGTATTTGAACCAGATTTTCTACGGAGCCGGCGCGTATGGTGTGCAGGCCGCCGCCAAGGTTTACTTCGGAAAGAAGGTTTCGGAGCTTACACTGCCAGAGTGCGCCCTGCTTGCGGCCATTCCCCAGCGGCCTTCGGAATACAACCCGTATCACGACAAAGAGCTGGCCGAACGCCGCCGCAATATGGTTTTGGACCTTATGGCCGAATACGGCAAGATATCCCGCGAAGAAGCCGAGCAGGCGAAAAGCGTGCCGGTACGCTTGGCCTTCAAGCGCCCATCCAGCGCACGCATCCGGCGGGCCCCGTATTTTGTGGACTTCGTCGTGAAGCAGTTGGTTGAGCGATACGGAGATCAGGTTGTGTACAGGGGCGGACTGCGCGTTTACACCACCCTTCACACAGGTATTCAAGCCGCGGCTGACCGGGCCATCAAGGAAGGAATAGCGCGCTTCAGGTACTGCAACGTAACTCAAGGCGCCCTGGTTTGTTTGGAGCCGCGCAGTGGGAAAATCCTGGCGATGGTTGGCGGTGTGGATTACGAAAAATCCCCGCTGAACAGGGCATACTTGGTTAACCACCCGCGCCAGGCGGGTTCGGCCTTTAAGCCTTTCGTGTACGCTGCCGCACTTGAGGCGGGAATGACGCCGGGAACGCGCATCCTGGATGCACCGGTTAGTTACGCCGGTGGCCCCGGTGGCAGGCTTTGGCGCCCCCGCAACTACGGAGGCGGATACAGAGGCTGGGTTACGATGGAACAGGCGCTGGCTTTGTCCATCAATATACCCGCCATAAGAACCCTCAACCAAATCGGTATAGACAGAGCCATAGAGATGGCCCATCGGCTGGGGATTACCAGCCCCATACCGCATAACCTTTCTATTGCCATCGGCACGTCCGGCGTAACGGTGCTTGAAATGGCATCGGCTTATACCGCTTTTGCCACAGGGGGATTGCACGCAGACCCCATTGCTATCCTTCGCGTTGAAGATAAGGACCGCAATGTGATAGAAGAAACGGTGCCGCGCGCCAGAAGAGTTCTATCGCAGGAGGTTGCCAATCAAATGGACCGCATGTTGCGCGCCGTGGTTTTGTGGGGAACCGCAAGCAGAGGCGCCGGGCACATTCCGGAGGCGCGCGGCAAAACCGGAACCACGCAAAGCGAAAGGGATGCCTGGTTTGTGGGATATACCCCGCAGCTTCTGGCGGCCGTGTGGGTCGGTAACGACGATAACACGCCCATGCGCCGTGCAACCGGCGGAATTGTGTGCGCACCAATCTGGGCCAGCTTCATGGAGGAAGCGCTGAAATTCCGCCTGCAGGCTCCAAAGGTTGAGATAGTCAGCTCTTCCGAGGATCGTGAGCCGCGCAGAATTAGGGAAAGGCGCTCTTCAGACAGAAGCACCCAAGAGGAGGCATCCAGCTCGTCTGATACCGCGGATAGCGATATAATATCCGTGCCTATATGCGATGAAAGCGGCCAGTTGGCCACCGAAGCGTGCCCAAGCACCCATATGGAGCAGTTTCCAAGGAACGAGGCACCAACCGAGAGGTGTTCTCTGCATCCCGGTACCAGCCCGGACCGGTTTGAAGAACCCAGACCGCGCAGCGCGGATGCGCCCTCTCGGGTGAGCGCGCCACCGCCGCCCGAACAGCTTTCGGGGCACGGCCGTCCCAGGCCGCCGGAACTGCAAACCGAAGGCAGTACGCTGCCTGGGGCAAGAAGCGAGGTGCCGCGTGTTAGAGTTCGTTTGTGCCGACAGACCGGCTTGCTTGCAACCGATTTTTGCCCGGATACTATACAGCGGAGTCTCCCAATCGACGAGGTTCCGAAGGCAAAGTGCAACATACACTTAACGGCCCCCCGTTGAGAACTCGAACTTCCGATACTTCCTCTCAAACCGAAAGTTGGCAAAGGCTTACTGCCAGGCGCAGGGCAAGGGTCTTTGCCTATATTGCGTGCTTTCTTTTCCTCGTGTTGTTGGCAAGGCTTTGGTACCTTCAGATACTTTTGGGCGAGGAACTGCTGAAAAGCTCGGAGATAAACCGGACGCGCCTTCTGCGGACGCCCGGCCCCAGGGGTGTTATCCTTGACGCGCGAGGAAAGGTGCTGGCGGATAACAGGCAGTCTGTATCTCTGCTGGTGATGCCGGACTATGCCAAAGACAATCCTGAGCTCCTCAAGCGGTTGGCACCGCTCATCGGTGTTGATGTTCGGGAGCTGGAGGATATCGTGAAAAGCAGAAAAAACAGCTCGCTCGATCCCATTCGCGTGGCAGTGGACGTGGATAAAGATACGTTGGCGCGTATAGAGGAGAACCGGATGTACCTGGCCGGTCTTGTGGTGCGGCTTACCAGTGTGCGCCATTACCCCGACGGAAAGCTCGGTGCTCACGTGCTTGGGCCGGTCGGCGAGGTAAGCGAGGAGGAGCTTCCCGAACTTCGGCGCTACGGCTACCGCCCTGGAGATTTTGTGGGCAAATCCGGTGTGGAGCGCGTTTACAACCGCTATCTCGGCGGGGTTGCAGGTGGAGACCTGGTGGAAGTTGATGCGAGGGGGCGCATAACACGGACGCTGAGTCAGCGGCCTCCGCGTGTGGGAGCCACGCTTATGCTGGCCATAGATTCGCGGGTGCAGAGGGCGGCGGCAGAAGCTCTTGCGGGGCGCCCCGGGGCCGCGGTTGCGGTGGATCCGCGCGACGGCAGTGTTCTGGCGCTGGTTAGCTCTCCGTCTTACGACTTGAATCTTTTCGCCAAGCGGATTAAGCCGGAAGTGTGGCGCGCACTTGTGAACAACCCCAAACGGCCTCTGCTTAACCGTGCAGTAAGCAGTGCCCACCCGCCGGGTTCCACATTCAAGGTTGTAACCGCCTCCGCCGGATTGAAAACGGGGTTTGCAAGCCTTAACACCCGGGTTTACTGCGCAGGCGGCATTCCGCTTGGTGGGCGCTTTAAAAGGTGTTGGCGCCGCCACGGCAACGTTGATTTCATCGAGGCCATTGCGCAGTCATGTGATACTTTCTTCTACCGCCTAAGCCTTCAGATGGGGATAAACCCCCTGCTGGACATGGCGCGTGCTTACGGCCTCGGCAGTAAAACGGGCATCGACATCCCTTCCGAAGCCCGCGGAAACATACCGGTTCCAAGAGAGCGCAGTACCCCGGGGCATCCGCGCAATTGGTGGCCCGGAGATACCGCAAATGCGGCGATCGGACAGGGATACATACTTGCCACCCCACTTCAGATGGCGCTTGTTGCGGCCGCGGTGGGAAATGGGGGAATTGTTTACCAGCCGCATGTGGCCCGCCGCGTTGTTTCGCAGAATGGAAAAGTGCTTTTCTCATTCAGAAAGCGGATTTTGTCCCGCCTGCCGCTTGCACCGGAAAAGCTCGAACTGGTGCGGCGCAGTATGAAGGCCGCCGTGGAGCACGGAACCTGCCGCGGAGCCGCACTGCCCAACATTTCGGTGGCGGGGAAAACCGGGTCTGCAGAAGTTGCGGGTTCCAGGCTTACCCACGGTTGGTTCATATGCTTTGCCCCGTACGAAAACCCAACCATAGCCGTGACGGTGGTCCTGGAAAAGGCGGGGCACGGCGGCACGGTGGCTGTTCCGGTTGCAAGAAAGATGCTTGAGGCTTACTTCGGAATTGGGCATACGGAGTCGGCTCTTCCCGCCAGAACCGATTGATAACCCAGATGAATGCACAGCCGAACTTAACAGCACCCTCGTACGTGGCCCGCATTTTGGCCGAACACGGCCTTCACCTGAAGAAGGGGTTGGGGCAAAACTTTCTTGTTGACCGAAACACCCTGGATAAGATAGTGGCGGCCGCTGAGCTTACCCCGAACGATTTGGTGTTTGAAATCGGAGCTGGAATTGGAACGCTTACCCGGGAGCTGGCGGCCGCGGCTAAACGCGTGATTTCGGTGGAAATAGACCCCGGCATGCTTGCCGTCTTGAAAGAAACAACGGGTGACCTCAGCAACCTGCGTATCGTTCAAGCCGACGTTTTGAAGCTGGACATCCCGTCTCTTTTGGCGCAGGAAGTTTTGGCAACCAAACAAGGAACGGCCGAAAGTCAAAGCTTCTTGGAGGAAGGGGACATAAAGGTTAAAGTGGTGGCTAATCTGCCGTACTGCATAACAACGCCGGTTCTTACAAAGCTTATAGAGATGCACGCCGCCTCGCGGTATGGTGCTTGCCCCAAATTGGATGCCATTGTTCTGCTTGTGCAGAAGGAAGTGGCCCAGCGGCTTGCGGCCGAGCCCGGAACCCATCCGTACGGAGCGCTGTCGGTTCTGGTGCAGTTCTGGTGCAGCGTTGAGATTATCTCTGTTGTTTCCCGCAGGGTGTTTCTGCCCAGGCCGAAGGTGGATTCGGCCATTGTTAGGCTTCGCCCGAGAGGTTCGCCCGCCGTGCCTGTGAGCGATGAGCAGTTTTTCTTCAAAGTTGTGAGGGCGGCCTTTGGACAGCGGCGGAAGACATTGCTCAATGCACTTCAGTCGCTTCCAGGTGTGCGTTTGGGGCGCACACAGCTTGAGCAGGCGATTCTCGATGCCGGAATCAACCCCCAGCAGAGGGGCGAAACGCTTTCCATTCAACAGTTTGCCAATTTAGCGGATTCCATAGCGAAAAGAACGGCGCAGAACGAATAGCTTTCTGGCGGCGCCAGTTTGCGCGCAGGGCGGCATTGTAAAGCACCTCCGCTTAAGTGCTTCGCTTGGGCGCGTTCTTCAAGAAGGAAGAGCGATTTTACCTGCGAAAAGAAAATAGCACTATGCGGGGAGTATTCTTCTTAGCTGATACCAATCGGTTTAGGCGCCGACCGCCGTACGTCACCTACGCGCTTATACTTGTCAACTTAGTTTGCTACCTAGCCTTTGCTCTCATTTCTTACAGAAGCTACCAGAAGATATTCGATTACGGTCTTATTCCGAAAGAGCCCACCGTTTTTGCAATGTTCACCTCGCTTTTTCTGCACGCCGGAGCGGGCCACATAGCCGCCAACATGGCTTTGCTGTGGATATTCGGCAGGGATGTGGAGGATGCGCTGGGTCCGTGCTGGTATTTTGCAGTATACCTCTTCGGCGGCTTAGTTGCGAACGCAACCCAAATGGGCGCTGTATTGGCCGCGCAGATTTCCGAGACCGTGCCGATTTTGGGCGCCTCCGGATGTGTGGCCGCTGTTTGCGGCGTTTTCGCCGTTCGATTCCACTATGTGAGAATAAGGCTTCAGCTTCCGACTTTCTCCGGTTTTAAAACGTTTTCCACCCCCCTCGAGTTTCCGGCCTGGCCGATTTGGGGTGCTGTTCTGTGTTGGCAGATAGCCGGCGCGACCAAAAGCCTTCTTGCGCCCCCTGCCGACACGGCTTACTGGGGCCATCTGAGCGGCTTTGCGTTCGGGGTAGTTGTTGGGGGAGCAGTGGCGCGCGGGCGCGGCGGCC
>Ga0272449_1003362_pt1 | contig 13852 bp, 8 predicted proteins | sample YNPCB0241_FD_198679 | JGI IMG/M metagenome (GOLD analysis project Ga0272449, IMG submission 198679) | Hot spring sediment microbial communities from Yellowstone National Park, WY, United States - YNP-CB-024-1 | ecosystem: Environmental > Aquatic > Thermal springs > Hot (42-90C) > Sediment...
GACGGATGGACATCGAGAACCCCTACCTTGCAAATCCTAGAGACACGCAATTCCGTAGTATTTTAGCGGAACGAAGCTGCCCATGTGTCACTGCGGTTTGGGCAGGAATGCCACAGCAGGCCACTTTATTCGGCGAAAGTATTCTGGTGGTTTTTATCCCCATGGGAGAGGGGCGTGGGATGAATGCTTTTCCAGGGCCGTTATGGACAGGACCGATCGCACCGGAGGATGCTGGCGCAGTGCTCCGAATGCTATCGGAAGAAATCCCTCCGGAAGTAGCCCGAAGGTTGGAAGCGGTCGAACCTGGCAGGTGGGAAGAAACCCACTGGATGGTCCGGGGGGCCTATCGGGGGCGAGAATTGGTGGGGGTAGAGCTGGCCCATCTGCAGGCAGGGCGGACCGCAGTGCTGTGGCCTCCCCGGTTAACCCCTCCGGTGGGGATCGAAGTGGGGTTATTCCTGGTGGAAGCGGTTTGCCAGGAACTTGGGAGCCGGGCTGTTACGCTGGTGTATTGTTTTTTGGAGACGGATACTGGGGTGGAGAGCCGGTTGATGCAACTTGCCGGTTTTACCCGACTTGCCCAGTTGCTCTATCTTGTGTGCATGGAAGACCAGTTTCCTTCTCAGCGGCCCCTCAGCGCCCTCAGTTTTGAGCCTTACACTCCGGAAAACCACTCCCGGCTGGTCCGAACGGTCGAAGCCACCTATGGAGAAAGTCTGGATTGCCCCTTGCTGAACCAAAAGCGGGCTATGGAAGATGTCTTGGCTGGGTATCAAGCGACCGGGGTGCATCGACCCCATTTATGGCAGCTTGTGCGGGCCGATCAGCACGATGTGGGCTGTCTGCTCCTGACGGACCATCCGGAATTGGAGAGCTTGGAGTTGATCTATATGGGGCTTATTCCCTCGGCCAGGGGAAGAGGCTGGGGAATGGAGTTGGCCCGGCAAGCGCAGTGGTTGACCCGCCTAGCAGGTCGCAACCAATTGCTCCTGGGTGTCGATGCGGACAACTGGCCCGCTATTCGCACGTATGCGGCCGTGGGATTTCGCCAATGGGCAAGTCGGATGGTCTATGGAAAATTTTTGGAATCCCCATAGCCACCGATCCTCCTCATTCCCAGAAGATACCCTGCCCAGGAGAGCATGCTCCCAGGGGAAACTCGATGTTAGCGGCCACTAGGGATTACCCAAACCTATATGTTTCCCCTTGGGCGGCAGTAGAACAGCTTCCGCCCGCCCCCTCCATGGTTTCACTTTCGGATGGGCTTGGGCTACCGGTGGAGGGGTAGCTTATTCTGTCCGGGTGGCTGTTTCCTTCCCCGGAGGAGCCTGGAAGGGGTTATTGCCCCAGGAGATTGGGAGGAGGCAATCAGGGATGGGTCTTTCGGCGACAGCGGCGGCAATCCGGGAAGGGCTGAGTGCCGCCGGGAGATTTGCGGCGGACGCAAGGAAGGGAAACCGGTTTTTGAGAAACTTGGGTTGGCAAAAAAAAGTATCCCGTCTTAAGGGAAAAACTATCTTTTGAGCGGATAAGAAGTTGTGTCATCGGAGGAGGCAGGCTCCCTCCTGAGGGGGCCAAAAACCGAACAGGTTTTCCACCCCAGGCCAACAGACCCCGAATGCTCTTTTTCTTTCCGATCGGTTCGGGGCGAAAGGATTTTTCCGTTAGGAACAGGCTGCTTTCTTTTCCTTGCCCAAGCTTGTGGGAAAATTCCCTAAGGGGGTAGTTTGACAGCAGTGCTAGCATCGGTACAATCAGCCCACGGGTGAGAGAGACGTAGCCTCTGAAAAGCCGGGGTGTGTTGCTCGAAGATGTTCCGTTTCCATCGGATAGGGGGGTATTTTCGTTTTTTCCAGGGGCTTTCCGACGCCCTGCACCCCTAGGAGGAAACGGAGTCTTTGATCGGCGGAAAGAACCGTCTTGCCGGCACCATCGGAAGGCTACTTGGACCGAATCCCCCTGGTCGGGCCCCTCCGACGCTAGGCGTTTAGGGGGTGAAAGATCCCATCGGCCCTCCCGATTGGGGAATGGGTTCCGGTGGATCCGGTCCACCTATCCACCCACGGGGAATGTGTGCGAGAGGAGGGAAGTGGTCTTGCTTGGTGGAAACACCATGAAGAAACCTCTGGGAAGGCAAAGTCCGTTTTTCGCCAAGCAGGCCAAGTAGGGACGCTTTTGGGGCGGACAGGATCTCATGAGTGCCGACAAGGATATCGTCGCTGCGGTGCAAGCCGCTTTGGCCCAACGCATTGGCCACCATCGGTATGAGCTGTGGTTTGGGACGGAAACCCAGCTTCAATGCCAGGGATCTACCCTGATTATCCATGTGCCGAATCGCTTTTTCCAAGCTTGGATTGCCGCCAATTTCCGGAGCGATCTGGCCGCATGTTGTCAGGAGGTGTTAGGGTTCTGTCCCGAGTTCCGTTTTGAGGTAGCAGACGGGGGAAGTGCCAGTTCGTCCCCCAGTGGGCCGTCCCCTGGCCGAAAACGTCCCACCGAGCCAAAAGGCGCCTGCTGTGCAAATGGCCAGGCAGGTCTGCTTCCGCTGTTTTCCGAGCCGGCAGAAGAACCGACCGGAGCCGCCCTATCTGAAAAGGACTCTCCTGTTGGGACGGTCTCAGGTGGGGCGGCCGCAGGCGAAGCGGTTTCCGAGAGCGGAGCCTTGGAAGCTTCCTCCGCACCAAACTCCGTTTCCGGCACTTCGGCCAACGGAGTGGGGGTGGGCAAACGGCGGGCCCCGGGGGGGCCGGCTGGTTCTTTGGAATCCAAGCCTGCCGGGAACCGAACCCTACCCGGCCGCCGGTTTGCCGACTTCGACTCGTTTATCACCGGCCCATCGAATCAGTTAGCTCGGAGTTCAGCGGAGATGGTGGTGGCCAGTCCGGGCACGATTTCGCCGTTGGTCCTGTGTGGGCCGACCGGCGTGGGAAAAACCCATCTGTTGGAGGCGATCTGGACGGCGCTGCGGCGTCGGCATCCGGCGCTGCTGGCCGTGTATGTTTCGGCGGAAGAATTCACCAGCAGTTACGTGGAGGCCCTTCGGGTAAGCGGGGTACCCAATTTCCGGCGGAAATACCGGGGTGTGGACGTGCTGCTGATAGACGATTTGCAGTTTTTCGGAGGCAAGCGAAGTACCCAGCAGGAACTTCTGTATACGATCGAGGCGTTGCAGCAGGCGGGCCGACAATTGGTCTTTGCCGCCTCCGATCCCCCTAGGGAGGTGCCCGGCCTGTTGCCCGATTTGGCAGCCCGGTTGGATAGCGGGGTAGTCTGTCGGATTGCTCCGCCGGAGTATGAGACCCGACTTCGTCTGGTAGCCCAGTATGCCCGACGGATGGGCATGTCGATGCCGGAAGAGGTGGCGGAGTTTGTGGCTGGTCAGTTTCGGCACCATGCCTGGGAATTGTCCGGAGCCGTCTGCCGGTTACATGCGGCGTTGTGTGCCACGGGGGAGAAGCTGACCGTGGAGTTTGCCCGTCGGGTGTTGGCCGATATGCTGGCCGCCCGCCAACACGTGGTCCAACTGGCCGACATCCGGAACGCCGTCTGTGAAGTCTTTCAGATTGAGCCGGCCGGATTGTGTGGACGGGGCAAACAGCGCCAGTTGAGTTATCCGCGGATGTTAGCCATGTGGCTGGCCCGCAAATACACTCGGGCCGCCTTGAGCGAAATCGGCCAGTTCTTCGGCGGCCGAAGCCATAGCACGGTGCTTTTTGCGCAAAAGCAGGTGGAGCGTTGGCTCAGCCAGGGTCGGCCGCTCCGCCTGGCAGGCACCCTCTGGTACCCGGAAGAGGCGATTCGGCAGGTGGAAAAATGCCTCCAGGTGGGATAACCTCCCCAAAGGGCGCTGTAACCTGGGAGGACGAACGGCCCGTTCGGAAATTCTGCACTGGTGGACTTCTCGTGCCCAATCCCACGGAAAAGACGAGCGGCACGTTCGCCCATGTGTAGGCCGAAGACGGTCGCTCCCAGACCAAGAGGGCAAATGTCCACCCCTCTGCCGACCTACAGACTCAAATCATGGGGCCTCCCTTCGGCTCCATCCTTTCCGTTTTCCAATGGGCCTCTGTTGCTTCTCCGTTCCACCCCGATAACAACAGGAGATCCCCAAGAGTAAAATCCCTTCTTGGCATTTTTGTCTGGGAGGCGGTGGGGTTCGGACCGTCTAGCCCAATAGAAGCCCCAGGATTTCTTCCCCTGATAAGGAAGCTACAATAAAAGGAAAGGTTGGGGATTTTTTTCTTGTCTTGAGCGAGGTGTGGGCAGGTATGAAGATTTCTATTCGATTGGCTTCTTTATTGGAACATGTGCGGAATCGGCGAGGCCTCATCGCAGAGATAGAAAAATACACCGGCATCGAACGGCATACCATCACCGGACTACTGAGCAATACGGTGAAATATGTTTCCCTGGATGCCTTGGCCAAAATCAGCGATTATCTGATTGCGGTGCATGGGGTGGATCCCGCCATTTTGCCGGGGGCCTTGCTGGGCCGAGACCCAGAGCACTTCTGGGAGATGCTGAGTTCTTGCGGACAGGTGGAATTTTGTATCGGTGCCCGGGTGTCGCCTGATTGGCCGGGGGCCGAATACGTCATGTCCACCGATTCTCGGCTTCAGGGGATGCTGCTTTCCAAACTTTCGCAGTGGGAAATTCAGCAGATGCACGCTGCGGGAGCGTCCGCGGAACCCGGGGCGGAGCAAAGCGGATCGAGCAAGCCCCCTGGCCCTGCTCCCCGTGGAGGCCCAGCGGAACCGGACAGCCAAGGCCGGGCGGGCCCATTCCGACGTCAACATCCCCGCTTCCATTTGATCACGGCCCCCGAACGTCATATTCGGCCGGATAACCCAGGGCCTCAGTGGGCCGAGATTGTCGCCCGCGCACGGGCCGTCTATGAAAATGGTCCAGCAACTGCCTCCACCGCAACGTCGTGGCCCTGGCAGTCGGCCGCCGGACAAGGTCGAGCCTTGGTGGCCCTGGGCAGTGTGAAAGTCAATCCGGTGGTGGAACTGATCTTGGCGCATGCGTTTCGGGCCGAACCGTTCGCCAGTTTGGACCACCTACCGAAAGCCTCCCAGCGGCCCTGTCCCCTGCTGTTCCGATATCGAGACGATGATCCCCAGCCGCCTTCCTTCTGCGGAGGCGTGCAAATAGCAGCCGACACTCCTGCCCCCTGGCCGGGAATTTATTACGAGACCCAACCTGGTCAATGGGCCTGTTGCCCTTGGGACGCCGAGACGCATGATGCCGCCTTTTTGATGTTTGCGATGTATCCGGCCCGGAGGCGGGTGGAAGTGGCCTGCGGCGGCTTCAGTAGCCGCGCCACCCATTGCCTGACCGATAAACTAGACGAGATCATCTCCGCCTTAGGAGAACCTCTGTTCTCGACGCCCCAACTGACCCTTGGCATGTACGTGATCGAATTCCGTTTCGCCACTCCACCGACGGCTAAAGATCCCGAACCGGCCGAATACCGGGTGCTGCCCATCCCCCGGGAAGTGCTCAGCCACCGGTTGGCCCATTGGAAATAAGAGCTTTTCCCCATACCCCAGCGTAGCGGCCCCGGAAAGGAATCCGACCAGGGGTTTTCGAAGCGATGCACGTGAACTCCCGCCCGCTCTTTTAGGAGCTGTCCGAAATTCCGTTTTTAGCCCGATGGACTACCAACCGACGGCCCCCAGACTGCCAAAACCTCCATAAACCCGGGCACTTTGGTAAATCGGAAGGGTTTGGCAACGGACCGGGCCGCCCCCGCGTACCATTTCGGGACAGCCTTTTAGAAGCCCCCACCCCTGGGAAGGCTACTGTCCGGCAGCGGTTACCACCGCATATGCCGAGAGGCTCGGGGTGCTTTGAGAATCCAGATCCGTCTCGATCTGGATGGTGTGGCTTACCTTGCCCGGCTCTTTGCCGGCAATAAATGTAATTGGTATCACATGGACCGTCTTGGGCGTACGATCCGGCGGGAGAGTAATTTGGAAGCACTCGGCATCGGCATGAACGGAAAGAATCCGGAAAGGCTTGCTGGCCCGGACGACCACCTGTTTGGTGATTTTTTGCCCCGGTGCCACCACCCCTAAAAACAGCGACGCCGGGCTTACCGTAATCCCTGAGCGAATCCGGCAATTGGTTACTGACAGGATCATTGGTTACCAGAATCAGATGATCCTGATAATACCCGGTGGGCAACTGGCCTTCGCAGCGAACGGTCAATTGATACCGCACCTGACCACCGCCCCGCGCTGTTTCCACCAACTGGGTCTTCAAGGCCGGATGAGGAGTCCGCACTTCGAGAATCTGCCAATCGTTTCGGCCCGCATAATGAATGTCCAGCTTACGCTCGACCGGACTGCCGGGTTCCACCTCCCCCAGCTCCACACTGGCCGGTGAAAAGACCACATCGGAACGAATATATCCCCGAACCTGAAGTTGCACCTCCGCGTAATACGGTTTGTCGAACACCACCGTTAAGGTGGCACCTTTACTTCCTATAAAAAGGTGCGTATTAAATGTGGCCACAATCGCCGAACTCTCATACGTCTTCAGCCATTCCTTCTTGATCCGAGGCGTCGTGCAGCCACAACTGGAACGCACCGAAGCAATATGCACCTCTTCCACATACGGGTTGGTCAGCACAAATTCGAATTCCGCCTTGGCTCCTCGAACCACCACGCCGAAATCATGCTCCAGGGTTTGGAACATTTTCCTGGCCCATTCTTGCGCGGGCAGGGACGCCGACGGCACCAATACCAACCCCACGAACCCACCAACCCCGACAAACAGTCTCGCTAGGTCTTTACTACGCATGGGGAACATCTCCAGGAAAGACCAAATAGGCTGCAACCAAATACCGGCAGGATACGGGAGTATGGGTAAATGTTCACGGAGCACAAAACTCGCTCATGCGTGCTCCCGGCGGGACCTTCGAAACCTCCTTCTGAGGAGACCTGCTTGTCAGTCGGAGGGACCTGATGCTCAGGCGAAAAAGTCCCGCTTATCAGCTCCAATGTCTGTCCGATCCAAGGCTTATCAGGTCCGGGGCTTGCCCGATCCGAGGCGGGCACAACCGGGTCCCTCCATGCGTTCGTCTCGTTGTAACTATTTCGCCGTAGGAAGCAATTCGCCTCTCCACTGGCGGGAGAGGCCGGCGGTGCCTTTGGCACCGCCGGGTGAGGGGGATTTCCCCTCTCCCCGGGCCGTCGAGAGGCCACCCTCCGTGTCATTCCTGCGCAAGCAGGAACCCAGAATTCGCCTCTCCCCACCGCGGGAGAGGCCGACCAGAGCCGCGACTGCTAGGGAGCGGCACGCTGGCCGGCTGAGGGGGCGATGCGTCCTCCCTGCGCAAGCAGGAACCCAGACGCCTTTAAGGGGAAGGACAGGCGGCAAGCCTGTCCCTTGGCCGAAGGCCAAACCGGCTGCTGGGGCCTCTTTCGTGTCACTGCCACGCAAGTAGGAATCTAGAAACTAAGAAGCCATCTTGCCTGGACTGCTGCTTACGCAGGCATGACACATTGCCGCCCTCCCTTCGGCTACAAGGTTACAGCTATTTTAATTTACCTCACGTTTCCGGCCGGTTGCCCTCCCACTGCTTACATCCCTTCAGAAATCCAAAGGATTTTTACCTTATCATAGTCCCCCCAAAAGGAAAAGATCATATTTTTGGCTTATTTGGGATATTTTCTGCCATCCCCCAGCTTCCGGAGCCCTAAGAGACTGTCCCGAATCGGCTGAGTACGGCAACACGCCAAAGACTTCTGCCTTCCCAAAAACCGTTTTGGGGGCCGGGGCGGCCGGTGATTTCGGACCGTTTGCCCGACTATCCCGGCGCAGAATGAATTTTTCGGCACAGATGAACAGCCACCGACCCGTCCCGGGGTCCTGCCCATGCCGGGTAAAAAAGAGCGATAGCCTTCCGGCCTAGAAGGCGGTGGCTATCTCCGCTTGGGGAACTATACCAGCCCTGCTCCGGCCCAGGCAAAGGCGGCCTCTGCCGAACGGAAAATGTCCGCCTGCCGGAGCACGAAAGGCCCAGCATTCGGCCAGGGGAGTTTCGATTTCCTCAGGACCTTCGACAATCGGCTTGGGAAGCCGGTGCTCTTGCCGAAAGGAGATAATCCGAAAGAGGTCAGATTTCGTCCAGGCCCCAGCCTTTGCGATATTCACGGCTTAGGTATTGGTTGGCCTGTTGGTTATTGGTAATTTTGAAGGCGGCCGGGTCCCACTCGATGCGGCTTTTGACCTTCAGGGCGATATTGCCCAGCAGATAGGCTTCGGTGAACGGGCCGGAGTAGCTGAAATTGCAGCCGGGCTGTTTGCCGGTCTGGATGCCCCGAATCCAATCGACCCAGACGTTTTCCCGATCCCATTCGCCGGGGGCCAGTTCGGGCAGTTGGTAGGCCTCCCCTTTGCCGTCCCGGAACGGTCCCCGGTTAGGCGGGTAGGTATTTTTCGTACCGACGAAGACCGGGCCGAGGCCACCGCCCAGTTCCTGCGGGATTTGTTTGCCGCCGTCGTACCAGAAGACTTTGACCGGCGGTTGCTTTCCCCGGGCCGGAAAATCAAACCGCAGAATGCTCCACTCGGGGAACATTTCCGCCGTCATGCCGGAAGTTTCTACGATCTCCACGCCGCTGGGCTGATTCAACTCCAAAGCAAAGAAGATGATGTTCATCGCATGGGGGGCGATGTCGCCCAGGGCACCCGTGCCAAAATCCCACCACCCACGCCAAACAAACGGATGATAGACCACCTCATGCTTGAAGGAGCGGAGTTTCCGGGCGGGATGGTCCTTCGGCCAATGAGCCACATACGGCCGCATCGGCGCCGGACCGATCCAAAGGTCCCAGTTCAAGTTTTTCGGTACCGGGTCTTCTCCCGGAGGCCGATCCGCACCTTGGAGCCAGATAGGCCGATCGGTCCCCACATGTACTTCTGTTACCTCTCCCAGGCCGTCCGATTGGATCAATTTCCGAAGCCGAAGCATCTCCGGATTGCTTTGGGTATTCGTGCCCATTTGGGTGATGAGTTTTTTCTCTTCGGCCAACTGGCGCATCCGGCGGGCTTCCAGCACATTGTGCGTCAGCGGCTTTTGGCAAAAGCAGTGGATGCCCCGCCGCATGGCCGCCATGCTGATCGGCGCATGGGTATGGTCCGGAGTGGCCACCACCACCCCGTCCAATTTGGCTTCGTCGAACATCTTGCGGAAATCGGTGTACAGTTTGGCATTGGGGTGATTGCGTGCCCAGGAGTTCAGTCGGCCTTCATCGACTTCGCACAAGGCAGCTATCACCGCCCCACACTTTTCCAACTGCTTGGCGTCATGGGCGCCTACTCCGGCGCCGATCGCTCCGATGGCCACTTTCTCGTTGGCCGCATAGGCCCGCAGGCTGGCCGGCCGAATCAGGGTGCAAACGCCCACCGTTCCGGCCGCTTGCAGCATACCACGACGTGAAATCCGACCTCGCATACAAAGCCTCCTTTGCAAAAGGAAAAAAGAAGGAAAACGCAGGGGGAAGGAAAACCGAAGCTCTCTCGGTGCCCAGGAGGAACCGGGATACATTTGTTCCCGCCATGACGCCCTTCGGAGGGTTCCGTCTAGGGGGAAATTTGGGGGCTCCTTTTCGGTGGGTCGGTGCCGCGCTTCACCCGTGTTGCCGGCTGTTCGGCCTTCGCCGGGATGAAGCCCGGATGAAGGCATATGCCCGAAAATCTCGCGGAGCACGGACCTCCTTTTTCGGAGGGAGTTTGCCAAACCAATCCAGAGGGAACTTCTTGGGAGTCCACGAAGCCATGCGTCTTTTCCCATTATAATGCCTTTCTGTTTCCAGGGGAGCCGACCCCGGCGGCCCCGTGTCATTCCTGCTTACGCAGGAAGGACACGTAGGGGCGGCTTCTCGACGGCCAGGGGAGAGGCGATGTGCTTCCTACGCCTCACTGGGGGAGTCCGGAAATTCCAAGGGTACTCCTTGCCCCATTCCGGGCAGTTCCGCCCTGGAACCGACTCCTACCCATCCGACACCCACTTTGAACATGGGAGTTTGATATATCTATTTATGCTGCAAAGAGTTAGATAAAACGAATTTCCGGACACCCTCGGCGAACTAGTTCCGGGAAAAGAAGCCGGGCAGCGGAAAGCCGGGAAGTTTGGCATCCCCCCCTGTCACAGCAAGGTGTCGGACGTCCGGGGCTTGCACGGAGGCTCCTTCGGTCAGGGGCAATCTTCCTCCCTTGACCGGATCCACCGGGAACGATGGCCACACTCTACGGTGTTCGATCCGATTTTTAGCCCCTCCAGCTGGTAGGGTGCCGTCCGGGTAGATACCGTCGAACTACTTATCTTTCCGGGGCAGATTGACTTGTCTGCAAGGGGTCGATGGGCCAAAATGGGGCTTCGGTAGCCGCTGCGAGCGGGTCAGTTTGGTTTCTCCCGGAATATAACCGACCGGAAGAAAGGACCACAGGATGGGGATTTCACCTTGGCTGATTTTGGCTGTTGGGTTAGCCACCGTGTTGGGGCTTATGGTGCTAGGCCGGGTTCATGCCTTTGTGGCGCTGGTGGTGTCGGCCATGGTGGTAAGTCTATTGGCCCCGGGGGTAACCGGAGAAAAGATGGCCCGGGTGGCGGAGGCCTTCGGCACGACGGCGGCCAAAATCGGCATTGTCATTGCCATGGCTGCCTTGGTCGGAAAAGCAATGCTCGAAAGCGGGGCGGCGGACCGGATTGTACGGAGTGCCCTTCGGCTTTTTGGGCCCCAGCGAGCGGCGGCCGCCTTGTGTGCCAGCGGCTTTATTCTGGCCATTCCGGTCTTTTTCGATACGGTGTTTTATCTTCTGGTGCCGTTGGCCTATTCGCTGTGGCGGCAGACCAGGAGAAACTACCTTTTGTATCTGACGGCCATTGCCGCCGGCGGCGTCATTACCCATACGCTGGTTCCCCCGACGCCTGGGCCGCTGTACATGGCAGCGTGTCTGAAGATCGATCTGGGGCTGATGATCGTGGTCGGTGTGATTTTGGGGCTGCCGGTGGCGGTGGTGGCCTTGCAAGTGTGCCATCTGATGAATCGGTGGATGCCGATCCCCATGCGGATTTTGTCGGAACACGCATCGGCCGGGCAAGAGGCGTGCGGGCGGTTGCCGCCGCTGTGGCTGGCCCTGCTGCCGGTCGTTTTGCCTGTGATCCTGATTTCCACCCAGACGGTGGCCAACTTGTGGGCCGAGGCCCAAAAAGCCCCCACCAGCACCCAGTGGGTATCCCCCGCTCCACCGGCCGATCAACCCGGAGCCGTCCGGCCGAATGCGGATCGCTCGTCCGATGCCGCCCAGGGCCGACCAACCTCTGTTCAGCAGGCCTCCAATACGGCCGCCGTGCAGATCGCCCAACTGGCTAAACTGATCGGCGATGCCAATTTCGCCCTGTTTTTATCGGCGGTGATTGCCCTGGGCACGCTGATGGGGTATCGGGGCTGGACGCTGCGTCAGGTGGCCGCCGCCTGTGAAGAAGCCCTTAGCAGCGCCGGCATCATTATTCTGATCACCAGTGCGGGCGGGGCGTTTGGGGCCATGCTGGGCCAAAGCGGCCTGAAAGAAGCCGTCCAACACTTGTTTCCCCAGGGCTCCTTGCCGCCTGCCGGAGCATTGGCCGTGGCCTTTCTGACGGCTTCCCTTTTGAAAATCGCCCAGGGGTCCAGCACTGTGGCGATTATGACTACGGCCAATATGTTTGCCGCCATGGGGGCCGGCGCCGACACCCTGGGCTTCCATCCGGTCTATTTGGCCGCCACGATTGCTTCCGGCTCCTTGGTCGGGTCTTGGATGAACGATAGCGGTTTTTGGATTTTCACGAAAATGGGGGGCCTGACCGAAGCGGAAAGCCTGCGCAGTTGGACGGTGCTTTTGGCCCTGATCGGCACCTGTGGCTTTCTGGTGAGCCTACTGGCCTCCTGGCTGGTACCGCTGGTATAGTGATAAATACAGAAGGGGAGACCATAGTCGCCGCTCTGGGGGGAGAAGATGCTGATCGAAAGAGCCAGAGCAGCAACGCGAACTATTCCCCGACCGGGAACCCCAGAACCAGAGTGGGAGACGGTGCGACCATGGGTGGGATGGAACATCAGCCCAGATTGCCGGAACGCTGGGAGGTCTATTTCGAGGGGCACGTGCAGGGGGTGGGGTTTCGCTATACGGCCCGGCGGATTGCCGCCCGGTTTGCCGTAGCCGGATATGTGAAAAACCTTCCGGACGGCCGGGTGCTTCTGGTCATGGAAGGGATCCCGGAAGAGATGGAGCGGATGCTCCAGGCCGTCCAAGCGGAGATGGGCCGGTATATTGTGCGAACCAGCCGAAACACCGGCCCGGCCACCGGCGAATTCCGGGGATTTGAAATCCGGTTTTAATCTTAGAGGCTGTCCCGCAATTCCGTTTTTAGCCAGATTGGAATTACCAACCGGCGGCCCCCACACTACCAAACCCCCATCAAACGGGCACTTTGGTAAATCAGAAGGGTTTGGGCAACGGTCCGGGCTGCCCCCCCGACTCCCCATTTCGGGACAGCCTCTTAGGGGATCGACGGTCCGTCGGCCTAGAAGCCTACGTGGGTTAAAGGGGCGGTGGATGCCGGGGTGGGCAAAATACCGGTCTAGGCAGAGCACAGGCCGAAGGGCTTACCGGCCCCGCAAAGATGCCGGGCTCAGCAAAATACCGTCTGGGCATAGGGTGTTGAAGGCTGGAGAGCGGGGATCCGGGCTGTTTTCCAGCGGAAGGAGGCAATTGGCGTCATAAATACCTAAAATATAAGCCTTCGGGAAGCAAAAACTCCGTTTTGATTGCTATCCGGTTCGGATTCCTTTCGGGTTATTCGGGGATTTTGGGCTGTTTCCTCTTTTCGGGCGGTTTAGCCGCCATAAAAGCGGAGCTGTTTCCGGTACGGCTGAAGCGGTCATGATCCGTCCCGCTCCGGTTTAGCCTCCAAAATCAGACGGGATTCGGATAGCTGGGGGTTGCCGGGGGGTCTTTGAACTCCATGGTCGTTTCCGACGTATCAAAATAGTTGTTTCCCGGGACCAAAAGATATTCCGAAGGTACCCACTGGAACAGCACAGCAGCCTGTGGTGGTAATTGAAACTACCCAACCGGGGAGCATGGGAGGAAAATCGATTCATGGGCGAAAGTTGGTTGGAGCCGATCTTCGAAATGCTGGCCACCTGGATGAAGCCGTTGTGGCTGGTGGCCGTGGGCGGAGCGGTAGTCGGACTGATCTTTTGGGGCTTGAATCTGCTGGTTCGCTGGACCATGCCGAAGATGTGGGCTGTTGCCCGTGCCACGGCCAAAGAAGTCCTCCATCAGCCCATCTTTTTGGTCCTGCTGCTGATCGGGGCCTTTGGCATTGTGCTGTTTCCATTTATCCCGTACAACACCTTCGGCGAAGACGTCAAGATGCTGAAAGACAGCGGCCTGACGTTGATCCGGGTGTTGGCCATCCTCCTGGTACTTTGGAGCGCCAGCGTTTCGATTGCTTCGGAGATCGAAAGTCGGACGGCCCTGACGCTTCTGAGCAAACCGATTGGGCGTCGCCAAGTGATCATCGGGAAATATTTTGGCATTATGTGGCCGGCGATGATTTTCTTTCTGATTTTGGGGATGATGTTTTTGGCCAGCGTGTCCTACAAGGTGCAATACGACGCCCGGGAAACCGCCAAACCGGAACCGCAGTGGACCGAATGCCGAGATGAAATGCTTCAGGCATCGCCGGGTCTGGTCTTGGGACTTTTGGAGACGGCCGTTTTAGCCGCGATTTCGGTAGCCATTTCCACCCGGCTGCCGATGGTGCCCAATATGATGATCTGTACGGTCATCT
>Ga0272449_1003363_pt1 | contig 13852 bp, 3 predicted proteins | sample YNPCB0241_FD_198679 | JGI IMG/M metagenome (GOLD analysis project Ga0272449, IMG submission 198679) | Hot spring sediment microbial communities from Yellowstone National Park, WY, United States - YNP-CB-024-1 | ecosystem: Environmental > Aquatic > Thermal springs > Hot (42-90C) > Sediment...
CAGATAAAAATATTATCACTCTTTTATATTTTCCGTTCTTGGTTATAAGTAATCCACCAGCCATGGGTTTGAGCATTGCCATATCGTAATCCGTCCCACCTTGCGGTTGCAACTTATTAATTCCTGCAAGTAATTTGCTTCGGTATGTTGTAAAATCTTGTACTAAATAATTTTTGTCATCAAAGGCGGTGATAGCACACTCGCTTTTGCCCAATGGCAATCCTTCCACCCAGGCACGTGCTGCTTCCTTTGCAAGTATTATGTTTGGTGGACCCCAAGCCATCGAGCCGCTGACATCAATCACCAACACACTCGACAACGCCTGCAGTGGCTTCGGCGTCGGACACGAAACAAAGGTAATGTTGCGTCTTATTCCATTCTCCTTCAACTCAAAATCCGATGGCGAAAGGCTAATGATTTGTTTACCATCCTTATCAATAGCATAAAACTTTGCTCGGATTGTTGGGAAATTCGATGTGTCGATATCGAACAAAGTGAGCGATTGGCTAAATTCTACATAGCCAATTAGAAGGAAAAGGATTAAGGCAAATCTTTTAATTTTTTACCCCACTAAACAACTCACAATTTAATAAAAATTTTCAAAAAAATACTACGTATTTCTTTAAAATTTTACAAGATAGAGGGGATTGACACTTTCCAACATATATTATAATTCAAATCATTTTAAAATTTAAATTCATATTTTTGATTTTTTTAAAAATTTTTATATTTGCTTTTTAATTTAACTTTGATTTTGATTTAATTATTTTCAGTTCTTTGACTTAGCTTTTTTCTTGATATTAAGCCCATCTGCTTTTTGGATATTATGTCTTTGGGAGGGAAAAACACAAAATTTTTGAGATATTTTCAATTATATGCTAAGTTTGCTGAAAACAAAAAAATAAAAGTGAAGTTTGTATTTAGAAACAATATTTTGTTGTTAACATCACGGTTATTGTTTTATGTTTTATTTACTTTTAGTTTTGTGTCGATAAGCGTTACAAAGGGTCAGGAATCCGTAGGCATAAACAAATCCAAGCTGTTTACCGTTGGAGGTTCTATTAATATGGCCACAGGATACTATTATGTAAAAGGAATCCCCCCTAGATATAGAACTTGGAACTACCAATTTTCGGGCAATTTAACAATTGATGTTTTCGGATTAAACTTGCCTTTTTCGATTGCTTTGAGTGACCAAAATCGAACATATTCACAACCCTTCAATAATTTTGGTGTTTCACCAAGGTATAAATGGATAACTGCTCATTTTGGATATAGAAATCTAACATTTTCACCTTTTACTCTTGCAGGTCATATATTTTGGGGAGCTGGAGTTGAATTGAACCCTTGGCTATTTCGAATCTCCGCAATGTATGGCCGTTTCAAAAAGGCTGTCCACGGCGATACCAGCAATCTTCTGATATTTCCACCTACTTACCGACGAGATGGATATGCATTCAAAATTGGCTTTGGAAGCAGTTCTTCCTATGTTGATTTTATATTTTTGCGTGCTCGCGACGATAAAAATTCTTTGGATACTACATCTCAAAAATTTGTTAATCCCGAAGAAAATCTTGTTTTTGGAATTTCATCGAAACTTCGTTTTTCGAACAACCTCCGAATGGAAATAGATTGGGGCGCAAGTTCTTACACATTAAATTTAAACAGCGAAACAATTAATATAGATACATTTCCAACAGTTCCTAAATTTTTTAGCAAAATTTACACTGTTCGATTATCAACACAATTTACCACGGCAATTCAAAGTTCTCTCATTTTCTCGAACAATCTTTTTATGGCAAAGTTGAGTTACAAAAGAATCGGCCCCGATTATAAATCAATGGGAATGTATTTCAGCGAATCCGATGTTCAAAGTTTAACAGCAAGTCTGTCTCTTCCTGTTTTTCAACGCAAAGTTCGGTTAAACGGAAGCATTGGATATCAACACGATAATCTTTTGAACAATAAAGCCAAAACAACGAAACGGATTGTTGGTTCGGCTGGTCTGTCGTTCTTTTTGAACAATTTTGGTGCAGATTTGTCATATTCAACCTATGGAATTGTGCAATCCAAAGGTCTTGCCCCTATAATTGACTCATTGCGTTATTCAAGGGTTAACCAAAATGCTAATCTAAACTTGCGTTTAACTCTTCCTAAAGATGCAATATTTTGGAATTTCTCTGTAAATAGTTTTGTTCAGAAGACGTCAGGGGACGACCCAAAGGCAAAATCGATATTAAGCTCAATTTCTTATGGCGGAAATTTTTCTGTTCAATATTCAAATTCATCAAGGAAGATGAATTTTGGCTTAACTTCAAATATTTTGGGTTCGGAGACTGGGGAAAGAACAACAATGTTTTACGGTCCTTCCGTGAGTTTCTCGAAGATGTTCAACAAAATTGGTCTTACCGCGCAATTAGGTTATCAATTGTCTTATGTCGATAAGGTATCGAATGGAGGAATTTTTAATGGTATTCTTTCCAGTTCTTTCCAAGTAGATAATCATAATGAAATTAGAATGGATATCAACTTTCAAAGCTCAACACAAAAAATTCAAAACAATTTCAATGAGGTAAGAATATCAATGGGATATTCATATAGATTTTAAAAAGAAGAGGAAATATGAAAAAGGTTTTAATTTTTTCAGCCTTTCTATTTTTGAGTATACAACTTATTGCTCAAAACAGTATTGAAATTATTACTCTAATTCAAAAACCTTATTCTCCTTATTTATCTGATTACATTGATGGTAAAAACACTTCTTTGTTAATTAAGAACTTGGATACGATTTCACATAGGATTATGCTTTTTGTAACTATCGAAGGTGACAATGGGCTTAGAATAAGCTCCAGAAAGGGTACAAAGCCATTTAGTGCTTTGGAACTTGCACCCGGAGAAACAAAACAATTGATGGGATTTAATCTGGTTAACTACATTGCTTGGAAAGACCTTGAAGTAATAGGTGTTAATAGGGAACAAGTAATCAGGACAAATGCTTTGCCCGAGGGAAGTTATCAAATTTGCTTTCAAGCTTTGGATTTTGAAACCGAGGAACCGCTTTCTCCTTCAGCTCCACAAGGTTGTGAATTTTTTGAAGTAATTTTTCCTGATGTGCCCCAACTTGTTTTACCCAACGATAATGATTCGATTACAACAAGGAATGGTTTGATACCAATAACTTTTGTCTGGATGCCACCTGTTCCAACTCCGGCTAATATTCGCTATAAACTGCAGATTTCTGAATATTTTGACCCATCAATGGACCCGAATCAGGTTCTCGATGCTACCACCAAATTCTACTTCGAGAAAGACCTTTCCGCATCTAATTACACAACACAACCTACCGACCCCCCGTTGCGTGATGGAAAGAACTACTGCTGGCGAGTTGTTGCTTACGACCCAACGGGTGCTGTTTTAATAAAAAACAATGGGAAAAGCATAGCCTATAAATTTTTTGTAACTCGAAGCCATCCCCAAGTTCCTTTCGACACAACTACAACTCCTTGGGACACATCTACTACCGGCGGAAAAAGACAAGAAGGTACTGAATCCCCCGAAAAAAAACAACAAGGGGGTGGAGCCACTGGGTCTGGACTGACTGGGATTATAAAATTGGAAATTCCGAATTGTTCGGCACCCACAGAATACAAAGATGTTCAAATTTACTCTTCAAGCCCCTTAAACTTTGACAAGAATTACGAAGTTCAACATTATCGTGAGCTGTTGGAAATTTACGGCGCAGATGCTCCGATTATTGAAATTCGTAATGACCGTGATTTTTATCTTGTTTGGTTACTGGAACCTCTAAGTTTGTTTTTAAACAAAGAAATTACTTTCAAAATATCGATTTTAAATCAAACCAACCAATTGGTCGCTGTCTTTTCTGATGTTAAAGATTCGAATATGCATCTAAACCATTTGTTCTATAAAATCGATAGAGAAACTATAAGGAACTTTTTGCGTCATAACGCAAAATATTATTGCATTATCGAAGCATACGACAACCAAGGAAATATTTTAGGTAAGTCGGAACCATGCCTTTTCCGTTTTATCGAAACCTTCCCAAAAAGTTTGGACAATCGTTTTACAACCTACAAAATTAGAGGAACTTTGAGATACACATTTCAAGGGTATGAAAACGAAAAATTCCCAATCAACCTATCTTCTTTTAAGCTTTACAAAAGACTTCTGGTCAAGGATGAATTTGGTAACATAATACGCAAAAATTTAGACCCGAAAGACTTTGTTCAATTCACCAACCAAACTCCGGATTTTGTATCGGTAAGTTTAGACGAAAAATGCAACTTCCTTGCCGAAATTGTTTCGACAAAGGAAAATGGCTTTCTAACCGATTTGTTGAATTACCAAATTACATACCCATTTCCCGAAACAATTTCGGGCAAACTTTATGAATATTATGTTATCGATTTAGAGGACCCGTATTTTATTAACCCTGAAACAGAAATTCTTTTAACCAGTGAAAATTTGAACCTTGGTGAGATTGTGGCTTATGTTTTGAGCTACCAGTTAAACATTTATGTTACAAAGAAATACAAAGGGGGGAAATATGTTGATTACAATCCCGATGGGATTAAGGTAAATGTCTATCGGATTAGTAGCAATGAAGTTCCCTACTATGAAGGGGAAATCAAGGCAACCGACTCAAAAATTCCGCCAAATGAATTAAAGTTTGTTTCAAAAGGTAGAGTAATAAACGAAAAAGACGAGAAAGGTCGTATCAGAACCCTTGTTGTTGTAGATAAACTCATTTGTAATCAATACCCGAATGATTATTATCTAATTGATATCATTCAAGAAAAAATCGAAGACGGGGAGAAAAGAATTTACATCAGTGATTTTATGATGAAGCCTTTCAGCTTTAAACCCGAACCCGAAGAACTATTATCGAGTATTTCAAACAAACAATACAATTTTAAGCAAACTACAAATGCAACAATTATATCGCTCGAGCCACCTTCTGCTTCGATTAGTGGAAGATTAGTCGAAACAAATCCAGCAGACCCAAACAGCAGTCCTAAGCCCTTATCGAACAAGAAGATTGGCTTGATGCTTACTTATTTGGTAAAGGATTCGGACGGAAACTTCACTCTAATCGACCCTTATCATATTTTGAAAGACTTACAAAATTCGAAAAATAAGTCAATCTCTGGCAATTTAAGTGCAGATTTTTACGATTCCCTTGATAATTCACTACAAAATCAGTTCAAAGATGGGAATATGATTGTTGCAACTACCATAACCGATGGACAGGGTAATTTCCTTTTCGACAATTTTGTTCATTACGATTCACTAAAAGGGTTTAGTGGTTCGCTACAAATGAATTTTGCCACCGGTTCAAACTCTGGATTTATCCAACTTAATGGTGAAATAATTAAAGCATTCAGAGTTGTCCTTTGTGGTAGTGAACAAGAATATTATTACAACCCCTCTAAAAATATAATAATTCAGCCTTTTGATTCAATTGATGTCGGGACATTGGAAGCTATACCACGAACTTATTCGTTAACGGTCATACCACGCAAAAGTCCGCTCGAGAAAAATCAATTTGAACCGGGTGGGGTTCTTTACGGTAGCAAAGTCGAAATTTCCCGTTACGATCTCATCCCACCAAAACTTGGAATAGTGCAAAACAATAATGGAGTTACGTTCTATGGGCTTAAACTACATAATCCTGAACTAGATTATGATGATTATAAAATAGAAATCTCAACAAGCGACACAATTGGAGAGAATGCTTACCAAACACGCACAATATTCTTCCCACGTGGATTTATGGATTGGAACCAAGACCCCGTTTACCGTAAATTCAAATCCATTTTAGAAAGACCAATTGATTATTCCAACTCGGAAGTTCAGACTGCAAAAACATTCTGCGAGAGCTTTGAAAGTTTGCATAAAAGAAAGATTAACAATCTTTTCATTAGTTTAACAGGAGTATTGCTTTTTACTGATGAATTTGAAGCTATTTCCGATACAATTTCTGTTTATTTGGAACCAAAACCGAGCCAAATTTCTGGAAGGATTTTGAATGCTCTCAACCCCGAAAGAAGCGTGGAAAAAGGTATTGTATACTTACTTTTGTGCCAAGATGAAAATCCCTTGGATTTGCAGATATATGATTATCGTTTTGTTTCGGAAGAAAATCAAAACGGTTACTTTGTTTTCTATAATCTACCAAGCGAACCAAATATTAAATTTAGACTGAAAATCTCTTGTCCAGGATATCATCTCTTTAAAATCAAGAATGATAAAGGTGGTGAAGAAACTAATCTAAAAGGGCAATTTATTCCACCATTACAATCCCCAGAATTTCGGTTGGCAAGGGGGCAAAATTTGCACCTATCGCAAATCTTAATGATGCCTAACGGGAAAATCAAAGGTTATGTGGAAAATGAACAGGGCGAACCTGTAGAATCTTTTGTCCGAACAACAGTTTCTAATTTAGTAAAGACATATAGTTCCTATGATGAAGATTCAAAAAGCGTTCGACAAACTTTCGAGGTTCCCTATGCCTTTGATTCATATGATACACTCTTTGTTTTTCCGCTGGATAGCAGATTTTTCTCCGACACAATACCAATTATAAATGTTCCAAAGCAAAACCCTGAACTGGATATAGGCAGAATAATTGTTAAAGAAAGGAGCCACAAAATCCGAATTCACGTTTACGATGAGAAAACCAGAGAAAGATTGAGCAATTTTAAAGTTGAGTTGGGAGGACAGGTCTATTCATCTGGTATCTCAAATCAACCTTTGACAATTACATTTAAAAATCCAGATGTTGAAAACTTTCAGATAAAAATTTATCCAGACCCAAATTCTAATTATATCCCTCTATTTGCTGAGCTTACAAACAAGGAAAGCAAAGATTTCGTTGACTACAACTTCTATCTTTCCCAAGGATACGAACTTTATGGGCAAATTACATATAAAGGGAATCCTGTTCAAGATGCTATTGTTTTCGTAACAATTGGAAACACTCGTAAAGAAGCCAGAAGTGGTCCCAATGGAGCTTACGAACTAAAAGGAATTCCATCCTTTCAACCTATACCACAAAATCCTCCTTTTGCTGAAATATTTTGTGTTCCCCCCGACCAATTGGGATACGTATCCTGCTATGGTGTTGGAATAAAAGTAACTTTTACTCAAAACAGGCAAAGGCTTGATTTCGAACTTCCCTCTATCGACAATTTGAATCTAACCAAACTTTATGGGTTTAAGATAAAAATTACCAAACTTGATTCCGTTGCTACATCTCGATATCTTATTTCCGGATTCCTTGATTTAAACAACATTCAGTCGCCCTTTAAATTGCTTTCGGAAAATCAAAGCGTTACTTTTTCGAATATCTTGGTTCAACCATCAAAAACACTTGAAGATGAAAAAGGTCGTAAATTCCTTGAGCATATTCCCGAGCCAAGCACCCCATCCGAGATTGTTTCGCTCGATTTATCGTCTCTATCGCTTATATTTGAAGGTAATACAGGAAATCGGAAATACAACATCTTTGCTTCACCGAGAAATAATAACGATGAGGTCAGTTTCTTATCAATTTTAAAAGAAACTCCTAACAGTGGTGTAATTAAATCAACGGCAAGGATATTATTGAATTCATTCAAATTACCACAAAGCTTTATTTGGTTCGACAATACCCAATTCTATTTAAACGAAAAGGAAGGGAATTCCTTCGCTAATACAATAACTCTGTTCAGTTCCAAAAAATCCAAAACACAGAAAGATATAGATAAATTAGAAAAGAGTGGAAAAGAATATTATTTAAGCGACCGAAACGGCAAAAATTTGAAATTCAAATTATTTGATTTCAACGCCGAAGCAGATGTAGGTAATAGTATTTTGAAACCTAATGGCGAGATACAATTGCAGGCTCTACTTTCGACCCAAATAGTTCTGAATCCCCAAAACAATTCTTTTTTGAAGATAAATATAAATATCCCTGCTCTTTCCATCTTGCCCGATTCGATAAATTCACGTGGGGAAATTAATCCTTTCACAATCAACTTGGAAAACTGGAAATTGAGCGTCAAAAATTCCTTATTAAGTTCCCGTTATGGTGGATTTTACACAAAGGATGCAGAAATTACATCGAAAAATTTCAAAATACCTATTGGTGAATTGTATCTTCGCAACGGAAGTTTATATCTAAACCAAATCACCATCAATAGCTTACCATTACCTCTTGGGAAGGTTTTGAAGTTTAAAAACCAAAACTTTCGTTTTGCGATTGACCCCAATTGTGGAAGCGACCAAAGGTTGCACTTCAAAATTTCTTCTTTTGGCGAGCCTGCAGCGGAATTACCAGGCTTACCGGGTTTCAATGTTAAGCCATTAATCTTTCAAACAGTTAGTATACTCAGCAACGATGAAAAAATATTTAGCTTCTCAAATGACTATCCCAAAGTGCCTTTCAACAACATTATTATGCTGAGACCTCAAACAATAAGCCTTTTTGAAGATGCTATTTCCCTCTCCGGGCTTGTTAGTTTCGGGATTCCAAGAATTCCAAACGAAATTCCTTTTCAAATAAGATTTTACAAATCAAATGGCAAAGATACTTTTAATTTTTCTGTACCTGATTTTTCTTTCACTGCTCCGGGTAATATAGAATTTGAGTCGAATATAAACACTGGTGGGATGTTAATCCAGCCAGATGAATTACGAATACCGGGGAAAATATTTGAAAAAGATTACATCGAGCCATTCGACGTTTGGATGGTCAAAGAAAATCAACCTCGGCAGACTTCGATTTTGCTCAAAAGTAGGAATACTAAATACTTTTTCCCCTCGGAAAATTTTCCTCCCGACAAAAGGTTTATACTCGATTCAGTGCTATTTTCTGCAAATTCAGTTGATTGGAGCTTCTTAACTTTAAAATTAATTCCGACCGAGGAACTCAAAGAGGCTGGGTTTGGCAATTCGCAACTTTATTTTACTGCTTACGGGGATTTAAAAACCGATGAGCAGATGCCAAGCCAAATCACTTTCAAAGACTTCTCCCTACCATACAATGACTTTTCGCTTTGGTACGATAAATCAAGATTTAGCTTTTTTGGAAATATTAATCTACCTCGAACAAATCTTGGAAATGTTGCCTTCGAAGGTTCAGGGGAATTTGTTCTGGATAAAAATGGTTTCTTTGTTGCTGGAAATGGCAAATTGTTTATAAATAACCTCGAACCAGTGGTATCTGGAATTTTGATTGGCAATTATCAGGGGAAAGTTCCACTTGGAATCCCAGAGTCTTCGCTCAACAGAGTACTATCGAATTCAATCGGGAATGGGCTTCCTTGTAATTTCGATAATTCCTCGTCAATAAATGGTGTTTTTGTAACGGGTCGCTATGACTTTTACACTTCTCAGCTCGATACTACTATTGTTTTAGACTCTATCCCCATTCGGATACTTGGTTCTCCCGAGGTAGAAATTAGCATTTGGAAAAATTTCAATCCATCCAAAGAGATGGGACTGTCTGCAATAGTCAACCTCGATTTAGTTGCTGGATTGTTGTATAACCAAAATTGCCTCGAACTCAATGCAAAATCGAATACCATTTTTAAAGTTCAAACCGAATGGCTTAAAGAACAAAATTTAATGCTTACAACCACAGAAGAAATACCGCTTTTTGGCAAATACGAACGCAAGGAAATACTTTCGGATGGCTGTGGAAAAACTCTTTACTCGTTAGGTAGCGAAAATGGTAAACTTTTATCTTTGCCAGTTTCGCTTTCATTCGATAATCTTTCGGGATTAAAAATATTCTTTGGTGGGAATTATTTTTCAAACTCCTGTTCAAAAGTATTTAATAAATAGGAGGTTGCTATGTTAGTATTCATTTTCTTTTTGGTCTTATGTTATCAAATGAATGCCCAAGGTTTAAAACCAACTTTCTATCCTGCGGCCAACGGGTTTTTCATCGAATTTAACAGACAAATTCAGAAAAACCAATATTATATAATTTTCAGACAAGACAACAATAATCTTACAAAAATTGCAGAAATTCGATATCCAGAAAAATTCGAAGATTTTTACAATCGGGTAAAAATTGCAACATCTAAATTTGGAATTTACGATCTTCCTAATTCAAACGAACTTAGCAGAATTTGGGATGCTTCCGTTAAAGGTCAAGACGTATATTCAATATCCGGCATATCTGCCTTCCCAAATGTTAAGGAAGCTCTTGGCTTTGGTTTTTACGACAATACTCTGAAAACAAACAATACATATGTTTATAAAATTCAATTATTCGGAGCGAAAAATAGATTAATTACAGAATTCCAATCGCAGAAATTGACCTTCAAAAAGCAACTGGCTAATATTAAATTCAAGTCTTCATATGCTTCGGCGACCGAAACTTCCACTCATCTTACTTATTCGAGCCACGTAACCAATCGAACCTCGAAATTGAAAACTTTTAGAAATATTTATCTTCAAACTGATTTTTCTGAAATATTCCCAAGCTTAACCTTCTCAACGATTAAAGATAGTCTTTACTCAAAAATTTATGACTCAGGGGTTCTTAAGAATCTTGTATACCAGTACTATACCGTTCCTTACGATCTCTATGGAAATCCCGGATATAATTCCGATACAGTAAAAATTGTAACCAGCTCACGAACAATGACGAGTCATATCAAATCAATTAGAGCGAAAAGCGTTGGTGATTTTAATTCAATTCAACTCGCTTGGAATTACCATAGCCCAAAATATGTTCGCGGAGTAAAAATTTACAAAAGTAAAAAATTAGATGGTGAATATCGACTCATTGCAACATTAAGTTATCGAGATACCGTTTTCTTCGATAAAGAAGTTAATCCTTTCGAAAGTTATTTCTATTTCATTATGGTTGATGACATTTTTGGAAACACCATTGGGGGACCAAGAGTTGGTGGGCTTTTGGTTGTTTCCAAACCTGCCGAGCCCCCAAGGAATATCAGAGTTCAACCTGAGCCAAACGGTGTTCGAGTGAAGTGGGAAAAGCCCACAAACGATACCCGAGGGTATTTTGTTTACCGTTCCACCACATTTCCCGGTGATTCTCTCATCCAAATCTCTACTTTAATCCAATCTGACGCCTTGGAATGTGAATTTTTCGACTCTTTGAAGAATGTAGTCTCCCCAATTGTATCTTACGCAGTCAGTTCAGTAAATTCTTGTTACCAAGTTAGTCAACCTTCCAAAATCGTTTACTCAAAAAATCCATTAAAGCTTTCTGTACCAACTCCGGGCAATATCTATGGAATGCTTGAAAATGGTGTAGTGCATCTCTTTTGGGAACAAAATAGTATCGAGACAAATTCTATTGCAGGGTATAAGATTTTTAGGAAAATATTAAAACAAGATGGAAGCGATTCGACCGATTTTGTTGAAATGAAAAGGCAAATTACCGAATTTGGTTCAAATTCCTTTTTAGATTCAAACTTAAAACCCGGATTAACTTATCACTATGTCATAAAATCGATAGGATTAAATGGTTCCGAAAGCCCACTTTCTGCTCCTTTTAAGATTTACATCCCAGTGGAGAAGCCAATTTCAGTTTCGAGTTGCTCCGCAATAAAGGTACCCGAAGGTGTTTATATCAAATGGCAACCTACTCTTCAATCTGGAATCAAAGCCTACCGGATTTATCGTTTATGGGGAAATAATTCACCTATTAAAGTTGCAGAACTCGATACCCAGCAAAAAGAATTTTTAGATAAATTTAACCCAATGGGACAAAAGGTCTTCTATGCAATTACTTGTGTAAACAAAAACAATATTGAAAGCGAGATCTTGGAGTGGTTTAAATCTGCTGATTAGGTTAATTTATAATTTTGCTTTAATTGAAATGTGGGATTGCTTATATAAGCAATCCCCATTCCCTTTATTTCATTACATTATCGAACAAAAAATCCATCACCTACTTATTATCAGCAGCTCTCTTTTTACAATGGTTGGGGTTTGCAATTCCACAAGGTACAAGCCGGTGGCGTAATTCTCGGTGTTCAGTGTGATTTCGACCTTGCCCGCTTCGGTGTACCGACGCTCTTCTATCGCGACCCCTTGCCAATTGTAGATTCTCAATATCGTTGTGCCATCTTCGACCAAATTCAATTCTATTTTCACATTGCCATCGCTCGGGTTTGGGGCTATCTTCAACAACTGCGTCACCTTGCTCGGATTGATTAACCGCTTGCCCCCTTCATTGCAAATGCCAAGCAGGGTGAATTGTCCCGATTCCTTCTCGAAGTCATATTCTACTTCGTTCCCATTGCTATCGAACAATTTCATTTCCACTATGTCTATCGAAGTCTCCTCGACACTGCCCAACCCTGCAACAAATGGAATCTCTGCCAATACATTGCTATTGCCAATTGCCCCTCGTATCGTTATATATGTCGAATCCGATACGAATTCTTTTTCCGTTATCGTCGGAGCGGCAAGAATTGTGCTCTGGAACCTTATCCTCGCTCGAAATTGATTCGCTATTGCCATTAAACCTTCGGGCTTGATGTTTGCCAATGTAAGCTTGTAAATTTTTGTCTCGCCTGCATAACCAGAATCTCTTGGCAAATATACTCTGCCGCCAATTCCTGTGCCAAATAATTGTGCTACAACGGGTGAGCCAACGCCATTGTATTCGAAACCAACGCCACCGCTTGTGCGTCCGCCATACTTTGGCTTGAATTTGATGCTTAATTTCCGCCCTTCGTTCGGTTGCAAGACGAAACTGCCTCCGCCATCGACTATCTCGAACTGCTCTTTGTCGGGATACATCAGCACTGTGTTCGTAATCGTAATCGCATTATTGCTAATGTTTTTCAGCAACAGTGTGTCCCGTATGATTTTTTCGTCCCCGATTCCAACTTTGCCAAAATCAAGCACATCGGTTGTGACTTGAAGTTGCGGGTCAACACCTTCCCCACGAATGGTTTGCACCAATGTATCTGATTGGGTAATTATTACTATTTCTGCCGTGTGAATGCCAATCCTTGATGGTCTAAACCGAAATTCACCATAATGCGTATCGCCCGGTTTTACTTCATATTTTGGAAAACCAGAAACCAAAGAAAATGCAGAAGCATCCGCTCCGCGGAAATATATTGAATCAACCCGGAACTTCCAAGAACCAACATTTCGGATAAAGCCAGCAACCACAGAATCCTTAACCGAGCTAACCAGCACTTTGCCCATATCGACATCCAGCGCCTGTACCATCGGCTCCACAATGCTGAACACTGAATCGCTTTCGTCCTCTTGTAATACGTTATCCAATGTCCAGACTCTAACAGTTGCATCACTGCCACAAGAAAAAATATAGCGTCCATCGGGACTATAACTGACGCGACTGACCCCATAACTATGCCCCTTGAGCGTACGAACCAAAGCTCCCGTCGTCGCATCCCATATCTTGATTGTTCCATCATCGCCCCCCGAGGCAATATAACGCCCATCGGGACTATAACTGACGCTACTGACCCAATCTCTATGCCCCGTCAGTATCATTATTGTATCTAATTTATTTGCATCAAGAACTGTTATTAATTTAGCTCCGCATGTTACTATTCTGCTCCCATCGGGTGACCATTTTACATCTTGCCCCAATGCAAGTGTTGTCCAGAGTAAATTATAATTTGTTACTTTACCTTCTATTTGCTTTACTTTTACTTTGCACTCATTGCTCGCCGGGCGTGGCACCTTCTTCCAATCGTAGCGCAAGCTTCGTGATATGTCAATATATTTCCAATTTTTCCCATTATCGGTGCTATATTCTAATTTCACTAAATCATCGCTCGATATTCCCTCCCAGGTTATTACCGTATCACTTCCTACCACA
>Ga0272449_1003364_pt1 | contig 13848 bp, 11 predicted proteins | sample YNPCB0241_FD_198679 | JGI IMG/M metagenome (GOLD analysis project Ga0272449, IMG submission 198679) | Hot spring sediment microbial communities from Yellowstone National Park, WY, United States - YNP-CB-024-1 | ecosystem: Environmental > Aquatic > Thermal springs > Hot (42-90C) > Sediment...
CACCATAGCCGGCTGTGGAGCTCTATACCGCTAGAGCCGAAAAAGAATATGGTTAAATGCTATGACCCGTTTTTCAAGTGTTGAGAGATGGGGGAGAAGGTTGCCGGGGTGCCCTAGCCCGGTTTTCATGCTTGAAACCGGCCTCCCTAACGGAGAATCCTTAAATATGGCCTATGCGCCGACCCTGTTCAAATATTCCTCGAGGGCTTTTCTTATGACATGGCGGATCTTTACACCTTCCCTCTCGGCATAGGCGTCAAGCCTCTTCTTCAGCTCCACAGGGATCTCCACTGTCGTCTTGGCTAAGCCCTCATCCCTTTTGGTTTTTGCAGGCATGGCCTCAGCATGAAAATATGGGTTCAGCCATATAAGTATTGCCCCTGGTGCAGGGAAAACCTTATTTACCCATCAAGCCCCATATTTTGCTGAGGTGGTTGGAGTGGTCGGGTCTCCGGCCATAAGCTCCGCACAATGGACCCTGGATGGTTGGATCCTAAGCGAGGAGGAGCTTGATGCAGTGGAGAGCGAGGTCCATGGCAAGGCGCCGTGCACCAAGCAGTGCTGGGAGGCCATGGAGGAGAGATGCGTATGCAGGTGTGGGGGCCGGAATCACGGTGCGGCCTATCGGAACCTCACGAGTCTCGACGAATTTGGTGGGGTGGAGGATGAAAGATTGCCGGTCGTGGGCCACGACATAATGCGTGCAGAGATGGAGTTACTGTGGCGGGCACGGCGAGAGATAGTGGCCGCATACGGCTCCCTACTTGGGGGGCTGATTCGGCTGCCTAAAGCCGTTATGGAAGAATTGGACGTGGATGAGGGAGATGAACTCTTGTTTTTCAGTAATGGTGGAAAATAATCATTGAAAAAGGACCGTTAGAATTGAATAGGTGAAAGACGAGGAAAAGATCTATTTTTTATGTTACTTTTTCCACTGTTAGTTCCCAGTTGCAGTTTGCTGCGAGTATCTTGACATACCAGTTCCCAGACGGTATGTTGGCCGCATAAAACTCGAAGACGCCCTCCTCTCCGTTGACCTCGCCGTTCCTAATCCATTTCCCAGCATCGACGTTGTATAGATACCAAGCGAGCGCTACGTATCTCAAGTCTCCCCTCGCCGTGATCCTGACCGTTATCTTGAGGTCGGACGGCCTGTCGAGGGTGAATGGCTTGGTGTCCTTGTTGCCGCTCCCCTTATCAGTGACCAAGATGTCGCCGCTCTCGGCGGGATAGACCGTCGTCGCGACTGTTGTCGTTCTCGTCTCTGTCACGGTGTCCGTCATCCTGAGAGTCTGGACCGCCGTCGTGGTGCCGAGCAGCGTCTCCCTGACTGTTTGGATCGCCGTAACGACCGCGGTGGCCCAGACCGTGGAGACGGCTGTCTGCGTGGCTATCTCCGTCCTCGTCTCAGTCACGGTCGCTGGCCTCACGGCTGCACCGCCGCCAAAGCCTACGACAAGCCCAACCACCAGTAGAATAACTGGTAAGAGAGAGCGCGCCTTCATCGTCGCCCCCTCATCCATAGGTCAAATATAAACTTTAACTTTCCATATAATCCGAGGAGTCAGAGCCCAAAGAGGCGAAATTTTTAGTGAAGGTAGTGAAGGTTGTGAAGGATTTTCCGAGGAGGGGGGAGGAGGGGTCTGAAACTAGGAAAAATCGGGAAAAATGAGGAAAAAGTTAGGCAGAAAACTAGGAAAAACTTAGTCATCGCCTTAACGATGGATTGGGAAGAATCGGGAAAAATGAGGAAAAAAAAAACAGAGCAAACTTCACAAAACTTCGCTAAAGTTTTCAGAATTATTAATGCGGTGAGGGGTAGGTGAAGCCGATGACGGAAAAACTATACACCCTGGAAGAGGCCCGCGAGTTCGGCGAGCTGTGGGACAGGCTTTATTGGCAGGACTAGGTTCCGGCCATCTCTTTCTGTTTTTCCCCCTCGACGGCTGCACAATATCCATCTACTCATTTTTGAGTAGATGTAAAACATTTATAAATAGTGATAGTCATATGATATGACATGACACAAGACCGAAAGGTCGTGTATAAGTCTTTCCGGATACCGGAGCCGATGCTAGATTTGGCAAAAATGGTCGCTGGCTGTGAGGGAAAGAACATTAGTGAGGTTCTGCGGGATTTACTCGCAAAATATACAAATGAACGGCTGCCCTATGCCAAAGCACGGATAAAGGAGGCTCTCGACATTCTGTCGAGGGTGGAAAAGGCGCCAGCGGATGACTTTCTAGCCAAGGCAAAGGTGGCCGCCGCGCTCTACCCAATCGAGGGCGCGGAGATAGATTACTATATCGAGATCGAGCGTAGGCTCGTGGCCATAGACCAACTTGTTGAGCGTGGATTTGAGCGCTCGTTCGCCGAGGAGCTTGTCGCAAAATTCTTTGACGAAGCTGAAGGGCCACGGTTCAGGAAGTCCCTCGAGCAGCTTGCCGCCGGCGCAGCTGAGGAGTGGGCGAGGGACGAGGCGAGGCGGGCCATAGGTAAACACTCGCGAGGTGGGCGGGATGCGAGGTAGGGAATTCGCCAAGGCCCTGCTCGGCGAAGGCTTAGCGTCGTGCGACAACTGTGGCCATGCGGCGCCCACGGAAGAGTTCGCCACATTCTACTTCGGCGAGCACGGCGAGAAACTTGACTTGTGTAGGCGCTGCCTCGAGAGGGATGATTGGGGTGAGAGATGGTGATAGATATTCGGCCTGGTAGGCATGTTTGTCCAATATGCGGTCGGAGCTACAAGTATTATGTGTGGCTGCTGAACCACCTCACGTTAAAGCATCATGTTGGTGAGCATAGATGACTGAGGCCGTTAAACGGCGATCCTACACGTTCGCCCTCGTGTTTAAGTCGAGAGATCCGCAGGCCTTGAATCATTTATGCGAGAAGATAAACGAGGTGATACCTGATTGCTGGGTGGTGTTTAAGCACGGGCCGTCTTATCGGCATCTTTGGGTTGTTGAGGCGCAAGCCCCTAAAAGGGGTGAAGTTGTGAGTGAGCAGACTAAATAACCTTTTACGGCTCTATATTGAGAATAGGTTGGTTATTCATCCACTCGAGGCTAACTCGAAGAAAGCCATTGTGGATGAGTGGCAGAAGAAGAGCCGTGAAGAGCTGCTCGAGGAGTTATATCATTTCTTAAATAATGAAAGCGAATTTAATGTCGGCCTTCGGTTAGATGATTTGGTTTGTTTGGATATTGAGCGGCCAGAGTTATGGCACGTTTTTATCGAGCTGTCCCCCGAGGAATTTTCATCGAAGACGTGGGTCCAGAGGACGGGTAAGGGGCTGCATGTCTTGTTTAGGGGGCGTGCCGAGCCCTTCCGCGTCGATGGGTTTGCCGAGATCAGAAGCGGCCCACAACAATACATAGTCGTGGCGCCTAGTATCCACCCCGAGACGCATCGGCCATATGAGTGGATATCAAATATTGAGGAGACGCCGATCGGGGAGATTGGTGATGTGGGCGTCGCCCGTCTCCACGACAAGCTCGAGGTCTTGAAACGGTTTAAGAAATTTATTGACGCGATGGGTGATTGCTGGCAGAAATATCATCGACACCACCTCGCGCTGTGGACTTCGGGCTGCTTATATAGGATGGGATTACCGCTTGAGGAGGCCGAGGTGGTTCTTAAAACAATTATTTATTTGGCACGCGACGAGGAGGCAAAGGATAGGCTCCGCTGCCTACGGGACACGTATGAGAAGCCTTCCGAGAGGGTGAAGGCTTGGTCGGGCCTGCGTGAGGAGCTGACACAGATCACGGGGAACCCCGAGGAGGCGGATAAAATAATCAAGATGCTGCCGTTTCGCAAGGGTTTGATTCTTGAGGCCGTCCCGCTGGCGAAGCTGATCGAGGATGCTAAAGAGATTAGCTACCTGTCAAGGCCGCTGCTCCCTCGTGGCTGCCTAATTGTCTTGGCTGGGCGTGGCGGAGTCGGCAAATCAATGCTTGGCCTACATATTGCGCACTGCGTCGCATCCGGCAAGCCGATCTTCAACGTCTTCGAGGCGAGGCAGGTGAGGGTGTGCTTAATGGACAATGAAAACAGCCCGCCGATCATCAGGGACCGGGCGGAGCGCCTCGGTCTGGAGATTCCCGACGGCTTTGATTGCATTAACTTTACGTCTTGGCGACTCGACGGCCGCAACGCGCTCTCCAGACTTAAACAATTGATCCAAAATAATAATTATGGCTTGGTGGTCCTGGATAATTGGACGACCTTCGTGAGCTCGGTTGACGAGAACGATGCGGTGGCGGTATCAAACCTTTTGACCCGGCTGCGGAAGATCGCCTACGAGACAGGATGCACCATCCTCGTGATACACCACCAGAGGAAGAGCCTCGCATACGCCGTTGATTTGGAGGATTCTCTCCGGGGGTCGAGCGTAATATATAATGAACCCGACGTTATAATTCATGTGGAGATTGATAAGATCTCGGGTGATAGAATACTTCGAAGCCTCAAGAACAGGCTGGGGGAGCCTTTTGCCTACAGGCTAGCCCTCGAGTGGAACGAGGAGGAGGAACGCATGATGTATGTCTTCAGAGGCGAGGAGGAGATCGATACAAATATTCTGAAAGCAGCTAAAGCCATTGATGATTATCTTAGCAGGGTTGGTCAGGCACGCCGAAAAGACATGTTGCAACAGCTACCTTTCAATAAATCCACCCTCGACAGGGCCCTACAATATCTAGTTAAATACAGTCGAATAGAACGGGTAGGGAAAGGCATATATAGAAAGCCCATCACCCTCGAGGCCACGAACTAAATATATAACTTTTTCTATTTTTTCTCAGATTTCTTAATTTCTCATTATATTATAATATAGTGAGAAAATCGAGGGGAAATTGGCTTATTTTGGCTTAGTTCGCCTGAATTTCAGGGAATTATTTTCTCAAGGGGTGTTGAGAAAATGTGAGAAATTCCCTCGAAGAGAAAGCTTAAATACCTCCTCGGCCTGGCCGCCCAATAAATGCCTAGCCAAAAGCCCCTCGATATAAAACGTGATTAGGAAAATCATCACCTTACGGATTCTTAGAATCTTAAAATCTTCCTAGCATCTTATATCTACTTAGGTATAAGAAGTTTTAGCTCGATATAATCTTTCCAGCATCTATACCTTTTTCCCCTTAAACTCTTGTTACGCGTACTATAAAAGCTCCATATTTTGAGGGCGCCGCTCTTAGTCCTATTATATATCCAAGGATCTATAGGAGGTCCTCTAACCTTATTACATGGTGAGGGTAAGAATTTCTTAGGGGGTCCTATATATCTAGCTTATAATACCCTTTCTGATTAAGCGGTCAAGAAACATATTGGCATACCTAGCATGAACAAAACTAAAATTCATAAACTCTGCATATAACACGACATACTTCTTATTGATATATAGCTCTGTTAATGCTTTAACAAACTGTTTAAATACTTTGTATCTAACGCCGCGTTTCTTCGGTAAAAGGTCTGATAAAGCATTAAAGATAACCTCCTCGATGTGGGTCTCTATTTCAGGCTTTTCCTGAGAGTCGCTAGTTCTACTTAAAGTCTTATTCTTCATACTCTCAATACCTCTTTCAAACTTATCTAAAGGATACTTAAATCTATCTCCATTTGTTTTCAGGTAATTGTCCATAAGCATTTTCCCCACCTCTGTTCTTACGGCTTAGTAGTATATTATGGATAGTTTTGGAATTATTTTTAGGTTTTTCCTGTTTTTGGACACTCATCTTATGCTAGAATACTAAGTCCACAACATTCCCATAAACAAAAACATAACACCTTATCCGGACACTATCCTAGTTTTAAGACATCAGGTTAAATAGTGCTGGAGGAGGAAAGAGGGACAGACTATAATGTAGGGTCAAGGTTATAACAATTTTTGGAGAAGTTTCTCTATTACATCTCCGTCTTCCATGAACAGTATGTGATGTTTTTCAAATTCCTCTTTCTTTATATTACCGCATGCTTCCTTGATGTCCTCATATTTAGATACGGATAGGATAAACGATTCAAGCTTCACATTTGGGTTTACCAGCTTTCTTTCAATATCCTTTATGTTCCTATGTAGTTCTACCTTTTCGTCGTCGAGGACGGCCGCCGCCTTCATACGTATGCCCTTGGGGTCTATGAAGGCTATTGTCTGTTTGTCCCCCTTTCTAACCCAGAGTATGAAGTCGGGGTAGAAACCGCTGGTTTGGAAGAACTTGACACCTCTGCGGGAGAGGTTCCTCAGTATAAAAATCTCGGTATCCGCAAAGGCCTTCCTGTTAGACCTCAGGTAGTCCCTCAGCTTCATTATGAATTCAGTTTCCCCCTTATTCAGCTTTGGTGGGTTGGATTCTATAAAATCCTTCCCATATACTGCTAGTGGGACATATAGGTGCCTATCGAAGCAAATGGTGGGTATTTCCTCTCGGTCCTCCTTGTATAGCTTATCGGCCTGTTTAAGAAGCTCCTTGACTTTGTTGATTTCAGACTCCAAATCTTTTTCTTTTGGGATTCTCAATATGTACTTGCGATCATTGAAGCTTAGGTTCTCGTGATCTTTATCTAGCTGTTCAAGTCTAAGCAGGCTGGATTCCTCTTGTTGCAGGGCGTGGTTATAGAAGCGGTCGATGTAGCTCTTCAATATGATTAGGACAATTTCCTTGAGTTTAGATAACTCTCCGAAACTCTGCGGCGTGGCTTGCTCTTTGAGGGCGTATAGTGAGTACCCATTACTCTTTATGATTTCCTGAAGTATTTCTTTGTCTATTAACAAATTGGAATAGCCGCGGGCTATCTTATAGTTCAGCATCTCCAGGTATATCTCATCCCAGTTGAGGAGGTCGAGGTACTTGGGTTCCAAACTAACTTTTTCCTCTATTGTTTTAGCCTTGTCAAGACTCAGGCCGTGAGCCAGCACAATCTTTGGTCTAATATCCAGCTTAACCCTTCTAAGAACTTCCTCGTCTATGCGAAGACGTAACGGACTTCTAAACATAAAATCATTCGGTGACTTAAGTATGTAAAGGCCTCGCCACTTCTCCTCATCCATCAGCTTGATCGGCAGCGATAATTCCTCATAATCCACACCCTCTCTTTTGATTGTCTCGAGGAATATATTGACGTAATCGGCATTTAGGCCAAATATATTGAGGGTCTCCAACGCCTTGATATGGTATTTATTCCCATCTACATTGCTTCGCTTCAGGGAGTAATTCCTCCCTTTCAACCTTACTCCCCTACCGAATAGCTGGATTATCTGCGGCCCCTCACCCCGCCCCATATTGATTAGCCCCATTGAAGAGACGCGCCAACTGTCCCAGCCTTCGATGAACTTCTTAGCCCCTATGAGGATGTTTACGCTTGAGTTAGACGCGTTAATCTTGTCAAAGAGGGACGGTGTGATGTTGTCCGGCTTTACCTCTATCCCCTCGTTCGTTAAGAGCTTCTTAAATCCTGCTACATCACCTATGTTTATTACACCAAAGTAGTCACCCTCACCCATCCTCATCCCTATCTCCCCCTCAGCGGTTTTTATCTCGAAAAGATAGAGGGAGCCGGCCTTTGCGTTAAAGACCTTTTCATATATGTCATCTATAGTGTAGCCGTTCCTCCTCAAGTAGACAAACCTTTCCGCGAAGATGTCGTTTCCGTAGGAGTCCTTCAATCCTGAACTCCCGTCAAGAATCTTCTCAATGTTTTTCTTCAGGAAAGCCCGGTCATCGATTATTTTCTTAAGGAACCTAACGACCGTGAGTATGTCCGAATTTATGCCAGCCCCGGATACCCTGCTCCCTACGAATGCCCAGAGAGGCTTCTCTATCTGGTAATCCCTAAGCTCGTCTTTATGGCGCTCGTATAGTAGCATCTGCTCGTAGAAGGTCAGTAGATTGGCTGTTAGGATCAGGTCACGGAATTTTTCTTGGAAGCTCCTCTCGCTCAGGTTGTATACGTAGAAGTCCTTGCCATACCCGTCAGTGTAGAAGTATTTGTAGGAGTAGTCGAAGATGATTGCTTTCGAGTACTCTTCCAGCAGTTCAGTATCGCGCTCGCTGATTACCTGGCCGAAGGTCGCACTATACTCGAAAATGAACCCCGTCCTACCTATCCTCTCCCTCAGCCTCTTCCAAGTTTTCTCTTCTGTGGCCTGTCCCTTATGCCCTTCATCGATGAATACGAGGTTCCTGCCCTCGAAGTAGTCAACCTCAACGCGCACCCCCTCACCCTTTTTCTCCTCAGTAAGCTTGTGGATGTCTATTATCAGTACCTCGTCCCTGTTTAGGTTCAGGCTATCTGAGCCAGACCCATACACCCTGCAAGGGATGCCGCTCTTCCGCATCTCGTTGAAATGCTGCCTTGAAAGACCCTCATTTGGAGTGATGAGGATTATGTTGTCTAGCTTCTCCTTTCCAGACGCATATTTAAGATACTGCCAATAGTTGATATGCATTATCAGAGTTTTACCGCTCCCAGTAGCCATCCAGTATGCAAGTTTTCTTAGATCCCTCTCTTCAAAGTAGGGGAGTTGCTCCTCACCGCTGGTTATTTGCCTGTTGAGTTTGTTGACAAAACCGTTTAGGTCTGCCAGAAATTCCCTTCTGCGGTTAAAATATCTGTCTAAAAAGATCTCGGAGAATAATGCAGCGAGGTACTGGAAGTACTTGAGAGTGACGGGTTCTCTCCGATTCCTGACCAGTCTGTCGGCATATTCCTTTATGGCTTTATCATACCTGAAAATGTCGTCTTCCGGAATTTTTCGCCCCTCCCGGCCTATTAGGACATTTACGAAATAGCTTCTGCCATCGCTGGCGTAACCCTCCTGAATGTTTCTCATCGATGTTCTGAGCTCGTCGAAATTCCCATAACCTAATTGGTCGAGAAAGTAGCTGTTGAGCACCAGTCTTTTATGCAGCTCCATTGCCTAGACACCCATCAATGCCTTAAATTCGCTTTCAATAACCCTGTAGCTGTCAACGAGCGCGTCGCCGTTAATATAAATCTCGTCCGGGCTGTAATCTTTTATCGCATTTACGATGACCTCCTTGTCCTTTTCAAGGTTGATGTTGTTTGTAGACCGCCAGACTATAGCTATCTTTCGCCCCCCTCGCCTGCCGAATACAAAGACATACCTCCGACCGTTATCGTTTATGAACCTGTACTTGCTGACATGTAAGCCAATGAGGTAGTTGAATGTTTCAACCAAGTCTACTGTGACTACCTCTTCTCCCTTCCCGTTGGAAATTATCTTAAGCTTATACTCGAATGGGTTCCTGAAATATTCGATATTCAGCAACGATGGGCTACCCTCGGTCTCATACCTCAAGAAATACTTCATAAGGTATTCATGCTCTTCTTCGGTATCCCTGAAAGCTTCAAGAGCCTTCTTGCCCTTCTCTTCGTTCACTAAATCTATATTGTGGAGGGAGTCTTCATATTGCTCAAGGTACTGGTATTTAAAGAAGCCGCCTGCACTCTTTTGGTTATATTTTTCTTTCACATCATTTTCTTTTGAAATACCTGATTTATCATACATTAAAACATTCTTCATTCTTGGTAAAACTATCGTCCAGAAATGATTTCCGAGTTCGACGCCAATCCATTTTCGTTTAAGTTTATGTGCTACCGCTGTGGTTGTCCCCGATCCTAAGAAAAAGTCCATGACCAAATCACCTTCGTTAGAAGTAGATTCTATTACGCGTTTGATCAGGTGTTCGGAATTTTCCGTTAAAAATCCCCAATGTCTTGAATAACCAGGGATATCGGTCCAATTATTTTTTAATGTTGTCCACAAAGGCGAATATTTTACTCTACCATTCTCGATTTTTATTCTGCCTTCTTTTTCTAAATCCGCAATTTGCTCCTGGGTTAATCCCCACTTTCTACCTCTTGGTGCTGCTACTTTTTTACCCAGTACTAATCTAAACCTGTCATCTTCATTTTTTGGCTCACCGGGCAAAAATGGTTCCCACCACTCCTCTTCCTCTCTTCTTATCCTAATTTCATTAAAAATCGCTTTATCAGTTTTAGCATAAAAGAATAGTGTATCAATATCAACCATAAACTTGTTTAACCCTCTCGCAAACTTGAAGAATTCCTGAGTTCTATTGATAACTACTTCATTTTTAAAATTTTCTCTGCTGAAAATGTCATCCATTAAAAGCCTGACATACATATTACCATTGTAATCACATCTTACAAAAATACTTCCGGCATCATTTAAGAATTCCCTAGCTAATGTTAGTCTGTTTTCAAGCATTGTTATCCATGTAGCATCTTTGTATTTCACTCTGTAAAGGTAGTCTGCTTCCTGCTCCTTGTTAAATGGCGGATCTATATAGATCGTCTGAACCTTCTCCCTATACTTTTCCGCCAGCAGATTTAGGGCCTGCCAGTTCTCGCTCTTCACCAAGAGACCATCTATTATTTCATCGAGGTCGTGGTCTTTTGACAGCGCCTCAAGTAGCCTGTCCTTAAAGCTCTCAGGGAAGTAACGGGTGTCGATGGGTAAGTTTCTCCAGTTATCTAGCTTGGTTAAATCATTCTGACTCCTTACCTTTACACCAAACAGCTCGCTCCACTCGGCCAACTGCTCTTTATTGCTACAGACTTCGGGTAATGTTCTTTGGAGGAATGACCCACCTGCATACTGTTCAATCTTGCCAAGGGTTATCACATAGTCCGTCCTCAGGATGAATTTCTTTTTCTCCCAGAGCATCTTCTGAAAGTCCTCGATTTGTGCAAGAAACTCGATAATCCTCTTACCAATAGCCTCTATGACTTTAGCCCTAGCAATATGGCGAGCATCCAAGTTATTGAGGTCTAACACCTCAGTCTTTATGAAGTAATCAAGCTCCCTTTCCAGAAAGCCCTTGAGGTTTTTGTGAATGAAAAAGTCAGTTGTGTTTTTACGGGTAAACCTTAAAAGATGTTTATCAAGTAACGTCTTCTCCCCCTCTTTCTCGGTTAAAATAGAGACTAGCTGTTGGTCACGGATCTCCTTGAGAAGCTTATCCCGTACGGCGGCGTTTAGCTCGTCCTGTTTTACCGTTCTCCTCGCTCCGCTAGAGGCCAGCCCATAAGCGTCCAAGTCCTCTTCTGTTAGCTGCCGGTATTCGAAGCGGATGACACATACCTTCTGCTCGCTGTCCAGTTCAACCGGCCTCTCACCCGCCAAGACGAAATACCTCCTTTCCTCTTTCGTGTTTCCCGCCGAAGGCTCAGGGACCACCGCCCTAAAGACAATTCTCCAGCCCTTTGCCGTAAACTCATAGTCCTTGAAGAGTTCATCTGTCTTTACATAGTACTGGTCGGCGGTCGCCCAGTAAAACTTAACCTCCTCACCATTATAAGGTATAGCGTACCTCTCCTGCTTAAACGAGTACCTCCTCTTGGAGATGAAATCCCCATCCTCGTAATATCTGGAGAAGAAGTTGTAAAGGTCGTTAAAGACTTGGTTTTTAATAGTTTCAGTTGCTTGAGCATCCTCAAGCTTTTTCTTTAGTTCGAGGTAGTCCTTAGCGAACGGCTTCTCCTTGAACTTCTCGTTTATTTCACCGTTATTGAGGATCTTCTCGCCTAGGCTTTTTTCCAGCCCTTCTATTTCCTTTCTCTTCTCCTCGACTTTTTCCTCCAACTCTTTCACAGAGACCTTCCGGTATTCTTGGAACTCTTTTTCAACCGCCTGTATCAGGTGTTTTTCGATAAACTCCTCTATTTCTCTACGTCTATAATTCATGATACGGTATATGCCGAAATCAAGCTCAGGCATATCGAACTGGAACAGGGTCCTTAACAAATCCTTCAACCTCTCCAGCGGGTCGTCCTGACTAGAATTGACGTTTAACTCAGGAGTGGCACTTCGGGAAGCCATATCATTCATCTAAACAAAGATACAACTTTTCTTATATCTTTTTAGAACACCTGCACTCCTAGACTTGTTTCCGCCATGCACTTAGGTTGATGCCAGCGAATTTAACCCAATACTCCTGAAGCTTAGGAGACGCTGAATCCGTTACCAGGGTTTAGAAAGCCTTAATTTTGAACAGGGAATCTGTTTTGGGAGATGGGTTATGGGTGAGGTTCTTTTCCGTGGCGGTTGCTTAGAGAATAGGGAGACTAAAGCTCTCTTCAGAGCCTTTATCTCAGTGCTGGTTGTCTTTGTAGTAGGTATGTTCTTTCTTGGTATGTTTGTGCTTGGCATTCTGCTGTCATATAATCTTCCATATCCATCAGTAGACTTTGCTACGCTGTTGCCGATTTTAACATTTCTTGGTACCCTGTGTTCTGTAAGCGGTGCGGGGTTGGTTGTTTCGCTACACCGTTACAGGAAGAAGTCCAGGGTAGACTTCTTGACTTACGTATTCGTTGTAAGTTATATGGCCGCCGTCCACACTCTAAGCTTTCCCCCGCCGTTTTTACGTAATTTTCAGATCTCCGCTACATAAAGCTTGCGGTATGGCCATACCTCAGGGGGGCCGCACTCTTCTTGCGGCTCTTATTTCTTCGATGACCTTGCCATGTTGTCTCGTCGCGGACACGAACGAGCGAATCGCGTTCGTTAAGATCTCGATCTTTTCTCCTTCGTCATGCGGGTAGTGCCCAAGCTTGAATCTGGCCGCATCGTTGTATAGCTCCTCGACAGGCTGCGATGGGTGTAGGGCGCGCCAAACCGACTCAAGGGTCCGCCTCAGTAGCTTCTTCTCTATCGCCTCCATTTTTTCCTCATCGATGCCTTGGTCCAGCAAAAGGTGCTCCTCAGCCTTTCTCCACTCGCGCGCCAACTCATCGATCGAGGGTTTATAGTAAGATTCGGCGATGCCCGTATCGTGGCCCATAATCTCGGCGAGGGCGAGCTGCTGCACACCCACACCAGTCAATAACGTTTTGTAGTTGTCGCGCAACCCATGTATAGTTAGACACCACCCCCTGCCAGACTCGTCCCTCTCAAGTAGCCCGAGGCGGCGCAACGCGTTTTGGAACGCCTTTCGGACCTTCTCGGCGCTTAAACGATGACCAGGGCCGAGCTCCGAGAAGAAGACGAGATCATCAAGCCCTAGCTTGTTCTTAGCGATCCATGACCTTAGTTCGGCGGCGAAGTCCCTTGGTAGGAACGTCACCCTCGGCACTCCCGATTTTTCGGTAACTATTTTTACTCGTGGTGGATCGCTAGTAAGATCAAAGTCTTTGACCTTGAGGCCGAGGGCCTCGTTGACGCGGGCGCCCGAGACAAAAAGGAACCATACCGCCATCCTCTTACTGGGCCGAAGCAACGGCAAGACTTTGCGGATTATATCTTTTGTTACGGGCTTATCATTCCTCACGGCCCGCTTTTTTGGCACAATCATCTTGACCTTCTTCCAGCTGATTTCCAAATCATACAGCTCGAAGAGATGGCGGATGGCGACGAGCTTAAAGTGGACGGTCATGGGCGCGTTTCGCCTCTTTATCTCTGCCACGTATCTCAAAACGGCCTCCTCCCTCGCCTTTGGCGTCATGGACATAAGATCGGCCACCAATGCCGCGAGGTCGGCATCGCCCCGGACAAAACGGCAGAAATCCCTTAGGGCTTCCCAATAATTGCGCGCCGTCTTCTCCGGCCTCGAGTCTAGGAACTCCCGAAGCAGGCTTAAATCTTCCGCCCCTCCCAATTCTCCTCGGAGAGATATGGGTCGGGGTTTGATAAAAAGTTTGGGAGGCTGGTCAGTGGTCTGCCTAACGTATTACGGAACCGAGGGAAAGCTGATAAAGAGTGAGGCCATATTTAAATCTTCGCCAGTTAGGGAGGCGGTTGCCGGGGTGCCCTAGCCCGGTAGGGGGGTGGCCTGCTAAGCCACTGGGCTGATGAAGCCCGCGCGG
>Ga0272449_1003366_pt1 | contig 13844 bp, 19 predicted proteins | sample YNPCB0241_FD_198679 | JGI IMG/M metagenome (GOLD analysis project Ga0272449, IMG submission 198679) | Hot spring sediment microbial communities from Yellowstone National Park, WY, United States - YNP-CB-024-1 | ecosystem: Environmental > Aquatic > Thermal springs > Hot (42-90C) > Sediment...
ACGGCCCTGGGGGCCAACATCCTGAACATGGGGGTCATCGCCGTCTTCGCCGGCTACGGCGTCTACCGCCTTCTGGAACGCTACCGGGCCGTCGGGGTCTTCGTGGCCTCCTGGGTATCCGTGATGCTGGCCGCGGCCGCCTGTGCCGTGGAACTCGCGGTGGCGGGAACCATACCGCTGGCCGTGGTCCTGCCCGCCATGCTGTTCTGGCACGCCTTCATCGGGGTGGGGGAAGGCCTGATTACGGCCGCCGTGTTGGAAATCCTCACGCGCGCCGGCGTCGCCCTATCCCGCGACACGACAAAGGCCTGAGGAGGGACCGGAATGGACAAGAAGATCCTGGCAGTCCTGCTGGTGGCCCTGGCCGTGGCCGTGGCGCTGTCACCCTTTGCCTCTTCCAACCCCGACGGCCTGGAGCGCGTGGCCGAAGACAAGGGTTTCCTGGAACAGGCCGAGGGCAAGGAGGTCATAACCGCTCCCATTCCGGACTACCTCCTGCCCGGCGTGGAAAACGAAAGGCTGGCCACCGCCGGGGCGGGCTTCCTCGGCACCCTGGTGACCTTCGGCGTCATGTACGGCGTCGGCCGGCTGGTGGCGGGCCGCAAGGCCGGTGCACGGCAAACCAGCCCGTAACGAGCCGGGCGGGTTCCCTAAACATAAACCGGAGGAGACGGGCACGCGCCGGTGGCTCCTGCGCCGGAAGGAGGGCGTTACCGTCCTTCCGCCCGCAGTTCCGAACCCCCGGCTCCGCCGCGCACCAGGGAGGTAAGGCTACCCGCGGCCCCGAGGGCCGCGCCTACCAGCATGGCGTCGCGCACCGCTGCGGCGAAGGCCGCGGCGGCGGTCACGGCCGGGTCCATCCGGGCCGCGCTAAGGATAGCTAGGTGCACCGGCCACCGGTGGTTAAAGACAGCCCCCGCCAGGGCTATCCCCAGGACCATCCCCACGTTGCGGGCCGTGGCCAGCATGCCGCCCGCCATGCCGAGGTGCGTCCTCGGCACACCGCCCATAAGGGCGCTGCTGTTGGGGGACTGAAAGGATGCCGCTGGCCGGAGAGGCGCCAATCCGGGCGTGGACCCCGAGAACCTGCAGATAGGCCAGGTCCTCTGCGTTCCGGATTAGCACAGACCCCTTGGGCCAAAGCTTTTCCGGCCCCAAAACAAAGCAAGGGTTTCGATCCTGGAAACCCTTGCCGTTCCTGGCCTTTCTGGCGGGGGAGGCAGGACTCGAACCCACAGCCGACGGTTTTGGAGACCGCTGCTCTACCATCTTGAGCTACTCCCCCGGCCGCCAAAAATATTATAGCCCCGGCCCACGGGCAAGTCAAGGGTTGAAAAGCGGTTTATTTCCCTTCGCAAGACGAGCCGGCACGGCATCACCCCGGCCCCCGCCCCGGCGCGGTGCCCAGACGCCGGAAGGCCAGGTAGGAGTACACCACGCTGGCCAGTGCGGCCGCACCGATGCCGCCCATGCCGACCGCGAAGTTGGCCGGCGGGGGCAGAAAGGCGGCGGCCAGGGCCGCGAGGCCGCCCAGCACGAACGCCGGCCCGGAAAAGCGGTGGGTGCGGCGCCAGACCTCCTCGCTGGCCAGGGTCCAGGGCGTGCGGACCCCGAAGAAGTAGTTGAACCGCGCCTGGGGCAGGTAGTTGCCAATGACCAGCATCAGGAGGCCAAGGGTCGCGGGAACGACCCGAGGGACGAGTTCCGGCGGTCCGCCCAGGGCCACAGCCAGGATCACGGCGTGGAGCACGGCCAGGAAGAAGACCAGGCCCAGGCGCACCGCCCGGTAGGCACCCTCGAAACGCACGTAACTGTCCCGCCGGGGGTCGATGTAGGGCGCAAAGAGCATGGCCAGATAGACCCCGGCGGCCAGCAGGGGCAACGCGAAGGCCCCCCAGAACCTGGAGAAGTAATTGTCCACCTCGCCCCGGATGTTCCAGTGGGCCGGGACCATGTCCGGCAGGTGCGGGTAGCACACCACCCCGGCCGCCAGCATGGCCGCCAGCACCGCCAGCGCCGGCCAGTCCCTCACCACCAGCGTACGGTCCACCCGGTATCTACCCTCCCTCGCCATCATGCCGTAGCACCTTCCCTTCGGCCCGGCGCCGCGCGGTGAGGGAGCGCACCACCTCGAACACCCAGGCCGCCACGTCCTGGAACACCGTGGTGTTCAGGGAGTAGACCACGTGCTGGCCCCTCCTCTCGTCCTGCACCAGGCCCGCCTCCTTCAGCACGTTGAGGTGGTGGGAGACGGTGGACCGCGAGAGGGTGAAGGCCCGGGCGATGTCCCCCGCGGTAAGGTCGCCCCGGGCCAGCAAGCGCAGTATCTCCCGCCGGGTATCGTCCCCCAGCGCCCTGAAAAGACCGCCCCGCGCCATTCCGTCACCCTTATTTCGATGATTATCGAACTGCCTTCAGTATAGCCGGCCGTCAAGCCAATGTCAATACGCTGAAGGCGGATTTCCACGCGGCAGGCTCGCAGCCAGTAATCCACCTGGCTCAGGTAGGCCAGAAGCTGGGGCCCGGCCATGAGCTGCCCGAACCGGGTTACGCCGGCGCCGGCCGGCTCACCGCCGTTTTCGAAACCACAGGTAAAGGCCCGTGCCGGTCATGACCAGCAGGAGGGCCGCCGTGGCGTCGCCCAAAAGCGTGGTGCCGGCCCAGCGCCCGGTGTGGAGCTTTTTCAGCCACACCCTGGTGGCCGCGGCCGACGGTGCTTCCTCCCACGGCCGGGCCAGGGGACGGGCCACCGGCACCGGGCCGGACCGCTCCAGGTGGTTGAGCCACAGCCCGCTCACGGCCGTGAGCGCGAACAACAGGGCCGCCGGCAGGGCCAGCAGGCGGTGGAGACGGCGCACCCAGATATCGCCGCGCATGTTTGCACCTCCTTAAACCCTCCTCAATTAGCATATGAAGCGGCACGGGCAATAAAACGTCCGTTCGCCCGTAAGGTTGCGCCCAAGTCCGGAGTGGTGGTATGCTATTGTCGTCGAAAGGGGGATGCCCTCGGATAGTGGAGCAGAAGGCGCGCAATTTCGCCCTCTTGTGGCTGGCCATTTTCCTGGACACCGTAGGTTACGGCATCATCATCCCCGTGGTGCCCCAGTACGCCACGTTGCTGGGGGCCTCGCCGGGCGGAGTGGGGCTCATTTTCGCGGCCTACTCCCTGACGCTCCTGCTGGGCAGCCTGCCCGCCGGGAGGCTGGCGGACCGGCACGGGCGCCGCGGGCCGGTGGTGGGCGGCATGGCGGGCCTGGCCCTGGCCACCCTGGCCTTCGCCCAGGCTCACAGCTACTGGATGCTGCTCCTCAGCCGGCTGCTCCAGGGTCTGGCGGCGTCCGCCACCTGGACCGCCGGGTTGGCCATGATCGCCGACATGTATCCCGAGCGGCAGGGGGAAAAGCTGGGCCTGGCCATGACGGCCATGGGTGTGGGCAGCCTGGCCGGTCCCGTAATCGGCGGCACCCTGGCCCACGCGGTGGGCTACGCCGCGCCCTTTTACCTCCTGGCCCTTTGCGCCGCGCTGGTTACAGTGGCCATGGCGGCCCTGTTGGGGGAGACCCTCCCCGCGGCCGGAGAGAAGGCCAGGGAGCACCGGCATCTGTCGGCCAACGCCCTGTGGGGCCTGACCGTCATTCTGGTGGGCTCGGCGGTGGTGGGCGTGCTGGAGCCCCTGCTGCCGCTGGACATGGAGGCGCGGTTTGGGGCCCACGAAGGCCTCATCGGCCTGGTCTTCGGCGTCAGCACATTGAGCATGCTGGTGGCGCAGCCCCTGGCCGGACGCCTGGCCGACGTGCGGCAGGCCAAACCCCTGATTGCGGCCGGCCTGTTCACCACGGCCCTGACCCTCCCCTGGCTGGCCACGGCCGGCTCGGTGTGGTACGTGGCGGCCCTCATGGGGGTCCTCGGCGTGACCTTTAGCTTTGTCTTCGCGCCGTGCTACCCCATGATTAACCGCTCCTTCGGCGCCTTGGGCAACAACCTCTCGGGCACGGCCTTCGGCATGGCCAACGTTTCCTACTCCCTGGGATACGTGGTCGGCCCCCTGGCCGGCGGCATGCTGGCCGAAGTCTGGGGGCTTTTCAGAATCCTGGGCCTGGCCGGCGTCCTGCTGGCCCTGCTGGGGGCCGTCTTCGCGTGGCGCGTGCGGGAGCGGGGCCGGACACGCGCTTCAAGGAGAACGCCGCGGCCTGCGGGAAGGCCGAAAACTATCGCGAGGAGGTAGCCTATTCTTGATCGTAACGACCACTCCCACCATTGAAGGAAGGAGCATCGCGCGCTATCTGGGCATTGTCTCGGGCGAGGCCATCATGGGGGCCGATATCGTGCGCGACCTCTTTGCCAGTATTACCGACATCGTGGGCGGCCGCTCGGGCGCCTACGAGGAGAAACTGGCGCACGCCCGGGAGATAGCCCTTGGCGAAATGGTCGAGGAAGCCCGCCGCCGGGGGGCCAACGCCGTTATTGGCGTGGACCTGGACTACGAGGTCGTGCGCGAAGGAATGTTGATGGTGACGGCCAGCGGGACGGCGGTCGTGGTGGAGTAGCACGGGGAGGAGCCCGACGGCCCTTGGCCCGACGTTACCTGTGGCGGCGCAAGACGGTCCACGAAGCGCCCGTTACCGTAGCCGAGGGCGGCCCGCCCGGTGGGAGGCGCGCACCGGTAACCGTTGAATTGCTGGGCGGCGACGGGTTCGAAATCGCGGTCACCGGCGCCGGGGCCACCGTGGGCCATTACCTGGCGGCCCTGGAAGGCGTGCCGGCCCTGACCGGCTGGTCCGCCGCACCGTGCCGGACCTGCTGCCGGTGCTGCCGCGGGCGCATCCCCCTCACCGTCATGGACCTGAAACCGCTGTTCCGGGCCACGGATGCGGGCCGCGGCGTAAAAGCCCTGCCCGCCTTTCTGGCCCGCCACGCGTGGGTCTCGGTGCGGGGCCGCGCCGTGGACGTTACCTTGCGCACCGACGAGGACGGCTACTGTGTCTTTCTGGACCGCTCCGGCGGTCTCTGCCGTATTTACCCCGCCAGGCCCCTGGTGTGCCGCACCTACTTCTGCCTGCCCCAGGGGCCGGGGGCCCGCAAATTGAGGGCCGCCCTGGTCAACGCCGGGATGGACGAACTGGTGCGCCGCTGGCTGGCAGCCGCGCTGGCCTTACGCATCCCGCCCGTGGTCCACGAGGCCGAGGAGCCCTCCCTGCGGCTCGCGGACTGGCCTCCCACGGTTTTCGGCGGGCGGAGGGACCCGCGGCGGGTGTACCTCAGGGAACTGGTATCTCCGGCGCTGTGGGACCTGCTGTATCGGGGGCACCCGGACGGCACGTGAAGGCCGGCCCGGTGAGGGCGTACCGCCCCCCCCGGCGCCGCGGCAAAGGCCGGCTCCCGGCCCCGCCGCACGGCCGGCGCGGCACGGTCCGGCGGGTCCCGGCCGCGCGCCGCAGGACCCGTGTGCGCCAGGTCCGGGCGGGGGTTACCGGGCCGGGCCCGGACCGACAGGGCCTTGCGGCCCCCGGAAACCACCTGCCGCCACCCCTCCGGGGCCGGGCCAGGGCCCGGTCGGGGGCCGGGGAGGGCGGCGCACACCATTTGGACTACGGAGGCGCTTTCGTGGCGACATTAAACACCGTGCTTTTCGACCTGGACGGCACCCTGGTGGACTCCATTCCCCTGATCTTCCGCACCTACCGGCGCGTTTTTGCGGCCCTGGGCCTGCCCTGGGACCCCGGGGCGTTGGCGGCCCAGATCGGCATACCCCTGAAAGTCATCAGCCGGAAGTTCGCCGGGGAGCGGGCCGAGGAGTTCTACAGCCTGTACCAGAGGTACTACCACGAAGAACACGACCGCCGGACCCGGCTCTTCCCGGGCACTAAGGAGGCGCTTTGGGAACTCAAACGCCACGGCCTGCGCCTGGGCCTCGTGACCTCCAAGACCGCCGCCGTGACGCGGCGCACCCTGGCCTTCACCGGCCTCGAGTCCTTCATGGAGGCCGTGGTCACGGTGGACGACGTGCGGCAGCCGAAGCCGGAGGCCGAGCCGGTGCTGAAGGCCCTGGCGCTGCTGGAAAGCCCGCCCGACCGGGCCCTCTACGTGGGGGACAGCTGCCACGACATGCTGGCCGGGCGGCGGGCCGGGACCGCGGTGGCGGGGGTGACCTGGGGACTGGCCCGCCGGGAAGAACTCCTGGCCTGCGGCGCGGACCTGGTGGTGGACCGCTGGTCCGAACTGCTGGCCTTCGCCCTCGACTCCCGGGGGCGGTGAATCCGTTGCCGGTCGGGTCGGCAGAGCCGTCCGTCGGGGCACCGGAGCGGGCTTCGGCGCAATGGGAGACGGTGCCCCCGGAGCCGTCCCCCCAGGCCCGGACCCGGCCACCCGCGGCGCGGCACGCCCCCCCGGCCCGGTCCGCACGGACCTACGCCTGCCCGGCGCCCCCGGCGGCAGAACTCCGCCGGCCCAGCATCTCTAGGAAGGGCTTCACCAGGTCGATGGGCAGGGGGAAGATGATGATGTTGGCCTTGTCCGTGGCCATTTCCCGCAGGGTCTGGAGGTAGCGCAGCTGCAGGGCCGCCGGCTCGGCGGCGATGATGCGGGCCGCCTCGGCCAGCTTTTCCGCGGCCTGGTACTCGCCGTCGGCGTGGATGATCTTGGCCCGCCGCTCCCGCTCGGCCTCGGCCTGGGCCGCCATGGCGCGCTGCATGCTCTGGGGCAGCTCCACGTCGCGGATCTCCACCAGGCTGACCTTGACCCCCCACGGTTCGGTCCCTTCGTCGATGATGCGCTGCAGCCGCTGGTTGATCTGCTCCCGGTGGGCCAGCAGTTCGTCCAGCTCCGACTGGCCCAGAACGCTGCGCAGGGTGGTCTGGGAGAGCTGCGAGGTAGCCTTGATGTGGTCGAGCACCTTGATGACCGCGTCCCCGGGGTTGACCACCCGGAAGTAGACCACGGCATTGACCTTCACCGTCACGTTGTCCCGCGTAATGGCCTCCTGGGCCGGCACGTCCATGGTCACCACGCGCAAATCCACCTTCTGCATGCGCTCGATGAAGGGGATGAGCAGGAAGAGCCCCGGCCCCCGCACGCCCACAAAGCGGCCCAGGCGGAAGATAACCCCCCGCTCGAACTCCTGCACGACGCGCACCGAAGAGGCCACCAGCACAAACAGGATCATGAGCAACAAAATGGTCAAAAACATTTTCTGTGTCATTCCTCCCCAAAAGTGTAGTAGGGTCTACGGCAACTCGTGGCGCCGCCTCACCGTCAGGCGCAGACCGTCGGCCCCGGTAACCACCACCTCCTCGCCCGCGGGCACGGTGGCTCCGGTCTCCTCGCGGGCCGCCCAGCGCTCGCCCTCCACCAGCACCAGTCCCTCGGGGTCTAGGGCCGTGAGGGTGCGGGCCACCCGGCCGCGGAGCCCCTCGCTGCCCGTTTGAACCCGCCGGCGGTGGGCGCGCACTGCGGCCCCCACCAGGAAGGCGAAAAAGGCACCCAGGGAGACGGCCACCGCGGCGATGAGGCTCAGGCTGACGCGTATGCCCGGCGGCCCCCCGCTGAAGAGCAGCATGGAGCCCAGCACGAAGGCCACCAGACCCCCAGCCCCCAGAAGACCGTGGGTGGTGGCGAAGATCTCGGCCAGGAAGAGCCCGAAGGCCAGCAGCATCAGAAGAAGGCCGCCCCAGTAGGCGTTCAGGGTACCCAGGGCGTAGAGGCCCAGCAGCAGGCTCACGGCCCCGGCCACACCCGGAAAGACGGCGCCGGGGTGGTAAAACTCGGTCATCAGCCCCAGAGCCCCCAGGGTCACCAGCAGGTAGGCCACGTTGGGATTGGTGATGGTGTGGAGGAACTGCTCGGTCCAGGTCATGGGTACCGTGCGGACCTCGGCGCCCGCGGTGCGCAAGGCGTACGTTTGACCCCCGGCCAGAGTCACGGTGCGGCCGTCCAGGCCCTCGAGCAGCGCGGGCAGATCGCCGGCCCGGAGGTCGATGAGCCCCTGCTCCAGGGCCTCGGCGTCGGTGTAGGAGCGGCTCTCCCGCACCGCCGCCTCGGCCAGGGCGGCGTTCCGGCCGCGCATGAGGGCCAGGCTCCGGATCCAGGCCGCCGCGTCCTCGGTAATCTTCCGGGCGTGGGTCTCCGACATTTCCGTTTCTTTTATGGCCACCGGGTGCGCGGCCCCGATGCGGGTGCCGGGCGCCATGGCGGCCACGTGGGCCGCCACCGTAATGAAGGTGCCGGCCGAGGCGGCCCACCCCCCGGAGGGCGCCACGTACACGATCACCGGCACCTGGGCGTTCACGATGCGCGTCACTATCCTCTGGGTGGTGTCGTAGAGCCCGCCCGGCGTGTTGAGCCGGATCACGCAGGGCGCGCCGGCCCTTTCGGCCACGGCCAGGCCGCGCTCCACAAAGCTGGCCACCACTGGCACGATGGGGCCGTCCACGTGCAGCACGTAGATCGAAGGAGAATCCGGCCCGCCGTTCGCCGCCGCCGGCCGGATAACCTGCCCGGGGCTCAATCCTGGGTCGCCGGGCGGGGATTCCCGCCCATCCGCCGGTACCGATAACGGGGTGGCATGCCCGGGGCAAAAATCCCCGTCGTGGCAGGGGACGGCCCCGGCCCGCGGGATAAACATCCACAGTAACAGCACGAAAATACTCAAAGCCCGCCGCATGTTCTCCCCCGCCGTCGGTTTGTGTCTTACGTCCATTATAATAGAAAAAGTGCCGGCGCGCATCCGGTAGTTGTAGGGATCGCCGGGCCGGCGTTGAATAACTAATTTAAGGAGGGAAAGGCGGCCTTGAGGCTGGTGCTGAGCCTGTCCCGGCGCACGGATCCGGCGTGGTACACGGACCACTTCCTCGCGCTGCTCGCCACCCGGTACCCGCCCGCACGGGTGCACACCCTGGTGCTCTGGACCAAACTGCCGCACGTGTTCCTGCAACGCCGGTGGCGGTCCTGCTTAAGGGCCTACGACCAGGTTTACTTCCACGTGACCGTCACCGGCCTGGGCGGGACGGACCTGGAGCCGGGCGTGCCCCCGCCGGAGGCGGCCTTAAAGCACCTGCTGGCCCTGGTGGAGCTGGCCGGACACCCCGCCCGGGTCCGGCTCCGGCCCGACCCCCTGATCAAGGTGGCGCGGCGGGGGGCGGTGATTACCAACGTCCGTGCCGCGCAAGCCATAGTCCGGGCCGGGGCCGGCATGGGCCTCGTCCACTTCAGCACGAGCTTCATGGCCCACTACCCGCGGGTGGTGCGCCGGCTGCGCCGGGCCGGCTACGAGCCCCTGGACTTCGGGCCCGACGAGCGGGAGGAAGCGGTGGCCCGCCTGCGGGCCGCGGCCGGGCCGGGCGCGAAGGTGGACCTGTGCTGCGTACCCGGATTCCCCGTATCGCGCTGCATCGACGGCGAGTTGCTGGCGGAACTCCACCCGCGGGGGGAGAGGTGCCGGAGCGATAAGGCCGCCGGCCAGCGGGAGCACTGCGGCTGCACCCATTCCCTGGACCTGGGGTGGTACGGCCTGTCCTGTCCCTCGGGCTGCCTTTACTGCTACGCCAACCCGCGGGCGGGCGCAAGCCCCGGTCTCCGCAGTCTGCGCGACGTGGCTCCCGCGGGGACCGGTCGGCAGGAGGCGGGGGCGAAACCGTGAGGACGCACTACGACAGGTGGTTTCTGGGCCGGGTGAAGCGCGCCATCGGCGACTACTGCCTGTTCAGCAGGGGCGACCGCGTGGCCGTAGGGGTGTCCGGAGGAAAAGACAGCACCACGCTGCTGCACGCCCTCTCGCTGCTGCACTTTCACTCGTGCTGGGAGTTCGAACTGCAGGCCGTGTTTCTGGACCTGGGCTGGGGACCGGTGGACCTGGCGCCGCTGGAGGAATTCTGCGCCGCGCGCAAGATCCCCCTCCACGTGCGCCGGGTGCCGATAGCCCGCATTCTGGAGGCCAGGGGCGAAGACAACCCCTGCGCCCTGTGCGCCAACCTGCGCCGGGGGGTCCTGCACAACACGGCCAAGGGCCTGGGCTGCAACAAAGTGGCCCTGGGGCACCACCTGGACGACGCCATCGAGACCTTTTTCCTGAACCTCATCTATACGGGGCAACTCAGGGCCTTCAAGCCCAAGATCTACCTGGACCGGGTGGGATTGACGCTGGTGCGGCCCCTCATCTACCTGCCCCAGTCCACCATAGAGGCCGTGGTGCGGCGGGAGGGCCTGCCCGTGGTTCCGAATCCCTGTCCCCACACCGGCCACACCCGGCGCCAGGAAATGAAGGAACTGGTGACCCGGCTGGCGGCGCAGTATCCGGACCTGCGCCGGAAATTCCTGTCGGCCTTCAAGAACGTCTATCCCCAGGACTTCTGGGACCCGGACTATCTCGCGCCCGGATGCTTCAAGAGGCCGGGCGGGAAGGCGGCCGCGGTTGACAATCGCTAGTAATTGTCAACCGCGCCCGGAAGGAGGGGAAGGATGGAGGAAACGCAACGGTTGCTCATGACGGCGCGCAAGGTGGCGGTGCTGACCGGGGCCGGGGTCTCGGCGGAAAGCGGCATCCCCACCTTCCGCGGCCCCGGGGGGCTCTGGCGCAACTTCCGGCCGGAAGAACTGGCCACGCCCGAGGCCTTTGCGCGGGACCCGCGCCTGGTGTGGGAGTGGTACGCCTGGCGCCGGGAAATCATCGCCGCGGCCCGGCCCAACGCCGCGCACCTGGTGCTGGCGCGCATGGAAGAGTTCTACCCGGATTTCACCCTCATAACCCAGAACATCGACGGCCTGCACCAGGCCGCGGGCAGCAAAAACGTGGTGGAACTCCACGGTAACATCTGGCGCGTGCGCTGCCTGCGGGAAGGAAGGATCATGGAGCACCGCGAGGTGCCGCCGGCCCGCATACCGCCGCTCTGCGAGTGCGGCGGCCTGTTGCGGCCGGACGTGGTGTGGTTCGGCGAGGCCCTGCCGGAGGAAGAACTGAGCCGGGCCTTCGCCGCGGCCGAGTCGTGCGAGGTGATGCTGGTGGTGGGCACCTCCGGCGTGGTGCAGCCCGCGGCCTCGCTGCCCTACCTGGTCCGGCGCCGGGGAGGGGCGGTCATAGAGTTCAACACCGAGCGCACCCCCATCTCGCAGATCGCCACCCGCTCCTTCTTCGGGCCGGCGGCCCGGGTGCTCCCCGAGCTGTGGGAAGGAGTGGCGGTGCCGGGGCCCTGAGTTCCTGGGAGGCCGTGGCAAGTGCATCACGACGGAGCACCGGGGCTCCCAGATCGCGGAAATCGGCCCGGTGGACGTCCTGCTGGTGCCCGTGGGAGGCACCTTTACGGTGGGCCCCGCCGAGGCGCGAAAGACGGTGGAGGCCTTAAGGCCGGCGGTGGCCGTCCCCATGCACTACAAAAGGCCTCAGGTGAGCCTGCCCCTGGCCCCGGTGGAGGAATTCACCCGCCAGTTTCAAAAGGCGGCGCACCGCGACTTTCTGGAAGTGGAGGCCGGTTCCCTGCCGCCGCCCACCGAGGTGGTGGTCCTGGCCCTCAAGCCGCCGCACGCAGTTTAGCCAGCCACGTAAAGAGGTCGTTGAGCACGCTGGCGCCCCGCGCAAACACTATGCCGGTCATGAGGTAGCCCACGTAGGGCACCGAGTTTTCAAAGCCGGCCAGCACCAGGAGGTCCGCGCGGGCGGCCCAGGCCACCAGGATACCCAGGGCCAGGGCCACGTAGGTGAAGACGTTGCGGTATTCTTTCTTGAGCCACTGCACAGTGCCTTCGACAAAAAGCGCCAAAAACAGAAGACTTTGAAAGGACAACGCTGCCCGCCCCCCCTTTGTGGCCAGTATATGCGCCAGGAACAAATGCGGTTGACCGGGAGTGGTACGAGCGTGGCGGAATGCGCGCTGATTTACATAACAGCGGAAACCCGGGAGCAGGCCTTCGAGATCGCGCGCACCCTGGTGGCCGAGCGCCTGGTGGCCTGCGCCAACGTGGTGCCCCAGATCTTTTCCTTCTACTGGTGGGAAGGCCGGCTGTGCGAGGAACAGGAGGCCCTGATCGTGGCCAAGACCACGGCCGATAAGTGCGATAAGGTCGTGGCCCGCGTCAGGGAGCTGCACACCTACCAGGTGCCCGCCGTGCTGTGCCTCCCCGTTACCGGGGGCAATCCGGACTTCCTGGCATGGGTGCGCGCCGAAACCCGCACCGGAGGCGGGCCGTAGAAACCTATTCCGAGACCTGGTAGTCGACCTCCACCGTAGTGCCGTCCTCCGGGGTACGCGCCTCGTAGTAGGCCAGGGCCCGCCGGCCCACGGAGCGGGCCACGGCGTAATTGATGCCTCCGGCCAGGGCGATGCCCAGCACCGGTATCAGGCGCGCCAGGGTGGACCGGCCCACGGAGCGGAGGCCCAGGGACCAGAGCACCCGGTGCACCAGATTGGTGAAGGCCTCGTGGGAAAGCCGGGCGACCACGCTCCGGGAAAGGCCGGCCCCCAGGCTGCCCGTGCCGGTGGCCACCATGAAGGCCCACAGGGTCTCCCGGACCAGGGAGGGGCCGGTAAGGGGCCGGCCGTAGACCGCGGCCAGCTCCAGCACCAGCCCGGAGAGGAGGTGGGTGAGCAGGGCCACGTCCACGGCCGCGCCCCCCAGCAGGGCCACCACGGTGCCCGGGCCCGGAACCACGGCCGGCACCGCCGTAAGGGCCCCGGCCAGGGCGCACCACCAGCATTTCTCCGCGATAACGCGCTCGGCGAGTTCCCGGCGGGAGAGGTGGGGCTCGCGGCGGCGCATCCGCGCGACCTTCTGGGCGGCGGCTGCGGTGCGGCGGGGGTCGAAGGGATTAAACACGGCACCCGTGACTCCTTTCACCTCCAGTATAGGCCGAGAAGGGGAAAGGAGCAAGGGCTCCCTTTGCCGGAATCCCTTGCGGCCGGGGCCGCCAAGGCAACCCCCACCGGGGCCGACCGCGACCCGCTGCCCGCCCGGCTCGCGGTCCGGCTGTGCTGCCTGCCTTAACAACCGCCTGCGCTTCGACTTCGAAAGGGAGGATGAGTGACGCGCGCCCTTTGGCGGCGCGGGCCGCCGGTCGGGCGCGGGGTGAGTGTCGTGGAGCGGCTGGTCTACACCGTGGGTACGAGCACCAGGACCATGGAAGAGTTCCTGGCCCTCCTGCAGCGCTACGGGGTCAGGCTGGTGGTGGACGTGCGCCGGTTCCCGGTCAGCCGCCGCTACCCCCACTTCGACCGCGCCGCCCTGGCCGGGTGCTTGCGGGCCGCGGGCATCGACTATTACCATCTGGGGGCGGAGCTGGGTGGCTACCGCACGGGCGGCTACGAGGCCTTCACCGCCACGCCCCTCTTTCGAGCCGGGCTCGAGCGGCTGATAGAGCTGGCCGCGGCCGGCCCGGCGGCCGTCATGTGCAGCGAGCGCTTCCCCTGGAAGTGCCACCGCCGCTTCATCGCGCGGCACCTGGCCCGGGCCGGATGGCGGGTGGTGCACATCCTGGACCCCGGCCGGACGTACGAGGAAAAAGGGGGCCGGCCCGGGGGAGCGAGACGGGCCGCGGCCCGTCTCGCTACACGCCCGCGCGCGGCGCGAAGGTGGCGCAGTCCGTCATTTCGGTGTTGCGCGCGTTGGGCGGCTGGATCTCGATGCTCTCGGCCTTGCACACGTTGCCCGCGTCCCAGTACTCGCAGGTGTTGACCACGCACTTGACCCGCCCGATGGGGTCGTTCAGCTTCTTGACCCGTCCGGCCACGCAGAACCACGCTCCTTCCGAAAATGGTACTTGCTTCTTTATTATGGCCGGAGCGGACGACCACCATACGGGCGCCGGCGTCACCGGCGGGCGAAGCCCGCGGCCCCGTGCGGGCACCCCCTCCGCTCCGCGC
>Ga0272449_1003369_pt1 | contig 13838 bp, 13 predicted proteins | sample YNPCB0241_FD_198679 | JGI IMG/M metagenome (GOLD analysis project Ga0272449, IMG submission 198679) | Hot spring sediment microbial communities from Yellowstone National Park, WY, United States - YNP-CB-024-1 | ecosystem: Environmental > Aquatic > Thermal springs > Hot (42-90C) > Sediment...
GTGGGGGCCATCGGAAGCAGCGTGGCCAGGGCCGCACTGGGGAGGAAGGGGCTTGAGATCGTGGGGGCGGTGGATATATCCAAGGAGAAGGTGGGTAGAGACCTCGGGGAGCTATTGGGCCTCGGAAGGACCCTGGGGGTCACGGTATCCGATAATCCGGAGGACCTGTTCTCCAGTCTCAGGGCGGACGTGGTCTTACACTCGACGTCCTCCTACCTGAGGGATGTGCATCCACAGCTGGAGGCCTGCATCAAGGCGGAGATGAACGTGATCTCAACCTGTGAGGAGCTCTCCTACCCCTACTACAAGTATCCAGAGCTCTCGAGGAGGCTGGATGAGATGGCCAAGGAGTACGGAGTCGCCGTGCTCGGAACAGGCATAAATCCGGGCTACCTGATGGACACGCTGCCCCTCGTCCTCACAGCTCCATGCCTTGAGGTGAGGAGGATAAAGGTGACTAGGGTGATGGACTCCTCGAAGAGGAGGATCCCCTTCCAGAAGAAGATTGGGACAGGTCTAACCCTAGAGGAGTTCAGGAGATTGATAGATGACAAGAAGATAACCGGGCACGTGGGCCTTATCGAGTCTATAGCCATGATCGCCGACGCGCTTGGCTGGAAGCTGGACGAGATCAGGGAGCTCCCCCCGGAGGCGGTGCTGGCAGAGAGGGAGATCGTGACCTCCTACACGACGGTTAAGCCCGGCCAGGTGGCGGGCCTCAGGAGCGTCGCCCACGGGGTTAGGGGAGGGGAGAACCTGATAACGCTCGAGTTCGTATCCCACGCGGATGTGAAGGAGGAGTATGATGCCATATCCATAGAGGGGGTCCCGAATATAAATCAGAAGATAATTGGAGGAGTCCACGGGGATGTGGGAACAGTCGCTATGGTTCTCAACTCCATCCCGAAGGTGCTCAACGCCCAGCCCGGGCTGTGGACCATGAAGGACCTAGCCCTCCCATCGTCAACGCCGGAGGATATGAGGATCTACATCCAGTGGAGAGAGGAGTAGACCATAGAACATAAAAATAGATTCGAAAATACAACCATATTTTTTTAAATGAAATAATATACTCGGATGGCCTAAAAACTCCGAGAACGTTCCGATTTTGATCGTCGAGATGGATCGCTGTTAAGAGGGCTTAAGCAGAGGCCTGAGGCTCAGACACTTCCTCTTTGTGGTGGAGGAGGAAAGGATCTGCTAATCTCATCCATCGAGTGTCAAAATATCTCAGAAGAACCTGCCTCCAGCTATATGCCTTCCAGCGGACTCCCCATATAAGGCCGGAATGCCTATCGGGCTTCCACGGTCCCACGGGTTCATCTGACCATCGATATGAGGCTTGTGGGTTAATCCCCTCACAGGTGCCTCCTCATGAGGCTCACGGCGGCGATCCCCACGAGGGTTGAGGCCGCCAGGAATTGGAACGCCCTCTCTAGAGATGATAGTGAGACCACCAGGCTCGTTGCCAGTAGGCCCAGGGTTCCCCCCAGGGATAGTATGGCCCCCCAGAGGCCTGCCCCGGCCCCCCTCTCCCCCTCTGGGAGGGCCTCCATGATGGCCGCCTGGGATACTGGAAAAACAAGGGAGGCGCCGAGCCCTACAAGGGCCATGAGGAGCGCCAGCTTCCAGGCCTCATCTACCATCGGTAGGGCCCAGAAGCCAACCACGCTGATGGAGAGGCCTGAGATGATCGGGAGGAAACGGCCAACCCTGTCGGAGAGTCTCCCTATGATGGGTAGGGAGAGCCCCATCACGAGGGCGTTGGCCGTTAGGGAGAGCCCTATTATGGCCTCACTGAACCCTAGGCCGTGGGCTAGGAGGGGGAAGAAGGCCGGGATGACCCAGTTGCAGAAGGAGTGGATGAAGGTGGTGATCGACGCCGCCAACACCCTCCTATTCCTCAGGAACCCGGCTAGGAGGGATGGGAGACCCGTGAGGGAGGCCTTGAGGCCCCCCTTCAGGTCTGAGGCGTTGGAGTCGTCCTCCGTGTTGAGCCAGAGCACCGGGACGCTGACGAGGGTGACGGCGGAGGCGAGGATGAAGATGGGCCTATATGTGGGGAAGTGTATGGCGAGGAAACCCCCGACCGAGGGGCCTATGATCGAGCTGACCGCCCAGCCCAGGTGGAACCTCCCCATGGCCTCCCCGACCCTCTCGGGAGGGAAGAGCTTCGAGGCATAGGCCTCCGCGGGCGGATAGTAGAGGGAGATGCCGAGACCGCCTATCATCATCGCGATGAAGGGAAGCACGAGACTGTCACTCGCATAGTAGAGGAGGGGAACTAATGAGAGGAGGGTTAGGCCAATGAGCATGAGGCGCCTCCTGCCGAGCCTATCGCTCACGACCCCGATGGGGACGCGGACCAGGGTCTGGACGATATTTCTAACGTTGTAGATCAGCCCAACTATCGGGGCCGGGATGCCCAAACCGGTGAGGAAGATCGAGAGGAAGGGCTGGGGTATGGTCTCTCCGAAGGTGGAGACGAAGTTGGCGGAGAAGATGGCGAGGAAGGCCTTACGGTTCCTACCCTCCAACCTCGATCCTCCCTCAGAGTTTAATTCGGAAATGGCAGGAGCCACAGATTTAAAGATTATCGTGGACAGAATCCCAGCCCTTGAGATCTACAGTGTCGAGAGGATTTATATTTGGATTCATATTTGAAAATTCCCATCCTACCCTTGAGGGTGAGGAGGACCAAGGATCCGGAGGGATGAGTCAGCTTATCAACCCTGGAGGCATCTTAGAATAGGCCGATACCCTTAAAGCTTGTTCATCGAAGTTCATAGAGGAGAATGTATCCGAGAGAGGGTTATCTCAGGAGCGGGGGCTATAGGCTCCACTACCTCCTATGGGGGGGTAGAGGCCCTAAGGTCGTCCTCCTCCACAGCATGGGGATGGACGCCCACGCCTTCGACCTGCTCTCAGAGGCCCTCAAGGATGAGTACCAACTCCTGGCCTTCGACATCCTCGACCATGGAGACTCGGAGAAGCCGAAGGAGCCCATAGGCCTCCTCGAACACACGGAGGTGATGAGGGGGGGCTATAGGCAGCTGGGGTTCTATCCCAACATACTTGTGGGCCATAGCATAGGGGGGATGATGGGCATGATCCTGGCCGCGGAGCACCCAGATGAGATAAGGGGCCTCGTCCTCGTGGACATAGCCCCCTTCGACCCGTCCAAAAGGCCCCCGAGGCCTCCCCCACCGGAGTCCTTCAGGGATGAGGAGGAGGCGAGGAGCTACCTCATCCAGCGCTATCCGAGGTTCACCCCTGAAGCCCTGGAGAACAGGATGAGATACGCATTCGTTAGGGGGGAGGATGGGAGGCTCAGGCTGAAGGGCACGGGAAACGCCATACGCCCCAGCCTGGCCATAGACCTCTGGCCGTATGTGGAGAGGATAAGGGCGCCAACCCTCCTCGTGATAGGGAGCGAGAGCGACCTCGTCTCCGGGGAGGCAGTGGAGAGGATGAGGAGAGCCATCCCAGGCCTCGAGGTCGCCGTCGTCGAGGGGGCCACCCACATGGTGCCACAGGACAAGCCGGCGGAGTTTGAGCGGTGCATCCGCTCATTCCTAAAAAGATTCCCGGAATACTGAAGGAAGTTGGCGAGTTATGGCTTAACCCACGACACAGCCATCCCCTTCCAAGGAATTAACGCCCGAAGACCCCTTCTCGAAGACTGAAAACTGGAAAGATATATCTGATCCCCGCCTGATTCTATTAGCCTGAGACATGAGCGTGACCCTCTGGGGAATCATCCTGATCTTCCTGGGTTTCATCGCCGCGTTCCTCGGAATAATCATATCCATCATAGGCTCTATGAGGGAGGGGGGAGGTGAGGTTGAGGGGGGCGGCATAATCATGATCGGGCCGATCCCCCTGATATTCGGGAGGGGGTCGAGGTGGATCCTTCCAGCCTTGATCATAGCGATCTTCCTCATCCTCTTCTCCATCATAATCGGCCTGAGGTGAGTGGATGCCTCGGGACAGGGTCAACCTAGGGGTGAGGATCTTCCTATTCGGCTTCATCCTGATGTTCATAGGCATACTGGTAACCATAATCGGCATGATTACCGAGGCGCCAGCAACCCCGGCCTCTTACGGGGGGCTTATCCTGATAGGCCCCATACCCATAATAATAGGGGCCGGACCGGGGGGCCACCTCATCCTGCCCTTCCTGCTCCTCCTATTCATCCTCCTCTTAGCTGCTCTAATCGTCCTCCGTCTCACCTCCGGGCCTAGGGGAGGCACCGGGATCGCCGAGAATTTCAGATGATGGCCCAATATGTACGATGAATTGAGGGCGGTATCGGTTTCTATTTGGCAGGGATTGAGGGCTCGAACTGGCTTTCACGTCTCGCCGAGGCCCATCATGGTCTGATCGTCTGCATGGGCTCCTCTAGGGGCTTCAGGGTTAATCCGGCCTTCTCCAGCGCGGCCTTGACCTCCTCGTCTGATGCCCCTCTCCTTATGTCTATCTTCAGGTTGAGGGGCTTGAGGTGGTTCATGTTGACCCTCCTCCTCCTAACCCCGGTGACCTCCTTTGGCCCAGTGATGAGGGCGAAGTTCTTGTCCAGTATATCCACGATCACGCACCTCCTCCCCCTCTCCCTACCCGTCAGCTTAACGCAGATCCTGCCCGCCTCCATGGCCAACCCCATTCACCTTTTTGAGCAGTATTCATAGACGATGTTTTTAAGGATTCTCGCCGTGCTCTTCACGTCGAAGAGCTCCGTGTTTATGACGATGTCATAGACCGAGGTGTCTAGGATATCTATGCCGTAGTACCTCTTGAAGCGGCTTCTCTCCATCTCCTCCCTCTCGAGCGTCCTCCTCCTCGCCTCCTCTATGGTGATGCCGTCCCGGGCTGCTATCCTCTCCACCCTGGCCTCCAATGGAGAGGTCAGGAGTATCTTTATGTCGGCGTTCTCCGCCATCCAGGCTGATAGGGCTCCATCTATGACAACGCCCCCCTTCCTCGCCTCCTCCTTAGTCATCTCGTCTATGAGCTTGTCTATCTCGGGGTCCTCATCGGCCATCTTGGAGAACTCCTCGAGGCTGACGCCCGCCTCCTCGGCCAGCTTCCTGAACAGGTAGCCGGCTGAGACGTATCTCAGGCCCAGGGAGGCCGCCAGCCTCCTGGCTTGGGTTGACTTCCCCGTCCCGTGGAGGCCCCCGATGGCTATGACGAGGCTTCTCCTCTTAGCCCTCTTCTCCGCCATTCCGCATCCCCCTATGTGGGATCCACCTCGAAGGTCAATCCCAGGATCCTCGAGATGATGATGTTCGTGCATATGGAGCAGATTATGTACCAGTGGGTGACCGTGAGCTCCCTCCCTATGAATGGTGCGCTGAAGGGCATGTAGGCCACAACGCCCCTGAAGAAGTTGACGAGGACCTGCCATATAATTAGGAAGGGTATGATGAATAGGAAGGTTATCTTCATCCTATCCATCATCATCTTCTGCTGGGCCTTAAGCATCTCCTGCTGCTGCTTCTGGGCCTTCGCGATCCTCCTCTGGCTTCCGCTCCTCAGGGCCTCCATGAGCTCCCTCCTCACCTCATGGGACTGGATCGTGAGCCTCCTATACTCTTCCAGGTTCATAACCCTCCTGTTGGCGTAGGCCGTGACAAGGCTGATCGCCGCGGATATGAGGAGGATGAGGAGGGTGGAGACGGGCGGCCTCTGGAGGTACTCCAGGTCCTGGGTTACCAGCTGGCTGAGGGCGGCTTCCAGCAAGGCTCCTCCTAGACGAGATTCATGCGAGTTGTATAAAAAGGATGTGAGGCGGCCTGGTCAAGCGCCGCGGGACTTCCTCAGCATCCTCCAGCTCAGGCACATGGTTCTCGGGTGGGAGGCCCTCACATCATCCAGGCGGCCGACCGAGGTGTTCCTTGGAGATGCCTGGACCTCCTCAGGCTTGGAGTAGGCCAGGCCCGAGATCTCCTCGAAGGCCTCGACCAGCTGGTCGAGGGCCTCCAGGGGCTCCGTCTCGGTGGGCTCTATCATGAGGGCTTCGGGGACTATCAGGGGGAAGTATATGGTCGGGGCGTGGATTCCGCGGTCGAGGAGCCTCTTTGAAATGTGGATCGCCCTCACCCCCGTCTCCTCAGCCATCCTCGAGGCGCTGATGACGAACTCGTGCTTCCTCGGGACCCCCGGGGCATGGGGGAGGGATAAGCCCCTGATATCCTTCAGCCTTTGGGCGAGGTAGTTGGAGTTGAGAACCGCTATCTCGGATGCCTCCCTCAGCCCATCTCCCCCCATGGAGAGCATGTACGAGTAGGCCTTGACGATGGGGGAGATGTTGCCATAATACCCGTGGACCTTGCCGACGGTCTTAGGCCTATCATAGCTGAGCCTGTAGAGACCGTCTCTATAGACCACCGTGGGGACGGGCAGGAAGTCGGATAGGAACCCCTTCACGAGGACCGGCCCGGATCCGGGCCCCCCTCCCCCGTGGGGGGTGGATAGGGTCTTGTGGAGGTTGAGGTGGACTATGTCGAAGCCCATGTCGCCGGGCCTGCACCTCCCCATGAGGGCGTTGAGGTTGGCGCCATCATAGTACATCAGCCCCCCAGCCCCATGGACCATATCCGCTATCTCCGAGATCCTCGACTCGAATATGCCGAGGGTGTTCGGGTTGGTGAGCATGAGGCCGGCCGTCCTCTCACCGACCACGCTCCTCAGGGCTTCGAGGTCTACGCATCCGTCCTCTCCCGATGGGATCTCGATGACCTTGAAGCCGGCCATCGCGGCGCTGGCCGGGTTTGTCCCGTGGGCTGAGTCGGGTATTATCACCTCCCTCCTCCTATCCAGCTCACCCCTGTCGGCGTGGTATGCCCTCATGATCAGGTTCCCCAGAAACTCCCCCTGAGCCCCTGCGGCCGGCTCCAGGGTGCCGTCGTCCATACCCGTGAGCTCCTGGAGCCAGATCTTCATCCTGTATAGGAGTTCCAGGATCCCCTGGACGGTCTCCTCGTCCTGTTCCGGGTGGATCTCCGTCAGGGCCGGGCTGGAGGCGATGACCTCGTTGATCACGGGGTTGTACTTCATCGTGCAGCTTCCCAGGGGATATATGCCGCCCGAGTTTACCCCGTAGTTCATCTGGGAGAGGTGGATATAGTGGCGGAGGACCTCAACCTCCGAGACCTCCGGGAGCCTCGGCGGCTCCTCCCTCAGCATGTTGAGGGGTATGAGGTCCTCGACCTCCCCCACCTCATCCCTGATCTCCGGCTCCACGCTGGGGATGGAGGAGCCGGCCCTCCCCTTCCACCCCATCTCGAATATCAGGGGCTCGTCCCAGTCGGCCTGCCTGAACCTCCTCATCCTCACCCCTCCAGGGCCTCCCTCAGGGCTGAGACTAGGAGATCGATGTCCATCTTGGTGTGCATCTCGGTGACGCAGTAGAGGGAGGTCTCACCGAGCTCGGGGAACTCCTGGACGAGGGGTTTCCCCCCGTGGATCCCCCTCTCAAGGAGCCTCCTGTGAACCTCGGCCGCCGACTTCTCGAGAAGCGAGACCGTGAACTCCTTGAAGTGGTAGCTGCTGAAGAGGGGGGCTCTAACCCCCGGGAGCTCGCATATCCTCCTCATGGCGTAGCGGGCCCTGCTCACAATGACCTCGCAGAGCTCCCTCAGGCCCGTCGGGCCCAGAAGGGAGAGGTAGGCGGCCCCGGCCAGGGCGCAGAGGGCCTCGTTCGTGCAGATGTTCGAGGTGGCCCTCTCCCTCCTGATATGCTGCTCCCTGGCCTGAAGGGCCATGACATATCCCCTCCTAGACCCGTCCAGGGTCTCGGTCAGGCCTATCAGCCTCCCCGGCATCTGCCTGATCATCTGGGGCTCGTCCCTGCATGCGAAGATGCCCAGGAGGGGGCCCCCGTAGTTCATGTGATTTCCCAGCGATTGCCCCTCCCCGATGACTATATCCGCCCCGTATTCTCCCGGCGGCTTCAGGAGGCCCAGAGAGATCGGGTCGACCCCTACTATGAATAGGGCGCCAGAGTCGTGGGCTATCTCCCCGGCGGCCTCGGCCTCCTCCTCCACGAACCCGAGGTAGGAGGGGTTCTCCAGATATATGGCCGCAACCTCGCCGTCGGCCTTCACCGCCAGGTCATCCAGGTCCAGCAGGCCGGTCTCCCGGTCGTACTCCACCCTGCGCACCCTCATGCCCACGGGCTCTATGTATGTCTCCAGCACCCTCAGCCTCCTCGGGCTCATGAGGTGGGGGACCAGGATAGCCTCCCTATGCGTAAGCCTGTTGGCCATCCTGGCCGCCTCCCCGAGGGCTGAGGACCAGTCGTAGAGGGAGGCGCAGGCAACGTCGAGGCCAACGAGCTCGCAGATGAGGCTCTGATACTCGAAGATCGCCTGGAGCATACCCTGGCTGACCTCGGGCTGGTATGGCGTATAGCTTGTCAGGAACTCGGCCCTCCTCACTATCTCGTCTACGACGGCGGGCACATAGTGGGGGTAGACCCCCCCGCCGAGGAAGGGGGGGCACCTGAATTTCCAGTTCCTCTCGAGGAGGGCCGTCACCATCCTCCTGACCTCCTCCTCCGAGTATGGCCCGGGGATCCTCAGCTCCCCCTTGAATCTCAGCTCTTCGGGTATATCGGAGTAAAGCTCGTCTATAGAGCGGATCCCCAGCCTCTCCATCATCCTATCCTTAATCTCCTGGACGGAGTTAGGGATGTAATGCCTGGCCCTACCCAACTCTAGATATCCCTCCCCCCATATCTCGAGGCCTCCCGGACCACCCTTGGACAGGAGGGGGATCACCTCCCCCCATTATTTAAATTTAGGGTCTGCAGCTATACTCTCCCATGGTGTCAGGGATGAGGTGGAAGCCGACCCTCCTCTTGATGTTATTCATCCTGCAGACGGCTCAGGCGGCAGGTTCTCGTGGTGCGGAGCCCTACGTCGAGGTGGATAGAAGGGTGGAGATCATCGGGGCGGGATTATTGGCCATGAACGACACCTTCACCCTGAGGGCCCCCCAGGGCTCTCAGGTCGTATTAGAACGATTCGATATAGGAGGCCTGAGGGGGTTCGAGTTTGAGAGGCGCTCGTTCTCCCTCATGATGGATGGGGAATGGAAACCCCTAGAGTATGAGGAGGATAGGGCCGACCCCATGGCGGATATACGATGGCTTCACCTGAGGCTACCCAGAACCTTCACATTAGAGGGGGAGGGGGGCCTCACCATAAGGGCTTCCTACCTCTCATACGGATGGATCACCTCCTCTGGGAACCTCCACAGCGCTCTCATCCCTGTATACCCGATACTTCCATACAACATCACGGTCTTCAACCTTAATGTGACCCTCCCCAGAGGCTCGAGGCCCCTCGAGGTATCCTCCCCGATACCCCTAACCAACTCCACGGAGGGTGGTGCCTGGGTCCTGAGCTACCATGGGGAGCCCCCGGCCCTCTCGGGGAATGAGACCGCGAGGATCAGCTATCAACCTGCATCGGGTGAAGAGCAGATCGTCGACTATGAGCTTTTCAGGAGCGTCAGGATATCCAGGTGGAGCCTGGAGATCGAGGACAACTACATCATAAACAATAGGGGGCCCGCCCTAAACTACATCAGGATAAGGGTCCCCAAGGAGTCCTCGAACTATAGGGCCAGGGATGCGGCTGGACCCCTCGCCCTCTCATACACGGATAGGGGAGACCACGGGGAGCTCCAGGTCTACCCGAGGATCTCGATAGATGCCGGGGGAAGGATGAGCCTGTGGGTCGAGTACTCCCTCCCATCGGGAGGGTGGATCGAGGGGGGCTGGGAGAGGTACACTCTCAGGTACAGGGGGGATACCCCACCCGGCTATGTGAGGAGGGGGGTGCTGAGGGTCATCCTCCCAGAGGGGGGTGGCCTGATAGAATCTTCCCCAGAGCCTACCTTCGTGAGGCCCGCCCCCACGCTCTCTCAGGAGATCGGCTTCGAGCTTAGGGGCATCATGCCCGGCGAGGGCATCTCGGTCACGATAGAGTATAACTGGCCCATACTCTTCTCGGCCCTGAGGGTGGCACAGTGGCTCGTGATAGCCGCATGTGTGATAATCCCCATATACATCTCTAGGCGGAGGAGGGCCGAGGAGAGGCCGAAGGCGGAGAGGCCCACGGAGCTCGAGAGTTACAAGGGGATCTACCTCGACAGGATCGCCCTCCTCGCAGAGCTCGAGGAGCTCCAGGAGAGGTTCGAGAGGAAGGAGGTGGGAAGGGAGCACTATGAGAGGAGGTTCGGGGAGATAACGAGGAGGCAGGGAGAACTCCTAAGAGAGCTGAGGCGCCTCAGGGCCAGGCTGGAGGAGAGGGAGCCGAGCCTCTCCAAGAAGCTTAAGGCCATAGACGAGGACGAGGAGGAGTTGAGGAGGATAGACTCGGACCTGAGGGCCCTAGAGGCACACCTCAGGGGCAGGAGGATAGGCCGCGAGGAGTTCGAGAGGAGGAGGAGGGAGCTGGTCAGGAGGATAAGGCAGGCGAGGGCTAGGCTCGAGGGGGATGTGGACGCCCTGTAGGCCCCCCGAACCCCTCAAAATGGTTTAATAAACCCTTGAAGTTATAGGAGGAAATCGACTGGACATGAAGAGCATAACGGTTGATCACGACAAGTGCACCCTATGCCAGACATGCATAAGCCTCTGCCCGATGGGAGTATACGAGGTGGTAGAGGGGAAGATCACCCCGATAAACATCGATCTATGCCTGGTATGCAGGGCCTGCGAGGCCGCCTGCCCCGTCGAGGCCATCACGGTCAGGGAGTAAACCCCACATCTAAAACACTCGAGACGGCTCGGCCGCCGTAAACCTATGATGAGTTGATCCAGATGACATGGGGGTGGGGATGGGGGTGGACGCCGTCGACCTCCTAAGGGAGATAGATGATCTCGTGGATGAGATGAGGGGGGATGCGCTATCCCTGCTCAGGAGGCTCATCGGCACTCCAAGCCCGAGCGGCCACGAGGAGGAGGCCGCCATGCTTCTTGAGGGGGAGATGCGGGGCTTCGGCTTCGACGCGGTCAGATCGGATGAGATGAGCAACGTGATGGCGACGATCAGGGGCATAGGTGGGGGTAGAGTCCTCCTCCTAAATGGACACCTGGACCACGTGCCTCCGGGGGGTATGGTGGACCCCTACTCCGGAAAGGTTTTGGACGGTGGACCCTTCGGGGTTGAAGGGGAGGTGATATACGGCCGGGGGGCCTCTGACATGAAGGGGGCCGTGGCCGCGATGGCCATGGCGGGGGCGGTCCTAAAGAGGCTCCCGATAAGGTTGAAGGGCGACTACAGGGTAGCTGCGGTCTCCCAGGAGGAGACCGGTGGAGCTGGGACCCAGATGACCATATGGAGGGGCCACTTCCTAGGGGACCTGGTCGTCGTGGGCGAGGCCACCAACCTAGAACTATCCATAGGCCACAAGGGCAGATACGAGGTCAACATCCACATAAAGGGCAGAAGCAGCCACGCCAGCTCGCCCGATAGGGGGATAAACGCCCTCTATAAGGCGGCGAGCCTGATAGGGAGATTGAGAACAGAGGTTGAGCCCACTCTTCCTGAGCACCCGATCTTCGGGAGGACCACCATGGCCGTGACCAGGCTGGAGGTTAAGCCGAACGTCTCAAACGTGATACCTGACGAGTGCGATATATACATAGACTGCAGGAACGGGCCCGACTATCCGGCTGAGGCCATGAAGAGGGCGCTGGAGGATCTGATATCCAAAATGAGGGGGGAGGACCCGGAGCTCGACGCCCTCGTCATACCGCTAAGCCTTGTCGGAGGCCATAGGGAATTCACGGGGTTCTACACGGACCCGGCGAGATACCCGGTCGTTGAGGAGATAAGGTCGATCATGGCCGAGGCCCTGGGCAGGCAGCCGAGGATCACCACGTGGAGGTTCTCCACGGATGGGAGGTTCTACTCCTGGCTGGGGATACCCGTGGTGGGATTCGGGCCTGGTGAGGAGAGGTTCGCCCACACGGACAGCGACCACGTCAGGGTCCAGGACTACCTAACGTCCATAAAGGCCTATGCCTACCTCGCCTGCAGATTCTGCGGCTACGTCGAGAGATAGTTTGGGGTCGGGAAATCCAAGCTATTTTGACCCGTGGACCTGGCCTTAAGCCGGAAGCATGGAGCGGTAGGGCAAGTGATTTATTATTTTAAAACGTTGGATCCCTCGGGGGGAACCGGCGTGAGTGTTGATGAGGCAATGCGCGAGATAAAGGCTATAGAGAACCTCATCTCGCCTTACGCGTACTACTCATATGACGCCGAGAGGTTGTTGGCGGCGCTCGGAGAATTGAAAGGGGCCTTAAACGCGATGGATAAAGAGAGGATAAGACGTGTTATGGAGGGATTATCTGATATAGAATCAGTGGCTGCTCCTTACAGGGGATACGGCTTCGTCGAGGAAGCACTGGAACACTCCAAGAGATTGCTCGGCATATTAAGAAAAATGGTTGAAGCCTAAAGATAGGGCATTTCATTCCATCACAGAACATACCCTACATATTTTTGACGATCCCCTAGCACGTCCAGTTATGGGCGTACAGGGGCTTTCCGTGGGCGGGATGAGGGTTCCACGGTGATCGGCTGGCTACGAAGCTAGAAAGGGGCTTTCTTTTTAGGTCGCTCAACATATCTTGATGGAAGCCATCCTCGACGATGCCGAGAGGCTCTACTCCCTGGATAAGGGGGGGATCCTGGGGTCTCTCAGCCTATTCCCTCAGGGCCTGAAGGAGGGGGCTGAGGCGGCGGAGGGGCTCGAGGCCCCTATTGAGAGGGGATATAAAGCCCTTGTAGTGGCGGGGATGGGGAGCTCCGCCATAGGGGGCCAGATCCTAGGCGACTGGCTTATGGAAGACTCGCCCATCCCCATCCACGTCTCGAGGGGGCATCGCCTCCCGGGGTTCGTGGATGAGGAGACCCTCCTCATAGCCGTCAGCTATTCAGGAAACACGGAGGAGACCCTGGCAGCCCTTGAGGAGGGGGTGAGGAGGGGGTGCCAGATATTAACCATAACCTCTGGGGGGGCCATGGAGAGGCTCTCGGCCGCCAGGGGGATCCCCACGGTCAAGATCCCCGGGGGCATGCGGCCGAGGGCCTCCTTCCCATGGCAGTTCTCGGCCATGGTTAAACTCGCTGGGAGGATGGGCCTATCCCCGAGCGCGGATGAGGAGCTCGGGGAGGCCCTGAGGGTGGTGGAGGCCCTAAGGGGGGAGCTGATACCCGAGGCCGAGACGGGGGTCAATAGGGCCAAGGAGGTCGCCCTGGCCCTCAGGGGTAAGATCCCCTTCATCTATGGTCCGAGGATGTTCGAGGGGGTCGCATACAGGTTCAGAACGCAGCTCAATGAGAACAGCAAGGTCCCGGCCTCCTCCAACTCGCTCCCCGAGGGCTTCCACAACGAGGTCATGATCCGAGAGGGGTCGGAGGAGCTCAGGGCACCCCTGAGCCTAGTATTGATCAGGGACCCGGGGGGAGAGGGGGGGATTGAGAGGAAGGTGAATGCCTTCAGGAGCCTATTGGGGCAGAGGGTTGGGGGCATCGTCGAGATAGAGGCATCGGGGAGCGGCAGGCTCTCAAGGATCCTCTCGGTCCTATACGTCTGCGACTACGCGTCGGTCTACCTGGGATTCCTCTACGGCCATGACCCGAGCTCAACCGGCTCCATCGATGCTCTTAAGGGTCTGTAGAGCCCGCGCTCATCCCTATAGGCGATGGCTCGGTATTCCTGGGGGTTAGGCCTCCCCGTATCCGAGTTCTAGGGCCCTGATGTTTATCTCTCTCAGGTGGGGGCGCATCAGGGTGTTGACCGCCTCCTTGAG
>Ga0272449_1003371_pt1 | contig 13834 bp, 30 predicted proteins | sample YNPCB0241_FD_198679 | JGI IMG/M metagenome (GOLD analysis project Ga0272449, IMG submission 198679) | Hot spring sediment microbial communities from Yellowstone National Park, WY, United States - YNP-CB-024-1 | ecosystem: Environmental > Aquatic > Thermal springs > Hot (42-90C) > Sediment...
ATATTCCTAAGGTTGGCTGCTTCCTCCAGCAAAATATGTCAGGCGGTTCAGTGGATTACCGATAAGAAACTTATCGAAAAGTCAAAGAAAATTCTTGATGCTATAAGTGAAAGTAAACAAAAATAAATGAAGTTTTTGCCGAAATTTTTGAAAAATATCCGAAATAAAATGAAAGGAGGTAAGCCTTATGAAACTTGATAAAGTAAAAGAGTTAATACAAGTTGTAAAACAGCTTGATGAACTTAAAAGGAAAGAACAAGAATTAAGACAAGAATTATTAACGTTGCTCAGTAGAAATGAAATAATAAGTGTAGATGGTTATACCGTGGAGAAAAAAGTTATTAAAGAAACTATTACGGATCCAGGTGAGTTGGCTAAATGTGGGTTTGATCTTGCGAAAGTTACTGTGACGATTACTAAAATAGATCCGACGCTCGTTAGAACGATTGGTGAGAAAGAAAATAAATTGTATTACAAAGAAATAGAAAGAATCGTTGTGTCGCGAAAAAATAATAATCATTAATGGAGAAAAGTTTGAAATGATAGGCGAGGAAAGTTCTGAATAAAATGGAAGGTAGATTGTGAAACGGTTTGGGTGCCAGGACCTGGTCGCGGGTGGCGGATCGGCGGCTACCGTAATCCGCCATTATCCACTATTACACAGTATTATACGGTATTATCTATTATTATCCGCTACAATCCACTATTATCCGTCACTACACAATATTATCCAACAAAATCCGGTATAATCTACTGTTATACAATACAATCCGACATAGTACGGTACTACACGATAAAACAGGTCAAGGTTATATAATTTACACAAGAAAACGTGCAAAAGAGTCCAAAGGTATTATTCTTATCAGGAACTGACTATCATTTGTTAAATATAATATATAAGGAGATCAGATCAGATCGATAAAAGGAGCAAAGAATGAAGACTCGAATTTTCAGACTAGAACGCAATCATTTCGGATTTCCTTATTATAGAGAGATAGCTTTAGTAGACTATTCTGAGGAACACAAATGGACCGAGGCAGAACGCCGTATTATAGACAGGGTTATTACAGAGCAAGACGGGATCGGTTTAGAATGGGACTGTTTACTAGACTACGCAAAACTAAACCGTATATTTATAGACTGGGGGAGGGTGAGTACATATTTTTACGTTAAAGGGGACAAATGCATATTAGACGAGATGTTACAGATATCGCGAGGTATATTTGACAAATTAGAGGTTCTTAATCCACTTAAGCTGACAGTTATATCGGCGGGGTACAAAAAGATGCCGGATCATCTTAGGAAGAAGATCAGACAAGCAATTTACAGTGTTATAAACGAAGTTTTTGAAAGTTACGGTCAAGAGCGGGAACAAAAAGGTCTGGGCCAAGAACAGGAGCAGGGACAGAAACAAGAACAGGAGCAGGAACAGGAACAAGATCAGAAGAGTTATACTGATCAAAAAGGTTAACAAGAGGTCAGGTAAAATGAAAAAGGAGGTTGATCTGCTTACCAGGTCGGTGTTGTATAAGTCGAAGTATACAACTGTCATATGGACCCCGATGGATGTAGAGATGTAGATAGGTTTATTTATACCATAGATCGTGTTATAGTGAAAACGCCGTTCGAAGACGGGTTCTTTACCATAGTTGTACCGTTGAGAGATTTGTATCTGCATAGTAAAGTTAACCTGCGTAAAGTGTCTAGTCGTATAGAAGAAGCTTTGGTGCCGGTTGTGTTATTGATAAGATCAGGTCTTACTAACAGAAAAAAATTAGTAACAGTAATCAAACAAATTTTGGATCGAATGTGTCAGGATCTAAAGGAGTAAACATAAAATGAAGTTAAAATATGGTAAAGTTGTATGGAAAAATAATGCGGTTTTTGATCGTAATGTGAAAATGTTAGGTATCGATCTTGAGAATTATAAGATGGTTTATCAGTACGGAAATTGTAGACCTGATATATACTTAAATCGGATTACTATATCAAAGTTTAGGGGGGTTTGTCGGAGTTTGTTGTAAAATACAGCGAACGATTTTGTCTAACCTGTGTTTTGGACCGTATCCAGAGTTAAATTACTGCTTAAACGTAAGTTTGATATGTAAGGAGGAAATGAATTATGGATCAAGATAAGTTGAAAATAACTGTGTTCCAGAAAGATAGATATATAGTTACAGATCTGTCTGTAGATTATAAGTTTACGCCGTTGGAATGTAAGTTGATAGATAAGATAGCCGTGTCTAAAGATAATTTGTTACAGTTAGTGTGGGAACGGATTAATTTGTGGTTCTGTCCTGATAATAAATACTTCTATCTGAAAAAAGTTATGTTGGGATCAATAAGTTTCTCTCTTACGTTTAATGGTAAATATACTGACGTTACAACATCGTTTGATAAGTTGTTAGCCGTATCAAACGAAATATTACGTGTTCTGGAAAATAGGTTGGCGTCGGTAGTGTTGTATATGAAAGCAAATGGAACAACGAAGTTGCCTGGAAGTAAGTATAAATGTCATAAAACTATTGTAAAATTGTTGAGAGAGTTGCAGTGGCGGATCGATTCAATTAATAAGAATGTACAACAGTTTTTTAGTCAATAAAAAGGAGGGTAAAAAATTATGAAAGAATTAATAGAAGTTTTAGAAACAATCGCGCAAAAAACAAAGTATAATAATAACAGAATTGTTAAGTTAGAACAGCAAGCACAGAAAATAATTGATAAAATAAGCGAAATGCAACAACAAATAAAAGAGTTGAAAAAATTGATTAATTTGTATCAAAAATCGATCCAAAACGATAAAAAAGAGGAGGATCAGAAATGAAGTATAAAGTGTCGCTGAATATAACAAAAGTTGTAAACGCTAAAGATAAAGAAGATGCTTTGGTTAAGTTTTGGTCGCGGTTTGATTCGTATGATGTTAACTCTTTGCGTCGAGTGTTAGTTAAGAAGACGGTTGTTAGAGAAGTTAAACCTAAACGTGAACCAAAGTTTAAAAGAATTATAATTTGAAAGAGAAAGGAGGTGGAAATAAATGAAACAGAAAGAAATAAAATACAGTCTTGTAGGATATATGTTAGCGGTAGATTGGTTCGGTAATAAATATGGTAAAAAATTATATATCGAAACTAATGAGAAAGGTTTACAAGAGATAAAACAAGATCCGTTGCAAGATTATATCAGTTTCGGTTTTCGGTCTGTTGATTATGTGTTCTTTAAAGTTTATAAATCAGTAATTGTTCGTAAGAAAAATTGCGTTATAACTATTGAATATACAGAACCGGAGGAAATAATCGAAGCTGGTAAATATAATCTGTTACCAGAAGAAGAAGAAAAATGGATTGAACACGATTATGATTACGCAAGGATTACTTATTGAAAAGGAGGCAATATAAAATGATCGTAAAAATATTTCTAGATACAGATACAGGACTTTATTGTTTCCGCAAAGATAGAGGCGTACCGATCAAAATTACAAAACGCGAGTTTAAAAAATGGTCCGCTAAGTTATGTACCGCTCACGTACAAGCCATCCTCAAACGTAAATATAAAGAAGGGTTAAAAGAATTGTTTAAAGATGATTGGACATAATCTAAGAGGTGGACAAAGATATGAAAACGAAACTAATCAAAACAGATTATATACACAATAGATCAATCTGTCCGCGCGGATCCTAAACTCATAGACTAGGTTTATGTGGGAAAATATAAAGATTATGTGAATTTGACTTATATAAGCGCGTATCAAGAACTGTCAGAACGGTTTATTGAAAAATATAAAGGCAGGTTGGATTGGTGTTTGGTAAGTCAGTGTCAAAGACTATCATCAAAATTTGTCTCAAAGTATATAGATAAAATAACAGAAGATATCTTTGATAATCCGTATTATAAAACATCTTCAGATTCAGTTAAACTATCGTTAAAACAGAAATTTAATAAATAAAGGAGGCAAACAAAAATGATCAAACGAACCGTATTTATCATTCTTTTTACCATTCTTTCGGCAACATCTATAGTCTTTTTATTTACCCGCGACAACACCGTTAAAGATCTTGAACAAAGACTTAAACCAATAGAACTTACCATACCCGTACGGTACAAAATTGATATAACCGACATAATAATAATGAAAGAAAATGTTTTGGTAACATGTTATTCAAACAGGCCTCAAGAGACAGATCATACGCCAAACATAACAGCTACTGGTCGATTAGTATATGCCGGATCTTGTGCCGTGTCACAAGATTTGTTCAAAAAAACAATACATCCCGGCGATCTTATTTATATTGTCAAACTTAACAAATGGTTTATTGTGGAAGATACTACTAACGCTAGACACCAAAGACTAGTTGATGTTTTCTATTTCAAAGACGAACCAAAACCGTTTAACGGAGCTATCCGGTCTGATATTTATATTATCAAAAGGAGGTAGAATAGTATGAAAAAAGTAAGAATTACGCCAACCAGTTCCTTGATCGATAAAGAAGTAAAAGCTATCTTCGGGTCAAAACTTCTCAAAACAGAAGATGCGATAGAACAAGATCCCTATCTGTTGGAAGAAATATACGTCAAAGACCGCAACAATGAATGGGTTAAAGTGCCACGAGTTACAACAGTTGAAGATCCAGATCACAAATGGAACGTGTTCTACTTCTATACTGTACCAGGTAAAACAGCTAAATATGTCTTGGACAATCGTGAAGGTAACCCGGTCACCGTGTACTATCCTAGAGGGCTTGCTTTTTTATTACCCCCTCGATAAAGAACTCGAAATAAGGTGTTACCACGAAGATTTATATAACGATACTTTGTTACTAGCTGACCGGTTTGTGAAAATCTTTCCAAATATAAATATTGAACTTTTTCCGATGTGGGATGTCGAGTATTGCGAACGAAAAGAAAGTGAACAAGTCTGTCAAAATCAACTATCCGTACAACAAACACCAAATATAAATTGGGCTATGATTCTCCTTATCTTTACAACCATATCGTTACTGTTAAACATAATCCTTATCATAAAACGTTAGATCAGAGGAAGAAGAACGTGTGTTCGTCATCGGTACGAAAGAACAATTGAAAGAATGGTGGTGAAGTGAGTTGATCTGTTGTGGTGAAATTGGTGATACAAATTGGAACCGTTCAATGAATATACAAGCGGTTATCTTAAACCAAAAGAAATAAAAAAGTTATTAAAAGAACGTCTTGTAAAATAACGGAGGTAAAATATGAAAATAAAATGTAATAATTGTGGTAAGGTTTCTAGTAAAAGTAAGAAACTACTTTGGAACAATATCAGAAGACTAGGTATTGGTAAAGACGATTATCTAAAAATATATCTGTGTAGAAAATGTAGAACGAAATTTACTGGTTCTGGTAATCTCGGTTGAGATAACATAAGTCAGATACCGAACTTACCAGAACAGTTTATAGAAAAATATGGAGATTATGTAAACTAGGATGATATAAGCCGTTATCAAAAATTATCAGAACAGTTTATAGAGAAATATAAAAGGTATGTAATCTAGGATTATATAAGTCAGTATCAAAATTTATCTCCAGAATTCGTCCAAAAACATATAGATAAGATAACAAGTAATATACTTAATAATCCTTATTATAGATCATATCCAGATTCGTTAAAATTATTGTTAAAAGTTAAATTCGATAAGAGATAAAAAAGAGTAAGGATCATACCAAATAGTGTCAGACATACATAACAATATTATTGACAAATACGAAGATAGAGGTAGCTTATTGTAAGGATAGATATTCGACGATGACACAAACAACAATTGTCGACGTTAAGAAATTCTTAGTTTTTGAGCCAGCCTGGTTATGGTTGGTAACATGTGTAACAGATGATGAAACAGCTGAGGTTGTATGGGAACGTCGCGAAGGCAACGAGTATGCGTTGTTATGTGCCAGAATTTGTGTCGGAAAATCAGGAGTAATAGCGGTTGTTCCTGCAATAATATGAAAGGCGATAAACCTAAAGTTGTCGAATGGGACGAAATAAGTCCAGTGAGAGGTGTAGTGAAAGATCCGTTTTGTATTACAATGTATAACAGAACAGATTTAATTGAGTTTAGTGATTTAGTACTTAGTAAATTATCACCGGCAATATTGATGGCTAAAGTGTCCAGGCTAGAATCGCCTGTTAAGCAGATTATGATCGAAGTTTTGAATAACGTTGTTAAGAAGACAAGGAGAAAGCCGTGGAAATAGAAGTGACTCGTTATACAGATAAATATTTATCGAAAAACACTGTAACTGAAGATGAGTTTTTAGTTCTTACACCGTTTCAGTTGTGGACGGCAAAATGTATATCAGATGATAAAAATGTCGAAATATTGTGGGAATGCCATGGTAATAAAGAATATAAATTATGGTCAATTGGAATTCGGGCCCCGAGCGAAAGAAATCAGATGTTAGTGGTTACTTCGGTGATAGATAACGGTGAAAAAATTTGGCATAAAGCGGAAAGAAATGTTATAGTCGTAAAATATGATAGAGAGAGTGTCGTTAAGTTCAGTAAAGCAATATTAGAAGTGTTACCGTCGGTTCTTTTGATGATGAAATTTACCGATAACGCGGAAATAATTCAAAATACTATTCTCAAAATTATAGAAGATCTATTAAAAAGAAAGGGTTAAAAAATGAAACAATTACATATATGCAAAATGTGCGGTAAGACGTTTATCGGTCCCAAAGGGCGTAAAACGTGTTCTAAACAATGTCAATACAGATGGGTAAGCAAAATGCTTATCGAGAAATGGCAAAAATGTCCTTGGGGCCACAAATCTAAATTTATTAAACGGAAACATAGGAAAGGACCGAGGGTCAATATAAATAAATTATTGTATCAAATTCCCCTAAGATGAAATATGTAATTCAGATATATATCCCTTTAAAACGTAAATGTAATAATATTAAACAAATTATCAGCGAAATCAAACAAGTTACTGGTTATATAGTTGAATACTACGGTTACGGACTTGATACGTTCGACACTCAAATTACTGTGAATGATGAGCAAACAGCTCATCAGCTTAAGCAAGTATTAACAGATATTCTCAGCAAATACGGAGGTGAAGTTTTCATTTTTAAGGCCGATTAATAAGTTCGTTAAGTTCTCTATTTACTAGTCGCGGTACATAACCCGTTTAAATTATTAGATTATTAGAAAGGAGCTCGGTTGTATGAATATAATCTATATAACACACTGCAGTGCAAAAAAGAACAATATAGATAAAGGTACTCCTGATCAACTGTACTCAAGTATTAAAATAACAAAATTTATAAGTCGGTGTAAACAATTAGGTGTCAATTGGGCAATCTTTTCTGATAAATACGGATTAGTTTTTCCGGATCAAGTTATAGAAAACTACGAAAAACATCCTTCTAAAGTAACTGACGACGAGTTCGAAAAATTAGTCGAAGACGCTTTCAACAAATTAAAAAAATACGACGTTGTATATTTTTATTTCAATCCGGGCAGGTTTCATAAGTTATACCGTAAGTTGATAAATGAGCTGATAAGTAAAGGTATTAACGTTAAAGAAATAACCCATCTTAAGCAAATCAATAACGAGGAGGAATTGTTATGAAAATTTCCGTGGGCGTATACTGCGCTCCATACGGTACTTATTCTTACTCTCCAGTTATCGAAGTACCCATAGATTATAAATTTACTGAGTTAGAACTCTTTTTAGCAGATAAAATTATTGTTTTCGATGATTTTGAAAAAATAGGTTTCGAATGGAACAGGTCACATCCAGCAGATACTTTTAACAAATATAACTTAGTTTTTATCCGTATTCTATCTCACAGAATGGCGAGCCCCACGTTAACTATTTCCGTCGATGAAATTTTGACTACAACGAACAAGATCGTAGATAAATTATCGTCTATCTTACTACTTTTAAAGAGAACGGATTCTCTGGATCAATCAATTCTTAAAAATTTGAAAAACGAGATTATTAAAACTATTGTTAGTATTAAACATAATATTCGATTATAAAATGAAGACGTTTTAAAAATCGAAGATTTTTTGTTTCGTATTTACTACTTTTTGGTATGATCTTATTTATATTATATAGAGAGGGAACGATCAAAATATGAATACAGATCCTGTAAAAGTAAAAATCGTTAAAAGATCGCTTTTTAAAGACATTATTAGTTTATTTGACAAAGATAAATTTAACAGCGATACGTTTTATAAAACGATAGCTATCGTTCTTAAAGACGCTAAATATTCAGATTTAACTGATAATTTTATTTACGAGTTCTTTTATAACGTTAGGAATAAGAAAATTAAAGATCCGCGTCAAATTCTTACATATTGGAAAAAATGGAAATTATTTAAAACGCTCGACATTTAAGTTATAATTTTATAAAATCTTAACAAAGGAGGTAAAACAAAATGAAAGTGAAATGCACAAAATGCGGAAGAATAGTTCAAAGAACAAAAGAAGCAATACAGAAAGCTGCTCAAAAAGCAGGTAAATCTGTCGAAGACTACGTCAAAACATATTTATGTTCTGAATGCAGAAAGAAATAGATAAGCGAAGAAACCGCTTCCTTGTTAGGGAAGTGCGTATTCTTAAGGAGTACCAAAAATGGACAGACTAAGAATTATAGCTTTAGCTATATTGGTTTACCTCGCTTTAGCATATTTATTATGTTTCTTAGACGCAGTATTTTTCACTTGTCAAGTAATTTCATCAAATCTATAGGGGGTAAAACAAAATGAAAGTGAAATGTACAAAATGCGGTAAAGTAGTACAAAGAACAAAAGAAGCAATACAAAAAGCCGCCGCAAAAGCAGGTTATGCATCTTTAGAAAGTTATCTGAAAGATTATATTTGCGGAGAATGTAGGGGCGAGCCCGTCCCATCTAAATCTAAAAATGATAAACGAATACAATTTGATAAAGTTAAAACTCGTTCATTCGAAGACGATATTGAGCAAGGTAAAGATAGAGAGGAAGAAGAAGAGGAAGAAGAAATAGACCAAAGTTTTGAGATTGAAGACGAAATTGAAGAAGATACGTCTGAGATAGATGAACTTGAGGAGGAACTCGACCGGTTAATAGATGAGGAAGATGAAGAAGAAGAAGTCGAATTATAAAAATCGTAAGAAAATGATAATAATGAGATGCAGTCATTGCGGTAGAGTTTGCAAAGAAACAGGTTTTACATATTTTCTGATGAAAGGATTGCAAATTCCCAGGTCAGAGTTTATCTGCAGAGATTGTCAAAAAGAGATCAAAGATACTTTACTTAGCGAAAAATTTCTAGAAAGGATCAAAAAAATAGTCACGTTATGAAAATAGTAATAAAAATATTTTACGTAATTTTAGGGCTTTCCTTAGCTTTAATTTGGCTTTTCGTTGTAATGTATCTATTTAAATCTCCACCATGGAGGTGATTGAATGACTGAACAAGTATATTTAGGATCAAAACACAAACCATTATTAGACCCACCTAACGTTCTAGAATTTCAAAGATCTGAATATGAAAAGTTCCTCCAAAAAGATGTTCCTCCCGATAAAAGAGAAGATGTTGGTTTACATTACGTTCTTAAAGAAATATTCGGGTTAGCCGATACGTTTGACGTTATTGTTGAGAAAATGCCTGACGATAATATTATACGCGAGTTGTCAAATTTAACCGGTAAATCGCCATATGATATCAAGATCGCTGCTATGGGTAAAATGCCTATCAAACGCATGGTAAAAGACTGTTCTTTATTTAAAAATTTAGACGGAGCTAATCTGACTTTTGTACCATCGGGATTACGTACGACTGAGAACAATACTACCGTCATACTTCAATATAAAGACTACGAGTTAGAAGGCCCAGATTACGTCGAAGATGACGATAACCTTTTCTACCTAACTCAAAAGATAGGTCTAGAAAGACCAAGAGAATCCCCAAGGTTTAAAAATGTAACTTACGCCTACAAGTTATACGTCAGATTTAGAGTAATTATTCTGTTCCAAGATAAAGATCCGTTAATTGCGGAAGACACGGTTTTCTTAACTGATATTCCGGCAATGACTAAAGATTGTACTTTCATCATAAACGGATCACCGAGAGCAATTGTTAGCGTAATTAATAGATTCGTAGGCGTATCCTTCCGAGAAGATAAAACAAAAGATCGTACTAATTCAGGTAGACGTGCTTTTATAGCAACTATCGATTCCGACGAAGTATTTAATCATAAAACAATTACATTCGCTCTTAGTAAAGACGATGTACTTAATGTTGTGATGGGTAAATTTAAAATTCCGGCTTACGTGTTTATACGAGCTTTAGGTGTAAACGATGATCTTATATCTAACTTATATGATCAGGATCTCGATCTCTTTCCTGATTTTGGCAAGAATATATCTTTTGAAGATGCTTTGATAGATCTTGCTCGTAAGATGTTGAATATAAGATTTTTAAACATTGAAACCGCATCTCAAATATATCCTACATTATTCAGTTTCAGATTAGGTCCTGTAGGAAGATTGATTACTAATAGACGACTCGAAAATATATATGTTAATAGTGGGCTAAATCTTCCTACGGATAATTACCTTACAGTACCTGATATATTAATGACAATTAGATATTTGATAGGATTATGCAATAGTCAGGTTGGTTATATCGACGACGATACTTTAAGTTTCCGACGTAGATACGTAAAAACTGTAAGATCGTTACTTGAAGAGATTTTCTTATTAGGTCTTGATAAACTGGCAAAGATAACAATCGCTAAGATTAGAAATACTTTATTAGGCAGAAAGGAGGTCGTAAATGGATAAGAAAGAGTTTGACATGTTTATTGATAAAGTTATAAAGTATTTCGGTAAAAAGTATTCTTATCTTGATCCTGTAGGCGATGTTGAACAATGCGTAATCGACGCCGTATGCGACTCAATACCTAAACTCGATTTTAGTCAACCATATAATTCACTGCTATCGTTCATAGAAGGGCGCATTAAATATTACTTGATCAATATGTGTAACGAACACAAAAAACATAATCGTATTATTGAAAGATATACTCAAGAATTCGTTTACAGACAGAGAGAATTAGATTATTGTCTATATATTCTTCTCGATATGGTGAAAGAGTTATGTAAATACGATATCATTTCAGTGTTAATAGGAACTGAAACAGCTAAACAGTGCGCGGCCAGGCATGGCATATCTGTAGATACAGTAAGGTACCACGTTAAGAAAGTAAAGAAGTTTCTAAGAAGTCAATTAACATAAAGGAGGTGATATAATGAACCAAGTAGTTACTAAAATAAACGAAAAAATTAACAATCTGTTAAAAGAACAAGAACAACTTGTGAAAGAGTACAACACGTATTCATCGCGCATGCAAGAGATTTTGACGAGACTTGCTCAAATACAAGGCGCTTTAGACGAACTTAGAAATTTATCTAACGAAGTATCTAATACAGAAAAAACAGAACAAGGATCTAATATTACAATATGAAAATTATATTACAATGTAACAGATGTAAAAAACTGTACGCGATTAAACAATATAAATGGGAAAAACTATTAGAAAAATGGGGTACGATAGACCACACTATCCAAAATTATATATGCAAAAAATGTGAGTTGTCAGTTACCGTACCCGACTACAAAGAGAAACCATCGCAAGAAGAAATTGAACTTTTAAGTCAAACGATAGACGGGCGTCCGTTTAACCCGGACGCGGTTATATCGTTCATAAAGAAAGTAGGAATTTTGCGAAAATTATGGAACTACTCGAAAGTTTTTGTTGTCGACGAAAAGAAACTTAAAGAACATTATAAAATGTGGGTTGAGCAACAACAAGAAAAAGAACGAGGAAGTCAAAAATGAACTATTTAGAAACATTAGTTAAAATCTTTACAACACCTATAACATTCGCTATAGAATACAAATGGTTATTAGAGTTTACTTTTGTATACAGTCTCGGGTTATCGATAATCTTTTGTTTGATAGATTCCCTGTATCTTATAACTGAGAAGTTGATCAAAGACCGGCCTAAAGACCAATCTTTAAAATTCCCGATAGAAGATGTTGAACAAGCTGTTTTTTGTCTTGTAAAAAGTTACCGTACAATTTTAAGATTTAATACTCACAGTAATTTGATTATCGTTACTAGGCCGGACGATCGTGATAGATTGATCGTAGATTTTTATTCCGACTTTTTAGATGCGATGCGGAACGGATCTGCCCGAGAAATTCACAGGGCGTTATTGGAACTTATGTCGGCTAAATGGTTCATTCCCATAAAAGGTGATATAGGATATATCCGTCTATTTATACCGTCTCTGTTTAAAGGATATATACAGTTAGATACAGCCGCGTCATTACTCGATATAATCCGCGGTTATAAAGATGATTATATCAAAATAATGAAATTTTTAGAATCTATAGACGATATAATGATGAGAGATTTTGTGAAATCAATGCATCTCATCTATATGAATAGAGGTATTTGTCGTTCCAGCGAATTTCAAGATAACGCGATAGCAACTATCGCAAAATTTCTTATCGATTATTTAGATAAAATCGTCGTAAATGATATTAAGAAACTTAACGCTGATGATATAATCAATTTAGCTAAAGTTGGCGCGCAGTTCTCAAATTTACGTTTTGCCGCTTCTTCATATATAGATAAAGACGAGATGATGAAAATTCCGGTAATCTTATCGCAAGTCTTTCCTGATAATAGAATCGATAGAACAGCTGGGTTTTTGAAAGATCAATCTTTCATAGAATCAATCAAAAAAACATTGCTTGATAAGGTAAACGAGCATAAATCAGCTTTACAAGTCCTTACAGGATATAATACTTATAACGTGAGTAAGATCACGTTACCTCATATATTAGTTGCAAATTGGGGATCTAATAGCTGGGCGTACGTTCCAAGTAATTACGAACATAAAATTCTTCGTAAAGAGGAGGTGGTTTAATATGTCAGGAGAAGAACACCCTCTCTTGATATTCGTACTTCTATTAGCTTTAACTATTAATGTTTATATAGGTATCAATTTAGGCTTACTTATACACGACCTATTTTTAAAGCTTATTAAGAAAGATCCGTACAAAATGCCAAGTTTCATTATCAAATTGTTAGTTACTTTAGGGTTAGGTGCATTTACAATCGTTTCGACGACGAAGTCAATTGTGAATACGATAAGAGGCAAACATTCGTAAGAGAGGAGGCTCTAATGAATAAAAATTTGAAAGAAACAGATGAGGTTAATGTTACTGCTAAAGTAAAACTAGTCGGGCCTATCGCTAAGTACTATAAATTTCTGAAAGAGATGGCGGATCAATCAGGGTACCATGATATCGATAAATTTATAATAGAATCAGGTATTCTCGACGTAATGAGATCAATATGGACAATGTTATTATCAAGTATTATTTCAGAAGAAGTTAAAAATTATGAAAATAGTTGTAACACCGGTCGTATCAAGAATAGTGGACACTAAAGGGTTAACTCCAGAAATTATCGATGAGATAGATTCCGAATGTTCTTTTTACTGTGAAGGATCATTTTTTACGCCACAATTTCAATATGCTTTATGGGACGGAATGCGCCGATTATTTTCCAAGAAAACACTGTCTTTCGGTACCGGTTTATTAGACAGAATATTGTCTATAACTAACAAATATAACGTGCCGGTAGAAATCGAAAAAAGGTGCCCGCCCGTTAAAAATATAGATACGGGATCTTTTAAACTTACTTTATATGACTACCAAAAAGAAGCTTTATCGCGTATGCTTGAACACGAACGAGGAGTCATAAAACTACCTACGGGAGCAGGTAAA
>Ga0272449_1003373_pt1 | contig 13823 bp, 11 predicted proteins | sample YNPCB0241_FD_198679 | JGI IMG/M metagenome (GOLD analysis project Ga0272449, IMG submission 198679) | Hot spring sediment microbial communities from Yellowstone National Park, WY, United States - YNP-CB-024-1 | ecosystem: Environmental > Aquatic > Thermal springs > Hot (42-90C) > Sediment...
GAGCGGGAACGTGGTTTTCGCCACTTCGGTATCCCCCATCACCGATTTTCTACCTTTGTCGGGGCAAAGGAGCATCCCCATATCCCGTCTTGAAATTCGGGCGGATTCCGGGACTTGGGTCCGTTTTGTAGGGGTGGGGCAGTTGGTAGGGGTGATAAACTACGGCGACCCGACGGGGGCCCCAGCTGGCGTCAGCTATTCCTTTGCTCTGCGTTTGACGCCCCCCGCCGACACCCCGCCCGGCAACTATCGGGCTTCTCTATCCTTTGTGACTTACCAGAGATGAGAGGGCGTGCGGGCTCATGTGATGCAAGGGGGGGTGGGGATTCCCACTTCCCCCTTGCCCCCCTTTCATTTTTGCTGTATTTTACTAACTGTGAGCCCGCCGCAAGGCGGGCGTTTCTCTTAGTAGAGCGGAAATTCTGAATTTCTTCAGAGCGTCGGTCGAGAGCTGGGGGGTTGTGTAGAAAGGGGGTGGTGCACAAGGAAGGAACGGGGTTGTAGATGTACGGTGGCTTAGCGGAAAGAAGGAGCGGAAAGAAGGAGCGGAAAGAAGGGAAAGACGAAGAAAGGACAAGGAGAGTAAACAGGTAGAGGCGTCGGAGGTGTAAAAAGTATGGGAAAAAAGAGAATCAGGACCATGCTGGTGGCTATGGGAGTGGTTGCCCTGATGGTGATGGGGTCTGCGATGGCCTTTGCGGCTGGCCCTGATCCTAACCAGGGGTCGAACTGGGTGGACCAGACCGAGGTAAGTGCTGAGATTAGGGCGTCTCTTATCACCCGGCTTGAGGCAAGCGAGACTTTCGGCAACATCCCGGCGGGTGTCGTTTCCACCCTGGCTGATAACTCTGTTCAGGGCCCCGGCGTGCAGGATGGCGCTGGTGTTTTGCAGCAGACCCAGGGAATCGACTACAACGTGAGCGGCAACGTAGAATTCGACACCAAGGTCTACGCTAATGATGACTTCCAGGGCCAGAATGATACCATTCCTGTGGCCGGTCGTCTTGCGATTCAGAAGCTGATAGGTGCCCCCAGCTATGTGACCTACCAGGGTACGGGGAGCGATAATGCCATCCAGGTCCTCGACAACGAGGATCCTAGGGAAGCTGGGGATGCCGGACTTACCTACAGCTTCGGCCTTCGTCTGGATGTCCCCGATGACACCCTTCCCGGGACTTACCAGACGACCCTGACCTTTGTGACTTATCAGTCGTAGTTCGCTAGGCTCATTGATTCGCCCCGTAGCTCATAGGGTCCCCGGGGGATTCCCCGGGGACCCAGAGCGGGGGTTGGGGGGTTAAAAAGGGAATGGGGGGTCCCATTTCAGAGTTGTTGTGGTAGTGTTCATTTTTACCCCCCCATATCAGGGCCCCAATACCCCTTGGGGTATTGGGGTTCCTTTTCGCGGTTTTTTGGGGGGTGGGTCACTTGGTTTTTGTCGCCTTAGATGTTTTGGCGGCTTTTGGCGGCCAAAACATCTTTGGTTTTCTGGAATCCCGGAGCATCTATCACTACTGTTCTGCCATTTCGGTTCTGTAACACTATGACGTTTTCGAATTCGTCGCGAAATTCCTGAGAATGTGAGAGCAAGAAGATTTTACGGAATTGTGTTTGGAGCAAGGCTAGCAGTTGCAAGAAGGTCCTTTTGCCTTCCGAATCAAGGTTTTCGGTGGCTTCGTCTATCACAAGGGTGGACACTGACGCTCCCTTTTGGTGACGTACCAATTTGGCTAGGGCCAAGTGGATAGCTAGGTCAATCCAACTCTGCTCGCCACCTGAGAAGCTACGGTAGTCGGCTTCCCTTCCCCTTAGTCGTGGTATGATTTCTAACCGTTCATTACCTTCTTCCTTTTTGGCTACGTATTTTAGCCGTACGCTCAGCCCTAGGGGTCGATTTAGGTCTAAGAATTCGTTGGCTGTCCTCTCTATTTCTGCTAGCGCTCCTTGGATGACTATTTGTGGGATTCCATTCTTGCCCACTGCCCTTTCCAGGATGCCTAGTCTGTTTGCTCGCTTATATAGTTCCCGGGATTCCGTTGCTACACGGCGTAGTTCTTCTCTTCTTTTCTCTTCCTCTTCTAAAGTTTTCAACAGTTCTTTTTTCCTCTCCAGAAGATTGTCTTTTTGGGTCCGTAGGTGTCGTAGCTTTTCTTCCAGCTGGGATACCTCCAACTTTGTGGCGTCCCCTTCTTTTTGGGTCCCGTACTTTTGGATTTCATGCAAGGACTTTTCCAGTGTTTTAGCTTCTTCTTCCAGGCTTTTTTGTTGCTTTGCTATCTGTTCAGCCTCCTTTGTCAGAATTGCTATTTCGTTTGTTGTTGCGGAAAGACCCTGTAGGGTGTTGATGATTTGGGTAAGATGCTTCTTCGTTCTCGTGGTTTTTTCCATCATTTTTTCCATCATTCGTTCCAGCTCTGGGATTTCTGGGCCTTTCGTGGGGAATAGCCTGGCTAGTGCGTTGGTCAGTGCTGTTATTTGCTTTCTTTCTTCTGTTAGTAGTTGTTCTGCTTTTTCGTCGGGAATTATCTGACCACAATAAGGGCACTCTTTCTTGGTGGTTGCCATCAGGGCTTTTTCCCGTTCCTTCGCTCTCTTTAGCTCTTCCACTAGGGCTCTTGCTTCCAGTAGTGCATTTTCTTGGTCGACAGTATGGTCTTTGATTTTCAGCAATTTATTCAGCAAGGGGGGCAAAGTGTTTTGGTCAATGGCGGTGATTTTGCCCCGGGTAAGGCGAAAGACCATCTCCGAAGCCTTGCTTATTTCTGCTTGTAGGACTCCAAGTCTTTCCTCTGTTTTCTCCTTTTCTTCTTGCAGCTCCTTTATTTTTTGGGCTATTGTGGTTAAGTGAGTTTGGATTTGTTGCGCTTTCGTAACTTGCTCACGTAGGCTTACTATTTCTTCTTCCGTCTTTTTCAGATCGGCCAGCGTTTCCTCTAATGCTTTTAGCTCTTCAGCTATCATTCTTGGGGATACTCTTTTCGATTTCAGAAAGGCCAATAACTTCCTTCTAGCTTCGTATTCTTCTTCCGTTTTACGCTTGGCTTCCCTGATTTTCTTTTCCCATTGCTCGAAGATCTCTAGTTCCAGTAGCTCATACAGGGCCCGAGCTCGCTCTGTGGGGGTCATATGGCAAAACCTACCCCGTCCGCCTTGCTCGATGACCATGGAAGAGAGAAGTAGCTGGGGGGACATACCCGTGATTCTCTCTTGGACCAGCTTATTGACTTCGCTACTCCCTCTTGCTACGCAAACGTACTTGCCATCTTTGTTGATTTCGGCGGTTGCTTCACCCCTTTTCCCGGCAGTCCGAGTGATGCGAAACGTTTCTCCCCGGGGGGTGCACAGAGTTAATTGCACCTTTCCTGTTTTGGGGGTTGGTCTTCCGTTTCGCTCTTCATGTGGGGGGACACGTCGCACGATTTCTTCCAGCTTACTTCCCCCACGCGTCTTTCCGTAGAGGGCGAAAAGCAGGGAATCGACTACCAAGGATGATTTCCCCGCTCCGTTAGGACCTTCTATCCTGTAGATGCCAGGGTAAGGGAAGCTCACTTCCGTCCGCTCGTGGCTGAATAGATTCTCGATGTAAATTTTGACCACGTCCATTTCCTTCTCCTAAGTCCTCATGGGCATCAGCAAGTAGACGGATTCGGACTCGCTGTTGCTCGTGGCGGGTTGTATGGCTAGTGGGCCAAGGGGGTTTTCTCCTAACCGTAGGGTTACTTTTTCGGTGCCTTCTTTTCGAGTGAGGTTTTCCACCCCCTTCAAGGCCTTAATTGCGAGTTGGGGGTTTACGTGGACGGTGTAGTTTGGCGTTTCCCCCGGGATCGTTACTTCCAGGGATTCGTTGCCCGCTATTCCCCGTTCCCCCGCCGTGCTGAGCATCAGCGTCGGGGGGGTGTCATCGAAGCGGATAGCGATGGGGGCTCCGCCCCCGATCTTTTCTAGTCGTTCCAGGCAGTTCTTCAAGGTTTCCAACTGGACGGTTGCTTCATAGCGATAATTGGGGGGGACGTAGTCCAGATAATTCTTTGGGGGTTGTCCGATGTCCACGGCGGGGCACTTCACCGTTATCTTCAGCCTCTTCTTGCCCTTTGGGGGCTTTGTGGTCATGGTAAGGGACAAGATGGAGCAGACTCTTTCTGTTGCTTCCGTCGACGACGTCGACGAAGAAACTATTTGCCCTTCTATCACCGTTTCTATGGGGGGGGCAGAGGAAGGTGGTAGCTCTTCTAGGGATTCATCTTCTTCATAGGTGTCGTAGTGCTCTATCTCCTGCTCCAACTTTTCGATTACTTCTCGCTCCTGTTGCTCTTGCTGTGTCGTACTTAATGCGCTCAGGATTTTCTGCCCGTGGCTGATCACTGTGGCTGCGTAGTAGGGGATATAGACCCAATAGGGGGGGTTGGTTTCGTTCCCTTGTATCTCGGTGGCGGGGAAGCTACTAGCTGCCAGTCGATAGCGGTGCACCCCAGCTATCACTACGGCTTCGCTGCCCGGGGGCCGAAAGATGGTTAGCGCTGACAGCAGGGGGGTTGATAACGTAATAGTGTTCTCGGGTGGCTCTAGGGCAGACAGGGCAGCACGTATAGCCCAATAGTGCTCTGGGCGGCTAAAAACAAGTTTTATCTGGGGGTTTTCTGGGGTGTGTATTTGGGGGAAGCTGGCTTGCAAGCGTGGGATTCGGTATTCTGCTTTTTTGCTTTCCTCAGTTGCAGTTATCTTCAGCTCGTCTTCCCCTAGGATCAGCTCAACTGCGTCTGCGTGCAATTTGGCTATCAGGGGGATGGTCGAAAGGGGGAGCAGTAGTTGTTGTTCTGTGTCGTTGTCGTTCTGGAATTCGATGGGGTGGATTTCCCATTCGTAGATTACTTGGTGGTCGGTGACTTCCAGGGTCAAGTCACTTTTGTTCCTGCAGCGCAGACGTACTATGCTTTCGGGGCCTATTCGGGTAGAGTGTACTAAGGCTTTGCCTATCGTTAGTCCCCCCAAGAGTTCTTTTCTGTCCACCACGAAAGTTGACTTATTCATTGTTCCCCCCCTTTTCTCCATTTTCCCTTTCTTCCTTCTTTCTCCTTCTGGAGTTGGGGCTACTGTATACCACTTCCCTGAATAGCTTGATTAGTGCTTCCAGCTCTTCCGGGGATGCGTTTGGGGCGTAGTTTGGTAAGTGGGCTTGAAGCAAGTCTTCAGGGTTACCCCCCCACAGCCCTAATGTCTTGGGGGGGGTCGCTTCTTTCGTATCCCCCCCTTGTCCCGTCGGCGGGGGGGCAGAATTGTTGCTGGCTACAATTACCCCCCCTAATGTTTTCTGAGCTGTTTGGATTAGCTCTTCGATTTCCTCTTCGCCACCCCATTCCAGGGGGAAGGAAATCCTCAGATTGGTTCGTTGGGCCCGTTCTGGAGAGAGTGAATGTAGCCACCTTAGGGCTTGTTCTACTTGCTCCTTATGGTCAATTTGGATTTCCCTGTATAGCGTGGCTTTGCTGCTATGTCTTCTTTTCCATCGCCAGCCCTGTGGGGTTTTTTCCACCACCCAGTACCCGGCTCCGCAATCCCCCCAGCGTAAGTTTTCCAGCGCCCCGCAGTAAGCTACATTCCCCCACTTCTGGGGAAAGTGGATGTGCCCCAGGAAGAAAATATCGCATCCTACGTTTTCCACTTCTTCCACTTTTACTTTTTCCTCATAGGGCATGGGGATGACCAGCCCCTTACCACAACGCGCCCCATCTATTGTTAGGTGCCCTATTCCCACTACTACTGGGCGCTTTTGTTTCGGTTTTAGTTGTGCTCGCAGTAAGGATCTGCCTTCGTCCAGTAGTTCGTGCTGGGGTCGGTTGGGGTGATAGGGTATGGCCAGGACTAGGAGCGATTCCCCTTTTGGGGTCTGTAAGGGGATAACTGCTGGCTCTTCCACTACCAGGTGAGAGTAACGCAAGCGTAGGGCTTGCAGTGCCCCTAAAGGGGGAATGGCTTCGTCGCCCTTAGGGCGGTGGTTCCCTTCGACCCAGACAGATGGTATTTCTCTCCTTTCCATCTCCATCATCAGGGCCAGTGTTTCTTTCAGGGCCTCGTACTCTATTACTGGCCCTGACCCCCTTGTCAGGTCACCGCAAAAAAGGACTATGTCAGGGGGGGTGGGGCCAGTGATTTCTCTCAGGATGTCACCGACCCCCCCTGAGCTTGTCGGGAGGTGTGCATCTGCGAAAGCTAAAATCCTCATTATTTCTCTCTTTCTCCTTCTAGACCTAGGTCTAGGTCCAGGTCTAGGTCTAGGTCTAGGTCCACAGTGGGCTCTTCTTCTACTGCTTCCACTGCTTCCACTGCTTCCACTGCTTCTACTGCTTCTACTTCTTCTACTTCTTCTACTGCTTCTATTGCTGGCGCTGGCATCATTCCTGCTTTGATACTTTTTATCAATTCTTGGAGTTCTTCCACTATCTTTTTTGGCAGCACTTCATGTTTTTCGAGGGTGGGCACGAAGTACCTGTCTCTTTGGGTGCTACCAAAAATGGTCACGACTTGGTAGGGCTCCAGGCCTTCCTGCTGGATTAACTGAGACAGGTACCGGCAGGCGGGGGTTACTTTCGTTTTAAAGAGCTGAAGTTGCCAGACGGGGGATGAATCGTCGACTTTCGTCTTAAGGTAAAGCTCCAGCCCAAGCATACACTCTGGGACTGGAGCTCCGTCCGTGCCATATGGGCATCCTCCTTGGCATTCCACCCCGTAGATCGATCTTTTCCCGTCTAGGGATTTGCATATAGGGGGTGCGATGGGGCCGCCCGGGCGGTATTCATCTCTAAAGTACACTCGTACTGGGTGCCCGAACAGGATAATCCCCCGGAAGGTTTTTACTTCTATTTCCTTTTCCTGCCCGGGGGCCGTAAAACGATATACGCCCCGATCCCCTAGGTGTTTTATCCTGGGGGTTCCCATCCCCCCACCCACACCCAGGATTTCCAGCCCTTCGATGCCCTTGATCTTTTCCATTTTTCTTCCTCCTTCCTTTTCTACTTCCCCCCACCCAGCTATTTCCCAGAGCCCCGGGGGGCGTAGGTTCTCTGGGCCTTGCAACCCTACTTATACCTGATGAGGGTGACAATCGCTGAATTTAGTATGTGACATGCGGTGTCCCTGGACCTGGGATCAGTTGGTCAAGTCGACATAGGTGGCGTGGGGCTCGGGTTGGTGTGACCTGAGACACGCTGGACAGATCCCTGTAACCAGATTGGTCATAGGGGTGGGGCGGGTGCACAGAGAGCAGGGGCTGTAGATGGTGCCGTCGCTACCCCGGTAGAACGTGGGGGGGCGTTGCCCCCCTAGCTGGATTTTGGTTGTGTTCCGACTGTTGTCTCTCCATAGCCGGAGAAAGGTTATTTGGTACTTTCTCAGTTCCGTCAGGTAGGCTTCTTTCCATAGCCTTACTAGCTCTGTGATAGGGCATTTCTCGCAGAAATCGTGTTGGCAATCTAGGCAGTGTTTTCTCAGCATGTAATACTCTTCCAGAAAATGAAAATGCGTTTGTTTCATTTCCCCACCTTTTTCATTTCTGGTTTGGGTGTTGTACTTGTACTATTATAGTTCCAAGGCGAAGAGAGAAAGGAGGCAAGTATGGGGGGACACTGTAGACACCGTCGTTCTGTGAAGTTTCTTAGTTTCGTGTTTGTTTTCTCCTTTTTCGTTTTCTTTTTCTCTCTCTCTTCTTCGGCTCTTTCTCTAGGGGTTTCACCGCCTTCCCTGAGTTTCGAGGAAGCTTCCCCCGGAGAGAAGGAAGTAACGGTCTTCAACCCTTCCGACAAGCCCGTGCTGGTGACCAGCCGGGTAGTTGATTTTCGGAAGGACGAGAAGGGGAAGTTACAGGATCTTTGGCCAGTTGAAGAGAGCGAAACAGCCTTGGGGAGCAGTTATTACCTTGCTTCCCGCTGGGTGACCGTGGACCCCGCTGAATTCGTACTGTATCCACAAGACCAAAAGAAAGTGAGGGTAATTGTCAATATGCCCCCCCAGGGGCGCATGGAACCCGGGGAAAAGTATTTCGGGGTCCTTTTTGTGGGTAGTCCCCAAGGGACTGGGGGCATGGTTCAATTTCAGGACTCTATTCTCTGTCAGGCTTTTGTCTCGGTATCGGGCGAAAGGCGGGTGGCATTTGAGATCGAACGCCCCCGGGTCCCTAAGTTGGTCTTCGGCAACAGGGTTGATTATTCGGTCCGAATCAAGAATACGGGTAATACCCATCTGGACTTCCGCGACCTTTTTTTACTCTTCTGTGCTGGCGACAAAGAAGTTGCGCGGGAAAACCTTGGGACCCCCTTACTCTTGCCTGTAGTGCCGGGCCTGAATGAAATCGACTTCCGCGAAATCGATGGCACGGTTCGGCTTCCCAATTGGCCCCGTCGCTACAAGGTGAAGGCTCAAGCCGGTTACCCCTTGCAGGCTACTAGTGAGGAAGTTGTCATATGGATCATCCCCTGGTGGCTTGTGGGGGTGGTCGGTGGGCTGATCGTTGTTCTTTTCGCTTTCCTTTCTCTCTGGTTCCGGGGGAAGAGAAGGAAGGGTAAGGGCGATGCGGAGCCCGATGGATCGTCGAGCGAGAAAGGGGAAGGGAAGTGAGAGGGGAAGAAAAGAGTAGGTTCCGTTTCCTTTTTCCTTCTCTCTTCTTTCTTCTTGTTTTGCTCTTTCTTCTGCTCTCTTCCCTTTCACCCTTAGGGATGGTCGTGGGGGAAAGGGGAAATGAACAGGGGAACCAAACCAAAATCACGGTGGAAGTCGTTCCCCAAGCCCCGGGGCAAGTCCCCCAGGAACCCCCCCCGGTGGTGATTCCCCCGCCCCCTGGTCCACCGCCCCCTGGGGAAGGCAGGACGGGTTTGGATTTGGTGGTGGTCCCGGGGCCCCAAGGGCCTAGCGCTCCCACCATAGCGGTAGACTGCTACGGTTGGGCTACTTCCCCCACCACAGGGGTGGTCGAAGGGCAAGTGGACCAACCCGCTGATTGTTTGCTGCACTTTGGCGAAAGCCCCGACTTACTGGATCGCCGTTTTGGCCCTACGCCCACCGCCGAAGGTAGCAATTCGGTGCGCTGGGATGTGGACGGCCTGACGCCGGACACTGAGTATTGGTTCCGTGTCGAAGGGCATTCTAAAGTACACCAAGGGTTGGTGGGGTGGTCCCCTGTGCGTAGTTTTCGCACCCCCCCAGTGCCCGAAGATGGGGTAGCGGGGCTAGTGGTTGTCCCCCCCAAGCCCAAAAAGAATGTTGCCCCTGTGGTCCTGACAGTGAGCTTACCTTTATTCACCTTCTTCCTTCTCCTTTTGGCCTGGAAGTTCCTCACCACCTACGTGGTGATGCCGGAAGAAGGGATAGTGTGGTTCCGGGCTGGCGTTTTCCCCGGGGTTGGTGTTCTGACTATCTCAGCTGACGGCATTCCCCATGCTACCGCCCCCCCACCGAGCACCCTACCCCTTACCCCTAACGCTACCCCTTCCCCGGCGGAAGGCGGTACACCTACCCCTTCCCCTTCCGCGCCCCCTGAATCCGAAGGGCCCGATTTCTTCGAGTTGGGGAAATGGCTTCCTACAGGGGTTCCCCTGTGCTGTGGGTTTTCCCCCACTCTGAAGTGGCCCGCTGACGTGGGCACGATGACTGAGCTGGGCATCTCAGCCCCCCCCTGGGAAGGGGAAGAAGGGGTTGTCCCCGCTGACCGTCCCGGCTTTCTTGTATGTTTCTCGCAGGAACCCCTACGTCCTTTGCGGGCTATGGTGGAAGGTGGGGTCGTGGTGCCCCGGGGGGCTAGGGTCCTGAAGTTGCGCCGTAAGTGGGGTTTCGTGCTACGTTCTCTGTTTCCAAAGAGGGGGGGAGCGGGGAACGGTGGGCGGTCCCGTTCCCCCTACTATTGGGTGTTTGTGCCTATAGCGGAGAAGTGAGGTTGGGGTTGTATGGGGGGGAAGAATTGCTGGCAGTCTTGCGAGAAATGTTCTTGGCGGGATCTGTGCGGCGGGGAATGCAACGCCGCTTGTTTTGAGGCTTTTTGGGTGCGGGGTGAGCCACCCCAAGACGGTTCCCCCTTCCCCCTTTACCCCCATTTCGGCTTCTGTCGGGGGGAAGATGGCGTAGGAATCCCCGGGTACTGTAAGTGCTGTCTGGTGATGTGTCCCCGTCGCTTCGATTTCCCGGAGCGGGTGGAAAGGGTGGGGGGATTGGACTTTTCCCCCCGTCCCGGGGACACCCCCCTGGACATGGACCCCCAAGGGGTGCTGGATACCCTACCCGACATTCTGTTGCGGGTCAAAAAGCGGGCCTTGAGCTATGCGGGGTTGGAGCTGGGGGAAGTAGGGGGGTGGGTAACCCTTCCCCTGTATGAGCTAGTGGGAAGAAGGGGGAAGCCCTGTGGGATCTACACCCGATGGGGGTCCATACAGGGGGGTCTGGGGTTGGAAGCGGGGACTAAGGTGTTGCTGTCGGGGTTTTGCCACGACGACGTGTTGGAGCAGTTTTGGAGTCGTCTTGTGCAAGATCCCCACGGGGTTTTGAGGGAATTATCCGCTCTGGGGGTGACCGCTTGCGTCGTCCCTTTCTTTTCCATTTTGATCGACGCCCCCCGGGCTGAGCACTTGTACAACTACCGTCGCTGGACTTGGTTCGCCGAAAGGTGTGTGGAAGTGGGGATGCCCGTCGTCCCTTTGCTGACTTGGTTTTTACCCCGGGACGCTGAGCGGCTATTGGAATGGGTCGATTTTCACCGTCCCCCGTGGTTGGCGGTGAACTATCAGGTGCATGGGGATTTGGCCCGGGGTAAAAGGCTGGCCCGCACCGTTTGGATCCTTTCGCGCTTGGGATACACGCCCAATTTGATAATCACAGGTTGGACCTACGGTTCCCCCGCCCTGGTCGCCGAGCTATTTGGGCTTTTGGATGGGGTGGTGGGGCGTGTGGTGCTGGTGGACAACTCTTCTGCCAGCGCTTGGGAAAATTATCAGGCGTTGCGGTTCGTGGAAAATGGGGAAAGGGGGGGGAAGCTCATGAGGCAGAAGATAGGGGAGACGCCCCGCACTCTAGACGTGCTCCGGGCCAACATGGCGGCGGTTCGGGCCGCTGTGTCCCGGGGACTGTCTTGGGAATCCCCCCCCCGACTTATTTGATTTGGGTGATATGGAGTGATGAGTGATGGAGTATAAGAACTTCGTCATCGGTTTTATAGGGGTGCTGGTCTTGGTTTTGTTGGTGTGGTTGTTTTTTCGCCCCACCCCCCCTTCTCCCACCCCCTTGGAAGCTGAGGAAGGGGGGGGAGCGGGGTCTTTGACCACTACCCCCGCTGGCCTAGCCTACAGAGATATGGCAGTTGCCGTAGCGACGGCTTTGGCGAAACTGCTCTATGAGCCCCCGCCCCCCGAAGAACTGGAAAGGGCGTTTCAGGCCCCCCCTTTGGCTGGGGCTCTTTCGACGGGGGTCCAAGCTCAGGTCAGGGAATTGGTCCGCTCCCGTCAGGAGATGGTTGGCGACCAGCAGGGGACGGGGGACGAGCCAGCCCTGAAGGTCTTGGGGGAACCCCGCGTGGATGTGGGGGATGTGGGCTTGGAAGGGGGAAGGGGAAAGGTCGCGGTCATGGTGCCCCTGGCTTGCGCTCCCCGGGCGGGGATTTCCTGCTTTTTTGCTTGGGGGGAAGTGGAATTGGTTGTTTCCCCATCCCCTTCCGGGGGGGGATGTCTGGTGGATTCCTTCCGTTCCCAGCTGGTCGTGGACCAGCTAAGCGACCCCCTGGCCGCTCTGCGTTCCGATACGGGGGTGGGGGAAGGGCTAGCTTATAGCTGGTTCTTCTGGGGGCCGTCAAGGAAAGAGAAGATCGTTGAAGGGCTTTCCAGGGGGGTGTTGTCAGGGGGTGGGGTTAAGCTTCTCAGAGGAAGGATTGAAGGTATCGTGTCTTGGGATTCCATCGCCTACATGCCTGAAGTTTTGGTGGTGGAAGAGAAGGTAGATGGGGGGATGAAGGTGATGGCTGACGGAACCCGCTGGTGGTGGGACGGTTCCCAATTCCTAAGCCGCCGCGAGCGGGTGGTGTTCCTTGTATCCCCCGGAAGGGAGCTCCTTTCTGTCGACTTTCGTTAGTGGGTACGTATAAGGGGGTCCGTCATGCGTCGAAAAGTTTCTGCCCACCCCAAAGGTGCCCTGAGAGAACGTTTCTTGTCCTTCTCTTCCTTTGTAGCTAGGGTCTTCTTCGGCCCCCCTGCGGGGGAAGTGTTGCGGGAGCAAGATGCTCAGTGGAAGGGCATCCCCGGGGGAAGGGTGGAAAGGCGCCGGGTGCGCAAGGCTACTTTGGCGACGGTGCGGGAACGGTTCCTTCGTCGTCGGCGTCTTTTCTTTTCCATCTTCTTTTGGGCCATCTTCCTGCTCTTAGTGCTTTTCGCTTTCCTCTCCTTTTGGTCACTGCTGGTCACCCCCCTTATCGCAGAGAATTGGCCCCTCAGATTGGTTTTCCTAATAGGGAGCGTGCTGGCTATCTTTGTCCTTTGGTCTTGGATTCGCAGGGTGGCCGGGATTTTTGTGGGGGGAGTTGAGGAAGGGAAGCATGGAAAACGTCGGGGTGAACGGTAAGGAAGAAATTGAGCTGTTTTTGGCGGTCCGCAGGGGGTTGCGGGCTCGAAAGGTCTTGGAGCAACTGGATGGGCGGGGATATTCCCTTCCCGATTCCCTTCGGCGCTATTGGTCTGAGATGGTGCGGGCGGGGGAAAGGGCGGAAGAAGAATTGCTGAGGAGGAATATGCCCCTAGTCTACAAGATGATCCTAGATCGTGCACCTTGGTTGGCCGGAAACCCCCACGATTATGCGGAATATGTGCAGGAAGGGGCGCTCGGTTTGCTCTGGGCCATACGCCTTTTCGATCCCAGCCGGGGGTACCGCTTTTCCACCTTCGCCTACGCTTGGATTCGGATCTGCATCCGGCGGGTTTTCCGGGGGGGAGCGTTCTTGAACCAGAAGTTTCTGCGGAAGGAAGTTGTCGAATTCTTGAGCTTGGTTGATTCAGGACTGGAAGTAGAAGAGGCAAGGCTCCGCGTGGGCCTGTCACGGGAAGCGGCCATGGAAGCCTATAGGGCCTTGCGGGGGACCGTCAGTCTCAATTCCGCCCTGTATGCGGAGGAAGATACGGGGAAAGAGCTACAGGATGTCCTTTCTGCCGAAGATGGAGAAGGAAGCGCAATGGAGCTGGAAGAAAGGGTGGAAAGGATAGGGGATCTTCAGTTGCTGAGCTGGCTACTGGAGAATTCAGGGCTTACCCCTAGGGAGAAACGGGTAGTGGTGGAGTTTATAAAGTCGGGCTCTTCCCCCAATCTTAGGGTAGTGAGTGAGAAATTAGGCGTAGGGGTGGAAAGGGCACGACAATTACTAAGGAGCGCTATCCAGAAGATGCGGTCCTGCTATCTGGATAGCCGGGAAGAGTTGGAATTTGGGGTTTCGAGACTTAGGGAAGGGGGGGGTGAAGCAAATGGCTTTTGATGGGGGATCTGAAGCGAAGAAAGTTGCCAAGCAAGCGGGGTTCTTGACCCGGGAAGCCCGTAAGGTGGGGGACGATTTGCAGTACCGCTTGGTCTTACTCGAAACTGTGGGGAATGATGCTCCCCCTGAGGAGACCAGGGGGCACATGGAAATGCTCAGCGCGTTGGCCGGGCGGTTACGGGAATTGCTGGGCAAATTGGAGGACTTAGGGGAAGGGGTAGACGAAGGGCTGAAGGGGGTATTGCGCAGAGCTGAAGCTGTCTTGGCCGATTCTTCCCCTAACCCTTCCCCGGGGAAGGGTGAAAGTGGGTTGGGATTTGATGGGGGAATCAGGGCGAAA
>Ga0272449_1003374_pt1 | contig 13820 bp, 10 predicted proteins | sample YNPCB0241_FD_198679 | JGI IMG/M metagenome (GOLD analysis project Ga0272449, IMG submission 198679) | Hot spring sediment microbial communities from Yellowstone National Park, WY, United States - YNP-CB-024-1 | ecosystem: Environmental > Aquatic > Thermal springs > Hot (42-90C) > Sediment...
TTCTTTAATAACTTCTTTAATTTTAGGATTAACAAACCTAATATGGTCGCAATCAACAAATTCTGAAGTTTATACTTTAAATATGTTTCTGCTAACTTTAAATTTTTCAATTCTTATTAAATTTGGTCTTACAAAAAATTTAAAATTTTTAAAACTTTTTTCTTTTCTTTATGGCTTAAACATTGTTGCGCATCAATCTTCTTTAGTTTTCAGTCCAATATTTATTTTATGGATATTATTGAACAAGCCTGATATAATAAAGAATTTAAGAATTTTAACAATAATGTTTTTATTATTTTTATTAGGTCTTTCAGTATATTTTTATATGCCAATTCGCTCATTTGCGAATCCTGCTATTGATTGGGGCGAAACTTCAAATTTAAAAAATTTTTTCTATCATATATTAAGAAAACAGTATGGAAAACTTGTTTCAGAATCCCAAACAGAAACGATATTACAGGCTAAAAGAAATTTATTAAATTTTTTAAAACAACTTTTCGTTATATTAAAAATAACTTATCAAAATCTTTCACTGCCTGTTACTATTTTAATTTTACCAGCGTTCTATGAATTGTTCAAGAAAAAAAGAAAATTATTTTTATTTTTAATTGCCTCTATTATTTTTTATACTCTCACAACAACATATATTACCAATTTTAAAATTTCAAAATTAAGTATTTATGTAAATCAAGTATTTTACATTCCTGTTATTCTGTTATTTATTTTTATTCTCCCTTTTGGTATAATTTATATAATATCAAAAAGTTCTATTTCAAATTTGAAATATTTTTTTATTTTACCAATTTTATTATTTTTAATCAATTTTCATTTAAATGATAAGAGCAAAAATTATATAATAAGTGAGTATACAAAGAACATATTAAAGACAGTAACGAAAGATAGTTTTCTTTTTGTAATGGGGGACAACACAACTTTTCCGCTTGCTTATTATTTATATGTTAAAAAATTAAGGCCCGACATTATCCCTGTAGAAGAATACGGATTTATATTTCAAGAAATATTCAAATACGCTAAAATTAAATTGCCTGTTCCAAATGATTTAAAAAAGAGAATAAGAGATAAAATTGAAGATATTCTTTTAGAAAAAGCAACAAATGAAATATTTTACACTTATGAAGTTCAGAAAAAACTTCAAGATAATAAAAAAATTGTTCCATACGGAATAATTTATAAATTAATAAAATCCGAGACTGAAAAAAGAATTGATAATTATACTTTCTTTTCTTATGATTTTACATCAATGGATGATAAAAAAATTTATCAAGATTTAATGGACAGGGATATGGCATCAATAGTTTATTATCATATTGGTGAATATTTAAATAGCATTGGTGAAACTATTTTAGCGAGCAAATATTCGTTAAAATCAAAATTTGTTAGTGGAACAGAATATGCCAAGCAGCGAATTCATTATAATCTTGCTATGGATTACAAAAATAAAGGCGAGTATGAGAAAGCAATAAAAGAATTATTGGAAGCAATAGAAATTGACCCTAAATATTCAAGGGCATATTCACTTCTTGGAAATATTTATAGTGATTTAGGGAAACCTTATCAGGCGATTGAAGCTTTTAAAAAAGCAATTGAAAATGACCCTCAAAATTCAAAAAGTTATAATAACCTTGGTGTTGAATTGTATAAAATTGGAAAAAAAATTGAAGCTTTTGAAAGTTTTAAAAAAGCAATTGAATTAGATTCTAATAATTACGAAGCATACAATAATATTGCTGTAATACTTGAAGATTTCAAAAAATATAATGAAGCGGTTCAGATGTATAAAAAAGCGATTTCACTTAATCCAAATTACAAGGATGCTTATTACAATTTAGGCACTTTATATTTAAATGCAAATTATCTTGATGAATCATTAAAGCTTCTTAACGAAGCTATAAGGATATATCCACAATATGCTGATGCCTATTATAATATTGGTATTCTTTTTCAGAAAAAAAGAGAATATGATAAAGCAATTCCATACTTTGAAAAAGCATCTTTTTACAAGAAAAATTTTGCTGAATCTTATTTTAATATAGGTGTTTGTTATCTTTGGTTAAAAAATTATAATCAGGCGGAAATTTATTTTAAAAAATCTATTGAGATTAAACCAGATTACTATCTTGCTTATAAACATTTAGGAAATACTTATTATTATCTTAATAATTTATCCAAAGCTTACAAAGAATGGGAAAAGGCTTTTAAACTTAATCCTGCTGACAAGGAACTTGAGAATAATCTTAATGTTTTAAAATCTCAGGGAATCCAATGAAAAAATTTTTTAAATATTTAATTGAATATTTTTTTCTTTTTTATTTAGTCAATTTTTTCAGGCTATTTCCATTAAAAATTGGTTTAAAAATTGCTTCTTTTTTAGGAAGTATAATTTTTTATTTAGACAAAACACACAGATTGCGTGCTATAAATAATTTGAAATTAGCATTTCCTGAAAAGGGTAATTATGAAATTTTAAAAATTTGTAAAAATGTATTTATAAATTTAGCCAAAAACTTTTTTGAATTTATAAAATTGCCTGATTTAGACAAAGATTACTTTAAAAAAAATTTTAGAATAATTGGAGAAGAAAATTTAAAGAGGGCGCTTCAAAAAAAGAAGGGAATAGTAGCAGTAACTTCGCATCTTGGGAATTGGGAACTTTTAGGAGCATTAGTTGTAAAAATGGGTTATAAATTAGTTGCAGTTTATCATCCTATGAAAAATCCGTTTTCCGACAGGTTTATAAATAGAATTAGGAGAAAAGCAGGAATTGAACTTATATCTATGAAAGATTCTTTAAGAGGAGGTTTAAAAGCATTAAAAGAGAATAAGTTACTTGGTTTAATCTCAGACCAGGATGCTGGTTCAAATGGAATTTTTATTAAATTTTTTGGGAAAGAAGCATCAACTTTTAAAGGTCCTGCTATATTCGCTATTAAAACAAAAGCACCAATGATTCTTTTTAATCTTATAAGGGAAAAAGACGATAAACATACATTGTATATATCAGAAGAATTTCAAATTAAAGATGATATATATTTAACAACTGAATTATGGTCAAATGAAGTTGAAAAATGGATAATAAAATATCCTGAACAATGGTTTTGGGTTCATAGAAGATGGCATACAAAGAAAAAATACTAATTATAAGATTCTCATCCTTGGGCGATGTCATACTTGTTCATCCTGTTATAAAAAAATTGTCAAACTCAAATTACATAGTTCACCTTTTAACTTTAAAAGAATATTCTGAAATATTTAAATTCAATCCTTTTTTAAATAAAATAATTACATTTGACAAAAAAAATGAAACTTTATTTCAATTGATAAAGAAAATAAAGCAGGAAAATTATTATAAAATAATTGACCTCCAAAAAAATTTAAGAAGCATCTTAATTAAATTCTTCTTTTTAAAAAAAATTATTTCATATAAAAAATATAAATTCAGAAGATTTCTGCTCGTATTCTTTAAAATTAATCTATTAAAAAAAAATTATGTTATAAAAAATTATCTTGAAACTTTAAAAAAATTAAAAATTAAAATTACAGAAAAAGATTTTAATTACGAAGTATTTTCACTTAAAAAATATTTAATTAAAACTAAAAATAAAATTATAGCGATTGCACCTTATGCGAAATGGCAAACAAAAATATGGCCCTATTTTGATAAATTAGTTGAGGTTCTATCCAAAAAATATCTAATTGTAATTTTAGGTTCAAAAGAAGATAAAGAAAGAAAAATTTTTAAATTTGAAAATAATAAAAATGTGCTTGACCTGACAGGCAAAGTATCAATTTTAGAAACAGCTGGTATTTTAAAACAGAGTAATCTGCTTGTAACAAATGACAGCGGAATTATGCATTTAGGTTTTGGTTGCTCTATTCCAATTTTAATTATTTTAGGTAGCACTACAAAAGAATTTGGTTTTATACCAAAAGGCAAAAATATTTTTATAATTGAAAATAAAAATTTAAAATGCAGACCCTGTGATTATCACGGAAAAAATAAATGCCCAAAATCTCATTTTAAATGTATGAAAGATATTAAATTAAATTTTGTTCTAAAAAAAATTGAAAAAATATTAAAATGAAAAATATACTAATTTTAATAAATGTTAGATGGTGGAATGCTACTGCTTTTTATGCTATTAACACAGCGAGGTTATTACAAAATAATAATTATAATGTTTATGTAGGAAGTAAAAAAAATTCGCCACCTTATTTAAAAGCTGTTGAATATAATTTAAAAACAATTGATTTAAACTTTGAGTCATTTAATTTATTCAGACTCATAAAAAATTTTAAGCGTGCTTTAAAATTTATAAAAGAAAATAAGATTGAAATAATCAATGCCCATCGTTCCGAAGACCATACCTTCTCTGCCCTTTTAAAAATTTTTACAAAAGTAAAATTCATTCTAACGAGAGGTGATAGAAGGAAAATAAAAAATAATATTTTCTCAAAACTAATTTATTCTCTCGCTGATAAAATAATTTTAACTTCTAAATCTATATATAGAATTAATGAAAAATTTCTTAAACCTTTTAAAAATAAAATTGAAATAATTTACGGCTCAGCAGATGAAGAGCATTTTAAAGTAATTTCAAATAAAAATAAAACAGCGAAAAAATATAGAATTAATTTAAAAAATAAAATTGTAGGAATGATTGGCAGATTTGATTATGTTAAAGACCAATATACTTTTGTTAAAGCAGCAGGAATTGTTGCTCAAAAATATAAAAATATTCAATTTATACTTGCAGGCAAAGAAGAACATATAAAATTTTCTGAAATTTTAGAACTTTCAAAAATTTATAAAATAGAAAATAAACTTAAAATATTTTCTCTTCTTTCTGATATAGCTGATTTAGTTAACCTATTTGACATCGCCATTGTCACTTCAATTGATTCTGAAACAATTTGTAGAGTTGCCTTAGAATATCTTTACCTTGGTAAAGCAGTTATAGGAACAAATGTTAATGTCATTCCAGAAATTATAAAAAATAATTACAATGGAATAATAATTGAGCCTAAAAATCCAGAACAACTTGCTGATGCAATTATTAAATTATTAGAATCAAAATCATTATTAAAAAAGATGTCACAAAATTCAAAAAAATTATATTCAAAATATTATTCAGAAAAAGTTTTTTTTAAAAAATTAAAAAGGATTTTTTAGAAAATGTTTAACAGAATAGCAATAAGAATACCAAACTGGGTAGGCGACGCTGTTTTATCTATTCCATTTGTTGAATTAACAAGAAAGTATTTCAAAAAAAGCAAAATTTTTCTTGTAATACGAAAAAATGTTAAAGATATATTTATAAACAACCCTTATTTTGACAAACTTATAATAATTGATGATAAAAAGCACGGTATTTTTTCAGCAATAAAAACAGGCATTAGTTTAAGAAAATATAAATTTGATTTATTTTTCTCTTTACCTGATTCTTTTTCATCAGCACTAATTTTATTTTTAAGTGGCTCTAAAATTAGAGTAGGTTACAAAAACGAAGCAAGAAATTTTCTTTTAAATTTTAAATTAAACAAACCAGAAAAAGTAATTCATAGAGCAAAAAAATATTTGAATTTACTTTATAATTTTTTAGAAAAAAATAATTTAAAATTTGAAAAAATTGAAAAACCTATTGCAAAAGTATTTTTAAAAAAAAGTGAAATTTTGAGTGCAAAAAGAATTTTAAAAAAAATCAAAGGAATTAAAATTGGAATAAATCCGAATGCCAATGCCTCTTCAAGACGCTGGTTTAAAGAAAGATTTGCTATGCTTTCTGATAAAATACTTGAAAATTTTAATAACACAAATATAATATTTTTTGGTAGCAAAAATGAAAAAGAATATGTTGATTGCGTAGTTAAACTTATAAAAAAACCTGTCTATAATTTTGCAGGAAAACTAACATTGCGTGAGTATATAGCAATTTTAAAAGAACTTGACATTTTTATAACAAATGATACAGGACCTATGCATCTTGCAAATTTAGTTGGAACTCCTGTAATTGCAATAGAAGGAGCAGCTGATATAAGAGAAACAGGAATGTTAAATCCTGGTATAAAAATTTATATAAATAAAAATTTACCCTGTTCACCTTGTGTTAAAAATAAATGCCCATTCAATCTTGAATGCTTATATGCTATTTCAGTTAATGATGTATTTAATATCGTAAAAAATTTATTGAAATCAAAATTTTAATTATTAAATTTATTTAAAATGGTTAAAAAAGAGAAATTAAAAGAGATAAAATTAACTGGTATTGCAGCTTCACCTGGCATTGCAATTGGACCTGCTCATATCTACAGCGAAGAAAAATATATTATACCTAATTATAAAATTGATTCTAAAGAAGTTGAAAAAGAAATTAAAAGATTTGAAAGTGCACTTTCAAAAACTAAAAGAGAATTAAATAATTTGAGAAAAGAATTTTTAAAAAAAGTTAAAACAAATGAATTAGATTTCTTTGCAGTTCATTTTCTTATTTTAGATGACCCTTATATAGAAAAAGAAGTTATAACAGAAATAGTTGACAATCATAAAAATGCTGAATGGGCTCTTTATGAGGTTGTGAACAAATACTTAAAAAATTTAAAATCTTTAAAAGATGAATATTTAAGTGAGCGTGCAGCTGATATTCAGGATTTGGCTAAAAGATTAATGAACAATTTAATAAAGAAGCAACCGAAACCAAAATTACAATTGGAAAATGCTGTTGTCTTAATAGCGCGTGATTTAACTCCAACAGATACTGCTTCTATGGAAAAAGAGAAAATATTGGGATTTGTTACAGAACTTGGCGGTAGCACTTCACATACAGCAATTGTTGCCAGAGCACTTGAAATACCAGCTGTCGTCGGTATCCAAAATGTCTTTGATTTTGTTTCTGAAAATAATACTATAATTGTTGACGGCAATCACGGCGTTATAATAATAAATCCAAATGAAAAAACATTAAAAGAATATAAAACCGCTAAAAGCGTATTTGAAAAATTTTCAGAAGAATTAAAAAAAATAAGATATTTACAGCCAGTTACAACAGATAGAAAATATATAAGAATTGCAGGCAATATTGAAATAAACGAAGAAGTTGACTCTGTTATAACACACGGCGGCGAAGGAATTGGTTTGTTTAGAACCGAATTTTTGTATTTAAATAGAACAGAATTACCAACTGAAAATGAATTATTCAATATATTTAAAGAGGCTGTTGAAAAGATGAAACCTTATGAAGTAATATTTAGAACACTTGATGCAGGTGGCGATAAAATAGGAGGAAGTATAAAAAATTTCCAAGAGGCCAATCCATTTTTAGGTTATAGAGCTATAAGATTCTGCTTTGATAATATTGATATATTTAAAACTCAATTAAGGGCTATTCTAAGAGCTTCATACTTCGGAAACGGAAAAATTATGTTCCCTATGATATCCTCTGTTGATGAGATAAGACAAATAAAAAAAATTTTAAATAGCGTCAAAGAATCTTTAAGAAAAGAAGGTAAAAATTTTAAAGAAGATATTGAACTTGGTGCAATGATTGAAATACCATCAGCAGCAATAACTTCTGATATATTAGCAAAAGAAGTATCATTTTTTAGTATAGGAACAAATGATTTAGTCCAATATACTTTGGCGGTTGACAGAAACAATCCTAAAATTTCATATCTTTATGAACCATTTCATCCCGCAATTATAAAATTAATAAAACAGGTTGTTGAAAATGCCCATAAAAATAATGTGGAAGTTCATATCTGCGGTGAACTCGCAGCTGACCCTATGGCTGCTATCCTATTCATTGGTATGGATGTTGATGTCCTAAGTATGAGTGCTATAAATATACCTGAAATAAAAAAATTAATACGTTCAATCTCTTATAACGAAGCAAATGAAATCTTAAACCAGGTTTTAAAATTAGAAACCGCTCAAAATGTAAAAGAACTTCTACATAAATTTTTAAAAGAAAAAGCGCCAGATTTACTAAAGGAGTAGTAAACTATGAAAAATCTAATTTTAAAATTAAAATCTATTAAAGGAAAAACTTTATTAACAACAGGATTAATAGTATATTTTTCAGGATTTGTATTCCTTTCGTTTGTTGGTCAAAATTATACAGGCTTTATGAGTTTTTTAGCACCTTTCTGTATTGTAACAGGAATAATTCTAATTTCACTTGGACTTTTAAAATAATTTTCTTCTTTAAATTATATGAGCTACGAAAATATAATTATTAAGGGCGCAAAAGAACATAATTTAAAAAATATAAATTTAACTTTGCCAAGAAATAAATTTATTGTTTTCACAGGTCTAAGTGGCTCAGGTAAATCTTCACTCGCTTTTGATACTATTTATGCAGAAGGTCAAAGAAGATATGTAGAATCATTAAGCGCCTACGCCCGACAATTTTTAGGACAAATGGAAAAACCTGATGTTGAATCTATTGAAGGTTTGTCCCCTGCAATATCAATTGAACAAAAAAGCACTCATAGAAATCCACGCTCAACAGTAGGAACTATTACAGAAATATATGATTATTTAAGATTACTTTTTGCAAGAATAGGAAGACCTTATTGCCCAAATTGCGGAAAACCAATTTCATCGCTTTCCTCATCTCAAATTACTGATTTAATCATTAATTACCCAGAAGGAACTAAAATTATAATATTGGCTCCTCTTGTAAGAGGCAGAAAAGGCGAATATAAACAATTAATTAAAGATATCCAAAAAGAAGGTTTCGTTAGAATCCAAATTGATGGAACTATATATAACTTAAATCAAGATAAAATACCAAACCTTGATAAAAATATTAAACATAATATAGAATTGGTAGTTGATAGATTAGTAATAAGAAAAGATATAAGACCAAGAATTGCTGACTCAGTTGAAACCGCTTTAAAATATGGTGATGGACTTGTAATTTTAAAAAAAGATAATGAAACAATAATTTATTCCCAAAAATTGTCTTGTATAGATTGTGGAATAAGTATTCCTGAAATCTCGCCACGCTTATTCTCTTTTAATAGTCCTTACGGAGCCTGCCCACTATGCCACGGACTCGGTAAAATCTTTGAAATTGACCCTAATCTCATTGTCCCTAATCCTGAACTATCTATAAACGATGGTGCAATTGACGCCTTCAACATAGGAATCTCATCTTACCTTTATAATTCTTTAGAAGCTTTAGCAAAAAAATATAAATTCTCACTTGATACCCCTTTTAAAAATTTACCTGAAAAAATTAAAAAAATAATTTTCTACGGAACAGGCGATGAGTCCATTCGTTTCGAATTCTATACTGAAAAATTTAAGGGAACTTATGACGCACCATTTGAAGGAATTATTAATAATTTAAAACGAAGATACAGAGAAACAAAATCAGAATCTGTTAGAGAAGAAATTGAAAGATATATGAGTGATAAGCCCTGTCCTGAATGCAACGGCTCAAGACTTAAAAAAGAAGCACTCGCTATTAAAATAAACGAATTATCTATTATTGATGTTACAAGATTCTCAGTTAATGAGGCTATAAATTTTTTTGAAAATTTAAAATTAACTCAGTTTGAAGAAACTGTTGCAAAAGAAATTTTAAAAGAAATAAAAAAACGACTATCTTTTTTAAAAGATGTTGGACTTGATTACCTTACACTTGACAGAGAATCAGGAACGCTTTCAGGTGGCGAGGCTCAAAGAATAAGATTGGCAACACAGGTTGGCTCAGGACTTGTCGGCGTCCTCTATATCCTTGATGAACCAAGTATTGGCCTTCACCAGAGAGATAATAAAAAATTGTTGTCCACTCTCAAACATTTAAGAGACCTCGGAAATACTGTTATTGTAATTGAACACGATGAAGAAACTATTAGAGAAGCTGATTATATTGTTGACTTAGGACCTTATGCAGGCGAAAATGGAGGTTATGTCGTAGCTTCAGGCTCCCTTAATGATATTATTAAAAATAAAAATTCTTTAACAGGAAAATATCTTTCAGGTGAATTAAAAATTGAAATTCCTAAAAAAAGAAGAGAAGGCAATGGTAAATTCTTAACAATTTATGGTGCAAGAATGCATAATTTGAAAAATATAACTGTTAGATTCCCTTTAGGTAAATTTATATGTATAACAGGTGTTTCAGGCTCAGGTAAAAGCACTCTACTGTGTGATATTCTTTACCCGGAACTTGCAAGAAAATTAAATAATGCTAAAATGTGGGGAGGTGAATATGATAAAATTGAAGGAATTGAAAATCTTGATAAAGTTATAAACATTGACCAATCTCCAATAGGTAGAACACCTCGCTCAAATCCTGCAACTTATACTGGAACTTTTACTTTCATTAGAGACCTTTTCGCAAATTTAGAACTCTCAAGAATTAGAGGATATAAACCAGGGAGGTTTAGCTTTAATGTTAAAGGCGGTAGATGCGAAAAATGCGAAGGTCAGGGAATTATTAAAATTGAAATGCACTTCCTCCCGGATATTTATATTAAATGCGATGAATGCAATGGAAAAAGATTTAATAAAGAAACTTTAGAAGTTAAATATAAAGAAAAAAATATCGCTGATGTTCTTGAAATGTCAGTTGATGAAGCTTACCAATTCTTTGAAAATATTCCTTCTATAAAAAATAAATTACAAACACTTAAAGATGTTGGACTTGGATACATTAAATTGGGTCAACCCGCAACTACTTTATCAGGTGGCGAAGCTCAAAGAATTAAACTCGCAACTGAATTATCTAAAAAAAGCACAGGTAAAACCCTATATATACTTGACGAACCTACAACAGGCTTACACTTCCATGATGTTAAAAAATTACTGGATGTATTAAATAGATTCGTTGATAATGGAAATACTGTTATTGTAATTGAACATAATCTTGATGTAATTAAAACTGCTGATTATATAATAGATTTAGGACCTGAAGGTGGAGAGAAAGGCGGTTATGTAATAGCCGAGGGCACCCCTGAAGAAGTAAGTAAAAACCCTAAATCATATACAGGACAATTCCTGAAAAAAATCCTTAATAATTAATTTTTTAATTTCACTCCCTGCAAAAACAAATTTACAAAATTTAGAAATCCAATTTTTCAAACTCCTTTTAAAAAATTTCTGATTTCCTCTTAGACTTTATCAAAACTTCTTGACAACAAAATTTCAATAATTAAATTATTATTTAAATTTATGAAAATAAAAATTTACTTTTTAGACCGCATATTTGAGACTTTACCAAAAATTTAGAGAAATCTATAAATCAATTAAATAGTTTAAATTTAAAAAAATAATAAAATTCAAAATTATGAAAGAGAGCATTTCAAATAAAATTTGGTATAGCAGAACCGAGTTTTTGTATATTGCTAAACTTTGTAGTTCATCTTAAATAAGTTCAATATGAATAAGTTATGTTAAATTCGGTTGGACAGTTTTACTACCGAAAGAAGATTTAAAAGTATTAAATGTTCCCTATCTGATGTAAAGGAGATGTAATGACAAACAAAATGCAAAACTTTAAAGGTGCGATAATGCTTCAAAGAGCCGAGGAATTAGACTCTTTTGGGGTATATCATACCAATAAATTAACCCAAGATAAACAGTTACTCCTCCTTGATAATGTTCAGTTTATCTATGAATTGTCATTAGCCCAACTTGAGTTACAATCTCTCGGTGCCAATTTTGAAGTGACCAATGGGCTGAGAGAGTTTAAATTATTGATGACCAAAGATGAAGAATTGCTAAGAAAGAGATTAGCATATTTTAAATTTGTAAATAGTAAGCCGACTGACTATTTCCAAATTATTCAAAAGAATAGAACACGGTCTGTCAATCAATATCTTACTCATTGGATTTATCCATATAAAGGAAAGTTTCACCCCCAAATGATAAGGGCACTTCTGAATATTATCGGGCTTAACCAAGAAGATACTGTTTTAGACCCTTTTATTGGAAGCGGTACCACCGCTATTGAAGCTCAACTTTTAGGAATAAATTGTATTGGTATAGATATATCTCCCCTTTGCGTTCTTCAAAGCAAAGTAAAAACAGAGTCTATAGATATGCTCGCACAAATTATAGAATGGAAAGAAGAAATAACAAAAAGGATAAAACGCTCTTTGTTCAATCTTGAAGGAAAAACCATTGATAGCACTATTGATTCAATTTCTGATGAGAAAGTAAAGAATTTCTATAGGATGGCAAAACTTGTTGCTATAAGTGATAATGCAAGAAGAGGTAAAGATTTTTCAAACGCATTCTTAAAAAATTTAGAACTGATGATTGCTTCTGTGAAAGATTATGTAGAAATAGTTAAAAAACTTGGATTAAAGTTAGGGAAGGTAAATATAAAAACTGGTGATGCACGGGATTTACCTTTAGATAACGAAAGCGTTGACGGTATTTTAACATCCCCTCCTTACTCAATTGCCTTAGACTATGTTACAAATGACGCGCATTCATTAAAAGAATTAGGATATAATCTTTCGGAAATCAGAGAGAAATTTATTGGTGTTAGAGGTAAGGGTCGGACAAGGATTGATTTGTATAACGAGGATATGAAAAAAAGTTTGGAAGAAATGTTTAGAGTTCTCAAGCCTAAAAAGTATGCAGTCATTGTTATTGGAAACGCAACCTATATGGGACAGGAAGTAAAAACAGTTGAGTTTACCATAGACTATGCAGAAAAGATTGGGTTTAAATTAGTTAAAAATATAGACAAAATTATATTTGGGCTTTATAATGTAATGCAAAAGGAAAATATACTTATTTTCAAGAAAGGTTAATAAAATGCAAGATAATGAAATGAAAAAGAGAATGGAGAATTATGAAAGAATAATAAGGGAAATCTTAGGAGCATTCAGCAAGTTAGAATTTCATATTATTTTAGAATCTACTATTCACAGGAAAATAATTCCTGTTGATAAAAACGATGAGAGGGACAAATTGCTATTAGAAGATATTAGAACCATTGTAAATGATTTTGCTATTGAATATAACCGAACTCCTATTTTACATTCAATCTTTATAAAAAATTAGTTAAATCGCCAAAGCCAAAAAGTTTTCGTAATAATGAAGTTGGTATTTTTGCCGATAAAATGATACCTTCGTTTTTTGAGAAAAATAAGAATAAACTAAAAATAATTAATTATTTTGAAAGATTACAATTAATGGGTTACCCTGATGAAAAGATTACTGATAGATATGGAAGAGTTACATATTTAGAAGTAAAAGCAACATCACGGCGGGATGTAGGTTCACCGAGAGATTTCTTTTTCTCTCCTCTAACGAATTCAAAGAAAAAAGTAACAGATGATGGCCATCATTTATTACTGTGTTTTGATACATTGGAACGAAAAGAAAAAGAATTTATCATTACAGGTTGGTGTCTTATTGATTTGTTTGGCATCAAAGTATCAATGAAACCAGAGTTTAACACAGATAACCTTGAATTATATAGGAAAGAGAATATTTTGTTAGAATTTAATTTGAACAGGAATAAGTAGCCGAAGTAAATTGGACATCGTAGCCAAGTTACCACCAAAACAGAAAAACTACACTGATTAGTTTATAAGTTCCTCGCTAAAAAAAATTAATCTGACTCACAACTTATTCTCCACCCAAACCAAACTTTTATAAAATTACCCACCTAATTACCAAAGCAACCAAACCTTTAAATAATATAAATTTACCTTAATACCTCTCTATTTTATTAAACTTTATAACACCCCAACCTTTGGTCGCTATCCATAACCTATCACCATCTTCTAATATATAATTTATAAATGCTTCCTTAACTTTATATTCCGAAAGG
>Ga0272449_1003375_pt1 | contig 13820 bp, 18 predicted proteins | sample YNPCB0241_FD_198679 | JGI IMG/M metagenome (GOLD analysis project Ga0272449, IMG submission 198679) | Hot spring sediment microbial communities from Yellowstone National Park, WY, United States - YNP-CB-024-1 | ecosystem: Environmental > Aquatic > Thermal springs > Hot (42-90C) > Sediment...
GCCACCAGTTCAAGGCAGATTCTCAGATTTACGCCCTTGTAAGAAAGGTCTCTAAGAGTGTATAATAAAAATGCGATGAGAGGTGATAGGTGGTTGAATTATGCCCGCTAAGGTCACTAATGAAGAGTTCCAGCCTAAGATAGTAGATGTGCGTGTTGATATTATGAGGCATCGCACTCCAATCACTGAGATCAATCTGGACGAGTTAAAGAAGGCATTGCCATTACCAGAAGGTGGCTATGACATCGGAATACGGAAAGAGGCTCTAGTTGTAGATTTTACAGGGGGAAGGATCGTTATCTCTGCTAATGGCGTGATTCTGTCCCAATTTTACAGTTTGCCATTCTGTCAAGCCAAAGGGTTGATCCTTGGCATCATTCGCTATCTCTGCGAAAGATTCAATTGGCTTCTTGATGATCAGCTCTTCGCAACAGATACTGATCTCGTAGTGGAAGCCCTCGGGAATTCGCCCGTAGAAAACCTATCTGCCGCCGTGGATCATAATCGTCTCAGAAACATATTAGGTTTAAGAGCTGAAGAAAAGATTCATGCTATTGGCTTTACTATCTTTCTCAACCCTCTCAAAGGAAAGAAAGATTTCCGCTTGAGAATTGAACCACTTGCTGCAGAGCCGGAACGCAAGTATTATTTACGCTTCAGCAGCCTCGCGCAAGAACTTTCTTTCAAGGATTTAGAGATTACTCTCGATGAGATAGCTAATTATGCAATAAGTATAGCTACACGAATTGAGGGGAAGAAGTCATGACTACTGCCCAGACCGTGATGCCAACATCACCACGCGGAGAACAATATGAAGACCTCTTCTTAAAGAGCAGTAATAAGCCCTTCATCACCAACCCCTCTGATTCTGATATAGGTCCAGAGCTAACTTTGCTGCGCCATAGCCAGCGAAAGCTAGGGACTTTAGATCACAAATTAATTTATAAACTTAAATGGCAATTAAAAATTACAGTTCAAGAAAGTCGCAATGGAAAAGAGAAGCCCAGCGGTGGTGTAGGTATGGAGGATGGTGAGGATTATGTTCGCCTATCTGAAGCATTAAGAAACCTTTCCCCTGATAAGTTGTCCGCAGAGGAGCAAGAGCTTTTATCAAGCGATTATATATCCCCGCTTTATCGGGCCATACTGCTGGAAGGAGATAGTGTAAGGGCATTTCCGATCGCATCAAAAATTGCCTACGATAATCGGGAGAGAGTTTTGCCCCCAGAGCTTGAAGCAGGTTTTTCAAGAATACTCAGAGAGATGGGCTGGAGTGAATATGTGGGGAAAGTAACAATCGAAGATTTGTATGAACAGATAAAGAGGTTGTCGAAAGATGAGAAAAGACACATCATGAGACTAATGGCTAAAGATAGTCGGCTGTACTTAACAGCCGAAGATTTGTATGAACAGATAAAGAGGTTGTCGAAAAGTGAGAAAAGGCATATCCTGAGCCTAGTGGCGAAAGAGTTTGGGAAGTTAGGTGGTGGACGTATAGATCCTCGAGTAACGAAACGTCGTAGAGACCTTCTGTATAAGGTTATTATTCCAGAATTCGGCAGAGAGTACGAAAACAATCTTTCATCTGAGCAAGTATCTCGCCTGGTAGATACCATTACTCCAGCAATGTTAAGAGATTGCCTTGAGCATTATCCCGATGTCAGCAGGTATTATAAAGGATTAGATGACGCTGCTCTTCGTGCTTTACTCTTCCGCGATCTCAAATCGATTAAAACTGCTCCAACTCGCTACCTCTAAAGCCGTAGAAATATAATAACCATTCGCCTCTTTCCTTATTTGTCATGCATCCATTTGCATAACCTGGCCACCAGATGTTATAATAGGAGTGCGCTATAAGGAAGGTGTGCGGGATGCCCAATTGCTCCATGACTCAAGACCCGCCGAAGCGCTATTGCCGGGGGTGCGGCTGGACCACCACGGCGACAACATGCCCACGCTGTCAGCGAGTCACTGAACCCACACCCTACCGTTGTAACGAGTGCGGCTCAGTGCTGGAGCTCTCGCCGATGGGCGCGTGGTGCCCGGCCTGTGGGTGGGGTGAAGATGTGTAAGTCAGAAAGGCTTAAGATGTTAGCCAGCTTCGAGCAAGAGAGCTTCTTCGAAGGCTTCTTCATAGATATACACATCTATCACACTGCTCAAGAGACTGTCTTGAAAATCATCTACCATCATCAGCGCCTCTTCTCTCATCTAGAATGTGCAGCTCAAGAGTGCCTTCAAGAGTGCCTGCAGTTCTTGGAGCAATATATAAGAGATTTTCTTGGCTCGATCCCTGCGCAGATCACTCTCAAGCCGCTGCCCCTCTCAAGGCAAGATGAGGTGCGCTTTGGCGACCTGGCAGACCTTATCATCCTGAAGGGATCCCTCATTCAGAGGGTGGGAAAGCTGCTGACTCTTCGCGAGCTTCTCAAGATTTCCCAAGAGCTTCTCTGAGAAGGAGGAAGCATCCATGCTTTGCGCGAATTGTCATAGCCCCAACACAGTGAAGCATGGGACAAAGAAGAAAAAGCTTCAGCGTTACCGATGTAAGGATTGCGGCAAGACTTTTTCCCGTTCCACCATCGGGCGATTATGCGGCTGTTGGTGTCACCTCTTACGAACATCCTTAAAGGAAGTAGGGATCGCCATCCGGTGGGTTTCCCTAGGAGCGGATATCTATCAAGTTGCTCTAAGAATCAAGAGATCCCCAAAGACGATATGGAAATGGGTAAAACGGGTCAAAGAGCGCTCCTGCACGCATTGCAACGCAATTTGGGGCGTCAACACGGAAGGGGCAGCCCAGTGCGATATACTTGGGTTGACCTAAGCGACACCATCGTGACAGAGAAAGGAGACCTACTATGCGCATCAAACCCGACGAGTGCGAGGCCATAGGCTACATCGTGCTCCGGGAAGACGGAACAACGCAGCAGCTTTTGACCCGGCTCGAAGAGCACCTTCTAGCCCTTCAAGAAGATCTCAGCCGTTTGGAGAAGAGAGTAGACAGGATCAGCGCCCTGCCTGATTCCTTGGCAGAGCTGAGGGCGAAGATCGAGCAGTTGGCGATTACGAATCAGGACGTCAGCCACACGGCATTTAATCGGCTCGCCGAGATGAATTCCCAGCTCGCCCATCTCAGCTCGTCAATCACTATGCTGAGCAAGGAATTTCGAGAGCGAGACCAGCTTATGGCAAGGCTGTTGGAGGAGCGGGAGCAGCTCAAGACCAACTGGCTGTATGAGGAATACCTCCAGCCTGCGGCAACCAAGTTGATGGATCTCCGTGGCGCGTTGTTGAAAGTGCTCCCCGAGTTATCTGACAACAACGCCCGCAATCTGCTAAAGGTGATCGATCAGGGCCTCACCAGAATTCTGAACGGGTGGGGCATCGAGGAGAGATGGGACTCACCGAAGCGTTTCGAGCCCGCTTTCCAAAAAGCCGTTGTGATGCCAACATTGACCCCGGACGAGCATGGCGTGGTGTTAAGAGTAGTTGAACCGGCATATTACCGCAATGGCAATCTGATACGTGAGCAGGTTGTCGTGGTCGCACAATATCAGGCCCAAAAGGAGGGGTCGTATGTCTAAGGAACGCGTCTTGGCAGTAGACTGGGGTACAACGTTCATCGAATTCGGCGTGATAGACCTCAGTACGGATCGGCCCCTGCTCCTCAAGAATGAGCAGGGCCAGACAATGATCCCGAACGCAATCTGGTTCAAGAACGGAGAGTGCATTCTGGGCGACAAGGCCAAGCGGGCAGCTCCGGTATATCCCGATGCGGTGGTGCTTCGATACAAGCCTAAGCTCAACGAGCCGGATTTCGAGGTTAAGGTCAAAGGGAAGACGTACAAAGGGGAGGACCTCGTCGCAATCTGGGCGAAAGCGCTCAAGGCAGACGCCGAGAGACAACTCCAAGCAGAAGTTCGCAGGGTCGTCGTTACAGTACCAGCCTACTCCAATGAACTCATGCGGGAGCGCATCAAAACGGGCTTTGAACAGGCAGGATTCCAGGTGGAAAGGCTGTTGAGCGAACCTGTGGCCGCCAGCATCGCTTATGGGCTTGAAGGCGACCCGCCAGTAGGACTGGGTCTGGTGTACGATTTAGGCGGTGGCACCTTCGATGTCGCGCTTGTGGACTACTCCGAGCAGAAGGTCATCCGTAACGCCGGGGATATCAGCTTGGGCGGCAATGATTTTGACCTGCGCATTCTGGAGAGGTGGCGCGAGCTCTTCCAAAGGCAGCACCGTTTTGACCCGTTCAAGAATCCCCAGGTGAAAGCAGAGTGGCTCGAGAAGGCCGAGCAGGCCAAGCGGGATGTGAGTACAGATACAGAAACAACTCTATATCTCAGCGCTGATGGGCAATCCATCACAGTCACGTTGACAAGACAGGAGTTTGAGGCGCTCATAGCACAGGAGCTCCAGCGAACGCGAACCATTTTAGAAGGGCTGCTTACACGGGAGAATCTCGCTCCAAAAGACATTACGCAGGTAGTCCCTGTGGGTGGCTCTACCCGCATCCCCAAAGTTTTGCAGTTGCTCTCAGACTGGTGGGGCAAACCGGTGACTCACAAGGTTGACCCGGACATTGCTGTAGTTACCGGTGCGGTGGTCATTGCAGCGGATCTTGAAGGAAGACCCGTTCGAAACAAGCGAGGGCGGAAATACATTCCCGCCTTTAAGGACGTTACCTCCCATGGCCTTGGTGTAGAAGTGATAGATCCGTCGACCAGGAAGACTTACAATCACGTGATGATTAAAAGCGGGAGCGAACTGCCTGCTTCGCACACCGACACGTTCTGTCCGGATCAGGACGATGTCTCCCATGTCGAGATCACCATTATCGAAGGGGACGACCCTGATCTGACACGGTGCAGAGTATTACAGCGGGGCTACCGGCTCCCGATCAAGACGCCACGCAAGAAAGAGATGGTGCGGATCGTGGTGAAGTTTACGATCGACGAGAACGGCCTGATTTTCATCGACGCTACAGAGGACAGCGGCGGTGAGCTACACGAGCAGTTCAAGCATCCCGCGATCCTTGGCGGAGCGCAGACGACCAAAACCCCGGTTTAGGAGGGAGAACAATGCCCTTTTGGAACAGAATAACGGATGATCGCCCTGTGGAACACTCTGTTGTGCTAGCTACGGACGGATCAGGGAGCATGGCTGGGCAAAAGATTGAGGACGCCAAGAAGGCCACAGTGAGCTTTGCCCGCGACATCTGTTCGGAGAATAACGAGCTGGCCCTGGTCCTGTTTGGCCCGGGCTGGCGAGGCGTGCAGATCATCCTCAAATTCTGCCGCAACGTTCAGGAAATAGAGAGAGCAGTTGCCGGCTTTCGTGTTGAGAACGGCACTCCCTTTCTTCAGGCCATGCAGGTGGCGTATGACGATCTCCTCAAGAATGCCAAGGGCAAGCCTGTGCTTGTACTGATCACGGATGGCCTTCCCACCGACGCGTCATGTGAAGAGATCCTGAAGTACGGCCAGCATCTCAAGGAAAAGGGCGTTAGGATCATTACGGTTGCCATCGGCGAGGATGCTGACAGGGAGTTTCTCCGCAAACTGGCATCGAAACCCGACGACTTCTACTTTTCCCGCTTCAGCGTACAGCTTGAAAAAACCTATCGAAAGATCGCATCGGGGTTGGTAGCCACAAGGAAGAGAGCCTGAAATGCGAAACCAGATATTCAAAGAGCCTCTTTTGCAAGCGGCCTGCGTGCTCTGTTTTGTCATGAGCATAGGCTTTTGGGTCTCCCTACTATGGCCGGAGCATCCGATCATGCTGGTCATCTTGACAGGGGGAGCGGCGCTCACCGCATGTAGCTTTTGTCTGCGTATGCCGCTCCCCCCTCTCTGGATAGTTCTCATCCCGTTCTTCTGGCTCTTCTATCGGCTTGTGCCATTCTGGGAAGGCTGGCGTCCCGTTCGCCATCTCATCAGACCATTTGTGGATTTGAGCAAGTCGTCCAAGTCAAAAGGCCATTATGGATCGCTGACACGAACACACATCCATTCCGAACGCACGGATGGGACTCACCTTATTGAGAAAGGGGGGTGATGATGACCGAGCTTAAATCGCTCTACAATGAACTCAGACGGTTTGTGCAGGACAACCGGTCGCAGCTGCTCAAATGGCTTGTGGTTTCTTTGTTTCTGACAGCCGCAGTCAATCTACTGCTATGGATGCTGCCACTCTTGCCTTTGGCGCTTTTAATTGCTGCGCTATTGGTAGGGTGGCAGTACGTTGAATGGAAGCACCGTTCCAAGGGCGGAAATCCGTGATGAAGCCTAAAAACGCAAAGGGCCGTGATCAATAATGACTATCCTCTTAAGCTGAAGAAACAAAGGAGGGAAACACCATGACCAACCGTATTCTAGCTGTGGGCCTGATCGTGCTGCTGCTTGCTACAGCACCCTACTGGCTCAAAGGGGCGTCAGCAATTGCTGACACCATCGCTAATTCGCTTCAGTCCGTGGGCATAGCTAGAGAGACAGAGGGTCTTGGCGTTCGCACCCCGGTTCAGGTGAATATCCGGCACCGCATCGAATCCCAGCGGCCGTTTAGCTTTTCGTTCAATTACCAAGACGGGGAGAGCACCATCTCGATCTGGGGCACGAACGAACGGGCACGCGTGGAGGCTGAGTTCTCAGGGAGCGCGTGGGAGCGGATCAAGAAAGGTTTTTCTGATTTTCTCCGCTCCATCGGCATCCAGATTACTGTGACGAACCGAGGAGAATGGAGATGAGATGTCGCGCGGATCGTGGCAGGAGGCCAAAGCGGAAGAGCGTGAAGACTATGAGACGAGAACAAAAGGATGAAGATCAGCCGCCGTTCTAACTAGACTTGGGTGAGAGGGGCTGGACCCCTGAAATCGGGCGGCTGCTGCGGAGCACACACCAGCCCCTATCGCCCTCAACCATCATGAGGTCAGATTCAAACTGCCAACACTGGCCCACAGACCCATGCGGCTAGCCACGCTTCTGAAGGCTCTGTACGCGCCGGTACAGAACTTTCTACTAGCCTTCAAACGCCGGTGGTCAAATCATCTCATTCAAAGAGCGCGCATAGTCTTTTAGCCCTATACAGCTGAGCCTATCACGGATGAAGACGCACAAGAGATTTTGGATTCCTTGTCAGACCTCCACGATTTTTGCCAGAGAATAGAGATCCATGCGGTTGACATTGACTCTATTAATCTCGATCATAGTGACGCGGCATTTATGCGGTATTTAGTTTAGATGAAAGGAGGATGCCGTGGCAGAAGATCGCAAGTGCAGCGTATGCGGGGAAGGGACTACGAGAGAGAAGGGCGAACCCGCGCGCTACGGAGATACATCCTCCCACTATGCTTGTGCGTGGGAGAAGGGTTTCTCCAACACCCAGTCAAACAGGGGCAGTAAAAGCTCCGAAGATGAGAAGGATTAACGCTTTTCCACCCTTATCTTTAATGGGGGCTTGAAGTTTGCAAGAGGTGTGAATACTCCCGTCTCTTTGCCGTTGATGGTTATTTTATAAGTTCTGGAAAGCATTTCACCTTCCCGAATGGTGTAAATGATTCTAAGTGCCTCTTCCAGTTTTGCATCAACCTCGCCGTTAAGAAGGTGTCCTGCAAGTTCTCCTACTGACATTTGCTTTGGCACTTTGAATCTTTGGCCATCGTTAAATTCCACAATCGTTGTCTCCTCTCTGTTCAAAGAGCGATCCTTTATAACCATGGCAGGTATTGAAGAAACAACACTTTAAATATCTGACGCCTCTCCACTTTTTGGATCATAGCAAGCCTCCTACGTGTTCTGCTTGCCTAAGCGCCCTGATGAGAATTTCTCTCTGTTTCAAAGTGAGAGGGCCTCCATTTTGCCCTGCCTCTCTCTTTGCTTAGCTTCAAGGCAAGCTGAGCGAAGGCTCTCCGCCTAGGGTTCCTTATGTGCAATGTCCTCAAACCAAGAAGTCTTTAAGTCTGCAGCGCACGACAAAGAGCTTATAGATTTAATCGAGACGGCTTAAGAATTCTCGTACTGCTTCAGAGTACTTATTAAGGAGTTTACTCTCAAAATCAGGCATAGTGTGTGCCAGTATTCTGGCCTTATCTGGTGGTATATTTGGGTAGAACCGGTAGCTCCGAATATATTCCTCACTACCCCTTGCCTCGATTACGATTATACCATAAACATCATCCGGAGCACTATAGTGGAAAAGAGAGGCACTCGTATCGCTATCCCGTCTCATACGGACTCCACTTTTTAAGAATTCTAGTGCTGCTTCAGCGTGCTTCTTAAGGTTTTTACTCTCTAAATCAGGCATAGTGTGTGCCCGTATTCTGGCCTTATCTTTTGGTACATTGGGGTGGAAAGCGTAGCCCCGAACATCTCTATCATTACCCATTGCCTCGATTACGACTATACCATAAACATCTTTCGGGGCACTATTACTATAGTGGGAAATAGAGGTAATCAGATTGCTATCCCGAAGAAGCTTTTTGATTAGCGCTTCTACCCAAATATGTGCATCTTCTTTTTCGCTCATAAGTATGAATAGGGAGAAGCTTTATAAACTTTTTCATTACTATGAGGCAGTACTTAATTCAAAGGTTTGGAGCCAAGCAGTCTGGCTCTTGTCAAAGGCGGGAGTTATAAGTAAAATAAGCCATACTTAGCAGGTGTGGTGAGTAACATGAGCCAGTACAAAGAGGTGTATGAGGAGCGCGATCCGCGAGGCAATCTCGTGCGGAGGCGCCTCAGTGAGGTCAAGTCCGCTAACGATGGGGTAGAGAAGCACATTATTGAAGAGAGGGCGAGCAACGAGCTCATCAACCTTCTCGGTGTTCTGCTCGGCCTGCACATCTATTACAAGGTAGAGCATTTGCGTGAGCAGCGATTGAGAGAAGAGCTGGCTTGGAGGCGTGAACTTGAGTTCTTGCGCCATAATCTTGAGCAGTTACGCCTGGAAGTGCAAGCGCGAGTGGCTTTCGAGTCTTTGGCTCAGAGCCGTCAGGCGCTCGAACTGCAACGCAAAGCTCTGGAAGCCCAAACGCAGCTAGAGCACAAGAAGATTGATACTTTCGCAAGCTTGACGCGAGAAGAGCACGGCTTAAGGCGGGAGCTAGAGGAAAAGAGACTAAAAGCTGCTAAGGAGATGCATTCCCAATCACTTGGTGTGGAACGCGAAAAGATCCAAGCTTTCAAGGATTTGAAGCTTGAGGAGCTCGGCTTGGAGCGTGCTAAGCTCCTAGCTCTCATAAAACGCTGGTCCGAAGAAATTCACCTTAAGGACAAGGAGCTTGACATGGTCAAGGGGCTCAATCAGGAGCTCCTTGGTTTACAGCGCTCGCATTTCCAACACCAACGTGAAATCGAATGGTATAGAGAGGGCCGTGAGGACAAGAGGTTAGAGCTCGACGCGCAGAAGCTCCAGGAGCAGATCGAGAGGGAGTCGCAAAAGGAGCTGCGTAAGAGCCAGGAACTCGTCCTTAAGGCTTATGAAACTATGGAGCGATTGCGGCAGACTGGAGAATTTCAGCGCGGGACTTTAGAGCTGAAGGCCGCAGAATTAGCCGAGCACCAACGCAGCAACCTTTGGCGCGAAGCCCGCGAAAGTCAAGAGTTGCGGCTCAAGCTTATTAGGATAGCTGCAGAGTTGGCCAAATTGAGCGAAGAGGAGCGTCAAAAGATCAGTGATGCGATCAGCGACCTTGTAGGTGCTCTCCAACCCTTCCAACAAGGCCAACTCCCAAGTGGGTGATCCTTTATGGCAGATGAGACTAAGCCGCCTGATGATCAGCTCCTTGTTAGCCTTAGCAAAAAGGTAGCGGAGAGGCTCGGTCTGCAACCCGAAGAATTACTAGAGCAGATCAAGCAGGATTTCACCGAAGCTAAAGCGCAAGGAGAAGCTGAGCTCCCTCAGCAACTACAGAAGTATTCGATGGTGTTCAAAGAATATATGACTTTCTTCCTTCAATTCTTACAGTTGGCTCGAGAGATGGTCCAGCAGCTTGGTGATGATTACACTCCATTTGTCGAAAATTGGGAGGGGCGGTTCTTCTATGGCGCTGCTCATAGAGATGCCCCTTTGAAAACACATTTTTCTGAGATCGATATTCCACCACTACTTGTAAGAGAACTGCAACTTCAAAATTCTAGGGGGGTTGGAGAGGTCTATAAATGGGCTCTCGCATTTCGCCAAGATCTTTTGGAAAGAGCCAAAAAGAAGGCAGGGGAATATTATTATAAGATGATAGATATATTCCCGGACAAATTCGTTGTGAAGTATCGAAATAGTTACAACGAGAATTGGAAGATAGCGGCAGAATTTGAGATTCCAGAAAAGATTAGGGAAATCTTAGAGATACCTAAATTCAAGCTCGTCCTCAAGAATGCTGGAAAGCGGAAGAATCAAGTGATTAAGCTCGTCAGCGAAGTCCTGGGCAAAGACCAGGAGCAGTGCCAGCAGCTCGTAGAAAATCTTCCTATTGTGCTGCAGGAAGGACTCTCTAGAGAGGACGCCTTTGCACTCAGGGAGAAGCTGGAAAATCTAGGAGCTGTGGTAGAAGTTAAACGGTCTAGCTGAAACTTCGTGGTCAGCCAGGTGGTAGCTTTGACCGAAGAAGAGAAGCAGAAGCTTATTGAGCGATGGAAGTCAATGGTCAGGCCACCAGTTGATCATCTGTATCTTCAACAGGGATGTAATCATCATGGTACACGCCGGGCTCAAGAAAACCCAAAACATCGCGTTGACGAACAATTTCTCCTCCTCAAACAGATCGCAAAGCAGCCTTTCTTACATATAAGCCAGCGAGCTAAAACCCTGGGTTGGAGTGCGGATAAGATGCTGAACTTCATTCAAAAGCTCGAGAGTGCGGGTCTTATCTGGCGCGTGGATGTAAGGCTTGGAGAAAAAGGGCGTCCCGCACAACTCTTAGAGTTAAGCGCAAAAGCCCTAGAACTACTCAAGGCCCAGGGCGTTGCCCCCAAGCCTTTGCATGGGGGTTTGCTCCATGCGTTTTGGATCGACCGTCTTTCCCAAACGTATAGAAAAGCTGGGTATGCAGTTGAAGACAACACACTGCTGTCAGAGACCTATCAACCGGACTTAGTATGCTTGAAAGGAAAAGAACAGTTGATAGTTGAAGTGGTTGTTTCGCCTCAAAACATAGAGCACTTGCGGCGGCAGATCGAGGAGGCTCTCGTCCACGGTTTCAAGGTGATTGTGGCGACTTACCCGAAAGAGCTGGCCGAGGCCTTGGCGAATAAGTTGAGTGAATTTGAAAACATACTGGTTGTCGGTGCACCTGAGCTTTGGCGCTCTGTTCAGCTATTAAATTCGGATGTCTAGTATGGATCGAATTAATTCTTTAGGTCTAGGGAACGCAAGTTCCCTTGGCCGAATTTATAAATTCGGCCACCTCTGCTTAGGGGCCGCCGAGCGGGCCGGGCGAGTTCTTGACAGGGCACTGTTCGAGGCGGCCCAGCCTAAACCCTCGCCTTTCAGGTTAGGGCTCAAGCGGCCAGGCTCCGGAGGAGCCGAAGACTATGCTTCAAGAAATAGCTGAGTTGGAAAGGTTAGCGGAACGCTCAGGACTGAAGGAGAAATATAAGTCTTGGTTTGAAGCGCTCAAACTCTCTCTGGATATAGAGCTGTTAGCTGCTTTGAAAAACATGCTGCTTGCAGAGATCAAGGAGCCGTTTGCCAAACCTGGGGCTGAACGGCTAGCACAGCCGGCGAAGAAGGATCATATAAATCGTATTCTGCTTGGTTTTACTATGGGAGGGGCGATTACGCTCGAGCTAGAAGAGGTCAAGAGAAACATTCTTGTGGGAGGTCAGATAAGTACTGGCAAGACCTCATTCCTGCTGAATATTGTCAGCCAGCTGATCGCACACGGGATTAATGTCTGGGTGTTTGACTTCAAGCGGGAGTACTATGACCAGCTGCAAGAGCTGGATGTCCTGGAAATTCACTGGAAGGACTTGAGGATCAATCCCTTCTGGATGTTGGACGATGACCCTTACAACAACCTGGAAGTGGCGGTGCGGATCTTGACCCACCTAGCTGGTCTGGAGCAAGCAGGCCTGAGGATCATGGCAGACGTTGCGCATGAGCTCTTTTTCGAGAGGTTCCACTTGGACAAGCAGGATAAGCCTTTAGAGGATTACCCAAGCCTAGAAGGGGCCTACGAGCTGCTGAAGGGAAAGAAGTTCCCAAGAGGCACGCAGAGCTACCTCTCTGCAGATCGCGTCCTAGCTCACTTACATCACTTGCTTCAGATGGGCCACGGCTTATTTGACTGCTCGCGCGGCTTCCCGCTAGAGGAGCTAGCGGAGCACAACATCATCTTTGTCTTTCAGGGCTTGGACGAGATTTGTGCTCAGGTGGCTGCCGAAAGTTTGATTGCGGCCTTATATCGGTGGAAATTGCGATCTCAGGCTTTTGATCAGCCGCTGAGCCATGTTGTCATTAGTGATGAGGCTAAGCATTTGTTCGACATTAGAATCGAGCAGAGGCAACAGTTCCAGCACCCTTATATCGTGCATCTGTTGGCGGAGGCGCGCGCCTCCGGCCTAGGGTTTATCTTTGCAGATCAGCTTCCTCATCAGTTGGCCGTGGCGTTGCGTGAAAACAGCTACACAAAGGTGGCCTTCAGACTGGGCGAGGCGATAGACATCAAGGTGATGGCGGATAGCATGGCTTTAGATGATGAACAGAGGCAGTATTTGGCGAGGTTGGATGTGGGAGAGGCTATTGTGCAGATTGGGAGGGAGCCGGCTTATAAGATTAAGGTGCCTCACAAGTGAAAGCTCACTGACCCGGTCAGAGCTCGCCGCTATGCCACACCCGACAGGCTCTTTGGCTTGCTATGGTGCGGCAAGTTTCTTAGAAGCGCCGTCCTTGCAGCTCTCTGGCGTGAATGAGTTTGAGGATACTTTATGAGGCCTGCAGAAAAAGCAAAGCCGAGCTCAGGGTTGGCTGATTAGGCCTGGTGCAGATGTATGCAAGAATAAAAAGAAAAAAAGGGCGAGCCTCAGGCTTTGTTGCCAAAGCCTTCTGGGAACTCGCCCTCGCACAAGTAGTGCTCCAGCGCTTCAGTAAGCCTTCTGAGGCTTTTGGCGCTGTAGTACTCAGAGCTAAGGAGCATCGCTGCTGTTCTTGCAACTGAAGCTCGCAGAGTCCATTCTGGCCTCTGAGCTTTGCCCCTGGCTTTCCTGCCTGTCGCTGGAACCTTGATGACTTCCACTCTGCCCTGGAAGAGCTTGTCCACGAGGAAGCCCTGCTTGCCGAGCTTGACCACAGCAGTGATCTCCTCGCCTTCCTTCAAGCCTTCTGCGACTTGCGCGATGTCGCGGAAGCAGAGAAGCTTTTCGCCTGACTCCAGCTTGAGCTCCTGATAGACTCTGCCGGAGCGCGCCATCTTCTGCTCCTTACTTGTCAGCTTGCCATATAGGACTTTTTGCATTTTAAATCACCTCCGGCGCGCGTGAGGTGAAGCGGCTGAATAAGCGTTTAGCAGGGCGACCCCGAATCGCAGACCGGGCATTGAGGGGGAAACGCTATATCTTGCCGCTGAGCCATTGTATCCGGAGGTGATGAAGCAAAAAGTCCCTGACTTAGGCAAGCTGCAATAGGAGCGCTGGTGTTCGGCGCGCAGGAAGGAGCACTTCGGGCTGGAGGACTGTTGCTGCCGCGAGAAGCAGAGTCTAGAACACGGGGTGGAATTGATGCTGCTAGCTCCCGTGCTAGTAAGGCTGAAAGGCAAGCAACTTTCAGGAGAGAAGCCGAGCCGGTGGTTCGGCATTGGTAATGAGATCATCTCCTCTCTATCT
>Ga0272449_1003377_pt1 | contig 13812 bp, 16 predicted proteins | sample YNPCB0241_FD_198679 | JGI IMG/M metagenome (GOLD analysis project Ga0272449, IMG submission 198679) | Hot spring sediment microbial communities from Yellowstone National Park, WY, United States - YNP-CB-024-1 | ecosystem: Environmental > Aquatic > Thermal springs > Hot (42-90C) > Sediment...
CATCGCATCCTCGGCATAGACTTGAGCGGGGGCGATAGCGGGGAGATCTTCAAGTGGTTTTTGGCATCCGTGCTGTTCGGCGCGAGGATCTCCGAGACCATCGCCATCAAGACCTACAGGCAACTGGAGCGCGATGGGCTGCTTACGCCCGAGCGAATCTTGGCAAGGGGTTGGTCCAGGCTCGTGGAGAGCTTGGACAAGGGCGGCTACGTGCGCTACGACTACAAGACCGCGGACAAACTCTTGCTGCTGTCGGACATGCTGCTCAGGAAGTACCGGGGGGATTTGAACAGGATGCACGACGAGGCGAGAGATTCAGCCGATTTGGAGGGGAGGTTGAAGGAGTTCAAGGGAGTGGGCGACGTCACCGCCAACATCTTTCTCCGAGAGCTCCGCGGCACGTGGCCCAAGGCCAATCCCCTGCCGCAAGAACCGGTCATCCTCGCGGCGAAAAACCTCGGATTGATCGAGGTCGAGGACAGGCGCAAAGCCCTCGACGAGCTCTTGCGCCTTTGGCGGGCAAACGCCCTTCCCAACCGAAGCTTCATCGACTTCGAGGTTGCCCTCCTCCGCTTGGGCAAGCTATACTGCAAGAAATCTCGCTGCGATGATTGCTTCGCGCGAAAATGGTGTAAGCGGTGATCTTTTAAGGTACGGAATCTTTTTATCTTTCGCTTTAAGGCAAAGATTTAGGGGGTGAAATGGATGGTAACCGAACTCCCGAAGGCAACGATTCTCAGGATATTTAAGGAGGCTGGCGCTCCCCGGGTCTCCGCCGACGTCGCGGACGCGGTGAACAAGGTAGTGCTCGCGCTGGCGAGGGAAGCCGTGAGGTCCTGCAAGGCAGCAGGTCGAAAGACCGTGACGGCAGACGATATAAGATGTGTGGCGGTTAAATAGGCCGCCAACTTTTCTTTTTTATTCGAGCCCAGCTCAAAAGTAATTGAGGATATTAACTTTTAACTCGCTCTATCTTCCTCCGGCCGAGCGCTTGTATGTACTCCACCTCCACGCCCTCCCTCACCTCGCCCCTCAGGTTCATGGGTATCGGCAGCTCGAAGGTCTCATAAGTCTTGAGGTCCATCAGCTGCGCGTTGTTCCCTATGATCGCGAGCACCTGCGCGCTGCCACGCTCGATGATGGGCACCTCGATCTTCGCGCTGGTCGGCCTCACCACCGTCCTCTTCTGCCCATCGAAGAGCCCGATGGCATCGATCTTCGCCTTCGCGTGGCCGTGCTTTCCTGGCGCCGAGGTGGAGAAGCCCACGATGCGGCAGGGCTCGTCGTCGATTATGACGAAGCGTCCATCCTTGAGTTTTCCGACTTCCACCACTTCCTTGCTCATGGGGCCACCTCTACTACTTCGAGCACCAGCTTTTAATAATTTGCATCTCGCCCGGACCCGCAACGTTAAATCCCCCCGACGAAATGAATGAATGGGTCAGGTTTGCGGATACTCATAGTGGCCCGTCCCGATCTGCCGGGAGCGGTTGAGCTGGCGAGGGAGATATTGGAGGCCCTCCCAGGGGAGGAAATAGTGCTCGAACGCCAAACCGCCGCGAAGCTCGGGAGGCGGGGCATAGCGATCGAGTCGGCGAAGGTGGATGCGATCGTCGCCATAGGCGGTGACGGCACGGTTTTAGCCACCCACCAACGAGCCCCACAAATTCCGATACTCGGCGTGAATATGGGCGGTACGGGCTTTTTGGCCGACGTGCCGCCGGACAAGGCATTGGAAGCCGTCCGAAAGCTTTCGGCGGGGCAGCTGCCGATACACGAGCGTACCAGGTTGGCGGCGGCGGTGGGCGGCGAGCGCCTGCCGGATGCCCTGAACGAGGTGGTGGTACGCGCCGCGAGCCCCGGGCGCACCTTGATGTTCGATGTCTTCGTCGACGGCGAGCTGGCGATGAGTGCAAAGGGAGACGGCGTCATCATCTCGACGCCCACGGGCAGCACCGCCTACGCTCTCGCCGCGGGAGGGCCGATAGTCGACCCTCGCCTCGAAGCGATGGTGGTGGTGCCAATATGCACCTCCCGCCCTCGCGCCTCGCCGTTGGTGGTCCCCATGAGCAGCCGCATCCGCGTAGAGCTCCCTGAGCGCGGCAAGGATGCGCTGGCGATAGTGGACGGACAATTTACCAGCAAAATCGAAGCTGGCGGCCGGCTGGAGCTCAAGCGCTCGGAGAGTCCGGCGAGGTTCTTCGCGTGGGCGGACGAGTTCTACCGCAAGGTGCGGGAGAAGTTGTAAATTGCCGCGAAAGATTTACGTTCTAGATACTTCGGCGATCATAGCCGGTTTCGTGCCGGGGCTGGCCGATGTGGAGCAGGTGACGGTCCAGAAGGTGCTCGAGGAGGCTAAGGATCTCTGCTCCAAGCTGGAGCTGGAAGCCGCGGTCGTGGCAGGGAAGGTGAAGGTGATGGAGCCCTCCAAGTCCTCGCTGGCCGAGGTCCGCCTAAAGGTCGGCCAGACGGGCGACAGGGTCTCCGATACCGACGTCGAGCTACTGGCGCTGGCATTGGACCTGCGCTGGGCGGGAGAGGAGCCGATGCTCGTGACCGACGACTACGCGATCCAGAACCTCGCCAGGTTGTTGGGCATCCCATATCGTCGAGTCGCCATGCCGGGGATTACGGAGGTGCTGACTTGGGAGATGACCTGCCCAGCCTGCGGTAGGTCGTATCCAGCGACAGCCACGCAATGTGAGGTCTGCGGCTCTTCCCTCGTCAGGAGGCCGCGCCGATAGCCGCCCGCAGCTTCAACCCCGTCCAAAGGACGCCGGCCACGCTTAGGAGCGCCGTATACCAAAAGGAGACGAAGCGGTCGAGGAGCGCGGCCGAAACCGCGACACTGGCGGGGATGCCCGAGGTCCTGAAGATCAAGGCGTAAAAGCCCTCCACTATTCCGAGCGCCCCTGGCAAGGGTATCGCATGAAGAAGTAAGCCCACGACGGTGGCTATGCCGATGGCTCCGAAGGATATCGGCTGCCCCAGGGCGATGAACACCACATACATGCGCAGGAGGTATTGCAGCCAATAGATCACCGACAGCAGGAGAGCGGGGGCGATGTGGCGCCTTTTGTGCAGGATCACAAGCACCCCCCGCCCGAAGTCCTCCGCGAAGGCCCTGGTCTTGTCCTCCAAGTCCTCCAGACGTCCGAAGCGCTTGGCCAACCGTCCAAATCGCTTTACGATCCAGCTCGCAAGGCGCTCGGCGGCCCTCGGCCGGAGGCACACGTACGCGAACGCCGACATAACGATCGTCGCCGCCATCACCACCACGGCCAGCGAGATCAGCGCGTAGATGGGCATGTGCCAGGTTAACAGGACCACGGCAAAGGCGGCGAGGGTTATGCCTATAAACGGCAGGGTATCGAGGGCACGGTCGACCGCGATCGTCGCCAAGCCTTCGTCGAGCGGCACGCCACATAGGCGCGACAGGGTATAAGCTCGGAGCGGCTCCCCGCCCAGCCTGGCGCTGGGCACTACGGTGTTCACGAAGACGCTCGAGAGCAGGATCGGAAACATCTTTCCGGTTCGTATGCGCAGATCTAGGGCTGAGGCGATGATCTTCCACCTTACGAGCAACACGAGGAGCGCAAGCGTCTGGATGACGAAGGCTAAGGAATAAACTGCTACATCTACTCTAGCCATCACTCCAACGATCTTCCCTATGCCGGTAAGCGCGATTAAGGCGACGACGATCGCGACGCCGAGCAGGAAGAGGGGCACAATTTTCTTCAACGTCGATTTTTTATCTTTCATCTTCCGCACGGCCCTTCTGGGGTCGGAGGCCCTGCAACTTTAAATAGCCAACTTAATAAAACACACTCGGTGAACCTTTGCGCGAGCTCGCGGGAGTGGGATTCATCTCTTTCGCGGCGAGCAAGGAGAGGGCAGCGTTTGACATCCTAAGGGAGCTAACTGGGGCCGTCGCCGATATAGTTAAAAAGTTCGAGGGATTGGTCATCGCGTTTTCGGAAGGAAATATGAAAAAGGTACAGAAGCTCGGAGAGGAACTAGATCGCTTAGAATCGGAGGCGGATGGGATGAGGAGGAAATTCGAGTGCGGCTTATCGAAGGGGGCCTTCCTACCCGTTTTCAGGGGAGATCTGGGTAGGTTGGCCGAGCAAGTGGATGATGTCGCCGATATGGCCCAAGAGGCCTCAAGGGCCATCAGATGGAGGGAGGAACTATCGAAGGCATTGGCTCGAGCTGAGAAGAAGAAGGCCGAACTGAGGGCGATCAGAAAGGGCTTGGTGGACCTCGCCGGGATTTCCGTTAAGACCGTTCAGGCCCTGAAGGAGTCCATCGATGTCATGATCTCGAACATCGATGCCTCCATCCTGAGGGCGAGGGAGATCGAGAAGTTCGAACATGAGTCGGACTTGCTGGAGGAGAAGTTGATAAAGCTAGTGTACCGCCACGAAAAAATTTTAGATTTGGGCAGCATGTTGCAGCTCAAGGACATCATCGAAAAGATCGGGAAGATCTCGGATCACGCGGAGGATGCCGGCGACATAATAATGGCGATAAGCTTCATGTTGAGGGCCTAGTTGCCCTTCGACTCCTTCTATAGTCGATTGCCTCGATGGCGATCACGAGTGCCCAAATGAAGATCAACCCAAATTTGGGATCGAAGAGCCAGCCTATCATCAATCCGACGAAGGCGATTAAAACGTATAAAATCTGCCAGGGCTCGAGCATCACGCCTCCCACCTACACGATCATCGTAACCGACGACAGGCAGAACGCGAGGAACATGGACGCGATGGGCGTCGCGATCCAGGCTAAAATTATCTCACCTAGCCTGCGCTTGCCTATGGCAGCGATCCCGCCCACGAGGCCTGCCCCGACGACCCCGCCGACTATCGCATGCGAGGTGGAAACGGGCAACCCCCACTGGGTAAACAGGTGAATGGTCAAAGCAGCCCCCAGCTGCGCCACGAAAGCGCTCATGGGTCCAAGCGAGGTGATCTCCGTGCCAACGGTTTGGATCACCCTTCGACTGTAGGTGAGCGATCCGACGAATACCCCCACGCCCCCGAGCAGGCCCAGCAGTTGCACGGAGTTCGATGTTGCCTGGCGTCCCCCCACGACGTATGCCATCCCCATCGCCGTGCCGACGCCGTTCGCCCCTATCACGTAAGCGACGTAGCATCCGCTGGCGATGACCGCTACGGCGAAGATCAAGTTCAGCTGCTCGGGTGCCTTCACCCTCCGGATGGGTACCTCGAAGAAGTGGTACAGCACGAAGGCGAAGAACGCTGCGGCCAGCGGGGTTAGGACCCAACTCCACAATATGATCATGAGCTTCCACCAGTTTACCCGCGCCGCGACGTTTGAAAACATTCCGATCGCAACTCCAGCACCGGCTAGAGCTCCGATTATCGCTTGATGGGTGGAGATGGGAAACCCCAGTCTGGTCTGCAGGGTAACCACAAGTCCGGCGGAGAGGAGCGCGATCACGGCGACCCATTTAAGCTCAGAGAATGGGGAAATGGATGGGTCGGCGCCCGTAACTATCTGCTCGCCCACGGGTTTCATCAATTTATATCCCTCTAGGGCTGCGCCGAGGAGCACGAACAACATCGCGATGGAAACCGCCCTGCGGAAGGACATGACCCGTCCGCCCACCGCTGTTCCTATCGCGTTCGCGGCGTCGTTTGCGCCGATGTTCCACGCGATGTAAAAGCTGGCGAGGAACACGGCTAGCGCTGTGAGCTCTATCATGGGCTTGGCACCTGAGCCGAAATTTGCGGTGGGCGAGCTATAAAGGCTTTTGTGATTACAGCTCGACTATTTCAGCTCTGAGCGTCGTGAGGTCGAGGAGCGCCGCGGTCTGGCGCCCGCTCAGGTAGCCACAGACCTCCCCGGGATTCACGACCAGGCTTCGTCCCTCGGTGATGCCTGCTTCGTGGGTATGGCCTCGCACCACCACGTCGAACTCGCCGCCCTTGGCAAGCGCATCGATCAGCGCTTGGTTGGTGCCGTGCAGGAGGGCCACCCTTCGGCCGGCGAACTCCAAGGCGGCGAAGTCGCCCAGCAACTCCGCGCCGATCTCGCCGAACCTTGAGCGCAGCAGCTCCCTGTCGCCATCGTTGTTTCCCCAGACGATGTGCAACCTCGCCTTTAAATCGCGAAACTCCCTCGCGGTGAAGGGCGAAACGAGGTCGCCGGCGTGGAGGACGTGTTCGACGCCAACCCTATTGAAGAAGTCGACTGCCCTCCTTATGGCGTCCAGCCTGTCATGCGTGTCCGACATCAACCCGATTTTCATCCCATCACCACCCGAAAGATGGGGGCGCGAACTTTTGTGCCTTTTCGATTCATCAACAAACATATAAATGATGGGAGCCATAGGCGACTTCGCCAAGGAGGTAAATGATGAATAGAAGGGAATTGGGCATAGCTACCGGCGCCGTTGTTGTGATAACGTTGATCATCGTAGCCATAATCGCAGGGGCCGTTTACTTGGTCACCAGACCGAAAGAGGAGGAAAAGCCACCTAAAGAGGTGCTCCGGGTGGGTTTCCCCATAACCACCTTGGTAGAGGAACCTTGGGTTGGTGTGATACACAAGGCCTTGCTGAGAGCGGAGAATGAGTATGGGATCGTATACGAGTGGACGGATGAAATCGGTTATGCCGATCTCCCGCGGGTTCTCAGGGAATGGGCGCCGAAATATGATATAATCTTCAGCGACGTGTTCGGATGCGAGGCATCAGCTCGTGCCGCCGTAAAGGATTTCCCGAAGGTGCAGTTCGTGATGGGCTCGGGCCTAGGCCCGGTTGAGCCCAATTTAGCGGTCTTCGATGATTGGATACACGAGCCGGCATTTATCATCGGAATAATCGCTGGCACCCTGACCGAGAGCAATGTGATAGGCGTGGTCGGAGGAGTTCCGATACCTGAGGTGAATAGGCTCGTCAATGCTTACATCCAGGGTGCAAAGTTGGTGAATCCAAACGTAAAGGTTAAGGTCAGCTTTCTCGGCGAATGGTTCGACCCACCGAGGGTAAAGGAACTCGCGCTCGCTCAGATCAAGGCGGGCGCGGACGTGATGTATGCCGAGCGATATGGGGTTCACGACGCAGCGCTCGAGGTTTTGTCCACCGAGAACAAGGTGATCCCGCTTTTCGGCAACCTACTCGATCAATGGGAGCTTGCTCCAAACCTGGTCATCACTGGTCCCGAGTGGGATATGTGGCCGCTCGTTAAGTATGTGATAGAGACGTTCGAAGAGAGGGGCCGAAAGCCGTTTGCGATGGACTTGGCGGAGTGGACGATGATGGGGAAAGGAGGGGCTAAGCTAGCCGGTTATCCCGGTTGGCACGATTACCAAACCAGGTTGCACCCGACCATCGTCGAAAAGTTGAACAGAACGTACACGGTGACATTGACTCCACCATATGTCGCGGAGGACATGGTCATCAGGGGGAACATGCACGATATTTGCGGAAAGATCATAGACGAGATCTTAGCAGGGAGGATCAGAGCTCCAATAGACGAGACGGTGCCGGTATCGGATTAGGCGATGAGCTTGGGGGGGATCTCCCCCTTCCATTTTTCAAGCTCATCCGACATGGCCTTGGTGGGATAGTGAAGGAAATGCCGATCGTCGTCATGAGGGGGATCACCAAGCGTTTCCCTGGAGTAGTCGCGAATGACAACATCGATCTCGAGATCAGGAAAAGGGAAATCCATGCTTTGCTCGGTGAAAACGGCGCCGGGAAGACAACTCTGATGAACATTCTTTATGGACTATATGCGCCGGATGCGGGCGAGATTTACGTTCGTGGGAAAAAGGTGACCATAAGGTCGCCGAAGGATGCGGTCGATCTGAAGATAGGTATGATCCACCAGCACTTCGTCTTGGTCCCGCCGTTCACCGTTACCCAGAACATCGTCCTCGGGATGAAGTTCCCCAAGGGAATACTCAACTTGGAGGAGGCCGAGAAGAAGGTCGCCGAGATCTCGCAGAAGTACGGGATTAAGGTCGACCCTAGAGCGCAGATATGGCAGCTTTCCGTTGGGGAGCAGCAAAGGGTTGAGATCCTCAAAGCCCTGTTTAGGGGGGCTGAGATCCTGATCTTAGACGAGCCCACCGCTGTCCTTACCCCTCAGGAGACGAAGGAGCTTTTCAAAACCCTTAGATCCCTTGCCAAAGCTGGATGCGCCATAGTTTTCATCAGCCATAAGCTCGATGAGGTCATGGAGATAAGCGACAGGGTAACGGTTCTAAGGCATGGAAGGGTTGTCGCGACGAAGAGGACAAGCGCTACTAACAAGAGGGAATTGGCCAAGTTGATGGTTGGGCGAGAGGTAGTCTTCAGGCTCAGGAAAGCGAAGGCTAAGATAGGCAGGCCAGCTCTACAGGTCGAGAATCTCCATGCCTTGAGCGATCGTGGCCTACCGGCGCTAAGGGGCATTTCCTTCTCCGTGCACGAGGGGGAGATCCTAGGGATAGCGGGGGTCTCCGGCAATGGGCAAAAGGAGCTGGCGGAGGTGATCGCGGGCATCCGCAAGGCGGCCTCCGGTAAGGTATTGATCTTCGGACGAGACGTGACGAGCTGCTCGCCCAAAGAGATAATCGATTTGGGCGTCGGCCGCATCCCAGAGGACAGGCTCCAGACGGGATTGATCACCGACCTCACCGTAGCCGAAAATCTCGTCTCAGAGGTCCACGAGAAATTTTCCAATAAGTTCTTTTTCTTCCCAGCCGGCATCTTCCTAGATTACTCACAAATCAATAGCTACGCGGAGAAACTGATATCCGAGTACAAGATAGTGACTCCGAGCCGAGATGCCCTGACAAAGACCCTCTCCGGCGGCAATCTTCAGAAGCTAATATTGGCCCGCGTGCTCGCTCAAAATCCCAAGATTTTGATAGCCTCTCAGCCAACGCGAGGGCTTGATGTGGGGGCAACTGAATACATCCGTAGGAAGTTGCTCGAGCAGAAGACAAAGGGCGCGGCCATTTTGCTCATCTCGGAAGACTTGGGGGAGATAATGATGCTGAGCGATCGGATAGCGGTCATTTACGAGGGGAAGGTCATGGGCATCGTCCCGGCCGCGAAAGCGAGGATAGAGGAGCTAGGGCTTATGATGGCTGGGACGCCGCTGAGCAAAATCAGAGGAGGGAGGAAATAATGCCTTTACAGCTTAAAGCGAAAATTGGACTTCCAAAGTTTAGGATCGAGAAGAGACCTCCCCCACCACTTCTGACGAGGGTTAAGTGGTACATCCTATCGGTGGCGATGTCTTTGGCAGTGGGGGCGATCCTCATTCTCTCGGCAGGGGTAAATCCCGCTGTTGCATATTATCACCTATTTTCTGGAGCCTTGGGCGGCAAGCTCGCGATAACGGAGACCTTATGGAGGTTCACTCCTCTTCTGTTTACGGGTACTGCGGTCGCCGTCGCTTTCACCTGTAAGTTCTGGAACATAGGCGCGGAGGGCCAAATGCTTGCAGGTGCCACGCTTGCTGCATACTTTGGAGTTACCTTTGTCGGATTGCCATCTTGGGTGCTGATTCCTTTGGTAACGATCGCCGGCTTCCTCGCTGGGGCCGCGTGGGCGGCCATACCGGCGATACTGAGGACGAAGTTCGGGGCGGACGACGTGGTGACCACGCTCCTCGGCAACTGGATAATGCTATACCTCGTGGGAGCTTTAGTAGAAGGTCCCTGGAGGGATCCGTACTCCCTATGGCCCGAATCTCCAGCGATCGCCTCGGCTGCTAGGTTTCCCACCTTGATACCAGGATATCGAATCCACATCGGCCTCATAATAGCTGTTTTAATCTCCCTGCTCTTCCTTCTGATAATGCGTAGGAGCGTGTGGGGCTACCAGCTGAAGGCGGTGGGCGCGAATCCAAGGGCGGCGGGCTTCGCTGGGATAAATGTCAGCAGGGTCCTCATAACTGCCGCCATCCTGAGCGGTGGGATAGCTGGCATAGCGGGGGTGAACGAGCTCTGCGGAACGCATTTCCACCTCAAGGGCATAGCGATGGGGGCAGTTGGGGAATTGTCTTGGGGTTACGGCTATGCGGGCGTTTTTATAGCCATGCTCGGTGGCTTGCACCCCATTGGCGTGATGCTCGCAGCATTTTTCATGGCGATAATGATCAATGGCTCGCAGGCGATGTACCGGGCGACCGGGGTCTACTCGCCCTTCTGGAGGGTGATGCAGGGCGTGATAATGATCTGCTTGTTGATCGGTATTTTCATGATTAACTACCGGGTGAGGAGGGTAAAGGAATGATCGGGGAGGTAATCACCGCAACGTTCGTCATCAGCTTTTTGGCGGCGACGCTTCGCATGACTGTGCCGCTCCTCTTCGGGACCATAGGCGAGGCCTTCGCCGAGCGCTCGGGGGTCCTCAACTTGGGCATCGAGGGGATGATGCTGATGGGCGCTAGTGTGGCTTTCACGACGACCTTCTATACCGGTAGCTTATGGCTGGGCGTTGGGGCGGCGGTCGTGGTGGGTATCCTGCTGGGATTGCTCATGGCCTTCTTGACGGTCACAATGGGGGCCCAGCAGCATGTCTCAGGCTTGGCCGTGTTTTTCTTGGGCATGGGACTGAGCTTCTACTTGTACCGAATTTTCGTGGGTGAACTCGGAGGCGTTCCACCGACGGTGACACCCTTCCGTCCGGTACACATCCCGATTCTCGGCGACATCCCCGTGCTAGGGCCGATCTTGTTCCAACAGTACATTTTGGTATACATCGCTCTGTTGCTCGTCCCCATAGCCGCGTTTATTTTTGATAGGACCACGCTGGGGCTTCAGATAACTGCAGTAGGGCAAAACCCCAAGGCAGCGGATACCGCGGGCATAAACGTTTTTCGCATCCGCTACCTCTGCTTGCTGGTGGCCGGGGCTCTATCCGCGGTAGGGGGAGCTTGGTTCTCCATAGCGCAGAGCAGCATGTTCCTACCTCTGATGACTGCGGGTCGAGGGTGGGTTTGCATCGCGCTGGTCGTCTTCGGCAATTGGATGCCATATAGGATCCTCATCGGAGCCCTGCTGTTTGGGGGGATAGACGCCCTCCAGACCTCCCTTCAGGCGGTGGGGATAGCGTTTCCATATCGAGTCCTTCAGATGCTACCGTACATATTCACCATCATCGTTTTGGTCGCAGTGGCGAGGAGGGCGACGTATCCCGCTGCCCTGCTCAAGCCCTATAGAAGGGAAGAGTAAAGCTCGGGCCTAATAAACCGTTACTTTTTCGTCTAGGATCATGCGCAGGGTCGGCGCATGTTTGATTTGAACGCGATAGGTTGCGGGCTTCAATCCAGAGCCGAGCAATATCTCCTCTCCCTCTTTGATGTCCGCCGGCCCTGGCGTCCATATGATCGGAGGATTCACGCGCTCGTCGAAAAGCAGATATTCCCAATCTCCCTTCGGGATCTCCCCACTTATCACCTTTAGGAAAACGGAACCATCGCGTGAGTATAGAGATACCTCAAGAGGGGGAGGACCTCCAACGCCAGTAGCATAATAAGCGATAGAAGTGATAACGACGAAAGCCAGCATCGCAGATAAATATATTCGGCCACGCCCTTGGCCCCTTCCTCCTTTGTCACATTCATTTTGATCATGACTCGCTCTGTTTGAAACTCATAAATAATTTGCTGGCCGAGACGGTCTTGATGAACTCGAGCACGAGCTGCCCAACCCTTTCCACGTTGGCGACTTCGATCCTCTCCGGGAGATCGTCGGGGGAGTGGATGAATTCGTAGCGGCGGATGTGGGCGTTGGGGAGCCTAGCGACCCTCGAGATCACGCGCTCGAGCCCGCTCGCTCCGGCCTTGTCGACGGTTATGGTCGTCGCCTTGAAGCCGGAGCGAAGGAGGGGTATATGATCGTGGGACGCGAGAACGGCCCATGCCGGCGAAAGCCTTAGCCCTAGTCCTCTCCCGCAGTCGACGAGGGCTCGGTTCAGCTCGCGTGAGGTCCTCCACTTCCTGAGGATGCCATTGCCCTCGACGAAGTATATCCTGGAGCCCACGCCTACCGTGTCGAGGTTAAGCCCCACTCCACCGCGCATGGTCTCGGCGAGAGCGCGCGAGCCACGCAGCCCCTGCTCCTCGGCGCCCAGCGCTGCGAACACCAGCTCGACTCCGCTGGGAGGGTCCTCCGCCGCGACCCTGGCGACCTCGAGCATCACCGCCACGCCCGAGGCGTTGTCGTTGGCCCCCGGCGAGCCACGCCGGCGAATGGTGGGGAGGAGCATCCCCGCGTAGGTGGGCAGCACGATCGCCGCGAGGCAGGTCCAAGCGACCCACCAGCTCGATAGCGCGCCGAACGCCCGCGCGACCGAGCACGCGGCGAAGGCGAGGAGGGCGGGCATCGACATCAGCCCTACCAGGATATCGAGGCGGCGACTCAAACTGCACCTTGCCGAGTCGTAGTGCGCGCATATCAGCAGGCGCACCTCGGCCTCCCCCGACCTCAAGCTCGCGATCACGTTTTGGCTCTCCCGCCTAGGTAGGGCTAGAGGCAAGAGCCAAAAGAGGAGGATCGCGCCGATGAGCGCGAGCAGGGAGAGGGCGGCCGAAAGGAGCGGCGACGCGAGGAAAGCGGCGAGGATGCAGCAGGCCCTCAGCCTCGAGCGGGCGAGCTTGTCGACGAACTTAAACTTCAACGTTTCTACCCTGTAGCCGTAGGCCCTGAACTGCTCCTTGATGTAATCCGCCGCCGCCTTTTCCCCTCTGGTGCCCGCTAGGCGGGGTCCTATTTCGTACGCGAGCTTGTCCAGGTGCTCGAACGCCCGGCGGGCCTCGAAGCCAGCCATCGGAACCCGCGGTCTTAATTAAACGCTCCTCCTTAAATCGTGGATGGGCATTCGCTTGGTGTATGGGATCTTTGGTAGGAGCTTGGATGAGGTGCTCAACTCCTACGGCTACAGCTCGCCTCCCCGCGTCAGCCCTAGGCTCAGGGGCTGGCGTCATCGTGAGCGCCCCATGAGACCACCCGTAAGTGGATACTTGCCGGTCAGCGCTGTGGCGAGCGAGTTCTGTCCCACGGCGCGCGACATCTACTTGCGTTATGTCGAGGGGTTCGAGGCGCCCGTGAGCTCGCCCATGGTGAGGGGCACGCTCTACCATGCCACGTTGGAGGCGGTGGTCACCCAGGCTAAGAGGTTGATCTACGAGGGCATTGTGCTTGGGCTCGAGCTCTCGAGAGCGCTGGCGGACTGCGCGGAGGAGGCCATCGAGGAGTTGCTCGAGGAGAAGCAGGGGCTGATCGAGGAGGCGAGGATGGAGGAAGACGAGCTCGAGCGAGTGAGGCGGAACATGTTCAAGCTCTGGAATTTCGAGGCGGACCAGATCGCGTCGGCCGTGGCCTCGATCCTCTTCCGCTCGCCGCACATGGGCATCGATAGCCTAGTGGCGCACGCGATCCCGCTGACGATGGAACACAGGATCGACGGCTCCAGGGTGGGGCTCAGCAAGCAGCTCAGCATCGACGCCTTTCAGGCGATTCATACGATGGTGATGGAGATGAAGACCGGCAAGGAGCAGGCATACCACAGGCTCACCCTCGCCGGCTATGCCCTGGCCTTCGAGAGCGCTTTCAGGCGGCGGGTGGACTTCGGGATGTTGGCCTACGTCAGATTTCCCGAGGATCGCCCCTCACCCCTCGTCGTGAGGCGCGTTCGTCAGATCGACGACGAGTTGAGGCTACAATTCCTTCGGGCCCGCGATAGGAAGCTCGCGATAGTCTTCAGGCAACGTGACCCAGGCAGGCCGGAGCGATGTCCCAGCACCTGCAGCTATTTCAGGATATGCAGGGGCTGAAAAATCT
>Ga0272449_1003378_pt1 | contig 13808 bp, 11 predicted proteins | sample YNPCB0241_FD_198679 | JGI IMG/M metagenome (GOLD analysis project Ga0272449, IMG submission 198679) | Hot spring sediment microbial communities from Yellowstone National Park, WY, United States - YNP-CB-024-1 | ecosystem: Environmental > Aquatic > Thermal springs > Hot (42-90C) > Sediment...
GAGAGCTGGCAGTCACCTGTGTTGGTGACGTTGAACCTATAGAGTATACCATCGCCAGTGTGGACCATTGTGGCGTTTGCCCACTTATAAACTGAGATCGCTGGGTTGAGGATGTCGATGCTCCATGAGGCTGTGTCGGTGACGATCATACCTAGAGCGTCTGTACCTGAGGCTGTCACTGTGTTGTTTATCCAGTCTCCAGGTGGAGCTGTGTATTCCATTTCTATAACCTGAGAAGCGCCTGGGCCAAGTGTACCAGTCCAGATTGTGCCGAGTACGTCATCGATCACGTTTACAGAGAGCTGGCAGTCACCTGTGTTGGTGACGTTGAACCTATAGAGTATACCATCGCCAGTGTGGACCATTGTGGCGTTTGCCCACTTATAAACTGAGATCGCTGGGTTGAGGATGTCGATGCTCCATGTATCCCAATTGTTTGATAAGTCTGGGTCTGGCGTTGTGCTCGTCACTGTTGCGTTGTTTAATAGAGGATCTGGGTCGGTAGACTTTATCGTATAGGTGCTTGTGAATATCCAAATTTCGCCAACGTCAAGTTTTCCATTACCATTTGAATCTCCACTGGAATAAGTTGCGGCACCACTTACGTTGTCATAAACCTGAACGCCCCCTGCGCTTGTTGGGCCTTTATTGGATACACTAAATGTGTATGTAACAGTATCCCCAACATGGGCAAATAATGGACCGGTCTTTTCTATGCATAAGTCGGCTCTAGCGTATATATTCCCGAAGTTTATGTTGGTTGCGGTGGGGTTTCTATTAGTCAAACTTACAGTATGTGTTCCTCCTACCGGATAAGTCTGTGTCCATCCCTCTTTAAGTACTTCGCTCACCACATAGGTTCCCATTGGGAGGCCCCTGAATTCGTAAGCACCAGTGCTGTTGGTGAATGTAGACATATTGACAGGGCCACTAATATGGATTTCCCAATTCGCGAGCCCAGGTTCGCCTGAGTCCCATATACCATTTCCATTGCGGTCTTCCCACTTGTACCCACTTATTGTGCCACCTGGTGGTACCGAAATTGGCACATCTTTACTCCCAAAATCGTAAGTGTAGACATGAAGAGAAGAGCCACTCCACCCGCTGGAACCTATAGCCAGGTGCGATTCCCAGTAAACAAACCAGTGACTCAAGTTAGTTTGGACAGTTATCTCGTAACGAAGAGCAGAATCGCCCGATTTGCCTGTTCCGTCATTTAATCTTTTCACGGTCAGGGTAGCGTCTGTAGTAGAAGCCGTTATTGTTTCATTAATAGCTAGTGGTGCTGTCCTATTTATTATTGGACCAACATAGACTGTAGTTGCGTACTGAGGGTCGTTTGGCTTTCCTTGCCCACCGCCAACATAGAATTGAACCGCTTTGTCGAGACCTATAACGCTCCACTGGGTATGATCCAAGTTAATTACAAAGGTCAAATTGCCTCCTGCAAAGTTATCTATCTCAAGGCGATAATTTACATAGTCGTCTTCCATCCATCCGGCGAGGTTCCCCGTTGTCCACCTCTCGAATTTCTTGTCCCATCCCCAGAGCGTTTCCTGTTGAGCTGGGCTTTTTACGGGCATCACAGAGGTCGCAGAGATCAGGGAGAACATCAGCGTTGCAAGCAATAGTATACTAACTACTTTTCCAAAATTTTTCAAATTCTTTCCTCCTTTTTCCGCAAGTATATTCCATCGCTAAACCCCTATATAAACTTATGTTTTATATAATTAAAATATACAGGTAAATAATTAATAAAATTTATATAAATTAAAGAAAAGTTTTAAAATAGTTAATAAACAATTTTGCTAAAATTCGACAAAAATTTTGCAAAAACTTGACAAAAATACGACTTCTCCCTTCATCCTCACGAAGAAACAGAAATGATGCCAGTACAGCAATTGATTTTCAGGGGGTGCAGATCTCATTATCTAGAGGGAGAACCATCGCTCTTGCCGTGTAAGAATGCCCCTGCGGCGTGCTTTTTCGTTTTGACCGACTCTGTTTTGCCCATAACTCCCCCGAAAAATTGAGGTTTACGCCCACTACTCTTTCCATGGCACACTAAAGAGATTTATACATTACATGCAGTTTATAAAATGAGGGTGCCCAATGTTAAGAATAGGTATAATCGGAAAGACGAACACGGGAAAGACGACCTTCTTCAACGCGGTCACTATGCTGAACGCCGAGATCTCCAATTACCCGTTCACAACAAAGACGCCCAACATAGGCGTGGGCTACGTCAAGACCCCGTGCGTTTGCAGGGAGCTCGGCGTGAAAGACAATCCGAAGAACTCGGCCTGCATCAACGGGTGGAGGTTCATACCTGTAGAAATCGTGGACCTCCCCGGTCTGATAAAGGGTGCATGGGCTGGCGCAGGTCTAGGAAACCAGTTCCTCTCGGTTGCTGCCCAGTCGGACGTTCTCCTGCACGTGGTGGACGCTTCGGGCTCCATAAACGCGAAGGGAGAGATCTGCGAGCCCGGTATGGGATCTCCGCTTGCTGACTACTACGACATCGAGGAGGAGCTCATAAGGTGGTACATGAAGAACCTTATTGATAACGCCGAACAGGTCAGGCGCCTGATGCAGGGCAGGGGGCTGGAGCTTTCCAAGGCTCTGACCGAGGTCCTCACCGGCATAAAGGTTAAGGAGTGGCACGTGAAGGAGGCGCTGAACAGGGCAAAGCTGACCGGAATACCCTTCGAGGACTGGGACGACGAGGACTTCAAGGCATTTGCGACTGAGATAAGGTACATCTCTAAGCCGACCCTCATTGTGGCGAACAAGATGGACCTGCCCGTTGCCGAGAAGAACTTCCTGGGTCTGCAGGAGACCTTCGGCGAGAGGTTCGTCGTCCCCTGCTCCGCCGACGTGGAGCTGATGCTAAGGAGGGCGGAGAAGGCTGGCGCCATATCCTATGTTCCAGGCGAGGAGGGGTTCAAGGTAAAGGACGAGAGCAAGCTGACCCCCAAGCAGAAGTGGGCTATAAACTATGTCCAGTCAAGGGTATTCGACAAGTGGCTCAGGACTGGCGTGGACCAGGCGCTCGCGATAGCGGTCTTCAAATTGCTGATGATGAACGTGGTTTACCCTGTTGAGGACGCAAAAAGGTACTCAGACAAGAGGGGGAACGTCCTCCCAGACGCCTTCATGCTCCCCCAGGGCTCCACACCGCTTGACCTTGCCAGGGAGATACACTCAGAGCTGGCTGAAGGGTTCCTGTACGCCATAGACGCTGTCACAGGGATAAGGCTCCCCAAGGACTACCAGCTCCATGACAGGGACGTGATAAGCATAATCTCTACCAGGAAGCGCAGATGAGACACCTAATGCGGGGGCATCTTATCCTCTAAAAACTCACATATGCCATGAAATGTTTGAAAGGGCCCAAAGTTGTTAAAATGCAGATCGTAGTATGTGCTGGGATGACGTTAGAATAACGGAGCGATCCTAGGTAGGCTCCAAAACCGCTTAAACCACTTTTAGTTTTATTTTTGGTTTTAGTTTTAAATCCGTATTCTGCAATCAATGGCCAATTAAGATTTAAAAAATTCTCTCACGCCTTGAGGCAGATGCTCAGCGCATCTTAAAAAGTTTTTAAAACAGACAGTTATACTGAATATCAATATGTTGTGATTGGGGAAAAAATTGGCGACAAAGAAGGTGGTAGCAGCACTTTTCGCCATCATTGTGATTGTTGTTGCTGGCGTTTCAATATTTACGTCCAGCCTTCTGAACCAATCAAGGGGAGAAAAAATAACTCCAGCAGATCATCCAAAGGTTCCCAAGAGGGGGTTTTTCATGGGAATTCTTCCGGTCCCTGGAGAGGGGCAGTCCTTTGAGGAGGCGTACTTTCAGGCAGCACAATACTCTGAGTTCGTGCCGGTTTGGGGAAGGCCTACTCCTTTTTACGATCTTGCCCGTGACTTGTCTGGCAGCTGGGGGAAAACATTTGTAGAGCTCAATATACGCGGAAAGGGGATGTTCCCCCTTGTTCATGTAACTTTTATAGGCCCAAATACTACACTTGTTGCCCCGCCTTATCTGAAAAATGCCACCCTCAGCGACCCTGCCTGGAGGAGGTCCTACAAAGAGGCAGTCCTCGATGTGGTCAGGGCTTGTAAGCCGCTTTACATTTCTGTTGGCAATGAAGTGAACAGGTGGTATGAAAAATATGGGGCAGATGCGGATGACCCGAACGGTTTTCAACACTTCGTTAGCCTTTATGAAGAGATATACGATACTGTCAAGGAGGTATCACCTCAAACCAAGGTTTTCTGCACGTTTGCCAGGGAGATGGTGTCAGAGAACCGCGAGGCAGACCTGAAAGTCCTATCAATGTTTAAACCAGATAAGATGGATCTACTCGTCTTCACGAGCTACCCCTACGCGGTCAAGGGGATAAAGAGACCTTCAGAGATCCCCGACAATTACTACTCTATCGCCTTAAGGTACATGCCAAATAAACCGATAGGTTTTAGCGAACTGGGATGGCCCTCGACCGAGTTTTTCGGCGGTGAGGGGGGACAGGCAGACTTCATTCAACATGTGGCGGGGCGCCTCACAAAAGGGCAGGGAGTCAGCCTAGAATTGCTTGGTTGGGCATGGCTGCACGATTTGGACGAAAATGACTGCATCGGTTTGATAAAAAGAGGCGGTACAGAGAAGCTAGCCTATGAAGTTTGGAAGAGCCTATCAAGATCAGGGTAGGAAATTAGTGAATTAAATGGTTCAATTTGATGTGGATGAAAGCCTACTTCACTTCGCACATAGTTTTCCACATTTCACTTGATTATCGCGATCCTTATCTTTGTGAGTTCTTCCTTCATCTGCGCATTTAGTGTGAGGATGTCGAATACCTCCTGAAGGAACACGCTGATGAACTTCTTTATCTCCTCGTTCCCGAATATCAGTATGTACTCGTCCTCCATCTTCACAAGCCTGAAGAAGTTGCAAGCCTCGAGCCTCTTCAGGATCCTGTCCAAGTCGAGGTAACGGAACTGCTCGGCGTGGCTCCTAGCTATCCTCCTGTGCTCCTCCCAGAACTTGTCCTTCTGGGGCGTTGACTCAATTATCCTCAGCATTGTGACCAGGTGGTCGAGGTCTACTATCACGTGCTCGCCGCCGGTCAGCATCTCGGCGTGGATCTTCAGCCTCTCAAGTTCCCCCTCGCCAAACCCCCTAAAGGTGTAGTAGAACTTGAGGGCTCTCCTGATGAGGTCGCTCTGGGAGACGTTTGGCTCCTTGAGTTTCTCGAGTATGCGTAGGGTCTCCTCATTCAGCGCTATGCTCGTCCTTATGGGAAGTTTCATACCACAAAAGGTTGGTCGCGGAAAAATAAAAACTTTTCTATCAATAAACGTTATAAATTAATTAATTTTTCAATTTTTAAAACTTAATTAAAAACCTGTTTATTGCCTTCCTGAGCTGAAAGTTGAACTGTTAGGAGAGTTTTCAATGGTCGGAGAGGAAGAGTTTTCGGCGACAATTATTTGGGGAAAACAGTTGCCTGAGCGTTTAACCGCACGCCGGAACAAGCGGGCTTCAGCCATGGCTGGCTTTGGCTCAGTCCACATTCAAAAGCTAACATCCTCCCACCCATGAAGGGTGTTGGCTTTCTGCGGTAGTTGGTAAAGTCATTGCTAAAGTTGCACTGAGGATTAGGGTTTCGACCTACACCCGCAGGATGGTCGCCATTCCATTTATTAATCCCTTGAAGGATATTTCCCCCTAGGTGGTTTTTGTGGAATACGAGATAAAGTTCAAACCGTCCTACTCAATGGTGGTAATCAGGCTGAGCCAGGGCGAGACCATTGTTGGCGAGTCAGGGGCGATGACCTACATGACCCCGAACATCTCTGTCAGGACAAGGGCGAGGGAAGGGCTGCTCGGGTCACTCGGTCTGAAGTTCCTGGGAGGGCAGTCATTCTGGGTCAATGACTACACTGCGGTGAATGGTCCCGGCGAGATCGGGTTCGTCTCGGCGCCACTCGGGGACATAGAGCGCCTTTCTCTCTCAGACGAGAGGGGCTACATAATCAGGAGGGAGTCTTACGTGGCTTCTTCGCCCGCGGTGGACCTCGACGTGAAGTGGGAGGGGTTCACAAAGGGGCTCTTCGGGCAGGGGCTATTCATGATCAAGGCAAAGGGGACGGGCGATCTCTTCATCAACACCTTCGGGGCTATTGACAGGCACGTCCTCAAGGAGGGGGAGAGCCTGATAGTGGACAACTTCCACTTGGTCGCATTCAGCAGCACATGCAGCTACAGGGTTGAGAGGTTCGGCGGGCTAAAGGAGACGATCCTCAGCGGGGAGGGCTTGGTGACTAGGATAAATGGTCCAGGGGAGGTGCTGCTCCAGACCAAGAGCCCTAGGGAGTTTGTCGAGTGGATGTGGACGCTCCTGGAGCCGATGATAAGGTCGAGAGCCCGGTGAGGGCTTTGGAAGGCGGAGAGAGAGTCATCCGAAGCGAGTTGGCCTTCTCGGGGAAGCTCATAAAGGTCAGGGTGGACGAGGTTTTGCTCCCTGGCGGGCGGGTAGCCAAGAGGGAGATCGTCGTCCACAGGGGTGCTGTTGCGGTAGTGGGCATCGACGGGGACATGGTTTTGATGGAGCGGCAGTACAGGCACGCAGCCGGAAAGCCCATGTGGGAGATACCCGCCGGGACGCTGGAGGAGGGGGAGGACCCCCTGGAGTGTGCCAGGAGGGAGCTCCTCGAGGAGACCGGGTACACAGCCGAAAGCATGGAAGAGGTCATGCACTTCTACGTGGCTGTTGGGTACAGCACTGAGATCATACACCTCTTTTTCGCCACAGGGCTAAAGAAGGCAAAGCCATCGCCCGAAGAAGACGAGACCATAAGGGCGGAGATGGTCCCACTCGACCAGGTCCTGAAGATGGTGAGAACCAACGAGATCGAGGACGCGAAGACTATAATTGGAGTGCTAATGTTGTTGTTAAGAGACAAGACGAGTTCCAAAGGGCAATTCCTGTCGGTGCGGGATCCCAGGTGATCCATGGTGACTGTAGACAGGGTGAGGGTCTCTAGGATAAGGAAGAGCCGCGGGCAGGGTTTTGAGCGCGAGCTGGTGAAGAGGTACCGCGAGGCGGGATGGTGGTCCTACAGGACAGGGGGGAGCAGCGCCTACCTGCCGGACCTGATAGCCACGAACGACGTGACCGGGGAGCTGGACGTTGTGGAGGCAAAGGCAGGGGCAAAGGACCACCTCTACATAGAATGGGATCAGATAGCCAGGGACATACTCCTGATAAACGGGTTCAAGCGGTACCCCACGAGGAGGATCGTGCTGGCATTCAAATTCCTGTCCAAGAAGTCAAAGGGAAGCCCAGGAGCCTACGAGAGGAGGGAGCTCCGGGAGTACTTCAAGGTCATCCCCGAGGAGTACTGGGAGAAGCTCAACGGCTGCAAGATCTCATGCCACTACGAGCGGGGCTGCCCAGAACTCCCAGACTACAACCCCCCATTCAAGGTTAAAGGGAGATGAGCTTTGACACAGGGTTGAACAACGTCGCTTGATGTTATTTTACTGGAAATTCGCCAGAGTCTGCTTGGTTTGAGTGGCATCACTGGTCGAGGGTCACGCCTTCGCAGTTGTGGGTCTCAGGCTGAATATGTTTGGAGCAGAAGTACTTCGTGCAGTAGGGGCACCTGAAGACCTCGCCTTCCTGAAGGCAAAGATCGCATTCCATCGAAGCCACCAGGTTTTGTTAAAGACTTCTCTCTTCTTGGCTTATAAACTATTTACACTGTATAGCCTCCTTTTAAGATAGATTATAAACCGAGATTTTGAAAGACTTGACGGAGGAATGAGACGGTTAGGATTTGCTGTTGAAAAATAAATAAATGAATTGGACCTCTGAAGATAGAAATCTTGAGCTGCCGTTTTTCACGTCCTGCCCGCGAGATCCTTAGTCAGGATAGCCTCGTTGTTCGGCGCCCTTATGAAGACTGGCACGTTCTTCTGCTTTGTTGCCCTGTAGGAGACGAAGAGCCACTCCCCGGTCTCGAGCGAGACTGTTGCGTCAACAAGGTCATAGCTGAGACCAAAAGCCTCGGCTATGACGTACCTGTCGTAGGACCTTGGCAGGGTGCTCACAAAGTAGCTGTGCAGCTGCTGCAAGGCGTTTGTGTTCAGGTGAGCCACTCTCTGGCTGCAGATCCAGCAGTTCGCCCTGTATTTCCTGCCCTGCCGGAGGAGAGACTCCACAGCCCTGTTGGACTCCTCCGTGGCGTCGGAGACGATGGGCTTCTGGGGTATGAACTCCTGGGCCTCGTCCAGAACAGTCAGGACCGTCCTCTTGTAGCCCATTATCTTCTTGAGGAGGAGCAGCTCCTTCACGAACCTTGAGACCGCCCTCCTGGCTTCGATGGGCTCAGGGGCATAAACCACAAAGATTTTGTTGCCGCCGTCTGACACAGCCCTCCTAGCAAGGTCCTCTGGGGTCAGGAGGGAGCCCTCGCCCTCAACGTCCAGCGAGCGGTCGGTGATGAACTTCTCAACAGCTGCCAGGCGCTTCAGCGTGGCGCCCATGCCGTGTATCATGGACTTGAACTCTTCAATTATTCTGAGGAGCTCGCCAAGGGCTTCACCGTCACCGGCGATCTCCCTGAGCGGTTTGCTCTGGGAGTACCCCCTGCTCCTGGAGAAGGCGTCGAGCCTCCTCAGCGCGACCTTCGCCTGCTCAGCGTCCTTGCCCTCCTCGACGAGGGATTCAAAGAAGCTGTAGAGGTCCCCCAGGCTGAAATCAGCCTCGGATCTCAAAGAGAGGCGCTCAATCCTCCGTGACGAGACCAGGGATTCGATGATTCCCTTCATTCTCCCCCTCATTGCTTCAAGGCTCTCGGGGATCGCCTGTGCGTCCAGTATCTTGTCTGCCGAGTCAAAGGTCTCTGTTGATACGAAGTCCGGCTCCAAGTCCAGGAGGTGTATCAAATACTCGCCAGATACGTCGAAGACGACGACGGAGATCCCATTAATGGATGAGACCGTCTGCCTGATCAGGTAAGATGTGAAGTTAGACTTCCCGCACCCTGTGAACCCGAAGAGACCGGAGTGGTACTTCACGATCTCGTCCATCTTCACTGTGAGGGGTATGCTGAGCCCCTTGATCTCGCCCACCTCTGAGCCCTTGTCCACGCAGAGGAAAGCCCTGACAGCCTCCTTTGAGAGGATCCTTGCCTCCCCGCCCACGAGTGGGGTGAGGTTTGAGCGCTCAAACCGCGGGTAACCGCCCACAATGTCCATCCTGTAGCCTGTCGGCACAGCCAGTATGTCGATCCACGTCTCCTCGCTGGCGCCCCAGCCGCGGTCTATGGTCTCCAGGAATTCCCGCCTTATCACCTTCGGGACGCTTATGCCCATCCCGAGCATCTGGAAGTGGACCGGGCTGACGCCGGTCGTCTGGTAGACTAAGAAGGTCTCGCCGTTGGACGTCATCCTCTTTATCCCGATGTAGGCGGGCTCGTGGAGCCTGTCGAGGACCTTGAGGGAGAACCTCGCCTCGATGGTAGCCTCCCCGGTGCTCAGTGTGAGCTCCTCCCCGGATACCCTAACGGTCCTGTAAGCCATCCTGCAGCTCCTGAGCCTCCCCTCAAACTCTCCCCCTATATCTTCAAAGATCTCCATTCCACCTGGACCTCCAGCCATTATATTGGTTCATAAAAGGCAGATTGTGACTCGGTGTCAAAACATGATCCTTGCCACCCGCTCGGCAACCATCAGATTGGTTCATGTCGGGCGGATTGTGACTCGAAAAACGAATGAAAGGATGGGAGAGATAAACGGGTGTGAACGGGCCCGGCGTCAGAGCCGAATTCACGATGATTATCCTGATCAAGATTAAAACCCTCCCAGCCTATCAGCGCCACTCCCTGTCGTTCCGGGTGCTGGCGGTGCACCCGACCTTGATCTCGATCTTTCCATCTCGGACCTTATATCCCTGAACCTCCTGGCTATTGTGAAGAGCTTGTACTTTCTCGAGAGGGGACCCAGCTCCAGCTCAGCCACAGACCTCAATAGGTCCTTCATCAACTTGATCTCAGTCTTCACAGCCTTGTCTGCCAGGTACAGGAGCTGGTTGTGACCCATCACCTCCAGCACTTCAGGGTTGTCTGAGGCGGAGAGTAGAGCCATTATGAGGTCGTCAAGCGGGTTGCTCCTCTCGCCCTCCCAGTACGGCGAAACGGTGACCTCGGAGTCCCCTTCCATCACCTTCAGATCGCCTACAAACTCAGAGTCGAACTCCGGGTTGAAGAACCTGTCGTACAGGAATGTGGGGGATCGGAGCTCCCTGTCCCCTTGAAACTCTCGGAGCTGGAAGTAAGCCTTTACGAACTGCTGCTCCATGGCGACCCTCTTCCTCGCGGCACCCAGCTTCCCGGAGTAGACCATGGATGTGAAGCAGGCATCGTAGGAGATGGTCCTCCATGGTGCCGAGCATGTATCAGGGTTGGCTCCGCTCAGTATCGTGAGAAAAGCCCTGTCGTGCCTTATGGCTGGCAGGCTATCCCCGCCCTTGACGAGCCCGCTTGCCATGGCATATGGTACAACGCAGGTTATGAAGTCAGAGGCTGTCGTGTCCTTGGCTATCCCTATGAAGAGGACGTCCCTTGACCTCTCCCTCAGCATCTGTATCAGTATCAGGTTCACAGCATTCAGATCCCATACTGTCAGCCAGTCCTCGCCTTTGCCCAATATTAGCGGGTGTTTCGGGGAGAAGAATACGTGTTCGACCACATTGAGCGCCAATTCTTTCATCCTCGGCCAGAAGTTCTTGATGCGGGGCTTCAGCCTGATTGTGCCGTGAAGGTCTCCGTCGAGGAACTCTTCTCCGGTCTTCTCCACAAGCCAGCTCACGACCCTTCCAAGCCTAGTGACGTCCTCAAGCCCGAGTCGCCTGGCTAGGTCGCTTGCCCTAATCTCATCATTCTCCAATAGGATCTTCACCAGCATGTAGGGGAGGTACCGCCTTCTACTTGGTATTGTTAACGCGCCACCTCCGCAGCCGATCACAAGAACTAAACCAAGGTCGAGCAGGCTTGGTCGGCCGTGAGATGTCTCTAGGCTCAGTAAAGCGGACCTCTTGTTCTTCAGGATAGTCCGGACATCCCTGGCGAGCGGGGAGAAGGTACCGTGGAGGGGTCTGTCGAGGAAGACCACCTTAACCCCCGGGTCCTCAGAAGCCTTCAGTGCCAGGTAGAGCTCTGCCATAGTCATTATGGCGAACGGGACCTTCTCTGCAGACCAAATGAGCTCCTTCTCGCTGGAACCGACATCGCCGGTGACCGACGAAACGTCCTCCATCCAGAGCGGGACAGAGGCAGAAGCCTCCAGCCTAGAGTCCCGCCAGACCTCCTTTAGATTGAACTTCACCCTACCATCGCCAAATGTGAAGTTGCACCTGAACCCTGTGGCGCAGGCATAGAAGAGAAGCATCTCCAGGAGCTCGTCGTACTCCATAGAGCCGTCTATCCCCACTGCCGAGTGCACACCTGGCTCGATGATATCTTGAATGTGAACGGCGGGAGGGGGGCACCTGAAGCAGGGCTTCAGATCGTCCCTGCCCCGGAGGTTCAGCATCCTTGAGACAAAGATCTGAGCCATCTCAGAAGTCTGGGATTTCAGCCTCTCGGGCATGCCCAAGATCTTTCACTTGTTTAATACTATTGAATCAGGGAACAAATAAATTTGTCAGATTAAGGATAAATTTGCAGGCAAGGTCCTCAGATTTGAAATTCGGATGGAATGAGTGGGGTCGCTGTGAAGTCGCCATAAGTTAAGGCAGACAGAGTGCAGGAGAAAAATCATCGATTCATCAATGACGAGAGCGCTTTAAATTTGATCGGGCTCTTGGAGGTAAATGCGATCTTCATTGAGGCTTTACTTCATCAACCATAAAATTAAACCTCTTCGCGGTATCCTCCAAACTCCCCATAGTCACCCTATGAACATCCTCTTTGCTTGAGCCGAGTGCTATGGTATTGATGGTCATTTGAAGGGACTCCTCCAGCTCAGATATTGTCCCATCCATGTAGATGCCGTATTTTGAGCCGATGGTATCGGCGCGCAGGTAACCGCTCCTGCCCCTTATGTGGATCTTTATGTGCCCTATGCCCTTCGCCCCACTTCTCATGAGGGTGCCCTCTATTGATTTTATGAGGTCGGCTGCTAGGACTTTGATCTCATCCAGAGAGAACGGCCTGCTGAACCTGAGGACAAATGTTGAGCCGTATCCGGATATGCTAAGGCCTTCCTCCTCGTGAGGAGCTTCGTGGAAAGGTTTGCCCTTATCTCCATCTGCCATTCAATACACCTCAAGCGATCACGCTGACGAGTTCCTCTAGACCTACGCCGTCCTTTGCTGAGATCCTCAGGATCTTAGCGTTGGGATTTACGGCTCTTATCAGCTCCTCTTGGGAACGGGCAGCCTCATCTCCGATGGCGTCGATTTTGTTGATAGCCACAACATCAGCCCCGGCGATCTGCCTCTTTATGAACTTCCCAAGGTCCTCGTCCAAGAGATTTTCGTGACCTCGCTCACCGTCAAAGAGTACTATTACCGGTCCCTTCTCCAAATTGAGACCCTTGACAAGCCCGATGCCATCCTTCACCGACGAAGGTATTGAGACTCCAGAGGGCTCTATAAGGACATAGTCCGGCGAGTAGGACCTAGCCAACTCCTCGAGCGTGTACGCAAGGCTGACCAGGAGCTCGCAGCATATGCAGCCCCCGCCTATGTCGCGGACCTTCAGACCGTACTCGCTGACCACTTTTGCGTCCACCGGGACGTCGCCTATCTCGTTGACTATCACCGCGACCTTCTTGCCCCTCGATGCTATCATCTTGGAGAGGGCTATTATAGTGGTGGTCTTGCCGCTCCCCAGGAAGCCTGCTACCTGCACTACCTTCAATATGATCTCCCATTAACCCTGATCTCTATCGCTATAAAAAGAGTTGGTTCTGCCCGTCCGCAAATAGTTTTTGTAAAAAAGAAAGGGGAGTTAATGGATTTCAGGCGTATGAACCGTACTCCCTGGAAGCCTTAATCATCGCATATACGTTGATGGGGGGAGCGAGCGGGGGCATCTCACACCCAGGACCGAGGATATAGCCAGATGGGTTCTTTATACCACGCTCTATGTTCTCCTTGCAGAGCATTAGCACCTCCTCGAAACTCCTGAACTGAAAAGACGGAGGGTCTACATTCCCCATTATCACGTCGTGTTCACCAAACTGGGCTATCTGGGTCTCCAGTGGGGTCTCGGGACCGAAGTTCCAAACGTACTTCCCCCTCCATCCGCATTCCTCCCTGAGCTTTCTGTACCATGGCATATTCTTGTTCTGGTCTGCGCACGGGTGCTCCAGAATTATTGGGACGCCCATGTCCAAGATCTTCCTGTGGATCCTCAGCATGTATGGGTACACGAACTCCTCAAACTGCTTTGGGCTGATGAGTTTGTTTGACTCGATAGGACCACCAGCAAAGGCTATGCACCTTTCAGCACCAAAAGTTGAGGTGAAGTACTCTGCGCAGGCAATAAGAAATTCCTCAACTTTTTTGCAGACCTTGTGGACCAGCTCGGGCTTCCTTATCATCCAAGTTAGTAGCCTTGTTGGTCCCATTATGTTTCCTGCATAGGTCAGGACCTCGCCGGACTGGAAGACTGCGGGGAGCCCCATGGCGTAGCACTGGCGCGCAATCTCCATGGCAATGGGGACCGAGCCAGCAGTCTTTGGATCTGGGACTTCGAGCCTGTCAACGTCCTCCTCGCTCTCAACAG
>Ga0272449_1003379_pt1 | contig 13806 bp, 14 predicted proteins | sample YNPCB0241_FD_198679 | JGI IMG/M metagenome (GOLD analysis project Ga0272449, IMG submission 198679) | Hot spring sediment microbial communities from Yellowstone National Park, WY, United States - YNP-CB-024-1 | ecosystem: Environmental > Aquatic > Thermal springs > Hot (42-90C) > Sediment...
TTCAGATAGGTATAGGGCTAAAACTCCTTGAAGGTAAAGAAAAGGAAGCTAAGGAGTCCCTGAGGTTATTTTTAAAAATTATAAAGAAATTTCTGGAGGGATAGATGAGAAGATTTATTGATTTTATCTTGAAAAATCCAGTTAAAATTATTTTTGTAACCTTTATTATTTTTATATTCTTTGCTTTCTGGACAAAGGAAGTAAAAGTTGATCCTGATATAATGAGGGCTCTCCCCAAGAGAATTCCTGAGAGAAGATATTTTGACAAAATAACAGATATTTTTCCAGGAAAGGAGGCTATATTTATTGCCTTAAAAACAAAGGAACCCTTTTCTATAGAATCTGTAAACACAATATATTATTTCACAAAAAAGCTTGAAGACATAAAGGGAGTTTGGCAGGTTTTGAGTCCTACAAATGCAAAAAACATAAAAGGAACAGAGGAAGGTTTTGAAATATCTCCCAATCTGTCTTCTCCAGTTTCAACAAAGGATGAGCTTGAGGAATTTAAAAATAAATTTTTCTCCGATGAATTAATGTCTGAGCTCCTCTTGAGTAAAGATAAAAAGACATTTCTTGTTATGCTAACAATATCAAAGACAGCAGACTCAAAAAAAGTTACTGAAGAGGTTATTAAAGTTTCTGAGGAGTTCAAAGATAAAAATCCTGAAATAGAGAAACTTTTGTTTGCGGGGAAACCAGTGACTACATATTACATAGGGAAAATGATAGGACCTGACATGGGAAAGCTCTTTTCAATTGGAATTGTTCTTATATTTGTTATTTTCTTTCTCTATTTTAGGAGTCTCAGGGGGGTCCTAATACCATTGTTTGTTGTGATTTTCTCAGTGACGATACCTGTTGGAACTTTACCCCTTTTAAAAATTCCCTTTTCCCATAGTCTTGAAGTCATGCCAATAATTGTAATGACAATAGCAGTTGCTTACAGTATATACTTTCTTACAAGTTTCTATCAGAATTCCAAAACCATCAAAGACAAAAAGGAGCTTGTCAGATTTGTCCTTCTTTCCCTTACAACCCCTGTTTTAATGTCATCCTTAACGGATATGGCTGGATTCCTTGGGCTAAATGGCTCTGGAGTGGAAAGCTTAAATGAGCTTGGAATATTCACAGCTTTCGGAATATTTGCGGGTTTGATTGTTAGTATTTTCTTCGTCCCTTCCATCCTTTTAATTTTAAAATTCCCAAAAAATTCAAAGACTCAAGGGGAATCCTTTGGAAAGTCAATGTCTCTCTTTGGCAAAAAATTAGTAGAGAAAAGGATTCCAATTTTGATTGTTTTATTATTAATAGTCCTTTTAATGTTTTATGGAATTTCTAAGCTTGACTTTGAAACATCAACAGTATCAAATCTTCCAAAAAATCATCCCTTGAGGGAATCTGACAGAATAATTAATTCTCAATTTTCAGGTTCAACAATTTTCGAAATTATAATTGAAGGTAATAAGGAGAATACCATAAAAGATATAAGAGTTCTTTCAGCAATGGAAGACTTAATATCCTATGCAAAATCCCTTCATAATGTAGGAGGAGCAAGGGGATTTTCTGAAATTGTGAAGAAGATGAACATGGTTCTTCACGGAAGCAGTAAGGAGTATTACAGAATTCCAAAGGAGGAAGAGATAGAGGTTTATTCTGAAAATGGGATTGAAAAGGTTAATAAGATAAATGGACAGGAGCTCACCTCTCAGCTTATTCAACTTTACGAGATGTCAGCATCACCTGAAGATCTGGCATCAATGGTGGATACAGAATATAGAATGTCAAAAATATCAATCTTCTTAAAGACAGATAGAAGGACTGTTCTAAAAGATGTGGAAACAAAAATAAAGGAATATGCTGAGAGAAGATTTAAAGGATTACCCGTTGATGTTCAGATTACTGGGATGGCAAAACTCTTCATAGCAATAAATGACAGGGTTGTTCGAGGACAAGCTCTTAGTATCTTGATTGCCCTATCAATTGTTCTTTTGATAACCTCCTTAATGTTCAAATCCTTAGTTCTTGGTTTTTACAGCATTATACCCCTTTTCTTCTCCATAATCTTCAACTTTGGAATGATGGGTCTTCTGAAAATAAAAGTTTCCCTTGAGACAATGGTTGTTTCATCAATTTGCATTGGTGTTGGAGTTGATTATGCAATTCAGTTCATTTATGCATTAAGGGAAAGAGTAATGTCAGGGATGAATCTTGAAGATGCGATACCTTCTGTCTTTTCTGAGAGAGGGGTTGCCATTGTTTTAAATGCTACTGTTGTTGCTCTTGGATTCTTCACCCTCTTCTTTTCATCCCTAAGACAGATCTCCAATATGGGATATTTAATGGCTCAGGCAATGATCACAGCCTGCCTTGGAGCAATTGTCCTTTTGCCTGTAATATTTCTACAATTTAAAATTAAATTTTTGAGGAGGTCTCAATGAAAAAGTTTTATTTTGTCCTTTTGCCTATTTTGATATTTTCCTTTTTTAAAGCCTATCCCGAAACAGGAAGAGAGATAATGGAAAAGGTTGTTAACAAGGAGACCTGGAATGATATGACTGCTGACCTCTATCTTACAATTGTCGATTCAAAGGGAGGAAAAAGGGAAAGGGAGATTAAATCCTTCATGAAAAAATACAGTGCAGATGAGACAAAAATGCTCATGTTCTTTTTGAAGCCTGCAGATGTGAGAGGAACTTCATTTCTTATTGTGGAACACAAGGACAGGGACGATGATAGATACCTTTATCTTCCTGCCTTGAGAAGGGTAAAAAGAATCCTTGCCTCAGGAAAGGGTGGCTCATTCATGGCTTCAGACTTCTCCTACTACGATATAGGTAAGCCAAAATTAGAGGATTTTAAATACAATCTGATTGGGGAGGAGAAACTGGATGGTGTTCCTTGCTATGTCATTGAGTGTCTCCCAGTATCCCCTCAGATTGAAAAGGACACTGGTTATTCAAAAATTGTTAGATGGGTAAGGAAGGACAACTATATGATCTTAAAATCGGACTACTATTCAAGGGATGGGAAAAAATTTAAGGTTCTCGATGTTGAAAAGATTGAAGAGATCCAAAATGTCCTTTTTGCGACAGTTATGACAATGAAAGATATTATATCGAATAGGATTAGCAGAATGGAGTTCAGGAACATAAAGGTCAATACTGGTTTAAAGGATTCCCTATTCTCAGAAACCTCCCTTGACAGAATTAACATTGAATAGGTTCTGCCATGAGGAAACTAAAATTTATAATTCTCCTATTTCTAATTTTTAGCCTGAATCTATTTTCCCAGCCTGATATTTCAGGTTATTTAAAATTTCTGAGCTATTTAAACATTTACGGAGAAAATAAATATTTATTTGAAAGGAATGGGACAAGACTTCAGCTAAAGCTCTCTGCCTCTTCAGGAAAAGCATCCTTCTTCACATCAGTTAACATAGATGCCTATAAAGGGAGTAAAGAGGGGCTCGGTATTAATCCTGTTGAATTTTACATAGACCTTAATCTCGATTTTCTAAAACTAAGGGTTGGAAGACAGTTTGTCTTCTGGGGTAAGAATGAATGGAATTCACCAACCGATGTAATAATTCCCTGGGATTATGAAAATATATCCTCAGAAATAGAGGATTATAGAATTCCCCAGACAATGATTCAGGGAACAGGTGAGTTTAAAGGGGTAAGAATTCAGGGAATATTCAACCCAGTTTTCACTCCAAATGTAATATCTTTTCAGTCCACTCCATTTCTTCAGTTTGAAAAGGAAGAATTGCCAGAGAAGAAAATTTCCAATTCTGAGTTTGGAGGGAAAATTGCTTTCAACAAAAAAGGATGGGACATTTCTTTAAGTTTTTGGGATGGATTTGAAAAATTTCCATCCATCTATTTTTCCTTTGATCCATTACAGAGAATCCTAAAAGGAACTCCAAAGTACCATAGATTGAGGATGCTGGGATTTGATATGGAGAAGACATGGGGAAGCTATGGTCTTAAGGGAGAATTCTCCTACAATAGGACAGAGGATAAAGATGGTAAAAATATTTTCATAAAGAATCCCCATTTGAAATATCTTTTTGGTTTTGATTGGCTTCCTACTGAGAAATTGAATCTTCAAATTCAATATCTTAGGGAAGAACTCTTAAAATTAAATATAGAGACAGAAAATCAGGAATGGATGAAGCTCCAGATTCCTCCAAAGATTCCTGAAAAAGTAACAGATTATGGTGTGATTATTACAAAATGGAATCCTTCAGATTTTGTATCCTTTCAGTTGGTAAATGTGAGAAACTTAAAAAGTAAAGACTGGCTTGGACTCCTCTTGGGAAGCTATGAGGTTCAGGATGCTCTGAAACTCATAGGAGGCTTGGTTCTATTTGAGGGAAAGAAAGGAACAACCTTCGGAAACCTTAAAGATTCCTCAAGATTCTTTTTAGAGCTTAAATATTCTTTCTGAAGGGAAATTTTGATAAAATGAAAATGGTTTTCTAAATATTGAAGTTATTGCAGATGGAATCGAAAATATAGAACAGCTAAATTTCCTGGAATCCCTTAGTAGTGAAGAAATTATATCTTTAAGGTGTAATGGAGTTCAAGGTTCTATCATTTACGAACCAATGAAATTCGAAGAAGTTATATCCATCTTTGAGCCTAAAAAGAAACCAACCCATAGAATTTAGCAAATAAGCTAAATTTTTATGGTTTTCCCTCCTGCATTCCTTTTAGTTTCTCCATATTTATAATATCCATGTCAATTCCATCTGGTGTTATCTCTTTTGGAGTTTCAATTATAAAGGGGACTTCTCTAAAGGGCTTAAAATTTAGAAAGAATTTAAATCCGTCCTCACCTATTTTCCCTTTTCCTATATGCTCGTGTCTATCAATATTAGAACCACATTCTCCTTTTGAGTCGTTAACATGGATAACCTTAACTCTTTCAAATCCAATCATTCTTTCAATTTCCTCCATTGTCTTAAAAAATCCAGAACTTTCCCCAATTGGATAACCTGCTGAAAAAAGATGACAGGTGTCAATGCAAATTCCTATCCTTCCTTCTGTCAAATCAATTATCTCTGCAAGTTGCTCTATTTTCCAGCCTATCTGGGTTCCTCCTCCTGATGAGTTTTCCACAAGAATTTCTACTCCTTCAGTTTCCTCAATTATTTTTTTCAGGGAATTGGCAAATCTTTTTATCCCTTTCTTCTCTCCTGAACCAAGGTGAAAACCAGAATGGACTATTATATAAGGGATTCCCAAAACCATACATTTCTTAATATCTTCAATAACTGTCCTTATCGAATTTAAGAGATGTTCCCTAAAGGGAGAGCATAAATTTATTAAATATATTGCATGGGCGATAATGGGAGAAATCCCAGAAATCTTCGTTAAATTTTTGAACTTTTCAATTTCATCCTCTCTTAATCTCCTATCTTTCCATCTGTTGTTATTTCTTAAAAAAAGCTGGACAGTTGAACATTTAAGCTCAAGTCCCCTTTCAATTGCCTTAAATAATCCTCCTTCAATGGAGAGATGGGCACCTATTTTTAATGCCAATTTATAGGAAAAAGCCAAAAGAAAGTCTCAACTGGGAATAATTGGAAATCTGAGCTCTTATCTCCCAAAAGATATCTGTTCTCCTTGCAGGATATCGGAAATTAAAGAACATGGAAAGGGATGGATCTGTTTTAGATCCCCCTCGAGAGAAACTGTTATAGAGAACTCCTATTCCTCCACCTACTGAAAAGTTTCTTCTCAATCGGTAAAGAAAATCCATTGAAAGGAAAAGGGAAGTTGCATTGTCCCCAAATCCCACATCAAAAGTTGGCTGAAAAATGAGGAGTTTCTCAACAGGAATTGGTGTGAGAACACCGAAGAAAAACTGGTCGAGGTCTCCGATAGCAACCCCAGTTTTTAAACCCAAATCTTGAGATTTTAAATAAATTGAGGTTAAAAAGATAAGCAGAATAAGTATCTTTATCCTCATAAAAAATTTTTATCACGATTTAAAGAAAAGAGCAAATTAAAGACGGAAAAAAATTCTCACAATAGTTTTGTGGTAAAAAGGGATAAAAGAAAGAAAACGAAAAGGAGAGAAAAGGAGGGAAGAAACATTATTTTTAGAACCTCTTTAAAATCTGCTCTGAAATATTGAGCAGAAAGGGAAAGGCAAAAATGGGATGGCGAGAAAAAAGTCCCAATAAAACCGCTCATATAAGCGAAGAGAAGCAATGTCAAATTAGGAGAGGGAGTACCTATGAGGGGAGTTAAGACAGGGAATGCAATTCCTACATATGCCTGATTCATACCAGTTAAAAATCCAATAATAAAGGGAAGGAGAAAGAGAGAAAGAAAAGAAAGGATTCCATGGTGATTCATGCTTCCTGAAATTTCATCTAAAATGTTTGAATTTTGAAGAACCCTTTTAAAAACCATCACAGATATTAGAAGTAAAGCAGTTTTAAAGGAGATAGACTTTAGGACAAGTTTTATCTTCTCATTCCATCCCAATTTAAGAAGTATCAATGAGAAAAATGTAATTATAACCATTGAAACAAGGATGGGAATATTTAACAAGAAAGTCAGGATAACAACAGAAATTATTTCCCAGAGACTCTTAATAAGGAAAAATAGGCTTTCTATTTTATTATTTTTATTGTTTGCTCTCCCTATTGCTGGAATTTTTAAGATAATGTAGATTGCTCCAATCAAGATAGCAACTATTGAAGCTGGAAACCATGTCTTTATAAGTTTCTGAACGGGGAGTTTCCATAAAGCTGCTGTCATAACCAATCCAGGATAAAGGGGCCAGATGTATTCCCAGGTATGTCTGAACCAGAAGTTAAGAAAAGTTTTTCTTTCAGGGGATAGATTGAAACCCTTTGAGGTCGCCTCAAGCATAGGGGCTGAAAAAAGAGCGCCTCCAGGCATTGGAAGGAGTCCCATTATGGATGAAGGGAGCACAAGGACCAATCTTGGTAATGGGATTAGGGATTGAAGGGATGTAACAAGTTTTTCCATACTTCCCTTTTTTCTTAAAATTTCCCCAAGGATTAAAATTAAAAGCACAACACCAACAAGTTCAAGGGTTGAAGGTTCAAGGACTCCTTCAACGATACTTTTGAAAAAATTACGAAGGGACATTTTAAATAGAATTCCAGATAATACTGAACCTAAAAGCATTGTTAGTCCAAGATCAAGCTTTAGCCTCAGGAGAAGGAATATAAAAAAGAGAACAAGAGCCAACTTTAAAATTGTCATATCAACCTTTTAACTCCTTCTTTTCCCTCTTTTGAAAAACAAAAGCAATTAATATACTGATAATATAGAGGGCAAGCATTGGAATTGCCATTATGGTCTGGGTTAAGGCATCTCCTGTCGGTGTGATAATTGCTGCTATTATGAATATAATTAGAATGGCAACACCAAAATTCTTAATTAAAAACTTTGGGGTTATCAAGCCAAGCCTTGCAAGAAGGAAAGTAACAGTGGGTATCTCGAATACAATTCCTGAACCGATAAGAACTTTTATTATCAGATCAAAGTATTGATTTATAGTGATGACAGGTCTGAAATCAGAACCCAAACTTAGAAAGAATTTGCACGCAAAAGGGAAAAGGAAATAGTAGCCAAAAGCTCCACCTGATAGGAAGAATAAAGTTGTGAAAAAAACAAAAGGTATCACATATTTCTTTTCATGGGGGTAAAGACCGGGAGAAATAAAGAGCCATAGCTGTAAAAAGATAAAAGGGGAAGCAATAAAAATCCCAGCGAGAAAGGAAATTTTTAAATACATCATAAAAGGGTCAACTATAGAGGTAAAAGCGAGTTTTTCTCCCTGGGGAAGGTATTTAAGAACAGGCTTGGATAGGAAATTGTAAATGTCTCTACTGAAATTCCATGATGCTATGAAGGCTATTATTAGAGCTATAAAAGAATAGAATAACCTCTTTCTGAGTTCAGCGAGATGTTCGAAAAAAGACATCTCATTGGGATTTTTCCTCTTCTTCATCTCTTCCAATTTCACTCTCCAGACTCTTTTCAAACTTCTTTATCTCTTCAGCTCTTATTTCATCTTCAATGGTTTCTTTTAATTCATTGGATGCCCTTCTAAGCTCAGCAATAGCTTTGCCTATTGATTTCCCAATTTCGGGAAGTTTTTTTGGACCAAATATTAAAAGAGCTATTATAAGGATGAGAATTAATTCTGGAAAACCAATGTTAGGCATTATGTTCCCTGGTTGATCTCTATTGTAGTTGAAAGGGAACCGTGATAAAGTGTTACCTTTATTTTAAGCTCAGAGCCAGTATCGTTGAGGGGTAGATAAAGGTTATCAGTAGCTTTGCCATTTGAATCTGTGAGTAATGGATTACCGTTAGATGAGAGATTCCCTCTTGTTGTTGAAAAGATCAAAGGGGCAGAAGAGACAGGATTGTTATCGGCGTCAAAGGCATATCCATTTAAAGCGATGTATCCTCCATCCCTACCGACACTGTAGGAAGAAGCTGTTAAAAGAAGGGTCTTAACTGGGTTATGATTTTGGATTCTAACAACCACTGAAACGGTTGCTCCTCCCACAAACCATGCTGTTACATTGGCATTTCCTGGAATTCCTGTGCTTTTCAAGTAGGAGACAGCTTTACCGTTCTTTGTTTCAGCCGTCATTGGTTCTACAATCCCCAAATCTGTCCTAAAATTAACAAGAATTCCGTCCCTTAAAGGCCTCCCATCCTTTTCATATCCTATAACTGTAATTGTTGAGACACCTCCATGAACTGGAATAATACCAGGATAGGCAATTATCTCAACCGTTGAGCCATCGGGAAGGGGAAGATTGGACTGATTACAAGCGATTAAAAATATCAAAAGGAGAAAAATTATTAAATATCTTCTCATGTAAAAATTATCTCCTCTTTTTTTATCGCTGTCAACAAAATTTTTAATAAAAAAATTTGGCTTCTCCAATTGTTTTTGAGCGTTATTTTAAAATTATCTTACCTTCTTTTCTCACAATTGGCTCTATTGCAAAATCTACAAACGAGAGAACTGGATTCTTTTTTTTCATCTTTGAAAATATTAACTGCAAAGGAAATTGATTTTCTTGGAAACATCATCATAGAAGGGAGAAGTTTGATTCCTATTGATTCAGCAGGCAATAGAGTAAAAAAGTTCTTCTGCCATCCAAGTTCAAATATTCCATATCCTGGACTGAATCTCTTCCCCGCATAAAATCCCATTTCCATAACTTCCTTACAAATCAAACTATTTGTATAATCTGCTACCATTTCAACTATCTCTGAGCCAAGAACATCAACTATAAGACCTTTTAAAAGTTCACCATCCTTTGTAAGTTTAGAGGCTTCATTTTCCAGCTCCTCTCCAATTGTGCATAAAGCCAGTGCAACAAAGGAAGATCTTTCAAAAATAGGATGATGGGGGATAGAATCCGAAGAAAATATTTTATAAACATACCTTGGTTTTGAAAGAGAATATGCAATCTTATATCCTTCTTCGATTAAAGGCTTTATCTTTGAATAGTCCTTTTTCTTGTATTTTAAAAGCTTTAAAATAACTTTTTCCTCGACCTTTGGCAGAGGGGGTGGTTCCCCTTTTTTAAATGATTCTTCCATTATCTCAAGAGAGAGAGGGCTAAAGATACTGCCTGGGCTGCATTGGATGCTGTCCCATCTGCTCCAATCCTCCTTGCCCAATCTTCATTAACAGGGGCTCCGCCAACAAGAACCTTGTATTTATTCCTTATCCCCTTCTCTACCAGCATCTCTATAACCTTTTTCTGTCCTATCATTGTTGTTGTAAGAAGAGCAGACATACAAATAAAATCAGCCCTTACTTCCTCTGCGGTTATAACAAATTTTTCGAGGGGAACATCGGCTCCGAGATCAATAACCTCAAATCCATTTGCAATAAGCATTGAAGCAACAAGGTTCTTCCCAATATCATGAATATCCCCCTCAACAGTTCCAATAACAACTTTTTTGCCCAGGCTTCCTGATTTTCCTGAAAGAATGTGGGGGGTAAGAATATCCATTGCACTCTTCATAGCCTCAGCACCCATGAGAAGCTCAGGAAGAAAATACTCTCCCCTTTCCCACATTGCTCCAACCTCTTTAATCCCCTTTGCAAACCCAAAATCAATGGACTCCTGAGGATTAATATTTAATTCAAGGGAGAGTTTAGCCAGCCTTGCGCTCTCTTCCCTGTTCCCTTCTATTATTGCCTTTGCCATAAGCTCAAAAAGTTCCTCTTTTCTCATTGCCAATTTTTAAATATACAAATTGTTTCAAGAAAAGTCAAAAAATTTGACAAAATCCTTTATTAAAATAACTTAAGAAAATATCAGTTCTTACTTTTCCTTTAAAAGCCCATCCTCAATCCTGAAGATTCTGTCGAAAATATCTGGGTTCATTGGTTTGTGGGAGATTAGAAGGGAGGTTTTTCCCCTTTAATTTAATCCTTCCTGAAGAAAATTACCTGATCTTAGGGATTTCTTTTAGCATATTTTTAACAGTTTTCTTTGCCATGTCCTCAATTGTTAGACCTGATTTTATTTCTTGTATCTCCTCTTTCCCTTCAGCCAGAAGTGAGCCATCTTTTGAGTCCACTATCTTCATCTCTATTGATATTTGAAATAGAACCCTTAATGTTGGAAATTGGGCTTGCCTTATGTCTGCTGGTCTGTGATAATATCCAACTCCTCCCGCTTCAGAGCTTTCATATCTTATAACTCTTCCAAAAACTATTCCATCAACATTGAGCCTTTCCCTTATCTTCTCAATCTGAGATGGGGAAAGATCGTTGCTCTGGTTTTCAAGAATATCTTTCAAATTATCCCCTTCCAAAATTTCAAACCCTTTCTTTTTAAGTTCTGAAGCTACAAATTTCGAAACCACTCTCCCTGAGCCAGGTGAGCCATCCGCATCTTTGAAATCTATTACAACCAGTCTTCTGTATGCCTTAAGATCAGCTCCAGGAGATATTTTGATTTCATCTCCAAAAATATTGAGAGAAAAGAACCTTAGAAGAATTAAGATAAATAAAGCTTTTTTCATTTGCCCCTCCTTGAGTTTTATTTAAAAAACTATGAACTTTTCCGCTCTCTTGTATTCCTTTCCTTCAGGCTCTTTTAAGATTACCTCAAGGATGTATTCCCCTTCTTGAAGTTCTGAAAGAGGGATGCTTATGTAGGATTGATTCTTCCCTTTTTTAAGAGTTAATTTCTGTCGAATGCTTTTTAGCTTCTCCTCTCCTTTGTGTATCTTTAGTTCAATGTCCGCTTCCCCTTCCTTCTTTGATGAGTATTCAAAGTATATGGGAAGCATTCCTTTCTTTGAGAATTCCTTCCCTGGCTCTGGATAGAGAATCCTTCCTTCAAATTCAGTAAGACAGGATCCATCTCCTGTGAAACGATTTATCCCTGATTCGTTGACAAAGAAAAGTTTTAGCTCCTCTTCCCTTCCTCCAAGCTCAAATTCCTTCTCCCCAAATTGAATCTCCTCCCTTACCATGTCCTTAGCTAAAATTCTTATCTTGTATCTTCCTTCCTTAAGTTCACTTATTATGTAGATGGAAGGTCTTTTTTGAATTTCCTTCTCCCTTATATCAAAAAATATCTCATCTTCAATCTTTTTTATGGGCTTTCCTCCTTGCTCAATCTGGGCAAGAATTTGAACCTTCGATAGATAGAGCTTCTCTTCCTTCCCTCCTTCTATGCTAACTGGAAATGCTCCAGGATTCTTAGGATTTATTGCAAATACCTTGCATCTTCCTGATAAGTCCATCTCCTTTATCTCAAGATTTATTGCTTTCTTTAAGTCCCCTTTCCTTAGATAATCTTCAAGCTCTTTGTATTTCTCAGCAATTGTATCCGATGCAAAGTATCCTCTCCTATGCCTTACCTCCAATCCCTTCCTTTTGACCTTTACCTCTATCTTCCTGTATTTTCCATCCATAATTCTGTTCTCTGGTGTGTATCCAAGAACATAAGAGTGGCTCATGGCTTTCCCTATTAACTGAAGACCTTCATTCATGTCATTGGTGTTGGTTATTGATATTCCTCCTGTGTCATGACTTAGCTGGCGGAGGTATGCTTGCTTAAATCCTATCCCAGTGAGATTCTCAGTTCTTTCTCTTTCTAATAAGGTCATTGTCTGACTTGGCAAGTAATCATCAGATTTTAGACCACTTAATGATAATCCATAAACAGTTACATTGGAATCATTGAAAATTTTTGAGAGAATATCCGGGTCTTGTAATTCCCAATACTTACTTTGAGGAGAAGTAATAAATCCATAACCCTCTGATAATAAAACAACTTTTTTCTCCCCCTCAACCATTTTCAACTTCATTGCTATCTCATGCAACCTTCGCAAACTCTGAAAAAATATCATTTGGTAAACTATAGCTTGAAAATTAACAGTATCTTTTCTTATTCTTAATAGTTGTTCTTCTATATCTTCCATCTTTTCCCCTCCAGGATTTGTAAAAGATCTCTGATCAAAATCTAAACGATTGAAATGTCCTAACATTGCCTTTTTAATTATCTCCCCTACTGGATCAGAGGATGAGGAGAAGAAATTTCCTCCCCACCAGATGTAGGATTTCCCACCTATGAAAACCGCTAACCTGTCCTCCTTCCTTAGAAAATCCCTCAGAAATTTCTCAAGGGGCTCCTTCAACCGTGAAACATGAAAAGGATTTGTTATCATCGTGTCAAATATTATAACTATTGTCCTCTGCCCTAAAAACTCCTTCTTCAGCTTCTCCCCTCTCTCAATCCCCTCTATCTGAAGCTTACCATCCGAGAATCTCTCCACATAGAATGTCTCTATCTCCTGCCTTTTCCCATCCTCAAAAATCTCAAAGTCCTCCTTCTTCAAACCCTCAACAAAATTCCCTTCCTTGTCCAAAACTATCACTGGAACAACAACAAGATAAACCTCAGCCTTATCCTCCATCCTCCCAATTTGCTGGGAATAGGAGGAGAAAACAAAAGAAAAAATAATGAAAATAGCAAAAATCACCCTCATTAAACCCTCCTCTTTCTTATTATTCATATTTTTCCACTAAAAGCAAATTCTCTATCCAACCTTAATAAAATTTTGAAAAACTAAATTTTTTAATTGTATAAATTTTAAAATCAATCAGGGAATTGATCTTATTCGGTATCTTCCTTCAGAGAGATATAAAATCCCAAAGCAAGCTATTATTCTCCAGGGAATTCTATATCATATTTTGAGAGAATAGGAGGCCTTTCAGGCCTGAAGTAAATAATGTAAAAGGATCGTTCTCCATCAAACTCTGTAGCAACAATAACTGTCTCTTTTCCATATAGTTCTATTGGTAATCTGCATGCATATAGGAGACTTCCATTACTATCATAAATGTCTATAAAGTTTTCTTTTAAATCTGGGCTAAATATTGGAACTAAAATTCTGTCTTTTTTAGCAAGATAAATTTCTGGAACAAAGGAAGAAGGTTCTTCTGCAACTCCTTTTATACCTTTTATCTTTTTTATGCTCAATTTAAGCCCTGTATCAAACCCCACATCTCTATAAAATTCTTTTATCTTCCTGCCTTCAGAAGAGTATTTGATAGAGGCTGGTCAAAAATGATAGAAGTTTCGTTTTTTGAAGGAGAAAGAAGGTCAGGAAGGAGTTAAAAGAACATGATTATATCTTTTCTATCCTTTGATTCCTCCACTGCCCTGAATCCTTCCATCAAAAAATCCCATTTTAAAAAGTCTTTCCCCATAAAATCACCCTCTTCAAAAAGAAATCCTTCCAAACCTTCATA
>Ga0272449_1003380_pt1 | contig 13805 bp, 12 predicted proteins | sample YNPCB0241_FD_198679 | JGI IMG/M metagenome (GOLD analysis project Ga0272449, IMG submission 198679) | Hot spring sediment microbial communities from Yellowstone National Park, WY, United States - YNP-CB-024-1 | ecosystem: Environmental > Aquatic > Thermal springs > Hot (42-90C) > Sediment...
AAAGAAACATTCGTCAATAAAAACTCCTTAGGCTGTGTTTTTGTATAAACTTTGTATGTATTTGTAATTGATGATTCTATCCCAAAAATTCTTGGTAAAAATAAAATTAAACTCAATGAATTCTTAGGATAGTTCTCTATATATTTTAACTCTTTATCTTCTGGAATATCAAAATTTTTATAATTTGACGAATACAAAACTTTTGTTTCAAAACCAGAAAACTTCCAACTAACTGATAAATCATAACCATATGATTCAACCTTTGATATATTTGTTATCTTCCAACTTTCGTTAGAATTTTTTGTTCTCATCCAATCAATCGCATTCACAGGTGTCATATAATAGAACAAAGTTTGTAAACTAAAATTTTTAATTTTGTTTTCTACACCAAACTGATAACTATCTGTCTTTTCTATTTTTAAATCTTCAGTTGTTTGGTGGTTAGGATCCCAATAGAAAAGTTCTGTATATGATGGTGTCCTAAAAACTTTTGATGTAGAAACAAAAATTTTATTATTTAAATTAGGTATAAAAGCAAGTTGCGCTGTATATTGTGGTAAAAACGAATATCTTGAAAAATAGTTTTCTTTAAAAGTTGACTCAAAAAGAAATTTTTTCATCCTCCATGATAAACCAACTCCTAAAGCATACTCTTCATCACTAAATTTCCCCATCCCTTGCCAAGCTGGTAAAACAGTTGATGAGCCTCTGCTGTCAAGTTGTTTAAAAGTTATTTCAAAAATTGGTATTAAACTAAGATTCTTTAAAACTTTAATATTAAAAAAACCTTTGCTACCATATACTGATGAAAAATGTCTATTATAATATACTTCTGGTTTATATCTTTGTGTTGTATAATAATCAAAACCTTTTCTTAAATAAATATCAAAGTCAAAGTTTATGTTTTCTTTTAATACAAAACTTCTATTTGCTGAAGCAAAAAAAGTTTTTGTTTCTTCATATTCTTTTCTGTTAACAGCATAAAAATCTTGTGCACCAAAATCTTTTGATAAAAAACCAAAGTTAAAGTTTGTGTTTTTAAAATTATACTTTGCAAAAATATTGTATGTTTCATAATCAGTATTATCTCTATAACCAGAAGAACCAGATATATCTGCTGAAATATAACCAGAATCAAAATTCGCTGTAGTATTTATTTTATATGTATCAAAACTACCATATGATAATGACAAACTATTATTTGTTCGCTTCTTTGTAACGAGATTTATAACTCCACAAAACGCGTTGTTACCATAAAAAGAAAAATTTCCTGATTTAATTATTTGTATATATTCAATATCATCAAGATTCAATGGTAAATTACAATTATGATGCCCTGTCTGTGGATCATTAAAAGGTATTCCATCAACAAGAATTTTGACCTGTTCAAATGTTCCACCATTTAAAGAAAAATCTTGTTGTGCATCTGAACGACTATAAACATCTACATTGTAAATTTTTAATAATTCTGGAACACTTTCAACACCTAATTTTTCTATCTCTTCTTTTGTTATTTTATACTCATATGTTGTTAAAAAATTTCTCTGTAAAACTCCATATTTTGTTGCATCAAGATAAACCTCTGCTGAATGTAATGGTACTAAAAACAAAATAGGTAAATATAAAAAACTTTTGTTTTTCATGGTTTATCTCCTTTATTATCAATAGTTAAATATATCTGTTAACCATTTTTACAATTTTGGTTAACAAAAGTCAAGAGAAGCACAAAACTTATCTTAAATGTATACAATCTCCAGAAAGGATTTCTTTTTTACCAGATGAGGTTTTTATGACAAGCGCTCCTGTTTGAAAAGAAACATCTACTGCTTTGCCACAGATTGTTTCATTTAAAGTAATTACTTTTACTATTTTACCAATTGTTAAAGAAATTTTTTTCCATTCTTCTACAATCTTATTATATTTTTTTTCAACAAAAACTTTATACCATCTGTTTATTTCTTCAAAAAGTTCAATTAAAAATTTTGTTAAATCAACATTTTTACCAAGCAAAACTGAAACTGAAGTTGCTTGCAATTTATGTTTTTCAAAAAATTCTTTGTTTATATTTACATTAACTCCTACACCAACAATACACCAGTTAACTTTATCTATTTCAGTATCTGCTTCAATAAGAATACCACAAATTTTTTTATCTCCAACAACAACATCGTTAGGCCATTTTGTAGTTGCGTTTAGTGAATATCTTTCTCTTAACAGATTAGCAACAGATAAAGAAAAAAGAAAGTTTAAAATAAAAATCTCTTTAGGAGATATATTCGGAGTTAAAATCAAAGAAAACCACAAACCACCTTTTGGTGAAAACCACTGTCTTTGTATTCTTCCTTTACCTTTAGTTTGTTTTTCAGCAATTACTAAAATTTTGTCAAAATCATTATTTTGTTGAACAATTTGTTTCGCAACATCCATTGTTGAAGTAGTTTCTTTATAAAAAACAACTTGTTTAGGTATCTCAAAATTTTGTTTTAACAATTCTTGTGGTAAAAATGGTAGTTCAACAAGTTTGTATCCCAATTTTTTATTTTTTTCAATTTTATACCCTTCTTTAATAAGTTTGTTTACAATTTTATAAACTCCGACACGGGTGATACCTAAGGTTTTCGCAATTTTTTCTCCAGAAATAAAATTGTTGAAATTATCCTTTAAAATTTCTAAAGTTTTATAAATATTGTCTTTCATATTATATTGTTATACTAAAATTTTGTAGCAAATCCAATAAAACTTTAAAATTTTTAAAAGGTCTACTAAAATGATACCAATAATATACAAAGATCTTCCAACATTAACCTTCACTGAGGCCGAAGAACTTACAACTAATTGGGAAAAACATTTTAAAAATTTGCTTGGTACAAAACCTTGGAGTTTGCAAAGAATGTGGGCAAGACGAGTATTTTTAAATAGATCTTTCACAATAATAGCTCCCACAGGAATTGGTAAAACAACTTTTGGTTTATCAATTGCTACTTTTATTAATGAAAAAAGTTATCTAATTTTCCCCACTCAACTTCTGGTTTTACAAGCAGCAAAAAAACTTAAAGATTGGGGATATGAAGACAATGTGTTAGTAGCTTTAGGGACATCAAAAAAAATTAAAGAAAAAATAGCAAATGGAGATTTCAAAATTCTTATTACAACCTCAATGTTTTTGTATAAAAATTATCATATTATTCCTCGTGATATAAAATTCTTCTTTGTAGATGATGTTGACTCTTTTTTAAAAACTGCTAAAAATATTGATAAACTTCTTTATCTTATGGGTTTTGAAGAAGAAACTATAGATAAAACTTTAGAATTAATTAACTTAAGAGCAAAAAAACAAAAAGCTGAAGAAGATTTAAAAAAGATTGAAGAACTAAAAAACTTTATTGAGAAAGAAAAACAAAAAATAAAAAGTACATGTGTTGTTTCATCTGCAACAGCTAATCCAAAAAGTAAAAGAATAAAACTATTTTTTGAACTATTAAACTTTGAAGTTGGAAGACCTTTATTTTTCTTAAGAAATATTACAGATATATACTACAAAGGTTGTTCTTTTGAAGAACTTTTAAACCACATAAAAAAATTAGGTTCTGGTGGGCTTGTTTTTGTAAGTTCTGATAAAACAAAAGAAGCAGTTGATGAAATTGTAAAGTTTTTAAATGAAAATAATATAATTGCAAAAAGTTATAAAGATATAGATGAACAAGTTTTAGAAGATTTCAAAAATGGCAAAATTGATGTCTTAGTTGGTATAAGTTCTTACAGAAATCCATTAGCAAGAGGAGTAGATATACCGCAAAGAATAAGATACGCTATATTTTATGGAGTACCAAAGATTGTAGTAAAATTAGATGTTTCTGAAAACCAGCTTCATCTTTTATGGGTTTTAGCAAGTTTAAGAACAAAAATAAAAGATTCAAGAATTGACCGCTGGGTTAAGATACTTACTAAATTAAAAACAGAAAATGAAGAACTAAAAAAAGAAATTTTAAATTTCATTAACGAACCATCAATACAACAAATTATTAAAACAGATAATGAAATTGTTTATGATGGAAAACAATTATATATTGCAGATGTTGCTGGTTATCTTCAAGCTTCAGGAAGGACTTCAAGATTATTTGCTGGTGGAGTAAGCAAAGGGTTAACAGTCATCTTAGTAGATGAAGAGAGATCTTTTAACAATCTATACAAAAAAGTAAGATGGTATGTACCAGATATAGAATTTTTTGAAGAAAAAGATGTTGATTTACATACAATTTTAAAAGAAATTGATGAGCATAGACAAAAAATAAAAGACACTTTAGAAAATAAAAATTTTAAAGAAATAAAAGATATTTTGAATCCACTTCTTATAATTGTTGAATCTCCCAATAAAGCAAGAACTATTGCAAACTTTTTTGGCCGTCCAATAAAAAGAAAAGTTTTAAATACTGACACCTATGAAGTAATAAGTGGTGACAATTACCTGACAATATGTGCAAGTTTTGGTCATGTTTTTGACTTAACTACAGAAGGTGGAATCCATGGAGTAGAACTTAAAGACAATAAATTTGTACCTGTATATGAACCAATTGAAGGGAAAGAAAATATCATAAATGGTATAAGATTAATTAGTGCTGAGTACGATAAAATCTTTATTGCTACTGACCCTGATACTGAAGGAGAAAAAATTGCTTGGGATTTTGCAACAATTCTTAATGATAATACTAAAGAGATCAAAAGAATTGAATTCCATGAAGTAACAAAAAAAGCAATATTAGAAGCTTTAGCAAACAGAAGGGCTGTTGATGAAGATTTAACCAAAGCACAGATTTTAAGAAGAATAGCAGATAGATGGGTGGGTTTTGAACTTTCTCATTATGTACAAAAAAATTTTTTAAACAACAAACTTTCAGCAGGACGTGTACAGATACCTGTTCTAAGTTGGATAATACAACAATATTTTGAAAGTAAAAAACAGAAATATTTAGTTATTATTCAACTTGGCAATTTTAAAACAGAATTTGAATTTTTATCTAAGAAAGAAGCTTATTTATTTTACAAAACATTAAAAGAAGTAAAAATAAAAAAATTAGGCACAATAACAAAACAACAAAATCCACTCCCACCTTATAGAACAGATACTTTATTAAAAGATGCAAACGAAAAATTTCATTTTTCTCTACAACAAACAATGCAACTTGCTCAAGATCTTTTTGAATCTGGTTTAATTACCTACCATAGGACAGATTCTATCCGAGTATCAGACGCAGGGTTTTTAGTTGCAAAAACATATATCTCTGAAAATTTTGGCAATGAATTTATCCATTTAAGAAAATGGGCAGAAGGTGGAGCACATGAATGTATCCGTCCAACAAGAGCACTATCTGATGAAGAATTGAAACATCTTATAACTACTGGTGAAATACTTGGATTGAACTTTAACCACTTAAAACTTTACAGTATAATATTTGATAGATTTATATCAAGTCAAATGAGACCTGCTACAGTTGAAATTACGAAATATAATATTTCAGCGTTGGGTCAACAAAAAGAGGTGGAGGTAATAGAAAAAATTTTAGAGAATGGTTATAACTTAATTATTCCAATTAATATATCTTCTTTATCTGAAGGAGAATTTGAAATTGACGATGTGAAAAATAAAAAGTTTTTTAAAACACAACCTTTAAAATACCCACATACACACGCTTCAATCGTAGCAATGATGAAAGAAAGAGGTATTGGGAGACCATCAACCTATGCAACAATCGTTGAAAAACTTTTAGAAAGGAAATACGTCATTGAAAATAAAAACTTTCTTATTCCAACCAAACTTGGAATTTCTGTTTATAAATTTTTATCAAACTTAAAAGGAAAAGATTTTTTTGTAAAGGAAGAATTTACAAAAGAGTTGGAAACTTTAATGGATAAAGTTGAATCTGGAGATGAAGATTATCAAAAGATCCTTTGGCAAATTTTTGAACAACTAAAAGTAAAAAAATCAAAAGAAAAAGAATTTTACAGAAATTTGTGATTACTTCTAAATATCCAACTTTATATCAGCATTCATGTTTCTTATTAAATTTTTTACAAATTTGTAAACAATTTTATGATACTAAAAATTTAAAAAAATTTGCTCTACTTTGTATAACTAATTTTTTTCCGCCAGAGATAAAATTTCTATAATTTGTTTTTCAAAATTTTTAATATTTCTAAAGCATTGTTTTTCATAATAGGTATGATTTATAAAATTAGGCAGGAAAAAATCAAAGAATTACTAAACAAATTTGAAATATAATTTTGATAATTTTTTTCATATTTGTTTTCAACCATGTTTTGACATTGACACTAAAGAAAAATATATTCTTTCAACATTATTAACCATCATCTCAAACGAAAATTTTTCTTTGGCATATTCTTTAGCTTTTAAAGCCATCTGATCCCTAATTGTTTCATTAGTAAGAAGTTCTACTATTTTTTCTGCTACTAAGCAAATATCAAATGGTGGCACAAGAAAACCTACTTCTGGAGATACAATTTCAGGAATACCACCAATATTGTATCCAATAACTGGTACACCACAATGTAACGCTTCTATAAACGCTCCAGGAAAAGGATCTTCATATGAAAGTAAAACAAAACAATCAGCTATTGTTAGTAATTCAATAACATCATCTCTTCTACCTAACAACTTCACGTAATTTTTTAACTTTAATTGCGAAATAAGATTCTCCAGTTTTATTCTTTCTTTTATATCTCCCTCTCCTACAATGAGAACTACAAAATTTTCAAATTTTTTTCTTATTAAATCTGCCACTTTAATAAGCTGACTATACCCTTTAGTAGGATATAAATGTCCGACACTGATAATTATCTTTTTGTCACCGGATTTATACTCCTTTTTTAATTTTTCAACTTTCTTCTTATCTATTATAAATCGTTGAGGCAAAACTGCATTATATACTATTTCAATTCTATTTTCTTTAAATTTGTTAACTTTTATCAAAGTATCCTTCACAATTTTGGATACAGCAATAATTTTTGTCTTCCACAAATTTACTATGATTTTAGTAGACCACTTTAGCGGCGAAATTAATCTTCTGTGTATAACTACTGGAATATCAAACAAAATCCCTAAGAATATTCCTATGAAATATTCTCTGCCAGTATGAATGTGAATTATTTGTGGTTCCCAATCATTTAAAAATTTCAATATTTTGAAAAAGGATACTAGTGATAAATGATAACTTATATAGTTAATTTCATTTTTCTCTAACTCTTTTTCTAAAAGCGTATTTTTTCTACATAAAACATATATTTGATGCCCTCTTGAAATTAACCCTTTTACTAATTCTATCGTTCTAAATTCTCCACCACCAAGACCTTTTGCTCCATTTATATGTAGGATTTTCATTTTTACAACTATTTTATATTTATTATCATTGTTGTTTACTATAATTTCATGATAGTTGTTGTTTGTGTCGGCGGTGGGTCAACTGTGTGGTAATGACTTGGTATTTCAGCCACAGTGAGTGTATGATATTTTTCACCACCTGTTGCAACAACAGAGTATTCATCACCTGCACTAACAATAAATCTATCTCTCAAATCCGGTGTAGTAACTAACGTTCCATCAGGTGCGTTGTATGTTCTACCATCGCACAATGCCCAACCTTGTGGTATTGAACTAATACTTCCTGACCACATAACAATCACACCTCGTGGTAACAAGTTATATCCACACTCTTTCACTTTGCCTACAACATTTATACTGCTTACAGAGACAACAACAGATGTTTGTTAACAACAAAATATATATCTCCTTTCTTTGACAAATTTTCAGCAGTCCTTGAATGAACAGCAAACATCTGTGGTTCAATCTTTTGTCTTGGTGAAAAAAATCTTATTATTAACGACTGTTTCTATCCAAAAATTACCATCTCTAAAATTAATGTTAGGTGAAATTATACATCTAAACACACCTGATGAGGCATCAACAGTCATAACTCCACTACTCCATATTGGTATTGCACCAGTTGCTTGTGTATAAATTTTTAATTCAACATTTCTTTGTCCACTCACAGGTTGGCCAAACTCACACAAAAAACCAGTATAATTTATTTCAACAGGAATATCAGCAAACAAAAAACATAAATAAAAAAAGTTTAAAACAAAAAAGTATTTATTCATAAAACCGGACCACTTGCTGAAAAATTACAATTTAAATTTTATTTCAATTTCATTTTGTGACAAAAATTTTAAACATAAAATTGTTTTTAAAAACAACAAATTTATCTATAAAAAAGTTTCGTTTTTGTCAAGAAGAGAAATTTTGAAAATATGGAGCATTATTCGTGTGTGTTAACACTTCTATATTTTTCCAGTTCCCACTATCCCATCCGAGTGAAAATGCTTTTAATACAGCTTCTTTAGCAGCAAACCTTACTGCATAATGTTGAAACTTATTTTTTTGTTGTTCACAATACTTTATTTCATTATCAGTAAAAACTTTTTTTACAAAACTATAATTAGTACTTTCTATTGCTTTTTTAACTCTGGCGATTTCTATTATATCAACACCTATACCTTTTACCATTTTAAAAATAAACCCTTAATTCTAAATTGTAATACTCTTTAACTGGACATAAACCAAATTCAGAATTTTGTTCACCATGTAAAAAATTACCACTTAAAATTAAAGAAAAAAATCCTTTAACAATTTTATATTCTATATTCGGTAAAAAAACAAAACTTTTATCTTCAAGATTTAATAGCATACCACAGGTTATATCAAACACAAGAACTTCTGGGTTCCATATACGAACAAATAAATAATGTTGCCTCATATATCCGTAATTCATCAACGAATTTGCTAAATAAAGGTTGTATTTAAACAATTCTTGATTAAACCCAATTGGTGGTGAGTGAAAATACTCTTTATTAGATTCTATAATTTTTACAAACTTTTCCCATTCTTCTTTTGTGTATCCTGTTTGATTATAAAAATACTCTATGATAAAATTAGTTTTGTTTAATGTAGTATAATGTCCACCTATAACATTTCTTACACCTTGGTTATAAGATTGTTCTATCTCATATTCATACACATTGCTGTTAGGTTGACCTAACTCAGTTTTTATTTTTAACAATTTTTTTTCAACAGATGTGTAATAACCTGTTTCACAATGTAGTTCAACTTTTTCACCTATAGTTTTTGAAATGTTCAACCCAACTTTTTGTGTATCAGAATAAAAATATAAACAAGATAAATCTGTATTCCCAAACATTAAAGAAACTTCTGTCTCTATACGATTAGGTAAATCTTGAACACTATATATTTTTGGTGCAAAAGATACAGAAAAACTCATATTGTCTTTAAACAATTCACAACGAATTATATAATCTCCTTCACGATAATACCTTTGTTCTTCTTTCTTCAAATTTGTATCAACATCTTTTTTTTCTCCGAAAAAGTCAGACGGGTTATAACTAAGTCCAACACCTGTGATTAAATTTTGTTTTCCTAATGAAATATATAAATTTTGTAACAAAGAAAAATTTAAATATAACTCGTCAAAATAAACTTTGTTAGTATATTCATCTTTATTCTCAATTTTTGACCAATATGGTCTTATTTTTGTCCTCAATTCTAAACTTTCTGTAAAACAAACATTTGATAAAAAATTTAAATATGTGTTATATTCGTATTCATATGGTTCAACTAAAGCAAAGTTTGGGTTAAGAAAAGAATCTGTCCTAAATTCATCTTTGATTGTTCTTAATATAAAAGTACCATTGTAATCTATTTGTACTGCATAACTGTATCTGGCTATGTAAAAAATTATAAAAAATAAAAAACTTATGTGTTTTTTCATTTCATATACTGCAGATGTTCTTTTTGGAAATAATACGATGGAAACTCTTTAATTTCAAAATTGCTGTATTTCATAACAGACCTGTTCCCTTTACGTATCTCATCAATTATTTCCGTTTCAGTAGGCCGTTCTTTATCCAATATCATTTGATAATTTTTATAATACGCTGTTTTTAACAATTTACCTCCAACAGTGTAAAATTCTGCTTTATATGGTTTATATGTTTCTTTGTCAACAAAAAGTGTGACACTATCATATGCAGCTTTAGTTTTAGCTTTTAAAAATAATTTATACATACGAGTATCATCTATTACTACCTCTTCAGCATTCAATGGTGTATAATCAACAGAATAAACAACTCTTGCTACATCACTGTTTGACACTTCGCCTAACAAACGTTGTTGAGGAGTAATTCTAATAGGATTTTTTGTCCCTTTGTTATAAAACCACAAATTTTCTTCTACCATAAGTAAAAACTTACCTTTATCTTCGTATGGATATACAAATTTTACTAAAGATTTTGTTTCATCACCAACATAAAGTTCAAACTTTTTCACAGAAGTTTTTTTATCATTTTTGTAACAAACAATTTCTAACTCGCATTTGAAATGGTTTGATGGGGCTCTTATATCATCAACTTTTTTTAAAATTTCATCTAAATTTAACCTATTTTCATCTTCTGTGTAAGAAAAGTTGTACAGAAACAATACTGAGTATATAAGTATAAGTATTTTTTTCATACATAACGTAACGCCTCCACTATTTTAAGATTTGCTGCTTTAACTGCTGGATAAAAACTTGATAAAACAGAAACTAAAATTGTAGATATATAAGAATTTATTACTACTTTTGGTATTATCAAAATAAGTGCAGTATATCCTGTAGTCATCATTGGGGGTGGTGGAATATATATACCACCAGATAGATTAATAATTGTTGCAATACTTATACCTCCTATTATACCTAACAATCCACCTATTACACCTATTAACAATCCTTCAACAAGGAAAAGTATTATTGTTACAAACTTTTTTGTCCCTATGGCACGAAGTGTCCCTATTTCTCTTGTTCGTTCAAAAATTGACATTGTCATTGTATTCGCTATACTAAAAAAAACTATTACTGCTATTATAATTTTCACAACATTAAACATCCCTGTATACAATCGTACTACACTTTGGTAAAAGCTTGCAAGTTCATACCATTTCTTAAATTCTAAACTTAAATTTTTTTCTTTAATTATGTTTTCAATATGTTTTGCTACAACATCTGTATGTTCTGTTTTATCTAACAATATAAGAATTTTATCTACACTTTTTGTATTTAACATCTTTTGAACTGTTTTAAGAGGGACTTTTACTATAACAGCATCATATTCTTGTGAGCCACTTTGAGATACACCAACTATTTTTACATCTACAGCGTTTATTGAACCATCTACAGTTGTTGTTAACAATGTAACATAATCTCCTATTTTAACACCTAAGGATTTTTTTAACACACTACCTATCACTGCTTCATCTTCGTTTATTATATCTCTTCCTTCAACTAAAGATTCAAAACTTGCTAATTTAGATTCGTTTTCTGACACAACTCCAGAACCTATACAAGTAAGAGTTTTTTCTCCTGTACTTATAAGTCCAGAGAATGACAATCTCGGTGTTATAATTTCTACATAAGGAAGTTTTTGGAATTCAGTTGTAAACATTTCATAGTTATTTATTAAGTATTCTAAAGGTTTACTTAGTCCTTCTTCTGTATAACCTTTTTTATAAATTTGTATATGACCTAACTGTGAACGTATAGTAGTTTCTCTTAATCCCCAGAAGGTAAAATGGACAAACCCGCCAAAAACAATTAATGCTGACATACCAGAAACTATTGCAAGAAATGTTATCAAAGTCCGTCGTTTATTTCTAAAAATGTTTCTTAATGCAAGAACAAAAATTTTTGTCATTTTTTGTTTCTCCTTTTTATAATCTTTAATCTAATCTTCAGTTAAAGATATTTTCCCATCTCTTAAATAATAAATTTTGTTTGCATATTTTAAAACTTTATGGTCATGAGTAGAAAATATAAAAGTTATTCCATATTCTTTATTCATTCTTTGCATAAGTTCAAGTATACTTTCTCCTGTTTTTGTATCAAGATTAGCAGTAGGTTCATCCGCAAGGATAATTTCTGGTTTTGTAACCAATGCTCGTGCTATTGCAACACGTTGTCTTTGTCCACCTGAAAGTTCGTCCGGTTTATGATGTATAAACTCTGTTAACCCAACTTCTTCAAGTATCATTAAAACTCTTTTTTTTCTTTCACGGACAGGCACATTTTGTAAAAACAATGGATATTCTACATTTTCATAGGCAGTAAGAACTGGTATTAAATTAAATGTTTGAAAGATAAACCCGATATGTCTACCTCTTATTTCTGAAAGTTTGTTATCAGACAATGATAAAACATCTGTCCCTAAAATCTTTATTTCACCATCTGTAGGTTTATCAAGACAACCTATAAGGTTTAACAAAGTGGTCTTCCCACTTCCTGAAGGACCACAGATTGATATTATTTCACCATATTGAACTTCTAAATCAATACCATTTAACGCTACAACTTTTGTTTTGCCTAATTCATAAATTTTTGTTACATTTTTTATTTCTATTAATTTTTCTTTCATAGGTTTTTACTCTCATATAAAAAATTAATTTTGTTTTTATCCTCAGTAATATAAGATAAACAAAAGTTTTTCATTCATTTTTAAAAACTCAGGTGAGACTTTTAACAAAAGTTTACCATCTTTTGTAGTTAAAGACATTCACAGTTTTGCCTGTGCATAACAATCGTTTTGTTTTTTATGATATACCTCGTATTCAATTTCTATTTTGGGGACTGAAGTAATTTCTGTTGTTGCTTTTACTACAACTGTGTCTCCATATCTTGCTGGATATTTATAATAACAATGAACTTCTACTACTGGGAACAAGAAAACTCGTTGTTCTCCTTCTGTAACAGGTATAACAAATTTTTCTAAAAGTTCATCTCTAGCTATATTAAACCATATTATATAATTAGCAATGATACACAACACCCATTTGGTCTGTCTCAGAATATCTAACTTTTAGTTCAACTTCGCAGGTATATTTCATTATTATTCTCTATAAATTTCCATTCTTTCTATAGATTTTTTGCCATATACTGTATCTGGGGCAAGTTCAGCTGCTTTTTTCCAATAATATCTTGCTGAACTTATTTTATCTTTATTTTTTAAAACTTCACCTTTTAAATAATAAATGTTAGCAACCAAATTTTTTGGATACATATTTATTTTTTTCTCAACAAGGTTGATTAAAAAATCTACATCCTTTTCTGCTAAATGTTCTCTTTTAAAAAAATTTGGTAATGCTAAAGTGTTGTTTATACGAACAAGTCGTATTACTATATTATTTGGTGAATCTTTAACTGCTTTATCTATAATTTTTGTCCCTTCTAAAACATATCTGACTTTATTAACCGGTGTGGAAGAGTCCCTACCAAAAATTGTTATTGCACTACCTAAATATGCTAATGCTTCATCATCATTAGGAACTTTTGCAGTATATTCTTTTAAATAATTCATACTTTTCTCACCAACACCTTTAACACCTGACGCACCGAGGTTGTGATACAACACACCAAGAATTTTTAAAGTTTCTGTAGAATAGTTTGTTTGTAAACTTTGTTCATATTTTAAGATATATTTTTTAATTTCTTTTTCATCCCAAAGATTATAAAAGTATTCTATTTCTTCTGAAAATATATGACTACCGAGTAACAAATAAATGGTAGCTAATAAAACTAAAAATTTTTTGTTTTTCATAACTCTCCTTCTATATTAACCACAGATTAACACAAGATTAACACGGAATTAAAAAATCTGAAATTAAAATTAACCACGTTTGCAATAGATAACAAGTT